>Ga0182741_1004421_pt1 | contig 13877 bp, 15 predicted proteins | sample eDN5th37CBELigOP_FD_128874 | JGI IMG/M metagenome (GOLD analysis project Ga0182741, IMG submission 128874) | Enriched Organic Plus compost microbial communities from Emeryville, California, USA - eDNA 5th pass 37_C BE-Lig OP (version 2) (version 2) ...
AACGGTGTCGGCAACGGGGTGGCCGACGACAAGGCGATTTACCCATACGTGCCCACGATGATCGAGTACTACCTCGGCGAGCAGGCGATCTTGGCCAACGTGGAGACCTGGCGATTGGGCAAGCCCGATCACCTCGACTTCGCGCTCGCGCACATGCCCGAGCTGGTCTTCAAGCCGGTGGATGGATCGGGCGGCTACGGACTGGTCATCGGGCCGCAGGCTTCGAGCACCGAGCTGGCTGAACTCCGAGCCAAGATCACCGCGAACCCCCGCCAGTGGATCGCCCAGCGACCCGTCGCACTCTCCACGTCACCCACGTTCACGGGCGACGGTATGGCGGCCCGCCACGTCGACCTGCGCCCGTTCGCGGTCAACGACGGTCGCAAGGTGTGGGTCGTACCGGGTGGCCTGACGCGGGTCGCGTTGGTCGAAGGCTCGCTCATCGTGAACTCGAGCCAGGGTGGCGGATCCAAGGACACGTGGGTGCTGGCCGACGAGGAGGATCCGGGCCCGGAGGCGGCGGTCCCCACGATGACCGCGACGCCAAGGGCCCGTCAGAACCGCCCGATGGTGCCAGGGCCGGGTGCCGGACAAGGAGCGCAGCAGTAATGCTTTCTCGCATCGCGGAATCGCTCTATTGGATCGGTCGTTTCGTGGAACGCGCCGACGACACTGCTCGCCTCCTCGATGTGCACTATCACGTGCTCCTCGAGGATCGCTGGGCCGACGAAGCCGCGGCGTGCGGAGTGCTGCTCGACGTCATGGGCGTGCCCGAGGACCTTGTAGAGGGTGACTTGACGGTCCAGTCGGTCACCAACCTTCTGGCTCACGATCCATCGTTCTCCGGTTCGATTCGAGCTTCGCTCAACGCGGCCTGGGACAACGCTCGCGGTGCCCGCGAGACCATCTCGTCGGAGATGTGGGAGACGCTCAACGCGGCGTACCACGCCCTCCCGAGTCGAGCGGGGCAGGCGAGCGGTCCCGCGCCGCACGAGTTCTTCGGTTGGGTCAAGGGCATCACCACCGCGTTCGCTGGGCTGGCGGACTCCACGATGAGCCGCGATGACGGATGGCGGTTCATGGTGCTGGGTCGCTCGCTCGAGCGCGCCGACATGACCACTCGTCTGGTCTCCGCTCGCTACGGCGAGACATGGGGGCCGACCGGTTGGACCACCACGTTGCGGTGCTGTTCCGCGTACGAGGCCTACCTGCGCACCTATCGGCGCGGGGTCGACGCTTCCCTCGCGCTCGAGTTCCTGTTGCTCGACCGGCTCTTTCCTCGTTCGGTGTTCCACGCGCTGACCGAAGCCGAAGAGGCCTTGGGCGACCTCGACCCCCGAGCCTCACGCTCCGGCGTCGACGACGAAGCCCGTCGCCTTCTGGGACGCGTGTGCGCCGAACTCGAGTTCTTGCGCGTCGACGATCTCCTCGAGGATCTGGGAACGCAGCTCACACGCATCCAAGAAGAGTGCGGCGAAGTGCACGAAGCAATCGCGCGGCGGTACTTCCGCGAGACGCGGGCAGTCGAGTGGGAGACGCGGTCGGCATGAGTTGGAAGATGCGCATTCGCCACCGCACCGGGTATGCATACACCGGGACGGTCACCGCGAGCTTCAATGAAGCACGAATCTCACCGCTCGACACCGTCTCGCAGTTCATTCTCGAGCACCGGTTGGAGGTGAAGCCGAGCGCCCACGTGTATCGCTACCGCGATTACTGGGGTACGCGAGTGCACGCGTTCGACATCCACACGCCGCACACCGAACTCGAGGTGATCGGCGACTCCCTGGTCGAGACGTCGAATCGGTCGGCCGATCCCGCGGCCACCATCATTTCGTGGGACCAGCTCGCGTCCGACACGGTCGTCGATCGGTTCTGTGAGTTCTTGGTGCCAAGTCGATACGTTCCCGACTTCTCGGGCGCCCGCACCACCGCGGCGGCGCTGCGTACGAACCAGACGCCAGGTCGTGCGGTCGCCGAGTTGGGCGAGTGGATTCGAGAGCACCTCGTCTACGAGTTCGGCTGGACGGACGTGTCCACTCGCGCCGACGAGGTGTTCGAAGCGGCCCGCGGCGTGTGCCAAGACTTCGCGCATCTCTCACTCGCGGTGTTGCGTTCGCTCGGGATCCCCGCGCGTTACGCGAGCGGGTACTTGCACCCCAACGTCGATGCGGTGGTGGGGGAGACCGTGGAAGGGCAGAGCCACGCGTGGATCGAGGTGTGGCTCGGCGATTGGATCCCGATCGACCCCACGAGCGGCGCGGAAGTCGCGGAGCGGCATCTGCTCGTGGCTCGAGGTCGTGACTACGACGACGTGCCACCACTCAAGGGCGTGTTCCATGGCGCGTCGAGCGATCACCTCAACGTGAGTGTGGAGTTGACGCGCGTCGCGTGAGCAGACCGATCGGGAGGTCAACCCGGCGTGAGTCGAATGATCTTGTCGCCCGAACCGTTGCTGGTTCCCACGTAGATCGCACCACCCGGGCCACCGCTGATCGCTCGAATGCGGCCTTCGGTTTGTAGCAGGACGTGTTCGTTGGTCACCGCGCCCGCGGCGTCGAGGATCAGGACGCGGATTTGTTCGCCGCGCAGTCCGGCGACGAAGAGCGCGTTGGCGCTCCAGGCACCCCAGGGCTCACCGAAGGCGAACGCGAGTCCGCTGGGCGCGAGTGTGAAGCTCGTACCCGACGACCAGATGGGACCGACTGCATCGGGGAACTTGGTCGTGTCGGTCATGGGGACCGACTCGTTGTATCCAGGTACCGGATCCCATCCGTAGTTGGCGGCGTAGATGCGGTTCACCTCGTCGTGGCGGGTTGGGCCGTGAGACGAACCGAAGACCTGGTCGGTGTACGGACGTACTGCAAGCCCTTGCACGTTGCGGTGACCCCACGAGTACACGAGTCCAGAAACGTTTCCAGGAGCAGCCGCGCCGGTGTTCGGATCGACGCGTAGGACCTTGCCGCCGAGGGAGTCGAGGTTCTGAGGGTTCGTACCCATGGCCGCGTCGCCGGTGCCGATCCACAAGTAGCCGTCGGGACCGAAGCGCGGTCGACAGCCCGAGTGTCGACCACTACCGGTGCGAGGAATGCCCGTGACGATCTCGACGGCATTGCCGAGACCGCCGTAGCTCGGATCGATGTCGAAGCGGACCACGCGCACGTCGGACGTACTGTTGAAGCAGAGCCATACCTGGCGACCATCGACGCCGCCCATGGCCATGCCGAGCAGTCCGCCCTCGCCGGTCGCCTGCACGATGCCCTCGCGGCCGAGATCGCGCAGGACGCGGCGGCCGCCATCGGCAAATTGGGCGCTGACACGACCGTCGCGCTCGGTGAAGATCATCGTGTTGTCGGGAGTGAAACCAATGTCCCAGACGTTGCTGAGACCGCTGGCAAGGGTCTCCGCGCAGAGCGCGGGTACGTCGTCACCTCCCGCGACCACGGGTTGCGGGAAGGTGAACACCCCGCCGTCGGCTGCGGTGAGCCAGTAACCATCTCCAGGCGCGGCGGCGCTGATACCCAGAATGGGAGCATTGAGTCGGCGACACCCGAGCGACCCGAGGAACGGCGCACCACCGAACGCGAACGCGCCGCCGTCGGCGGCTGCGAGCCAATACCCGCCGGATTGTGGGTCGGATGCCATCGCGACAATCGGCTGATTGAGCGCGATGCCGCCGGTGCTTCCGAGGAACGGCGCGTCGCCGAACGCGAAGATGCCGCCGTCGCGCGCGACGAGCCAGTAGCCGTTTCCCCCGGTGGTGGCGGTCGCCCCGACAATCGGCTGATTGAGCGCGATGCCGCCGGTGGAGCCGTGGAAGGTCGCGGCACCGAAGCTGAACACGCCGCCGTCGCGGGCGATCAACCAGTACCCGTCGCCCGATGGGTGCGCGGCCATCGAGACGATGGGTTGGTTGAGGGCAATGCCCCCCGTTGATCCGAAGAAGTTCGCGCTGCCGAAACTGAAGATGCCGCCGTCGGACGCGACGAGCCAGTAGCCGTTGCCGTCGGGTGCGGCCGCGCCGCCCACGATCGGTTGATTGAGCGCGATGTCGCCGGTGGAACCGTGGAACGTGGCGGCACCGAAGCTGAACACGCCACCGTCGCGGGCGATCAACCAGTACCCGTCGCCTTGCGGGCGGGCGACCATGGTCACGATCGGTTGATTGAGGCTCATCGCTCCGGTGCTGCCGTGGAACGGCGCGGCCCCGGCGGGGGCCGTGAGACAGGCAACGAGGGCGACGATCGTCGCGAGGAGTCCGAGTCGGCGCAGCATGGCGCGACCCTAACGAGCGACTCGGGATTCCTCGCGACGCGATCGCGTCGATGGGTCGGTCAGTCGTACGAGTAGGTGCCCACCCAACGTGCCTGTTCGATGATGTGATCGTCGATCAAGCGCAAGAACTCCGGGGTGCTGATCGTCGTGGGCGGATCGATCTCGGTGTCGAGCGCGTAGAGGTGGAAGAAGTAGTGATGGTTGCCGTGCCCGTTGGGCGGCGCGGGGCCGTCCCACTGCGGGTTGCCGTCGGTGTTGTTCGCGGTGGGGAGACCCGATACGCCCTCGGGAATCACGGTGGTTTCGGGATCGATGCCCCACGCGAGCCAGTGCGTCCACCCATCGGTGACCGGGGCGTCGGGGTCGTGCACGAGGACCGCCAAGGACTTCGTGCCCTCAGGAACGGAGCGGACACGGATCTCGGGACTCACGTTGTCGTTCGCCTTGGCGAAGCGGTCGGGAATCCGTTCGCCGAAACCGAACGCAGGAACCTCGATCGACAAGTCACCCTTGTGGAACCGAACCACGAGCGCCTCCTTCGTTGGGTCGACGCACGAACGTACCGCGCTTAGCGGCCGATCCCGCCGAACCCCGGGATGGTGTGGGGACCGTGCAACCCACGGGCGAGCTCGATCGCACGGCCAGTGCTTCCCACGTGGCGCTCGACGCTGGTCTTCCCAGGGAGCCCGTTGCGTCTCGTGAACTCCTCATACTTCGGCTCGCGGCCGTTGCGCTCGATCCATGCAGCAACGGCGTGCGCGATGCGGTGCTCGTTCCACACGATTCGTTTGGGTTCGGGTCGCGGCGTGTTCGCGGCGCGGCGACGCGGGGTGGTCGAGGTCGTGGTGTCGACGCGGTCCGGCGCGGGGGTGGCGGTCGGGTCGGCCCTGCGATCGGCGGCGCCGGCATCCGCGCTCGCGGCGGCGTGCAGGTCTCGAAGCACCTCGCCGGCTTCGGCCGCTTCTCGGGCGCGCTGGGCCCGCTCTCGCGCCCATTCCGCAGCCTTCTCGCGGATGTACGCGCGGCGTTTCTGGCGCAGGGCCACCGTGGTCTCCTCGGACAAGGGGACGCCGGTGGCGTCGGCCGACTTGAGGAACCGCTCCCAACTCCCGAACGCCGCGATGGTCTCCGCCACCGACGGAGCGGTTCTGTGCGAGCGGTAGGCACTGCGGGTCAGTGCCGGAGCCTCGGCCCGAGCGCCACCCCGTCCCCGGGGCGCGGGCTGGGCGAGGATGGCGTGCGCGGCCTTTATCGCCGCCCGCCGAATCGATGCCTTCTCCCGCTCCGTGAGTGCACCCGGTTGGGCGCCGGCATCGGCGTCAGGAGCGTGAGCGCGTTGCGTCATGCTCCGAGGGTGCCCCCAGGGGGCCAAAGCGGTCAAAACCGCGGTCCGCGAAGCTGTCACACCCCGTCAGTACCGTCGTTCGCATGCAACCCATGCTGATCCTCGTGACCCTGGTCGCCGTCGTCATCGCGGGTGCCGCCCTGCTCGCGGCGGCCGCGTCGGCCCGCCGGGCCCGGGTCCTCACTGCCCAGACGGTGCAGGCGGAGGCCGTGCGGATGCAGGCCGAGGCTGCGTTGGCCGAGGCCGACGCGCTCGACGCGTTGCGCAACGAGTTGCGCCAGACCGTCGAGGCGCAGCGCCGTGAGTTGGAGCAGCAGCGCGACGCAATGGTGCAAGCGGCGCTCGATCAGGTCCTCACCGCCCAGAAGGCGGTGGGTGAGCAACAGCACCAGCGCGCCGAGGAGACGCTCACGAACAAGCAGAGCTTGATCGACGCGCAGCTCCGCGAGATGCACGCCCAGATCCAAGGGGGCATGCAGAAGGTCGAACTCCTCATGACCGGTCTCGAGAAGGACCGCGCCGCCAAGTTCGGGCAGCTCGCCGAACAACTCCGAGCCCAGAACGAGACGCTGTCGCAGCTCTCCGGCACCACGGCCGGACTCAAAGAAGTCCTCGCGAGTCAGAAGGCGCGTGGGCAGTGGGGTGAACGGATGGCCGAAGACGTCCTGCGGATGGCGGGCTTCATCGAGAACATCAACTACCGCAAGCAGAAGGCGTTGCTCGGTGAGGCCAGCGGGGTTCCCGATTTCACGTTCCTCTTGCCGCAGGACCTCGCGCTGCACATGGATGTGAAGTTCCCGCTCGACAACTACATGCGCTACCTCGAGGCCAACTCCGATCTGGATCGCAAGCGCTACCGCGATCAGTTCCTGCGCGATGTACGCCAGAAGGTTCGCGACGTGGCGTCGCGTGAGTACATCGACGCCGCGGGCGGCACCGTCGATTGCGTGCTGCTGTTCATCCCGAACGAATCGCTCTACGCGTTCATTCACGAACAGGACCGCGAGCTGCTCGAACTCGGGATGCAGTCCAAGATCGTGTTCTGTTCGCCGGCCACGCTCTTCGCGGTGCTCGCGGTGGTGCGACAAGCGGTCGACAACTTCCGCCTCGAGCGCACCAGCGATGAGATCCTCCGTGTGCTGGGCACCTTCAGCGCGCAGTGGGACAAGCTCGTGGAGAAGACCGACAAGCTCGGCCGCTCGCTCGAGACAGTGCGCCGCGACTACGACGAGCTCATCGGGACCCGCCGTCGCGGCATCGATCGGCAACTCGACCGAATCCAAGCGCTGCGCGACGAGCACGCACTCGAAGTCGACGACGGCGACGAAGACGGGCGGCTGGCCCTGGAGGCATGACCACCGGGCGACGTGGCTTCGATCAGGCCAGGCGGAGGAGCTCGGCTGCGACCGGACACTGCGGTTGGCGTGCGACCGTGCTGATCGGCCCGACACCCTGCGGTCCGATTGCCCGGTCGATGCGCGTGAGGTCGAGCAACTCGTAGGGAGGTGTCGGGTCGAAGGACGTGTCCGCGGCCCGGTCATGCCGTTCGAGCTGCGTGTGGACCGAGCGGGCCAAGGCGTCGGGGAGCACGATGCCGAGCGGACACACCAGCCATTGCGGCGCGTCGATCAACGCCGTGCTGTCGAGCACGCCGCTGGGGACGAGCGTGACCTCCGGCGAGACCACGGTCGGCTCCAGCAGCACGCGGGTCACGCCGAGCGCGCCCGCATCCACCGGATCGACGATGCGTACGTCGAGGCCGTGCTCACGCACCCGACTGGCCACGCTGCGTTCGGTTGCAGTGCGAACGACCACGAGCTCGACGTCGGGACGCTGGACGTGGAGCGCGGGCAGCACGTCCGACCAACCAACGAAGGCCACCACCTCGTCAGACGGGAAGGGCAGCGCCTCGGCGACGCGCTCGGCCGTGGAATCACCGAGGAGCGCGTCGATGACCGCGCGGATCTCGAGCCCAGGATCGGCGGCACACAAGACGCGCGTACAGGTCCACCACAGCGTCGATTCGGCTGGTCGTTGCACCAAGATGCGGCGAGCGGCCATGACGAGCGCGGCCGGGTCGCCGTCGAAGGCGTCGAGACACTCGGCGACTTCGACCGCGAGCGCTTGCCCTGTCGACCAGTCGCGTCGGATCAGAGATCGCAACTCTTCGAAGGCCCAGGTCACGAGAAGTCGGTGGCGGCACGTACCGCGGCGAACACGTCGCCCAATGCAGCGAGCGTCGCATCGGCCGCCGCGAGCGTGCGCGCGTCGCCGCGGATCGAGAGCCGACCGTCGGTCAACGCCCGCTGGGCGTTGAGCGTTCCTTGGGCGAGGGCGGCCGCGGTGACGCGATCCACGACCAACGTCACGTCAGGCGATCCCTCATCGATCATCACGCCGTCCGGACCGAGATGCATCCGCCACGCGATCCGATCGACGCCGTCGTGCACTTCGATGCCGATGGAACAGGTCTGGTCGCGGGTGAGCCCGTTCGTCGCGGCGGCCTCTCGCAGCGCACGCCGCCATTCGGGGGAAAGGAATTGCACGCCGCGGACCGTAGCGCCGCACCGCCTCGAAGGCCCACATGGCTGGTGGCGATCGATGCCTCCTACGCTGCGGGGCCTATGCCGCAGCCCCCCGCCCACGAACATGTTGGGTCACCGCTCGCGCCGGTGCCCCCTGGCCTCGTGGAGGTGGGCGACAAGGTGGGGCAGCGCATCGCGACGTTGCTCGGGAACGAGGCCACGCGCTGGGGCGCGATCGACGCGTCGTTGGTGGAGCCGATCGACGCGTTGGCCGCGTTGGTGGCTGCGGGCGGCAAACGGCTGCGCCCTGCCTTCTGCTTCTGGGCGTTCGTGGGCGCCGGTGGGAGCCCGGACGACGACCGTGTGATCGCGGCGGGCGCGGCCCTGGAGATGCTCCACACGTTCGCCTTGGTCCACGACGACGTGATGGACGGGTCCGACACGCGTCGCGGCGAACCAGCCATCCACCGTCACTTCATGGACGCGCACGCGGCACGCGGCTATGTGGGGGAGACCCGGCGATTCGGCGAGGGTGCCGCGATCCTCATCGGTGATTTCGCGTTCGTGTGGTCCGACATCTTGTTGGGGACCGTCGACGCTGCGACCCGCGGCGTGTTCGACGAACTGCGCATCGAGTTGTGCGTTGGTCAGTTCCTCGACCTCGCCGTCGCCGCCGAAGGCAATGCCGACCGGGTGCGCAGCGCTTTGGTGGAGCAGTACAAGTCGGGCAAGTACACGGTGGAGCGGCCACTCCATCTCGGGGCCACGTTGGCCGGAGCCGATGTGACGACCATTCAGATGTTGAGCCGTTACGGCCTACCCGTGGGGGAGGCGTTCCAGCTGCGAGACGACCTCCTGGCGCTCTTCGGGTCGCAGGCCGCGATCGGCAAGCCGGTGGGCGACGATCTCCGTGAAGGGAAGCGGACGCCACTGATCGCCGTCGCGACCGAACGCGCGACCGGCGCCGATGCCGAGCTGCTGGCGCGCCTCGGCGCTCCCGATCTCACCGAGGATGAGATCACCGCGATGATCGACATGCTCGATCGCGTCGGTGCACGACGCACGATCGAGACCCGCATCGCCACGCTCGTGGATGAGGCGATCGCCGTCCTGTCGGAGGCCACCCTCATCCCCGATGCTCGCGATGCGTTGGTCGCGATGGCGCGGTTCATCGCTTGGCGGGACTCGTGACCTCACGGTTCGGTACCGTGCTCCCTCGATGACTCGATTCCGCCTGCTCTCGCTGCGCACGTCCGCGACCGCGGTCGCGCTGGGTGCCTTCGTCTGTCTCGGTGCCGCGTGCAGCGGCGACGACTCCGAAGTCCCTGCGGCACCGCCGGACAACCCGCAGCTCGTCGCGGGGGAGAAGGTCTGGGCCGCGAACTGCACGTCGTGTCACGGCAAGGACGGCGGCGGGATCTCCGGGCCCGCGCTGAACAACGACGTGGCCAAGCGGTATCCCGACGTCGAGGATCAGATCAGGGTGGTCACCGACGGCAAGGGCAGCATGCCCTCGTTCGGTCGGAAGCTCTCCGAGGAGGAGATCCAGGCCGTCGTCGCGTACACGCGCGAGGTGCTCTGAGCGCCGTGACCGATCTGGCGATCGACGTCGTCGATCTTCACAAGTTCTACGGGCGCCTCGAGGCAATCGCCGGGATCGACCTCGCCGTCCCCGTCGGCTCCACGTTCGGCCTCCTCGGCCCCAACGGCGCGGGGAAGACGAGCACCGTCGAGACGCTCGAGGGATACCGCCAGCCCGACCGCGGCGTCGTGCGCGTCCTCGGGCTCGATCCGTGGAGCGAGGGCGACCGCTTGCGTGGGCGCGTGGGCGTCATGCTCCAGGCCGGAGGGCTGCAACCGGGAATCCGGGTGATGGAAGCCATGCGGCTGTTCGCGGCGTTCTACGCCGATCCGCTCGATCCCGAGGCGCTCCTCGACCGGGTCGGGCTGCGCGATCGCGCCCGGGCCCAGGTGCGCCGCCTGTCGGGCGGGGAGTACCAGCGCTTGTCGTTGGCCCTGGCGATGATCGGTCAACCTGAGCTGGTCTTCCTCGATGAGCCGACCGCGGGCATGGATCCGCACGCGCGCGACATGACCTGGGAAGTGGTCCGGGAGATGCAGCAGCGCAACGTGACGATCGTGCTCACCACGCACTCGATGCCAGAAGCCGAGGCGCTCTGCGACGACCTGGCGATCATCGATCATGGTCGCATCGTGGCTTCGGGCTCACCCGCCGCGCTCACGGGCGCCGAACGGGGTCGCGAGGTCGCGTTTCGCATCGATGCAGACGTGTCGACCGATGTGGTCTCGACGGCGCTCGACATCGATCCGGCGGTGGTCGAGCGCAGTGCCGACGGTCGGTACGTGTTGCACACGCCCGCCACGCCGACGCTCATCGCCACATTGGCGTCGTGGCTGCGCGACGAAGACCTCACGCTCGATGAACTCACCACGGGTCGCCGCACGCTCGAAGAAGTGTTCCTCCGGCTGACCGCGGAGGCCGATCAGTCACCGGCGGAGCGCACGTGAGCGCGGTCGCGGCGCAGAGCGCAATGGAGTTCAGACTCACGATCCGTCGGGGCGAAAGCTTGCTCGTCACGCTCGCGATTCCCGTTGGTGTGCTCATCGTCTTCTCCAAGATCGAGATCGCGAACCAGCCACTCGATGTCCTCGTTCCTGGGGTGCTCGCGTTGGCAGTCATCGCCACCTCGATGGTGAGCCTCGGGATCGCGACGGGATTCGAGCGCCGCTACAACGTGCTCAAGCGACTGGCCTCCACACCCTTGTCTCGCCGCGGCATCGTGATGGCCAAGATGATCAACATCGTCGCGATCGAAGCGATCCAAGTCGTCGTGATCCTCGCAGTGGCGATGGCGCTCGGCTGGTCGTTCGCGTGGCGCGTCGTGCCCGCACTCGCGGTACTCGTCGTCGGTTCGGTCGCGTTCTCGGGTCTCGGTCTGCTCCTGGCAGGAACGTTGCGGGCCGAGGCGACGCTTGCCCTCACGAACCTGCTGTACCTGCTGTGCATCGGCATCGGCGGTGTGGTGTACCCGATCGAGGATCTCTCCGATGGGCTCGCCGCGGTGGCCACGGTCATGCCCTCGGGTGCATTCGTGCAGTCGTTGCGAGCGGTGCTCGACCCGGGCTCGGTCGCGCTCGGTTGGCCGCTTGCGATCCTCATCGCGTGGGCGGTGGTGCTCCCGGTTCTGGCGATCCGGTTGTTCCGCTTCGAAGAGTGAGGCCAGTCAGTCGAGCGCGGCGTCGATCGCCGCGCGCACTGCGGCTTCGTCCATCCCGAACTGGCGGTAGACGATCACACCCTCGCGGTCGATGACGAAGGTCTGAGGAATCGCCCGCACGCCGTACGCCTGGGCGATCGGACTCGGACGAGGATCCTCCGCGAGCAGCCACGTCGCATCCTCGGAAGCGGCGAAGTCACGCGCGTCGGCGGCGTGGTCGAGGTGGGTGAGCCCGAGCACCTCCACGCCGTCGATCTCGTCGAACTCGGCGAGTATCGGGAACTCCTCGCGACACGGACCGCACCACGACGCCCAGAAGTTGAGTACGACCACCTCGCCGCGCAGGTCGGCCAGAGTGATCTCGGGGCCGTTGGGGTCGAGGTTGGGTGCGCGGAAGGTCGGTGCGGCGGCACCCACGGTGGCCACGCCGGACACGCTGACTTCCGACGGGGCGGTCGCGCCGCTCGCGGAGTTGGTGTCGTCGCGCGAGGCCGTGACCGCGAACACGGTGCCGCCGATCGCCACCAGCGCGAGGAGCGCGGCGAAGCCGATCAGCCGCGCTCTCGCCCGAGTCGTGGGTCGAGGGTTCGACGGCACCGCGGCAGAACGGTCAGTCGAGGAGGAGGACATCGGCGGCGAGCGCCACGAAGAGTGCTGCGAGATACATGTTCGACAGCGTGAAGAAGTCGATGGCCCGCTGCGGGTCACCGTGGGTGCGTTGGAGCACCAACGCCCGGCCCACGAACAACGCACCCAGAATGCCCGCGGCGGCGAGGTAGATCCACGAGAGCGTCGCGACCAAGGGGAGGAGGAGCGACGCCACCACCGTGAGGGCGGCGTACAGCGTGATCTGGCGAGTGGCCGCGGGGACACCGCGGACGACGGGGAGCATCGGGAATCCGCCGCGTCGGTAGTCGTCGAGATAGCGGATCGCGAGGGCCCAGAAGTGCGCGGGGGTCCACAAGAAGATGAGGGCGAACATGACCCACGGTGCGGCGCCGAGACTCCCCGTGACCGCGGCCCAACCGATCAGGACGGGTGCGGCGCCGGCGGCACCGCCGATCACGATGTTCTGATCCGATCGGGGCTTCAGCCAGATGGTGTACACGAACACGTAGAACAACATCGCGAGGAGCGAGATCACCGCGGCGAGGAGGTTCGCTTGCCACCACAGCAATCCGAACGCGACGACTTGGAGCACCAGGCCGAACGCGAGGGCGCGAACGGGTGCGACTCGACCGGTAGGGAGCGGACGCCGACGCGTGCGGTTCATGAGCTGGTCGCGATCACGTTCGATCCAGCAGTTGACGGTGTTGGCGCTCCCGGCGGAGAGGCTCCCGCCGATGAGCACCGAGACGACGAGCTGCCAGTTGGGCCAGCCCTCGGCAGCGAGCACCATGGCCGGCACCGTGGTCACGAGAAGGAGTTCGATGACGCGCGGTTTGGTGAGGGCGACATACGCACCGACGCGGGCGAGCGCGGTGCGCCATGCCGGACGGGCGTCGTCGAGTACCACGAGATCGGCTTCCGTGGGTGCGGGTGCGCCTCGCTCGACGAGCGCGTCGGGCCGCTCTGCTCGTTGTGCCACCACGTGCCGCCCTCGCCGGGAGTGTCGGAGAACCAGGGTGCAATCTACCGCTCGGACCCCACATGCGATCGAACCCGACGCCTCGGGACGGGGTCCGCCAGGGTGAGGCCGTAATCTGAACGCCGTGACCGAATCCGCACCCGATGCCGCCCCCACTCCGTTGCGCTCCAAGCCCAAGGAGAACCCGTCTCCGTCCACCCACGAGATCCGGATGACGGCCGACCGCCTCCTGGTGGAGCCGTCGTCCGAGCACGAAGAGCGCAAGTCTCGGGCGGGGATCCTCATCCCGGCCACGGCCGACGTCTCGAAGCGACTGATGTGGGCGGAGGTCAAAGCGGTCGGCCCCACAGTGCGGACGATCGAGGAGGGCGACATGGTCCTCTTCGCGCCCGACACGGGCTTCGAGGTGGATCTCCGAGGTGATGAGTACCTGATCCTGCGTGAGCGCGACGTCCACGCGGTGGCCTCGGCCCGCACCGAAGGCAAGACCGGCCTCTACCTCTGAGGGTGCGCTCCCGTGTTCTGGGAGCGAATGCGTCGCGGCGCGACGCGATGCTGGACGAGAACAGGGTCTACGCGGGTGGCTTGACGCCGAGCGCGACCGGGACTTCGGCCGGGTGAGGTACCGGTGTCGACGGCTTGAGGTCGAGCCGGGCGTCGAGGTAGGCGCGAATGTCTTCGTAGACGGGGTCGCCGACCATCTTGCGCAGCTCGGCTTCCATGGTCTTGTAGACGGGTTCGTGGCCGACGAACGCTTCGGCCTCTTCGGTACACCACCAGTCGAAGTCCTGGCCGCCTTCATCCCACGCGGCGCGGTCGTACTCGGTGAGGAGCCAGACCATCGATCCGTCGGGCTGCTCCTGGTTCACCAGGTGAAGGGGGAGCTGCCAGCAGACATCGGGCTT
>Ga0182741_1004430_pt1 | contig 13849 bp, 12 predicted proteins | sample eDN5th37CBELigOP_FD_128874 | JGI IMG/M metagenome (GOLD analysis project Ga0182741, IMG submission 128874) | Enriched Organic Plus compost microbial communities from Emeryville, California, USA - eDNA 5th pass 37_C BE-Lig OP (version 2) (version 2) ...
GGGACTGCGGTGCGTGAAGTACGGCGTGACCCGCGACGCGGTCCTCGCCCTCGACGTCGTCCTCGGCGACGGCCGCCGTATCCGGACCGGTCGCACCACCGCCAAGGGAGTCGCCGGATACGACCTGACCAGCTTGTTCGTCGGCTCCGAGGGCACCCTCGGTGTCATCGTCGAGGCCACGGTGAAACTCTCCCCGCTGCCGGTCGGAAGCCGCACGGCCACAGCGCTGTTCGACACCGTAGCTGATGCCGCCGCTGCGGTCGGTGCGGTACTGCGCGCGGGCATCCGGCCGTCGACGCTGGAACTGCTCGACCACGCCACCCTCCTCGCGATCGACGCGGCACAGGGAACCGCGTTGGCGCAGACCGGGGGAGCGTTCCTGCTCGTGCAGACCGACGGCTTCGGTGCCGACTACGAGATGGAACAGGCACGCCAGATCCTGCGTGGCGCAGGGGGACGCGTCGAGGACGCAGTCGATGACGCCGACGCCGAGCGGCTGCTGCAGGTGCGGCGCCTGGCGTTGCCGTCCATCGAGCGGCTCGGACGGGTCCTCATCGAAGACATCGCCGTGCCTCGCACACGGCTGGCCGACGCAGTCACCGGCATCGACGACATCTCCCGGCGGACCGGGGTGAAGATCTTCACCTTCGCGCACGCCGGTGACGGCAACCTGCACCCGATCGTGCTCGCCGACGCCGGTCCGGACGACCCGATCCCCGCCCACGTCCAGGACGCGGTGAACGAGGTGTTCGGTCTCGCCCTGCGGCTCGGCGGAACCCTGACCGGCGAACACGGGGTCGGGGTGCTCAAACGTCCGTGGCTTGCCGACGAACTCGGCGACACGGGACTCGAGGTGCAACGCTCCCTGAAGACCGTGTTCGACCCGGCCGGCATCCTCAACCCCGGCAAGGCACTGTAGATACTCGCGATAGGACCCCCATGACCCTGATCTCTCCCGCGGAACTGTCCGACCTCCTCGAATTCGGAAGCCCAGTCCGGATTCTCGACGTCCGCTGGTCCCTGGCCGAACCCGACGGCCGAGCCGCGTTCGAGGCCGGGCACATCCCCAGCGCCGTGTACGTCGACCTCGAAGCCGAACTCAGCGACCACTCCGTGCCCGATCGGGGCCGGCACCCGCTGCCGTCCGGCGACGCGCTCGAGGCCGCGCTACGCCGCTGGGGCATCAACGACGGCGACACCGTCGTGGTCTACGACGACTGGAACCGCGCCGGTTCGTCGCGGGCCTGGTGGGTGCTACGCACCGCAGGTCTCGACGACGTGCGCATCCTCGACGGCGGCCTCGCCGCCTGGCGGGCCTTCGGCGGTCCCGAGACCACCGAGACCACCGCCCCGGCCCCGGGGTCGATCGGCATCAAGTACCGCGACCTCTACGACGGCGCCCTGGCGACCCTGACCGCGGACGACGCCGCGCGGATCGCCGACGCCGGGGTGCTGCTCGACGCCCGCGCCCCCGAACGCTTCCGCGGCGAGGTCGAACCGGTCGACCCGGTCGCCGGCCACATCCCGGGTGCGGCGAACCTGCCGTCGACGGCCCTGCTGGCCGAGGACGGCACCTTCCTGCCGCAGGACGCACTCCGCGCGGCCTTCACCGACCGGGGCGTCACCGGCACGGAGACGACCGGCGCGTACTGCGGGTCCGGTGTCACCGCGGCCGTGGTCGTCGCAGCCGCCGCGACCGTCGGCATCGAGCTGCCGCTGTTCCCCGGCTCCTGGTCGCAGTGGTCCTCGGACGCGAGCAACCCGATCGAGACCGGCGACGCCCGCTCCTGATCCGACCCGCCGCACGAGTTGGGTGGAGTCGACCCCGATTTCCGGGGCCGACGCCACCCAACCCGTCGTGGACCCGGCACGCGTAGCGGGATCATCCCCGGGTATCCGGTGCCCGGCGACGGGAGGACCATGAGCGCAGGGAACAGCCGGCTCGTTCGACAGCCGGGACCGGGCCGATGCTGACGGCCCTGTGGTACGGGCTCGGAACCGCGGTGCCCTTGTTCCTCGGCGCCGTGATCGGGCTGCGCTACGACCTGCCCCGACCCTTGCTGGCAGGATTGATGGCCTTCGGGTCGGGCGCCATGGTCGCGGCGGTGTCCACCGAACTGTTCGCTCCCGCCTTCGCCGACCAGGGCCTGTGGGCGGCCGGGGGTGCGCTGATGCTCGGCGCTCTCGTCTACGTCGTCGCCGACCGCGTCATCGAGAGGAAGCTCGGTCCGGCCGCCCTGGGCTGGGCGTTGATGCTCGGGGCGCTGCTCGACGGCATCCCGGAGAACGCCGCGCTGGGCACCACCCTCGCGTCCGGGGTCGGGGGAGCGGTGCTGCTGGTGGCCGTCGCAGTGGGCAACATCCCCGAAGCGGTCGCCGGCGCAGCGTCGATGCGCTCGGATTTCTCGCACCGCACCGCGCTGCTCATGTGGGGCGTCACCGCCGTGCTGCTGGTGGCGGTGGTCGTGGCGGCCACCGCCTTCGCCGACTCGCTGCCGGACGCGGGGATCCCGCTGATCCAGGCGTTCGCCGGCGGTGCGACCATCGCGGTCCTGGCCGACTCGCTGATGCCCGAGGCCTACCGGGAAGGCGGCTGGTGGGTGGGCATCTGCACCGCGCTCGGATTCCTGGTCGCCTTCGCACTCGGAGCGTGAACCGGCAGCGGCGGGCAGGTCCGATGTCCGGGGTTACCGTGGAGATGTGCCACAGCGTCGCTCGCGTGGTGTGACCAGGAAGAAGGTGCCCCGTGCTGCGGTTCTTCCTCGTCGGATTCCTCGCTCTGGTGCTGCTGGTGGTCGCGGTCGCGGCGGCGGTCGGCGAGTGGGGATGGTGGGTGCTGGTCGCCCTCCTGGCCGGGGTGCTGGGGGTCGGCGTCCACGACCTGCTCCAGCGGCGGCACTCGGTGCTGCGCAACTATCCCGTCCTCGGCCACATGCGGTACCTGCTCGAAAGTATCCGCCCGGAGATCCAGCAGTACTTCGTGGAACGGAACTTCGACGGCCGCCCCTTCGACCGGGACGTGCGCACGGTGATCTACGAACGCGCCAAAGGCATCCACGGTGAACTGTCGTTCGGCACCGAACGCGACCTCGACCAGCCGGGCTACGAGTATCTCGTGCACTCGACCGTGCCGGTCCCCGAACCGGACGAGCCGCCCCGGGTGCGGATCGGCGGCCCCGACTGCCCGAAGCCGTACTCGATGTCGCTGCTGAACGTCTCGTCGATGAGCTTCGGGGCGCTGTCGGCCAACGCGGTGCGTGCGTTGAATCGGGGTGCCGCCCGCGGCGGGTTCGCGCACGACACCGGCGAGGGCGGACTGACGCCCTATCACCTCGACGGTGGCGGTGATTTGGTCTGGGAGATCGGCTCGGGCTACTTCGGTGCCCGCGACAAGGACGGGAACTTCGATCCGGCCCAGTTCGCGGACAAGGCCGCCCACGAGCAGGTCAAAGCGATCTCCGTCAAACTCAGCCAGGGCGCCAAACCGGGTGTCGGCGGTGTTCTGCCGGCGGCGAAGGTCAGCGAGGAGATCGCCCGCTACCGCGGGGTGCCGGCCCACGAGAAGTGCGTCAGCCCCGCCGCGCACTCGGCGTTCACCACTCCCCGTGAACTGATGCACTTCCTCGTCCACCTGCGCGAGCTCTCCGGCGGCAAACCGGTCGGAGTCAAACTCTGCGTCGGCTCACGGATCGAGCTGCTGGCGATGTGCAAGGCCATGCTGGCCGAAGGCATCACCCCCGACTTCGTGATCATCGACGGAGCCGAAGGTGGCACCGCCGCGGCACCGCTCGAATACGAGGACAACGTCGGCCTGCCGCTCACCGACGGCCTGATGACCGTGCACAACGCCCTGGTCGGCACGGGACTGCGCAAGCGCATCCGGATCGGCGCCAGCGGCAAGGTGGCCACCGGGAACGACATCGTCAAACGACTGATCCAGGGAGCCGACTACACCAACTCGGCACGAGCGATGATGATGGCCATCGGCTGCATCCAGGCCCAACGCTGCCACACCAACACCTGCCCCGTCGGAGTCACCACCCAGGACCCGAAGCGGGCGCGAGCCCTCGACGTCGCGGACAAGGCCGTACGCGTGCAGCGCTACCACGCCGCCACCGTCGCGCAGGCGGTGCAGATCATGGCGTCGATGGGCGTGGCCGATCCGTCGCAGTTGACGACCGACATGCTGCGCAAGCGGGTGACCCCCACCGTCGTCCGCTCCTACACCGAACTCTACGAATGGCTGCGCCTCGGGGAACTGCTCGCCGAACCACCCGTCACATGGGCGCAGGACTGGCGTGCGGCGACACCGGATTCGTTCCGGCCCGCACCGGCCGGATGACGAGGATCCCGGTGCCCACCGAGCCCGAGACCGGCGGTATAGCTATAGCTCGTGCCGACTGCGAACCCACCCGATCGTGTCCCCGACAACGTGAGCACTCCACGAACGGAACGCCTCTCGCCGCCGCGACCGGTCGCATACGGTCTCGGCGCACTGGCAGCGACCGCAGCCGCCACCTGGGCACTCGCCGAGTACACGACCCCACCCGGTGCCGCGCTGTCGACCGCCGACCTTGCAAACCTGGTGCAGACGGTCGCACTGACCACGCTCGCCACCGCCGCCGTCCCGGCCCTGCTCCTCGCCGGCCACCGGCAGCGGACCCTCGAGGCCGCGACCCGGACGGCGGCAGAGGAACAACGCCTCGCCACCGAACGGCATCTGCGCGATCGGTACACCGCCTGCGCCGGGCAACTCGGACACGACAACCCCGCCGTGCGACTGGCCGGCGGCTACGCGCTCGCCGCACTGGCCGACGACTGGCACACCCTCGGGAACGACACCGAACGACAGGTCTGCATCGACCTGCTCTGTGCGTACCTGCGCGCCGAGCGTCGACCACCCACCGACGAGACGACCTCGAGCAGCAGCGACGGGATTCCGGGCGGCAAGTCCCAGAGCCCCTCGGTCATCGAACGCTACCGGCCGCAGAGCAAGGAACAGCAGATACGGGCGGCCATCGTTTTCGGCAGGCGCAGGGAGGAATACGAGCGGTACCGACAGGACGAGCAACCGGTACGGGCAGCGCTCCTCGAGCTCGTCCGCGCCCGGACACGACCCGGCGGACCGTGGGACGGATGCCGGATCGACCTGACCGGGATCGACCCGGACGCGCCCGGGCCGAGCACTCACGGGTGACCCCGAACGCCCCGCTCTGTCGGACTCTCAGAGGTATTCGACGACCATCCTGTCGATACTGCCCTCGAACGGGAACGGCGCACGATCGAAGTAATCCAGCGACACCGGCGATCCCAGACAGATCCCGATGTCCAGACAGTCGTTCGCCGTGAACAACAACGGCGCACTGATCGGTACCGTCGTCGACGCCATCGGCGTCCCGTCGAGCCCCATCCGCACGTTCAACGGACCACCGGGCCGCGCCTCGGCGTACTCGGTGACGACCTCCACTGTGTGCCGGCCGGGTGGAATCCGGTCGCTCGACCGCATCTTGGTGCGCATCAGGATGAACAGGTTGTACTCGTAACAGAGATACCCGTCGTCCACGAAGCAGGTCAGTCCACCGGAGTTGGCGCCCAACGCATACAGCACCCCGTGGGCGCGTTCGGGGGCGGTCAACTCGATGCACACCCGATTGTTCTTGTTTCCCAGTGCAGGAGCACAGAATTCGGGCATACGCGTCACGCTGCCGACGAAATCCCAGCTCGTGTACGGCGTGGAGATGCGTTGCTCGGGATGGATCGCCGCCACCCACAGACCCCCACCGATCGGAAGAGCATTGTTCTTGGCCGCCTCGATCGCGAAGATCTCCCGCATCTGGGCCAGCTTCTTCGGATACTGCTGCGCGAGATCGTAGTTCTGCGTCCAATCCTCGTCGAGATGGTAGAGCTCCCAGGTGTCGTCGTCCGGGCTCCAATCCCGGATCCCGCCGGGCAGACCCGGCAGCCACGGCGCGCGTGGTCCGAACGCCGACGCCATCCACCCGTCGTGATAGATCGCCCTGCTGCCCATGACCTCGAAGTACTGGGTGAGTTTGTCCGCCGGGTCATCCCGGGCGACGAAGGTCCGCGCGAAACCCGCGCCGTCGAGCGGATCCTGCGGAATCCCGTCGACCGTGCGCGGCGGGATGATCCCCAGCAGCTCGTAGAGGGTGGGAACCACGTCGTTGCAGTGCAGGAACTGGGTGCGCGGCACCGGATCCGGGGTGATGCGCGCCGGCCAGCGCACAATCATCGGATTGCGGGTCCCACCGAGATGCGACGCGAGCAGCTTCATGCCCTTGTAGGGTGTGCTGCCCGCCCACGCCCACCCCGCGTGATACATGTTGTCGGTCTTCGGTGAACCGAGCACATCGAGGCCACCGAGCTCCTCCAGCGCGGCGATGTGCTGTGCGGGGGTGGTCGGAATCCCGTTCTGTGCGAGCAGTTCACTGATGGTGCCGTTCTGGCCCTCCCCGGAGGACCCGTTGTCGCCCCAGATGTAGAAGACCAGCGTGTTGTCGCGGTAGCCGAGCCGGTCGAGCTCGTCGAACAACCGGCCCACCTGCACGTCGCAGTGCTCGGCGTACCCGGCCGCCACCTCCATCAGCCGCCGCTGGAAGGGTTTCTCGTCGTCGGGGATGTCGTCCCAGGCCGCCATCGTGGGGTCGCGGTCGGTGAGCTCGGCCTCCGGAGGAATCCACCCCTTCTCCTTGGCTCGTGCGAACACCCGCTCGCGGTAGGCATCCCAGCCGTCGTCGAACTTCCCGGCATAGCGGTCGGCCCACGGTTTCATGATGTGGTGCGGGCCGTGCAGGCACCCGCTGGCCCAGTACATGAAGAACGGCCGACCCGGATCGAGGGCCTTGTGCCGGCGCAGCCACCCGATCGCGTCGTCCGCGAGATCCTCACTGAGGTGGTAGCCCTCCTCGGGGGTCTTCGGCGGCAGCACGACGGTGGTGTTGCGCACCAGATTCGGTTCGTACTGCGACGCTTCACCGGCGAGGAAGCCGTAGAAGTAGTCGAATCCCACTCCGGTGGGCCAGTTGTCGAACGGCCCCGCCGCGGTGGTCTCCTCCGCGGGGGTGTTGTGCCACTTGCCGAATGCCGCGGTGGTGTACCCGTAATGGCGCAGCACCGCAGCGCCGGTGGCGCTCGACTTGGGGATGTGGCCGGAATAGCCGTCCCAATCGTTGGCGAGTTCGGCGATCTGCCCGTTTCCGACGCGGTGGTGGTTGCGACCGGTCAGCAGCGACGCGCGGGTGGGTGAGCACATCGCGGTCGTGTGGAAACGGTTGTAGGAGATGCCCTCGCCGAGCATGCGGTCGAGGGTGGGCGTGTTCACTTCGCCGCCGAGGCCGCTCGGAAGCCCGGGGCCCGCGTCGTCGACGAGGACGACGAGGATGTTCGGGGCGTCGTCGGGGAGGCGGCGCTGCGGGCTACGGGGACTGTAGACCGATTCCTGCATGGTGCGGCCCGCGATGCTTCCCGACGGGGTCGGGGGGAAGGGCAGGGACTCGCCGCCGGGGATCGGCTCCGCATGCAGATCCTGGCTCATGGTGGATGCCTCTTTTCACCCCCATCCGTTCCAGTACACCACTGGTGTCGCACCGGATGAACCCTTCGGCCAGGTGAAACCGGGAGTGGCGCTTCATCCGCGCAGGATGCAGCGGAAGCCGATGTGACAGGTCGAGGTCTCCTCGGTGTCGCCCTGCCGGGCGGCAGGCCGGTACCGCAGGCAGTAGTTCGGGGCGCACAGATGCGAGCCGCCCTTGATGACCCGCCGCGCATACGCCTCGCGGGGATCACGGTCGGGGACCACGTCGATGCGCTGGTCGGCCGGAATACAGCACGACGACGCCGACGCGACGTTCTTGCCGCTCGCCGCGTGATTCGCGAAGAAGTAGTCGGCCGTCCACTCCCACACGTTGCCCGCCATGTCGTAGAGCCCGTAGCCGTTGGGCCGGAAGTGCCCGACGGGGGAGGTGCCGGCGAACCCGTCGGTGAGCAGGTTCTGCCAGGGGAACTCGCCCTGCCAGACGTTCCCGCCGGGTCTGCCGCGGGGTTCGTGCTCGTCGCCCCACACGAAGATCTTGCGGTCGAGTCCCCCGCGGGCGGCGAACTCCCATTCCGCCTCGGTCGGCAGGTCCTTGCCGGCCCAGTCGGCGTAGGCGCGCGCGTCGAACCACGACACATGGGTGACGGGATGACGGTCCCTTCCATCCACGGTGCTGCCCGGTCCCTCGGGGTGGCGCCAGTTCGCGCCCGGGACGAACGACCACCAGCGCGTGGAGTCGTCGAGGGCGACCGGCCCCGGCGGTGGGGTGAACACCAGCGAACCCGGCACCAGCAGCGCCGGATCGGCATCCGGATACTGCGCGGGATCGGGCGGGATCTCCGCGGTGGTGACGTGACCGGTGTCCTTCACGAAACGCCGGAACTCGGCGACCGTCACCGGGTGCTCGTCCATCAGGAAGGCATCGACCGTCACCCGGTGGACCGGACGTTCTTCCGGATAGAAGTCCTCGGAACCCATCCAGAACATGCCTCCGGGGATCGGGACCATGTTCCGCGTCGCCGCACGCGCCACGAGGACAGCCTCGCACGGCGAGGGCATCGGCACGAGGAAATGGTGCCCGGCGGTGTCGGTCCGGGTCGATAGCCTCGTATCGGCTCTACAGGTCGGGACGCGCTGGAAGGAACAGATGAGAGGGATCCTCGCCTTTCTCGCCGTGCTGCTGGTGATCGGTTTCGTCGCCGAGTACTGGCGGATGCTGCTCGCACTGTGCTTCATCGGGGTGGCCGTCGCGTGCGCGATCGCATGGATGCCCACCGTCACCAGGGCGGCGGCTCGGAAGTGGGCGGTGTTCCAGCAGCACCGGCGGCAGCAGCGCGAGCAGGTCCGGATGGAACAGGCCCGGCTCGCCGCCCGCGCGGACGAGGAGCACGAGCTGTATCTGCGCGGCGATGCGCGCGGGATCTACGGGCAGTTCCCGCCCGCGGACCTGGACGAGTTCTGATCCGGCACGGAGTGAAGGAGAGCGTGGTCGATGGCGTTCGAGGTGAAGGCCACCCACCGGCTCACGGACACCGGCGAGCTCGCCTGCGAGATCCACCCCGACGTCTTCGTCGACGTGACGGGACGAGTGTTCTCGATCCGGAAGGGCGCTACCGGAACGAGGGACGGAGTCCCCATCGCCGTCACCTCACTCGATACGGCGGAAGATGCCCATGCGTTCGTCGTCGAGGACGAGGCCGTCGAAGTGGCTGCGGACTGGATCCTGATGCTCGCCTGCGATCCTCCGGCCGAGGACCGGATCACACGACGTGCCCGGTGCCGGTGGCCGCTGCCGTCCGGGTCGGTGACCGATGTCTTCCCCGACCCACTGCCGGGACGGGACGAACGGGTGGTGGAGTTCGAGGTGCGGGCCTCGCACCGTCTCCGCGCCCTGCGGATGCCGGCGTGCGAGATCTACCCGGACGTGTTCGTCGCACCGCCCGAGCGGGTGGCCACCCGCCTCGCGGGCATGGCCCGACAGCTGCCGGAGGACATCGTCACCGTGTTGCCGCCCGATGAGCAGCATTGGATCCGGATCCAGCTGACGTACTGGGTTCTGCTGCCCATCGTGTCGTCGGCCCACTCGCGCGACGGGTTCTGGCTCGAACAGCACGGTGGAGACACTTTCTTCCGCTTCGAGATCTTGCCGGTCGGTCCGATGGGCCCGGCGTGCCCGCCGCGGGGGCATCTGCCGCACTGAACCGGGTCGCGATTGCCAGGAAACTCCCAGGAAAACTCCACGGGTTCTCGAGGTGACGGGTGTGTGCTGATGGGGTGAACGTTGCGTGCACAACACCAGAGAGCAGGAAAGGCGGAGGTCATGGGCTTGTTCGACCGGTTCCGTAACCGAACCCGGGACGACAGGGATCGGGGGCCGGGGGAGGACGCGCCGACCACGCCGACCGGATACCAACAGACCGCGAGCAAGCTGCACGCCTTCAACCGGTACGAGATCAAGTACTTCGTCGACGAGATGAAGGTCCCCGAGCTGCGGCGCGAACTTGCGGCCCGGATGGACACCGACCCGTACTCCCCGCACGGCGGCTATCCGGTCACCTCCCTGTACTACGACACCGCGGACCTGCGGTTCTACTGGGAGAAGATCGAGGGCCTGAAGTTCCGCCGCAAGGTACGCCTGCGCCTGTACGGTGACCCGGCTGCCTGCACCGACGACACCCCGGTGCAGGTCGAGATCAAGCAGCGCGTCAACCGCGTCACCCAGAAACGCCGCATCGCCCTGCCCTACGAGACGGCACAGCGATGGCTGAACGCACGCGAGGACATCGAGTGCGACCCGTCGCAGCGACCGTTCGTCGACGAGGTCACCGCGCTGGTCGGGAACCTGGATCTGCGGCCGATCGTGACCACCGGCTATCTGCGGGAGGCCTTCGTCGGCCGCGACGCCGACCTGGGCCTACGGGTGACGATCGACCACAAGGTGCACGGTCGCGACCGCGACTTCCACTTCGCCTCCGGCGCCGAGAACCGCTTCATCATCCCGCCGAAGCTGGCGATCGTCGAACTCAAGGCCAACGAACGCGTGCCCTACTGGGCGACCGATCTGACCGCGCGGCTGAACATGTCGGTGATCCGGGTGTCGAAGTACTGCCAGTCGGTCGAAGCGTTCGGCCTGGCTCCGCGCTCCCGGTTCGGGGCGCCCGAGCTGGTGCTCCCGGAGGGCTTCGACGAGCAGGTACCGGCGGATCTGATGGCCACCCAGCCGATCCCGGCACGCTGACCCTCTTCCGATTTCCCTTTTCGAATCAAGGACGGATATGAATTTCGATTTCCAGGACCTCAGTGGCACATTCACCACGCTCGACATCGTGGTGTCGCTGGCATTGTCCTTCGTGCTCTCCAGCGTGATCGCCTGGGTCTACCGCTACACGCACAAGAACGTCTCCTACAGCCAGTCCTACGTGCAGACCCTCGTGATGGCCGGCATGATCATCGCGCTGATCATGCTGGTCGTCGGGTCGAACATCGCCCGCGCGTTCGCGCTCGTCGGTGCCCTGTCGGTGGTGCGATTCCGCAACGCCATCAAGGAAACCCGTGACGTCGGGTTCATCTTCCTGGTGATGGCCATCGGTATGACCACCGGTACCCGCTTCTACCTGCTCGCCGTCGCCGCCACCATCGCGATCTGCCTGGTGCTGCTGATCATGAACAAGTTCGACTGGTTCAAGCTCGACGTCCAGCGTCAGGTCGTCAAGGTCCAGGTGCCGCCGGAGCCGGCCTACACGGCCACCGTCGAGGACGTCCTGATCAAGAACTGCACCGACTACGAACTCGTCTCCACCGAATCCGCGCGCGGCGGCGCCCTGGTCGAGCTGTACTACACCGCGCAGCTGAAGAAGGGCACCCGCTCGCAGGATCTCATCGCCGCCCTGTCGGCCGTGAACGCCGGACAGCGGGTGACCGTGCTGACCGGATACGACCAGACCGACCTGTGATGTCCGCTCCCACACCGACCGGCTCGCTGCCGAAACTGCAGTGGCGGCACCGCATCCCGAAGTCCCTGCGGCAGCACTGGAAACTCCCCGTCGTCTTCGTCGTGTTCGTCGTGGTCGTGGCGACGGTCTTCGGTGCCGTGCGCGTCCGCCCGTACATCACCGGGGATCCGACGGTGATCTCCTCGGAGATCACCGAGAACATCGCCGGCACCGTCGACCTGTTCGATGCCTCGGTCACCCACGAGGTGTCACTGGAGATCGACCAGGCCGAGTACGACGAGATGATCGCCGCCTACCAGAACGACGGCGAGAAGCAGTGGGTGGTCGCCGACGTGGTCATCGACGGCACCCGCATCGACGAGGTCGGTGTGCGGCTGAAGGGCAACTCGACCCTCCGAGGTCTCGCAGGTGAGGGCGGATCGGGTGGGCCCGGCGGCTTCGGGCCGCCGGAAGGCTTCGAGCTCCCCGAGGGATTCGCGTTGCCCGAAGGGTTCGATCCGGCGCAGGGCCCGGCCGGGATGGACATGGCCCAGGTCGATCCCGAGGATCCGACCTCGCTGCCGCTGCTGCTGCGGTTCGACAAGTTCGTCGAGGGCCGCGCCTACCAGGGCATGACCGAGCTGTCGGTTCGCCCCGGCGCGCCCGTGATCAACGAGGCCATGGCGCTGTCGCTCACGGCGGAGACCGGTCAGCCCACCCAGCGGTACGGCTACGCGGTGTACACGGTCAACGACAGCCCGACCGCGACGCGGCTGGTGCTCGAACATCCCGACGAGCAGTACGCGAACTCGCTGTTCGACTCGCCCGGCTATCTCTACAAGGCGGACGCGTCGTCGCGGTTCGAGTACGTCGGCGACGACCAGTCCGACTACGCCGAGCAGTTCAAGCAGATCAATGCCGCCGATTCGGGCACGCTGCAGCCGATCATCGACTTCCTGAAGTGGCTGGACTCGGCCGACGACGCCGAGTTCGACGCGCACCTGGCGGACTGGGTCGACGTCGAGTCCTTCGCCCGCTACGTCGCCACGCAGAACCTGCTGGTCAACTTCGACGACATGGCCGGGCCGGGCCAGAACTACTACCTCTGGTACGACCTGGACACGAAGAAGCTGTCGGTGGTCTCGTGGGATCTGAACTTGGCCCTGCAGGGCAGCACCACCGCCGGGCCGGACGACAGCATCTCGATGGGATTCGGCATGGGCCCCGGCGGCATGGGCCAGGGCGGCCCCGGGCAGGACACCGCCGCGGGCGACGCGGTGGGGGACGACCCGGCCGTCGCTGCGGAGCCGCCCGCACAGGACGGCACGGCACCACCGGCGCTGCCGGAGGACGGTTCACTGCCGGCCATGCCCCCGACCGGTGGCATGCCCCCGGGTGGTGCCGAACCGGGTGGAATGCCCCCGGCAGGCATGCCCGGCATGCGACCCGGCGGCCCCGGCGGGCCGGGACGCGGCCTGCCCCAAGGCATGCCCCAGCAACAGGACGCCCAGGGCACCCAGGCTCAGGGCGAGACCGAGGAGAACGCGATGCCGCAAGGCATGCCCGGCGGAATGCCGCCGGGGATGCCCGGTGGTGACGGCGAAGGCCGCGGACCGGGCGGGGGCAACACCCTCAAGACCCGCTTCCTCGACTCCGATGCCTTCACCGAGATCTACCACCAGGCCTACTGGGACCTGTACGAGCAGATCTACGGCAACGGCACCGCCCTCGAGGTCCTCGACAGGCTGTCCGGCTCGGTCCCGACCTCCGACGGGCTGACCGCCGAGGCCCTGCAGACCGACGTCGACGAGATGCGCACCTGGATCGAACAACGCACCCAGGCGCTCAGCGAGTTACGCACCCGATGACGACGATGGGCGCACGGCGACACCCGCCGTGCGCCCACAGTCGTGTTCGCCCCGGCTCCTGCCCACCCGATGAAAGAAGCCCTCGTGTTCTCCCGCTTCAAACCGAAGAACGACGGGAACCGGGACTACTTCATGATGTCCGACAACTCGCACCCGACGCTCGACGCGCACCCGGCGCTGGCGGCGGAGATTTTCGCGAAGCTCACCGCCCACTGACCCGCGCGTAACGCATCCCTAACGCCCCCCACATAACACCCCACAGCAGAATGCGGCCTCGACTCACATCCACGAGTCGAGGCCGCATTCACCCATATCTGGCGTCAGGCGCCAGGAATATCCCACTCCCAGCGTGTGCCATCCTGGAACGAATACCCCACTGAGGTTTTCTCACCAGGCCGGTGCTTGCAGGTGAAGAAGAACGAGAGCCGCAGCAGCGATCGAGCCGATCCTCCACGGACATAGACTGATTCGCTGCAGCGCCTTCCACCGGGTCTTCA
>Ga0182741_1004431_pt1 | contig 13849 bp, 17 predicted proteins | sample eDN5th37CBELigOP_FD_128874 | JGI IMG/M metagenome (GOLD analysis project Ga0182741, IMG submission 128874) | Enriched Organic Plus compost microbial communities from Emeryville, California, USA - eDNA 5th pass 37_C BE-Lig OP (version 2) (version 2) ...
CCCAGCGTTCGGGGCGCGGCGAGCGGTCGGGGTTGTTGGGATCGGGGCGCTGCGGGTTGTCGGGGGTGCGACGCTCGGGGGGGATGTCGGGGATGGACACGGTGGGCCTCCGGATCGAGTGGGCGATCTCCGTGCATGAAGCGCGCGAGCCGCGACGAGCCAGATGGATTGCGAATCGGGAACGCCGCGCGTATTGCGTGTCCGTCCCGGGCACCGCAGGGTGGTCCGACCATTCACGGAGGTCCGCATGCCGCCGCGCCTCGCCGGACGTACGACGTCGCTCTCGCTCGCGTTGTTCGCGCTCCTCGCCGTCGCAGGCACCGCCGGCGCGCAGGCGCAACAGGCGGCCGATCCCGATCGCGAAGAGGTGCGCCGCGCCGTGCTGGACTACGTCGAGGGGTTCTACGAAGGGGATTCGTCCAAGCTCGTGCGCAGCGTCCGCCCCGAGGTCTACAAGTACGGCTTCTACCGCGCCGCCGACTCGACGGCGTACGCGGGGATGCAGATGGCCTGGCCGCAGTTCCACGCCTACGCGAACCGCGTGAAGGCGAGCGGACGGCAGGCACCGGCGACGGCGCCGACGTCGATCGAGATCTTCGACGTGCTCGACCAGACCGCGAGCGCGAAGCTGACCGCGAGCTGGGGCATCGACTATCTGCTCCTCGCGCGCTACGATGGGCGCTGGATGATCAGCCACGTCCTCTGGCAATCGCCTCCGCCGACGACGCGATGACCACGACCACCGCCACCAGCACACCTCGACTCGCGATCGAGCTCGGCAAGCGCACGGACGGCAGCGTGACCTTCCGGCTCGTGCGCGCGGACGGGAGCGCGACGTGGCAACGGCACCAGGGTCCGACCGCGCAGTTCTTTCCGCTGCACGACCTCACCCACTTCGCGGTCGAGACGACGCTGGGTCACGCCCGCGGCTTCTACGGGCTCGTGGCCGAAGGGTGGGAGCTCGGCGACTTCGGCACGCCGTGGCCGCGTGGGCGCATCCCGGACGATGCGGATCCGTCGGAGCTGATCGTCGGCTTCCTCGACCTCGAGCGCGCCTCCGGGCACCGGCAGAGCGCGGCGGAGTACAACGCGCAGCTCGAGCGCCAGCTCGCGGACGCGCGCACGCCGTTCGCCCCGCTCACCGAGGCGCAGCTCACTGTCATCAGGGACCGGGTCCGCGAGTTGCACGAGCGTTGGCGGACGCTCGCGTCGGGCGACACCATGCGGCTGTCGTTCGACGTGTAGGCCGCGGGCGTCGCTCGCGTCGACCCGCAGCCCGCATCCCACACTCCAGCATCCCGCCTCTCATGTCTCGCGCGTTCGTGAACGAAGATGCCGGCAGCGGCGCACCGCGCCGCAATTACGGATTGCCTCCGCGCGACGACCCGGAGTTCGACGCCGCGGCGGCGAGCGCGTTGCTCGAGGCGGCGCGCGAGGGCGAGACGGCGAGCGCGGAGGAGGCGACCGGCTACTACTGGGGCGAGCCGCGGCTGCACGTGCACGTCCGCCGGATCCTGGAGCGCGCCATCGCCGACCGCGACGAGCGACTCGAGCAGCTCGCGCGCCGATTCCTGCGGTGAGCGCGGGCGTCGCGCTCCGCCTGCGCGACGCCCGCGCGGACGAGGCGGAGTCGCTCACGCGGATCGCGCAGGCGAGCAAGGGGGCGTGGGGATACCCGGCCGAGTGGCTCGCGCGATGGCGCGCGGAGCTGACGATCACGCGCGAGTATCTGGCGTCGCACACCGTGGTCGTCGCCGAGGACGACCTGGGTCGCGCGGTGGGCTTCGCCGCGCTCGCCGAAGCGGAGGGGCGTGCGGAGCTGGATCACCTCTGGGTGGATCCGCCGATGCGAGGACGGGGGATCGGCACCGCGCTGCTGCACGCGATCGCGGCGCGTGCGAGCACCGTCGTGGACCGGATCGAGATCCAGTCCGATCCGCACGCCGCCGGCTTCTACCGACGCGCCGGCGCTCGCCCGATCGGTTCGATCCCCGCGCCGATGCCCGGCGCGCCAGCGCGCGCGTTGCCGATGTTCGCGCTCGAGCGCGCGCGGCGTGCCGACGCCGCGACGTGACCGACGACGCGCGGCCCGTCTACGACGACGCGATCGCCACGGAGCGCCGGAGCGTCGCCAGCCCGTAGGCGAGGCGCGACTTCACCGTTCCCGGCGCCAGCTCCAGCGCCTCGGCGATCTCGGCGATCGACAGGCGCTCGAGGTAGTGCATCCGGATCACCAGTGCGCTGGCGGGCGAGAGGCGCTCGACGAGCGCCGGTATCCGCGCGAGCAGCTCGAGGTCCGGCGACCTCTCGAGCGCGGGAGCCTCGAGCGTGGCGAGCACCGCGTCGTCGAGCGGAGACGTCATCCTTTCCCGCCTGAGACGCCGATGCGCCTCGCGCGTCGCGATGCGATACGCCCACGCGCGGATCCAGCGCGGATCCCGCAGCCGCGCGAGCTTCCGGCACACGAGCCAGAGCACCTCCTGGAGCACGTCCTCGGCGAGATCGGGGTCGCGGACGATCGCGGAGATGTGGCGATGCAGGGGGAGCTGCAGCGCGCGGAGCAGCGACTCGAGCGCGACGCGGTCGTGCCCCTGCGCCCGCACGACGAGGCGCGCGAGTGTGCCGGCGTCAGGGGCGGTCAGGCGAGTCTCCCCGATCGAGCGCCGCCACGATCCGCGCAGCGACGCGTGTGACGTGCCCGCCGAGCGCGAAGAGCCCCAGCACCACGATCGTGTAGCCCAGCACGGCGAGCACGAAGACGAGACGATGGAGCGGATCGCTCCAGGTCACCAGGCGGAACGCGGCCACGAAGAGCAGAAGCTCGGCGAGCGCGGCGCCGAACATCCCGAAGCGTACGGCACGCTCGCCGCGCTCCATGCGATCGAGCACGTCGGCGCGGATCTGGTCGAGGGACATGGCGGGCGGGAGCGGGTCAGAAGGTGAGGAGCAGCCAGAGCAGCGCGATGGCTTCGACGATCGCGAAGACGATCACGAGGGTGCGGGTGGACGGCGCGCGGAAGGCGAGGCGCGGTGGCATGGCCGGTATTCCTGTCGGGTGGCTTGACGACGGACCGTGATCGGGCGATCCAGTAGTGAGAGGCCGCCGATCGCCAGGGTGTTCGGTTCTCCCGCACCTCGCCGCCCACTTCCCTCGTCCTGCCGATGCAACGGATCACGATCGCCGAGAAGTTCGACAGCTTCACCGACCACTGGCATCCGCGCGTGGTGGCGGAGCTGAACGGGCAGCAGATCAAGGTCGTGAAGGTGCGCGGCAGCTTCGACTGGCACCACCACGACGACGAGGACGAGGCCTTCCTCGTGCACCGCGGGCGGTTTCGCATGGAGTTCCGCGACCGCTCCGTCCAGCTGGAAGCAGGGGACCTGATCGTGGTGCCGCGCGGCGTGGAGCATCGACCGGTCGCCGACGAGGAGGCGGAGATCATCCTCTTCGAGCCGGCGACGACGCTCAACACCGGCAACGTGCGCAGCGACCGCACGCGCGATCGGCTCGAGCACATCTGACGACCCGCGACCGGCTCGCACGAGGCACCCGCTCATGGCGACGCATCGATTCGAGTTCACGCACGACGGCCATCGCTTCCTGATCGACGAGCGCGCCTCGGCGATCCCGGCCGCGCGCACCGAGGTCGCGGAGGTCGCCTGGCAGGTGTACATGGACGGCGAGCCGGTGCTGGAGTTCGCGGGCGCGTACCCGTATCGCGACGAGGATCTGCGCCGGCGCGTGGAGGAGTGGTACGCGCTCCAGCGACCGGTGTGATGGTGGCGCGGATGGTGAGATGCCGGCGCGACCGGTAGCTTGGAGCCGACGCCAGGGACGGGCGATGGGCTCGCCGCGCATCCCGAACGGCGACCTCCGCGGCGCTGGTTCGATGCGTGAGACTCTCGACCTCAGCGGACCGGGATCCGCGGACCTCTGCTGGTGTCCGCGGAGATCCTCCCCGCGCGAGGGGTGGAGACGCGGTCTGCGAGTCCGTCCCGGCGCCGGAGGGGCCGACGGAAGATCAACGACTTACGAGCGGCGAGTCTGACCCCACTCTGACCCCACTCCGACCCCACGTGACGCTCCTCGCGCGCTGGAATCGCCTGCGGTATTCGCTCTACGCGCCGGTCTACGACCAGGTGGTCGCGCGCCTGCCGCTCTTTCGCGAGGGACGGCGGCGGGCGATCGCGCTCGCGCAGCTCCAGCGTGGCGAACGGCTGCTGCTCGTCGCCGCGGGGACGGGGCTCGACCTCGAGCTGGTGCCGGCGGGGGTGGAGATCGTGGCGACCGACATCTCCCCGGCGATGGTGTCGCGCATCAAGGCGCGCGCGGCGGCGCTGCGGCGGCCGGTGCGCGCGGAGGTGATGGATGCGGGCGCGCTCGCCTTTCCCGACGCATCCTTCGACTGCGTGGGGCTGCACCTGGCGCTCGCCGTCGTCCCCGATCCGGTGCGCGCCATCCGCGAGGCGACGCGCGTGCTCCGGCCGGGCGGACGCATCACGATCTTCGACAAGTTCGCAGCCGACGACGAACGCCCGTCGATCGTCCGCCGCGTGCTCGACGTCCCCTCGACGCTCCTCTTCACCTCGCTCACCCGGCGCCTGGGCCCGCTCGTCGACGCCGCAGGGCTCGAGCTGCGCGTGCGCGAGCCCGCGGGGCTCGGGGGGATCTTCGTGGTCGCGCGAGCGGAGAAGTAGAGGGGCGGGGCGAAGCGCGAGTGCGGAGTCTGGTCGTCACCCCGCGCGCCGCAGCCGGTCCACGAGCTCGCTCCTCCCATCCACCAGCATCGCCGCCGCGGCTCGCCCCAGCATGGCGCCCACGACGTTGCCGGTGCCGGAGTAGCCGCCGATTGCCCAGACGCCGGGGCGCACCTCGTCGGCGATCGGGAGGACGTTCTCGGTGTAGCCGACGCTGGCCGCCCACCGGTGGGTGACCGGCGCGCGCACGCCGAGCCGCTCGCGCAGCAGCGTGTCGAGCGCCTGCTGGACGGGGAGCGTCGGCTCGGCGTCGTGCGTCCACTCGTCGTCGCCCCCCAGGTCCCGCGCGCCGCCGAGTGCGATGGAGCCGTCGGGGAGCTGCTGCCAGTAGTCGTAGCCGTAGCGCGCGTAGACCGGCCGGGGAAAGCGCACCTCGGGCGCCGGCGCCGTCGCCAGCATCTGGAGACGCGCCGTGCGGATCCGGCCGCGGAGCTCGGGGAGCAGCGCCTCGAGGCGACCGTCGACGGCGACGAGCACCTGCTCGCAGCGCACCTCCCCCTCCCCCTCGTCCGTGACGACGCGATCGGCCGCGATCTCGGTCGCGCGCGACCGCTCGAACAGCCGGACCCCGCCCTGCCGCAGCCGCTCGGCGAGGGTGCGGCAGCGAGCCAGCGGCTGGAAGACGCCGTCGCCCGGCACGAGGAGGCCGCGCCCCTCGGGACCGTCGTACGCTTCCACCGGCAGCCCGTCCTCGCGCATGACGGCGAGCTGCCGCTCGCAGTCGCGCAGCTCCTCGGGCGACGCGGCGATGCGCAGCGAGCCGACGCGGCGGATCAGCGCCGGCGTCTCCTCGGCCATGCGATCCATCTCCGCGAGGGTGAGGCGGTAGAGGGTCGTCGCGAGCTCCCGTCCCAGCCGGTCGGCGGCGTGGTGATGGAAGGCGGCGATGCCGGCGAGGAAGAAGCCGCCGTTCCGCCCGGCTGCGCCGCCGCCGACCCGTCCGGCGTCGATGCCGACGACGCGCCGGCCACGGCGCGCGAGCTCGCCGATGGCCGCGAGGCCGGAGCCGCCGAGCCCGACGACGCAGACGTCCGCCTCCACGACCCCGCGCACGGAGGGCAGCTCGAGCTCGTCGAGCCCGAGCGCCCAGACGGGGCGGTTGGGGAGCGGCAGCGTCATGGCGCCAGCGTGGCGACGCCGCGCCGCGCGTCGAAGCGGCTCCCCGGGGTGAGGACGTGCATCCGGACGTCGGCGGCGGCGAGGGCGTTCTTCCCGACCCGCCGGCTCGCCTGCCGGGCGTCGTAGACGACGACCACGCTCGCCCCCTCGACGGTCCAGACACCGTCGGGGCGGACGACGAGGGCGGTGGACTCGTCGATGCCGGCGCCGAGGTGCGGGGAACGCTCGATGACGAGGCTGATCAGCCGATTGTGGCGACGCCGGCGGACGAAGTGCTGGTCGACGATGACGTCGGTGAGGAACCCCATCCCGTCCGCGGTCACGACGTCGTCCCCTTCGATGGTGATGAAGGCCTGGGTGGTGTCGCGGCGCGCGCCGCCGGGACGCCGCTCGTCGCCGGTGATCATCGGGGTGGAGAGGACGGCCGCGCCGGCGCTCGTACCGCCCACCAACACGCCATTCGTGCGCCACGACTGCTGCAGTTGCGCGAGTGCGCGCGATCCCCGGAGGGCAGCCATCAGCCGGTTCTGATCCCCACCACCGAACCAGATCGCCGTCGCGCCGGCGATCGCCTGCACGACCGAGTCGGCGTCGGCGCCCGCCCGGTCGAACCAGAGGCTGCGCGACTCGGCCCCCATCGACCGGAACTGCGCCGCCTTCTCCTCCCCGCTCTCCCGCCCCTCGGCGCTCGCCTGCGCCAGGACGACGATCCGCGCCTTCCCCGCCCCGCCGGCCAGCTCGACGAAACGGCGCACCAGCGCCTCGGGCTGCGGCCCGCCGCCGACGACGAACAGCGTCCCCTGGTCGGCCGAGCGGGCGGCAGAGGACGCGGGGACGGGCGCGAGGGCGATCGATGCGCGATCGGGCGCGTGCGACGCACAGGCACTGGTGGTGAGGAGGAGGAGGAGGAGGAGGGGGAGGCGCATGGGGGCGGGTGAAGGGGACGGGGGGGGGGCGAAGGTTTGGAGCTGGGGGCTGGGGAATGGGGGATCGGGGATGGGGGATGGGGGATGGGGTTCGCGGGAGGATGGGGACGAGACCCGCCCGTGTACAAGGGCCGCCACGTTTCGGGCGGGGTGACCGTTCGTCCTTCGCGAGGCGGGGCGCTGGCGCCGACCGCCGCGACGCGACCAGCTGCCGGATGCATGCCGACGCGCCCCCTTCGTCTCTTCGCCCTCCTCGTCCTGCTCGTCGGCGGTGCCGGCGCCGCGCTACTGCTGTCGCGAGGCGCCTCGAACGCGCGCGATTGGACGGCGGACGGCGCGCGCATCCCGCATGCGCAATTCGACGGCTCGCGGGTGGACGTGCAGAACGTCCGCCACTTCGACTACCGCACGGAGCACGACTTCACGGAGCGCTGGGAGACGCGCCGCTACGACCTCGCGGCGCTCGAGTCGGTGTGGTACTGGGTCGTCCCCTTCGGCGACGTGCGCGGCCCCGCGCACACCTTCGTGAGCTTCGGCTTCGCCGACAGCGCGCAGGGGACGCAGTACGTGGCGATCTCGGTCGAGGCGCGCAAGGAGCGCGGCGAATCGTACCATCCGCTCACGGGGATGCTGCGCGCCTACGAGTTGATGTACGTGGTCGGCGACGAGCGGGACCTCGTGAAGCTGCGCGCCGACGTGCGCCGCGACTCGGTGTTCCTCTATCGCGTCGCCACGACGCCGGAGCAGGGGCGGGCCCTCTTCCGCGCGATGCTCGAGCGGGCGAACGCGCTCGCGGCGCGCCCCGAGTTCTACAACACGTTCACGAGCAGCTGCACGACGAACATCGTCGATCACGTGAACGCCATCGCACCGCGCCGCATCCCCCGCTCGTACAAGGTCTACCTCCCCGCCTTCGCCGACGAGCTGGCGTACGAGATCGGGCTCTTCGCGTCGTCGCTGCCCTTCGACGCGCTGCGCGCACGCGCCTACGTGAGCGACCGCTCGCGGCACCTGCCGGCGGACGCGCAGTACTCGGCGAGGCTGCGCGAGGGACTGTGAGCAGGGTGGTTTGACGGCAGGGCCGTCAAACCGTCAAAGCGCCCTTCGAGCCGCCGCTCACGTGCCCCAGGTGGTGCCGGCAATGCCACTCGTACGTCTGCAGCAGCGCGTCGAGCGTCATCGGGCCGTTCTCGGGGTGATTGATGCGACGGGCCCACTGCGACTCGGTGATGTCGCGCAGCTGTGCCGCCCACCGTGCGTGCAGGCCGTCGAGAATGGTGAGCGAGGTCGCGATCGGCGCCGACTTCGCGTAGGGAAGCTCCGCCCACGCCTTCTCGTCGTACGGCTTGATGGTCGGCACGTCCTCCGTCAGCCCGAGCGAGACGCGGACGTACGCGTTCATGTGGCTATCGGCGACGTGGTGCACGACCTGGCGCCGCGTCCATCCACCGGGGCGATAGGGCGTATCGAGCTGCGCGTCGTCCAGCGCCTCCGCCGCCGCGCGCAGCTGCGCCGGAAACGCCGCGATCACGTCGATCATCGCTGCACGCTCGGCCGGCGTGAGCGTCGGCTTCCGCGCCAGACGGCCAACGGGGTACTGCAGGGATTCGAGATCGGGAGAGGACATCGGTGGGAGAGCGGTTGGGCGGTTCGAGGGCAGGGCTGTCGTCCCGAGCGCAAGCGAGGGATGGCAGCCGGTGCGCTCCCTCGCCAGCGCGCTGGATGACAGCCGTTCAAGTCAAACCGTCAAACGGTCACGCTGTCAATCCGCCGTTCGATCCGCCGTTCACGGCTTCGGCTTCTCCGGCGGATGCTTCGCGAAGTCGCCGGCGCGGACGATCAGGATCTTCGACGGGTCGACGTACTTCCTGACCGCGGCGTTCACCTGGGCGGGGGTGAGCGCCTGGAGCCGCGCTTCGAGCATCTCGTCGTAGGCCAGCGTGCGGCCGGCGAAGCGGCGGGCGACGATCGTGCCGAGCAGCTCGTCGTCGTTCGCGCGCGACTGCTCGCGCTGCTGCACCCACGCCGACTTCGCCGCGGCGATCTCCTCGGCGGTGAAGCCTTCGGTCACGACCTTGTCGAGCTCCTCGCGCCACGCCGAGACCAGGCGGTCCACGTTCTGCGGGGCGAAGATCGCGTAGTGCATCATGATGCCGACGCGGTCGAGCGGCATCACCTGCAGCTGCGAGCCGGCGCCGTAGCTGAGCCCCTCCTTCTGGCGCAGCCGGTTCATGAGCCGCGAGTTGAGGAAGCCGCCGCCGATCATCCAGTCCGCCAGCGCCATCGCGGGATAGTCCGGCTCGTCGTCCCGCAGCTCCATCGTCTGGCCGGCGAAGAACATCGCGTTCGCCTTGTCCGGCGTCTCGATCACCTGGAGCGAGGAGTCGGTCGCCGCGAAGACGCGCTGCACGCGCTCGTACGGCTCGACGCTCTTCCAGTCGCCGAGGAGCTGCTGCACCGCCGCGCGCACGCTGTCGGCGTCGAAGCTGCCGATCACGGCGATGTCGGCGCTGTTCGCGCCGTAGAAGTCGCGGTGGAACGCCTTGACCTCGTCGAGCGTCGCCGCGGTGTACATCTCCACCTGCTCGGCGGGGAGCGCCGTGTAGTGCGGATGCCCCTTGGGGCGCGGCGACAGCTTCTGCTGCGCGGCCCGCACGGCCAGCACCTGCGGCTCGCTCTTCATCTGCTCGAGCTGCGCGAGGTTCTCCTGCTTCAGCTTGTCGAACTCCTCGGCGTCGAAGCGCGGGTTGCGCAGCGCGTGCGCGACCAGCGCGAGCGTGGGGAGGAAGTTCGGCCGCGTCGTCTCCATGCGCACCTGGGCGCCGGTGGCGGCGCCGCTGATCGACACGCGCGCCTTGAGCTTGTCGAGCGAGTCCTTGAACTGCTGCCGCGTGAGCTGCGTGGTGCCGCGGGCGAGGAGGTCGGCGGTCAGGTCGGCGATCACCGCCTTCCCCATCAACGACTGCTCGGTGCCGTAGCGCAGCTGCATCGACGCGACGACGCGATCGCCGCGCGTCTGCTTGGGGAGGAGCTGGAGTTGGAGCCCACCTGGCAGCGCGAGCCGCTTGATGCGCGCCTCGATGTTCTTCGGCGTCGCCTCGAACGCCTCGCCCGCCTGCACCACCGCGCGCCCCTTGTAGTCGGCGACCATCCCTGGCACCGACGGCGTCGCCGGGATCTCGGCGCGATCGGCCGTCTCCGTCGGATGGAAGACGCCGATGGTGCGGTTGGACGGCTTGAGGTACGCGGCGGCGACGCGCTGCACGTCGGCCGGCGTCACCTTCTCGAGGCGGTCGCGATGCAGGAAGAAGAGCCGCCAGTCGCCCATCGCCGCCCACTCGGTGAGCTCGTAGCCGATCTCCTCCGAGTTGTTGAGCTGCAGCTCGACGTTCTTGAGGAGCGCCGTCTTCGCCCGCTCCACCTCGTCGTCGGTCACCGGCGCGGTCGCGGCGGCGTCCAGGGTGGCGGCCATCGCGCTGCGCACGCTGTCGATCGGACCGTTCGACCGGAGCTGCGCATGGGCGAGCAGCATTCCCGGCTCGCGGAGCTGGAAGGCGAAGCTCCCCGTCGCCGCGGCGAGCTTGGTGTCCACGAGCGCCTTGTACAGACGCCCCGAGGGATTGTCGCCGAGGACGCGGGCGAGCACGCCCACCGCGGCGAAGTCGGGGTGCGATCCCGCGGGGACGTGGTAGGCCATCATCACGACCGGCGCGTCGCCGGCGCGTCGCACGCTGACGAAGCGCTCGCCGTCCTGCGTCGGCTCGGTCGTGTAGGTCTGATGAATGAGGTTGCCCTTCGCGAGCGAGCGCTCGGGGCGCGGGAGGCGGCCGAACTTCGCCTCGACCATCCGGAGCGCCTTCGCCGGCTCGAACTTCCCGGCGATGACGAGCACCGCGTTGTCCGGCTGATAGTACTTCCGATAGAAGGCCTGCAGCCGGTCGATCGGCACCCCCTCGATGTCGGAGCGCGAGCCGATGGTCGAGCGGCCGTAGCCGTGCCAGAGGTAGGCGGTGGAGAAGACGCGCTCCATGAGCACGCTCCCCGGATCGTTCTCCCCCATCTCGAACTCGTTCCGCACGACGGAGAACTCGCTCTCCAGATCCTTCTTGGCGATGTACGAGTTCACCATGCGGTCCGCCTCCAGGTCGAGCGCCCACTCGAGGTTGGCGTCGGTGGCGGGCATGGTCTCGAAGTAGTTCGTGCGGTCGTACCAGGTCGTGCCGTTCGGCCGCGACCCGTGCGCGTCGAGCTCCTTCGGGATGTTCGGGTGCTTCGGCGTCCCCTTGAACACCATGTGTTCGAGGAGATGCGCCATCCCCGTCTCGCCGTAGCCCTCGTGCCGCGAGCCGACGAGGTAGGTGATGTTGACGGTGACGGTGGGCTTCGACGGGTCGGGAAAGAGGAGGACCTTGAGCCCGTTGGGGAGCAGGTACTCGGTGATCCCCTCGACGCTCGTGACCTGGCGGGCACGCGACGCCGGAGCGGCGGCACCGGCCTGTCGCGCCGGCGTCTGCGCGACGCCGGCGGCGGGGACGAGCGGGAGGACGAGGGCCGAGAGAAGGATCGCCTCGAGGGAGGCGACGCGCGCGGCCCGCCGGCGGAGACGACGGATCGGTTCCATGCTGCTGGACCTGATGGATGGTGGGGCCCCGCGCATCGGCATCGCGCCCGGACGGGCGAGGGGCGCCCCAATATGCGGCTCCATACCCGGACCGACCAGCCGAGGGCCGCGAGGGGTGTAATGGTGGAGTAAGCCGCGCGACCGCCGTCGCGGCGCTCCGGCGCTACCGATCGCAGCCGATCTTGCGGAGCACGCGTCCGTCCAGCACGAGGTCGTCGGACGCCGAGCGCACGAGCGTCCACGACCGCGTCGGCGGCGCGATCGACGTCAACCGCGCCGTGTCGCGACCCACGGCCTCCCACGAGGCGACGACGTCGGCGCCAGCGCGCACGACGCGACGCGCCGAGCCGGCCGGGACGGGAGCGCCGTCGAGCTGGAAGCGCTGCGGAAGTCCGGGGACGGCACGCTCGAGCAGGTAGCACCCTCGCCAGTCGGCCGCCGCGTCGTCCGACCGGGCGCTCGCCGTCGCATCCACTCCGGTGACGGCGACGGCGTCCAGCGTCATCGTCGTCGGTGAGAGCGCGAGATCGATCGTCAGGTCGTCCCGCGCCGGGATCGTCACGACGCGCGTGTCCGCCGAGAAGCCGATGCGCCTCGCGCGCACCCGCACGGTGTCACCGGCGGACACCCGCCCCGCGGGGATCTCGAACGCGAAGCGGCCGTCGGCGCCGCTGACTGCGCCGATACCGAGCTCCACGATCGAGATGGTCGCCTCCGGCAGCGGCGCCCGGCCCGGGTCGGTGACGCGCCCGGTGACGGCCACGGCGGTCGCCCGCACGTCGCGCTGCGACGCATCGGCGTGCGCGATCGGAGTCTCCGCCCCCGCCTGACGCCGCAGCTGGATGCCCGGGGCGGCCGGTGACGGCGTCGGGACGGCGTCTGCCGTCTGCCCGGTCGTCGCCGCCTTCGCGCTGGCGCGGCCACGCTCCGCGAACGGTTGCGCGGGCGCCGGCGCCGCCGGCGGCGGCACGCTCGGCGCCACCATCGCGTCGGCGGCCGCCACGCGCGCGCGGGCTGCGGCGCCGCCGCCCATCGACGACCCGCTCGCGCTCGGCGCCGGGGCGACGGCGGGGCGCGCGCTCGGCGACGGCGTGGGCATCGTGAACCGGGACGCCTCGGCGTCCGGCGTGGCCGGCGCCTCCGCCGAGCCGGTCACTGCGCGCTCCGGGACGGCCGCGGACTCGACGGCGACGCGCTCGTCCACCCCGCGCATGGTCAGCGTCGTCCCGATCGCCACGACCAGCGTCGCCGCGGCGGCGGAGGGGATCATCCAGCGCCGCGCCCGTCGCCGCGACGCGATCGGCGCGACCTGCGGTGCCGGCGCCGATGCCACGGGAGCGGCGCCGCCGCCCCCCGCCTCCCGCCTCCCGCTCCCCGCGCCATCGAGCGCGCCGAGGATGCGCGACGCGCCCGCGACGTACCCGCGCGCCTCGGCGACGAGCGCCGCGCACGCCGCGCACGCCGCCAGGTGCGACTCGACCGCCGCCGCCTCGTCCGGCGGCAGCTGGCCATCGAGCCAGCCGTGGATGGTCCCCTCGTCGAGATGCTCAGGATACGGCATGTGTCCCACCCTGCGCTCCCTGCTGGAGCGCCTCGTACGCGTCGACCAGCCGCTTGCGCGCCCGCGCGAGCGTGGTCCCGATCGATCCGAAGGAGAGGCCGAGGGCCTCGGCGATCTCGTGATAGTCGAGCCCTTCCTCGCGCATGAGCAGCGCCTCGCGATCGCGCTCCGCCAGCGCCTCGAGCGCACGCCGCGCCAGCGCCCGCTCCTCGGCCCGTTCCACGGAGAGCGGCTCCGGCTCGACGACCGACTCCGCGCGTTCCTGCTCGCGCAGCAGCTCGAGCCGCGCGCGGCGACGCGAGTCCTTGCGTGCCTCGTCGCGCACGAGGTTGGTCGCCACCGCGAAGATCCACGAACGCTCGCTCACGATCGTCTCCTGACGCAGCGCGCGCAGGAAGGTCTCCTGCGCGACTTCCTCCGCCCAGTCCCGATCACCCAGGCGGCGGACGAGGTAGCGCACGAGTGGCGCGTGATACTGACGGAACAGTCGCTCGAGATCCTGATCGTTCACGAACGGCGTGGACGGGAAGTGACGCGAGAGGGTGTGGTGCGCGCAGTGCCACGCGCCGCCCGCGCGCCGGTCAAGACGGCTCCGGCGACGGTCGCAGGCGGCGTGCGTCGCCGGTCATTCTACACGGTACCCGCCGAACGTCGCGGAGGTCGGCGGTGGGAGAAGGATGTGCCGAGCATCGTTCGGATGGTGCTCCCCGGGCCGCTCGATGCGATCCTGATGTCGGGGGGGGAGCCCCGGACGACGCGACGTGCGGGCGCGGGCGAAACCATTGCGTACCTCCCTCCGGGTCCGGGTGCCTGCTCCCTGGAGACGTCGCGAGCCGGGCGGACTTGCACATCGGGGGCGGGGGC
>Ga0182741_1004432_pt1 | contig 13845 bp, 14 predicted proteins | sample eDN5th37CBELigOP_FD_128874 | JGI IMG/M metagenome (GOLD analysis project Ga0182741, IMG submission 128874) | Enriched Organic Plus compost microbial communities from Emeryville, California, USA - eDNA 5th pass 37_C BE-Lig OP (version 2) (version 2) ...
ACCCGCGAGGCCACCCCGTCGCCCATGTGGGAGCAGTTCGTGGTCACCGCCCGCGCCCGGGCCGAGATCCGCCGCTTCCTGCGCCATGCCCAGCGCGACGAGCATGTGAAGTTCGGCCAGAAGGTGCTGGAGAAGGTCTTCGCCGACGAGAAGCGCGAGCTGACCGACAAGGCGATGGAGGAAGTGGCGAAGAAGCTGCGCCTCAAGACCGCCGAGGATGTCTATGCCGATGTCGGCCGCGGGGCGCTGCGCGGCCATGAGGTGCTGGAGGCGGTCTTCCCCGAGCTCAAGCGGCAGGGCCGCGCCCGCCCGGCCGAGGCGCTGGACGGTCCGGCCCGGGCCAAGCCCATCTCCATCCGCGGCTTCAAGGAAGGCATCGCCTATACGCTGGGCCAGTGCTGTCACCCGCTGCCGGGCGACCGCATCGTGGGGCTGATGACGCCGGATGTGGGCACGGTGATCCACACCATCGATTGCGCCGAGCTGGACAAGGCGCACAGCATGGACGACTGGCTGGACGTGGCCTGGGGCCAGGGCGCGGCCGATGGCGGCCTGTCGGTGGCACGCGTGCTGGTCCGGGTGAAGAACGCCCCCGGCAGCCTGGCGGCGGTGATGACCGCCATCGCCAGCAATGGCGGCAACATCTTCAACCTCAAGGTCGTCAGCCGCAATCCGCTCTTCTTCGAGTTCACGGTGGACATCGAGGTGCGCGATGTGGCGCATCTGCAGAACATATTGGGCGCGCTGCGCGTCTCCGAGGCGGTGGAGATGGTGGACCGCGTGCGGGAGGCGGAAGCGGCGTGACGCCTTCGCCTTTCCGGCGCAGGAGCGGGCACCGTACCCCATGCGCACTCCATGGGCGGGCTTGACCCGTTCATCCAACTTGGAAAGAAGTTGGATGGCCGCCTCAAGGGCGGCCATGGTGAGTCAGGATCGTGGAAATGAAAGTCGAACAAGTCCTCAACGAATTCAAAAAAGCCGGCGCGCTGCTGGAAGGCCATTTCATCCTTTCCTCGGGCCTGCACTCCGACAAGTTCCTGCAGAAGGCGCTGGTCTTCCAGGACGCCAAGCGCACCGCCAGGCTCTGCAAGGCGCTGGCGCAGAAGGTGCGCGCGGAGGTGAAGGACGAGATCACCGCCATCGTCTCGCCCGCCATCGGCGGCATCATCCCGGGCTATGAGATGGGCCGCCAGCTCGGCCTGCCCGCCATGTATGTCGAGCGGGTGGACGGCGAATTCCAGCTCCGCCGCAACTTCACCCTGAAGAAGGGCCAGAAAGTGCTGATGGTGGAGGACATCGTCTCCACCGGCGTCTCCTCCCGCGAATCCATCGCCGCCATCAAGAAGACCGGCGCCAAGGTGGTGGCCGCCGCCTGCCTGATCGACCGCAGCGCGGGCAAGGCGAAGGTGGGCGTGCCCCTGATCGCGCTGGCGGAATGGAAGGTGCAGGCCTGGCCTGCCGACAGGCTGCCGCCGCACCTCAAGGGCACCAAAGCAGTGAAGCCGGGGAGCAGGGGGTTAAAGTAAGATGGCTGTGCAGTTCATTTTGCAGCTAGGAGGGTCGCTGTGTTGTTTGGTGGCCCTTTGGGCCTCATGGACTGCCAACAAGAATCCCAAGAAAATTCTTGAGATGTCAGAAGAAGTGCGACGTGATGATGAGCGTTTCGGTACTCGGCGTCCATTATGGCGGAATAGGATAGTTCTGCTTTTGGCGTTTGTGGGTTTTGCTTACTTTTCCTGCGGGGGAGCTTATACGGCGCTTGCTTGGTTGCCAAGTCATTGGGGGGCTGCGGATGAATATGGAGAATGGGTTTCTATCAGAAGCTCTCTAGCCATCCTTATTGGCCTTTCTATCGCACTAATATGTATGCAGATTTTACTCGGCTACAGCCGATTGAAACTTAAAGAGCAATGGTCGAATGAAGGGCGGCAATCGCCATGACCTCGCTCGCCGCCTTCGTCGTCGCCGCCCTGTTCGAGATCGCGGGCTGCTTCGCCTTCTGGGCGTGGCTGCGGCTCGACAAGTCCGTCCTCTGGCTGGTGCCGGGCATGATCGCGCTGGCGCTCTTCGCCTGGATGCTGACGCTGGTGGAATCGCCCCTGGCGGGCCGCGCCTATGCCGCCTATGGCGGGGTCTATATCTCCGCCGCGCTTCTCTGGGGCTGGCTGGTGGAAGGCCATGCGCCCGACCGCTGGGACCTGACCGGCGCCGCCATCTGCCTGGTCGGCATGGCGGTGATCCTGTTCGGCCCGCGCGCCGTTTCGGGCTGAGCCATGGCGCGGGGGCGTTTTCTGTTCTGGCTTGTGCTCTGCGCGGCGCTCACCTTTGCCTGGTGGACCACCGCGCCGCATCTGTTCCGCACGGGCGGAATCCATACCGGGCTGGCGGTGAACCAGGGCGTGCCTATTCTGGTGAATCTCGGATTGGCCTGGGCCTTGAGGCTGCTGAACGCCCGCACCCCCGGCCCGGCCACGGTGGTGCTGGTGATGACGGCGGTGGCGATGCCGTATGCGCTGCTCACGCTGCTGCTGATCCTGGGCCGGGTCTTCTCCTGACGCAGAGCCTGTCTGCCGGCCGCGCGTGCCTGCCGCGCGGCGGACTGCTATAGGATGCCGCCATGACCAAACTCCGCCTGGGCGTGAACATCGACCATGTCGCCACGGTGCGCAATGCGCGCGGCGGCGACAATCCCGATCCGGTGCGCGCCGCGCGCTTGGCCGAGGCGGCGGGGGCCGACGGCATCACCGCCCATCTGCGCGAGGACCGCCGCCACATCTCCGACGCCGACATCGCCGCCCTGTCGGAGGCGCTCACCATCCCGCTCAATCTCGAAATGGCGGCGACGGAGGAGATGCTTGCCATCGCCCTGCGCCACCGGCCGCATGCCGCCTGCATCGTGCCGGAGAAGCGGGAGGAACGCACCACCGAGGGCGGCATCGACGCCGCCGGGCAGTTCGACCGCCTGAAGCCGCTGGTGGAAAAGCTGGGGGCGGCGGGCATCCGCGTCTCCCTGTTCATCGAGCCCGACCGCCGCCAGGTCGAGGCCGCCAGGTCCCTGGGCGCGCCGGTGATCGAGCTGCACACCGGCGCCTACGCCCATGCCACGGGCGAGGACCGCGAACGGGAACTGGCGCGCATCCGCGACGCGGCGGCCCATGGCGCATCGCTGGGGCTTGAGATCCATGCGGGCCACGGCCTCACATACGACAATGTCGGCGCCATCGCCGCCATCCCTCAGATCGTCGAACTCAATATCGGCCATTTCCTGATCGGCGAGGCCATCTTCGTCGGCCTGAACAACGCCATGGCGCGGATGCGCAATGCGATGATCCAGGGGCGGGGGCAGCCATGATAGGAAGGTTCGGCGTTCCATGATCCTCGGCTTAGGCAACGACCTGATCGATATCCGCCGCGTCGAGCAGAGCATCGAGCGCTTCGGCGACCGCTTCCTGGAGCGCATCTTCACCGACATCGAGCGCGCCAAGTCGGACCGCCGCGCCAACCGCGCCGCTTCCTACGCCAAGCGCTTCGCCGCCAAGGAGGCCTGTGCCAAGGCGCTGGGCACCGGCTTCTCCCGGGGCGTCTTCTGGCGCGACATGGGGGTGGTGAACCTGCCCAGCGGCAAGCCCACCATGCAGCTCACCGGCGGGGCCCTGCTGCGGCTGGAGGCCATCACCCCGCCCGGGACCCGCGCCGAGATCGCGCTGACCATCACCGACGATTTCCCGCTGGCCCAGGCCATCGTGATCATTTCGGCGCTGCCTTCGGGGAATTAACCGGCAAAATCCCAAGCCTTGGCTTGACAGGCACGGCCCCTGCCGCTTTGGTCCGCCATCCGCGAACCGACCGCCAGCTTTCCCCAAGAAGAATGTCCCAGCCCAAGCCGAAAACAGAGGAATCCTGGCTCGAACTCGCCAAGACGGTGATCTATGCGGGCCTGATCGCCCTTCTGATCCGCACCTTCCTCTTCCAGCCCTTCAACATCCCCTCGGCCTCGATGGAATCGACGCTGCTGGTGGGCGACTATCTCTTCGTCGAGAAATACGCCTATGGCTATTCGCGCTACACCTTCCCCTTCGGGGCGGGGCCCGTCGGCCCGGCGATGCAGGGACGCTTCCCCGACTTCGCGCCGGAGCGGGGCGATGTCATCGTCTTCAAGTTCCCGCGCGACAATTCCACCGACTTCATCAAGCGGCTGATCGGCCTGCCGGGCGACCGCATCCAGATGCGCGACGGCATCCTCTATATCAACGGCAAGCCGGTGCCCAAGGTGCGCGTGGATGACTATATCGAGCGCGTCGGGGGCGAGGAGCGGCACGTGCCGCGCTATCGCGAGACCCTGCCCAACGGCAAGAGCTATTTTGTGCTCGACCATGAGCCCTACAATCCCGGCGACAATACCGGCATCTACACGGTGCCCGAGGGCCATTATTTCATGATGGGCGACAACCGCGACAATTCTGACGACAGCCGCATGGGCGTCGGTTTCGTCCCGGCGGAGAACCTGGAAGGCCGGGCCCTGTTCCGCTTCTTCTCGGTGGACGGCTCGGCGCGCTGGTGGGAAGTGTGGAAATGGCCCTTCGCCGTCCGCTATTCGCGCCTCTTTACCTTGATAGACTGATCTTGGACGCGCTGGAGGAAAAACTCGGCCATGTCTTCTCCGACAAGGCGCTGCTGCGCCGCGCGCTCACCCATGCCAGCGCCGACGCCGCTATTTCCAACGAGCGGCTTGAATTCTTAGGGGACCGGGTGCTGGGCCTGGTGGTGGCCGAGAAGCTGCATGCGCTCTATCCGAACGACCCGGAGGGCCTGCTGGCGCTCAAGTTCAACGCCCTGGCGCGCGGCGCGGCCTGCGCCAAGGCGGCGGAGGCGGCGGGCCTGGCCGAGCATCTGATCCTCGCCCAGTCCGAGCAGATGAGCGGCGGCCGCGCCAAGCCCGCCATCCTGTCCGGCGCCTGCGAGGCGGTGATCGCCGCGCTCTATCTGGATGGCGGCCTTCCCGCGGCGCGGGCCTTCATCGAGAAATACTGGGAAGGCCAGTTCGACGGCCTTTCCGCCGAGATGCGCGACGCCAAGACCCGGCTGCAGGAATGGAGCCAGGGGCGCGGGCGGGGCGAGGCGGGCGCGCCGGTCTATACGCTGATCTCGCGCGAAGGCCCCGACCATGCGCCGCGCTTCGTGGTCGAGGCGCGCGTGCCCGGCCATGAGCCGGCGGCGGGCGAGGGCCGCTCCAAGCGCGAGGCCGAGCAGGCCGCTGCCGCCGCGCTGCTGGAAAAGGTGCAGGCATGACGCAGACCACGCGCTGCGGCTTCGCCGCCATCATCGGCGCGCCCAATGCGGGCAAGTCCACCCTGGTCAATGCGCTGGTGGGCACCAAGGTCGCCATCGTCAGCCCCAAGGTGCAGACCACGCGCATGAATGTGCGCGGCATCGTGATGCGCGGGGAGACGCAGATCGTTTTCGTGGACACGCCGGGCATCTTCCGCCCCCGCCGCCGCCTCGACCGCGCCATGGTGGGCGCGGCTTGGAGCGGGGCCGGGGAGGCCGACGCCATCATTCTGGTGGTGGACGCCGCCGATCTCGCCGCCAATCCCAATTCGCCCGGCGCGCGCGACACCGAGGCGATCCTGGCGGGACTGAAGGAGGGGCGGCAGAAGAAAGCCGCGCTGGTCCTCAACAAGATCGACGGCATGAAGCGCACCGACCTGCTGCCGCTGGTGGAGCGCTTCCATGCCCAAGGCGTGTTCGAGGATGTCTTCCTGGTTTCGGCCCTGAAAGGCGAGGGGCTCACGGAATTGCTGGAATGGACCCGCGCCCGCATGCCCGAAGGGCCGTGGCATTACCCGGAAGACGAGGCCGCCGACATTCCCGCCCGCCTGCTGGCCGCCGAAGTGACGCGCGAGAAACTCTATCTGCGCCTGCATGACGAGCTTCCTTACGCCTCCACGGTGGAGACCGAGACGTGGGAGGAGCGCAAGGACGGCTCGGTGAAGATCGGCCAGACCATCTATGTCCAGCGCGAGGGGCAGAAGGCCATCGTGCTGGGCAAGGGCGGCGCCACCATCAAGAAGATCGGCGAACTGGCGCGCACCGAGCTGGAAGAGATGTTCGGCCGCCGCGTGCACCTCTTCCTGTTCGTCAAGGTGCGCGAGGACTGGGCCGAGAACCGCGAGCATTACCGCGAAATGGGCCTGGAATATCCCAAGGACGAATAGCGCAGATGTCATGGCCCGCGATCCTCCTTCGCCGCTGCGCGGCTTCGGAGGACAAGCTGCGGGCCGTGACATCTCTATTTCTCCACCTCCCGCGCCGCCGCCGTCTTCGCCCGCTTGTCATAGAGGCACAGCCACTCGCTGCGGAAGCCTGCGGTGGTGCCGGTGAGGATCAGGCCGTAATGCCGGTCGCTCTCCCTGCCGATGCCGATGCCCGAGACCTTGCCGCGCACGCCGGTGACCTTGGCCTTGGCGGCCTGCCGCGCGATCTCCTTGCCGCAGACGGCGCGGGCGTCCCGGTCCAGGGCCGCCCACGAATCCGGCGTGGCGGCGAAGGCGGGCGTGGCGCAGACAAGGGCGGCGATCACAAGACGCTTCATGCGAAATTCCTTTCTCCGGTGACGCGGTGCTGGCAAGGATAACGCATGGAATGGTCCGACAGCGCCATCGTGCTCGCCTCCCGCCCGCATGGCGAGAATGGCGTCATCCTGGAACTGCTGACGCGCGCCCATGGCCGCCATCTGGGGCTGGTGCGCGGCGGCACCTCGCGCCGCGTCCGCCCGGCGCTCCAGCCCGGCAACACGCTGGACGTGGTCTGGCGCGGGCGGCTGGCCGAGCATCTGGGCAGCTATCATGCCGAGCTCGCCACCGCCCGCGCGGGCGCGCTGATGGAGGGGCGCGACAGCCTGGCCGGGCTGAATGCCTTCGCCGCCACCTGCGCCGCCGCCCTGCCGGAGCGCCAGCCCTACATGCCGGTCTTTGTCGCAGGCGAGGTGCTGCTGGACGCCATGGCCGCCACCGAGGCGGCGCACTGGCTGCCGCTCTATGCCCGCTGGGAAGCGGGCCTGCTGGAGGCGCTGGGCTTCGGCCTCGACCTCTCGGAATGCGCCGCCACCGGCGCGACCGAGGACCTGGCCTATGTCTCGCCGCGCTCGGGCCGCGCCGTCAGCCGCGCCGGGGCGGGCGTCTATGCCGAGCGGCTGTTCCGGCTGCCGTCCTTCCTCACCGGCGCCGCCGCCGATCCCTCGCCGGAGGAAACCCGCGCCGCCCTGCGCCTGACCGGCCATTTCCTCAACGCGCGCGTGCTGGAGCCGCATGGCGCGGCGATGCCGCAGGCCCGCATCCGGCTCGACTCGCTGCTCGGCGAATCGCGTTAGAACCCCGCCATGGCAAGCGCAGTTCCCGTTGACGACATCCGTTCCGAACAGCTCGGCAAGGCGCTGTCCGAGCGCTACCTGGCTTACGCGCTCTCCACCATCACCCAGCGCGCCTTGCCCGACGCGCGCGACGGGCTGAAGCCCGTCCATCGCCGCATCCTTTACGGAATGATGCGCCTGCGCCTCGACCCCAACGCCGCCTTCAAGAAGTCGGCCAAGGTGGTGGGCGATGTGATGGGCGCCTTCCATCCCCATGGCGACCAGGCGATCTATGACGCGCTGGTGCGCCTGGCGCAGGATTTCTCCGTCCGTTATCCGCTGATCGAGGGCCAGGGCAATTTCGGCAATGTGGACGGCGATAATGCCGCCGCCATGCGCTACACCGAAAGCCGCCTCACCGAGGTGGCGCAGGCGCTGCTGGCGGGGATCGAAGAGGACGCGGTGGATTTCCGCGCCAATTACGACGGCAGCGAGGAAGAGCCGGTGGTGCTGCCCGGCGCCTTCCCCAACCTCTTGGCCAACGGGGCCAACGGCATCGCCGTGGGCATGGCCACCTCCATTCCGCCGCACAATGTGGGCGAGCTCTGCGCCGCGCTGGTGGAGCTGATCGCCAACCCGGAGATTACCGACCGCAGCCTGCTCAAGCACATCAAGGGACCGGACTTCCCCACCGGCGGCATCCTGGTGGAGGACCGCGAGGCGGTCTTCGACGCCTACAAGACGGGGCGCGGCAGTTTCCGTCTTCGCGCGCGCTGGGAGAAGGAAGAGGGCAGCCGCGGCGCCTGGCAGATCGTCGTCACCGAGATTCCCTATCAGGTCCAGAAATCCAAGCTGATCGAGCGCATCGCCGAGCTTTTGGAGCAGAAGAAGCTGCCGCTCCTGGACGACATCCATGACGAGAGCGCCGAGGACATCCGCATCGTCCTCACGCCCAAGAGCCGCATGGTGGAAGCCGACCTGCTGATGGAGCAGCTTTTCCGCCAGAGCGACCTGGAAGTGAAGGTGCCGCTCAATTTGAACGTGCTGGACAGGGGCGCCATCCCCAGGGTGATGAGCCTGAAGGAGGCGCTGGCTGCCTTCGCCGCCCATCGCCGCGAGGTGCTGGAGCGCCGCTCCGCCCACCGGCTTGAGAAGATCGCCGCCCGGCTGGAGGTGCTGGAAGGCTATCTCGCCGTCTTCCTCAACCTCGACAAGGTCATCAGGATCATCCGCACCGAGGACGAGCCCAAGCCCGTCCTGATGAAGGCCTTCAAGCTCACCGAGACCCAGGCCGACGCCATCCTCAACATGCGCCTGCGCTCCCTGCGCAAGCTGGAGGAGATGGAGATCAAGGGCGAGCATGCCGGCCTCACCAGGGAACAGAAGGACCTCACCAGGCTGCTGGGCTCCGAGAAGCTCAAGTCGGAAAAGCTGATCGCCGAGGTGCGCGAGATCGACGCCCGGTTCGGCAACAAGACCGCGCTGGGCAAGCGCCGCACCGAGATCGCCGCCGCCCGCGACCTGGCCGAGCTGACGGCGCTGGCCGAGGCCGCCGAGGAGCAGGCCAACGCCATCGCCCAGGAGCCGATCACGGTGGTGATGTCGCAGAAGGGCTGGCTGCGCGCGCTCAAGGGCCATCAGGAAGAAACCGACGCGGTGAAATACCGCGAGGGCGACAAGGGCCGCTTCTGGCTGCACGCCCAGACCACCGACAGGATCATGATGCTGGCGACCGACGGCCGCTTCTTCACCCTGGACGGGGCGAAGCTGCCGGGCGGCCGCGGCAATGGCGAGGCCATCCGCACCTTCATCGACCTGCCGCCCGAAGCCGATATCGCCGCCATGTTCGTGCATGTGCCGGGGCGCAGGCTCCTGCTCGCCGCCACCTCGGGCCATGGCTTCGTCACCGGCGAGGACGACGCCATCGCCATGACCAAGAAGGGCAAGCAGGTGATGAATGTGAAGCCGGGGGTGGAGGCGGTGGCCTGCCATGCCGTGCCCGAGGGCGCCGACACCGTCGCGGTGATCGGCGAGAACCACAAGCTGCTGCTCTTTCCGCTCTCCGAGGTGCCGGAGATGGCGCGCGGCCAGGGCGTCTTCCTGCAGAAATACAACAACAGCGTCCTGTCGGACGCCATCGCCTATCGCGGCCGTGACGGGCTGAAGGACGGCAATGGCCGGGCCTTCTCCGCCGCCGAGCTCAGGGACTGGAAGGGCGCCCGCGCCCAGGCCGGGCGGCTGGCCCCGCGCGGCTTTTCCAAGGGTAACAAGTTCGCCGATCCACAATAGGGTTAACGCCGACCTGTCCCGGAACGGGACAGACGGGCCGTCCTTGGCTATAAAAGGGCGTCTGCCATGTCCGCCTTACGCCCTCTCGCCCTCTGCTTCCTGGTGTCGGCTTCGGCCTTCAGCCTGGCGCATTTCCTTCAGACCCATCCCGGTTTCCGCCGGGAGACGATGGCGCGCGTGCAGGTCTTCGAGGACACGGTCTGGCGCCCGGCGATGGCCGCGTTGCGCGACGCCCGCCAGACGCTGTTCGCCCCGCCCATATCCGATGCGCGGGTGGTGCTGGAACTGGCGCCGCCCACGCCCGCCGAGGAACGCGCCGTGGCGCGGGTGGAGCTTGCGCCCATCGCGCGTCCCGGCATTGCCGAACGCGAGCTGGTGCTGCCGGACGCGCCCATCCTGATCGAGCCGTCGCTGCCCGCGCTGCCGCCGCCGCCCGACCCGCCGCCGGTTCCGGCGCGGCAGGAACGCGCCGCGCGTGCGCGGCCTTCGCCGCCGCGCGCCGAAGCCCCGCGCCCGCCGGCGCAAAGCCAGAGCCTCACCCGCGATCAGGCGCGCGCCCGCGCCCGGCTGGCCGCCAATCTCACGCCCGAGATGCGGCGGCATTTCGATCTCTTCCTTTTCGTCAGCAAGGCGACCGAAGGGCCCTTGGCGCAGCGCATGTATGTCTTTCGCAAGGAAGGCGCCGACCTGGCGCTGCTCTATGACTGGGCCGCCTCCACGGGCCGCGAGCGGCAAGAGGTGAACGCCCGCGGCAGGCCCAGCTTCACCGCCACGCCCGCGGGCTTCTACCAGCTCGATCCGGCGCGCATGTACACGCGCTACCGCTCCTGGTCGTGGGACCAGCCCATGCCGCACGCCATGTTCTTCAACTGGCGGCGCGAAGGCATCCAGACGGGCCTCGCCATCCATGCCGCGCCGGACGAGACGAAGCTGGGCACGCGCGCCAGCGCGGGCTGCGTGCAGTTGTCGCCGGAGAATGCCAGGACGCTCTATGAACTGGTGCGGGGCCAGTATCGCGGCCAGGTGCCGCGCTTCTCGGTGGACCGCAACGGCACCATGAGCAACCGGGGCCGCTTCGCCCGTGGCGCCGACGGCTCCTTGCGCCTGGCCTCCGGCTATCGCGTGCTGATCAATATCGAGAATTACGGCGGCGCCGGGGATGACTCGTTGAGCGACGTGATTTTCTGAAAATGGGTGGCACCAAACTCTCCTTGTCATCCCCGCGAAAGCGGGCATCCAGAGTTTGTCCGACGGTTGCTGGATTTCCGCTTCCGCGGGAATGGCAACTGAGGGGCAGGCGATCCAGTTGGGCGGATCGTCCTAGGCTTGGATACCGCCATCACGCATGCCCGGTCACCAGCCAGAGAATGATGATGATGGGGATCGGAATGCCGATGGCCCACAGAAGCACCGAGCGCATGTAGAACCTCCCAGATATTTGGGAGGAAACTTGTGACACAGGCGGAAGTTCCCGCCGTCAGCCCCGGCGCAGTTCGTACAGCGCGACCGCCGCCGCGTTGGAGACATTCAGGCTCTCCATCGCGCCCGGCATGGGGATGAAGGCGGCGGCCTCGCAATGGGCGCGCACCAGGCGGCGGATGCCGTCGCCCTCCGATCCCAGCACCAAGGCCACATCGCCCGCCGGAACCGCATCGGCCAGCGGCTCGGCCCCGTCGCCCGCAAGCGCGATGCGCCAGAAGCCGTGCGCCGCAAGCTGGTCCAGGGCGCGGGCGATGTTCACCACCTCGACATAGGGCACCAGATCGAGCGCGCCCGACGCCGCCTTGGCCAGCGCGCCCGACTGCGGCGGGGCATGGCGGTCCTGCACCACCACGGCGGTGACGCCGAAGGCGGCGGCGCTGCGCAGGATGGCGCCGACATTGTGAGGATCGGAGAGCTGATCCAGCACCAGCACGATACGGCGGCCGCTGGCGGGCCGGGCAAGAAGCTCGTCCAGGTCCAGGCCGGGAAGGGGGGCGGCTTCCAGCGCCGCGCCTTGATGCACCGCGCCGGGCGGCAGCAGCCGGCCGATGGCGTCCATTTCCAGGGTTTCAACCCGCACCCGGCGCAGCAGCTCGGGCCCGATCAGTTCCTGCGCCCGGGGCGTCAGCAGCGCCCGGCCCAGCCGCCGCCGGGGATTGGCCAGCGCCGCCTGGACGGCATGGAGACCGTAAAGCCAGCTCTCCGGCCGGGAACTCCGCTCGGAGCGGCCGCTCCGGTCCGGGCGATGGGACGAATCCGCGCCTGCCTGCCTGGCGGGCGGCTTGCCGCGGCCGGGCGGGCGGCCCGCCTTGGAGCCTTTGGAACGGTGGTTTTCGCGGAAATTCCGGGGTGCCATGGGGGGCTTATAAAGAAGCGTGTTCCGGGGTAAAGTGGCTGGTGCCGGTCCGGTTGGCCGGCAGGGGACCGCGGGGCTGAATTTCCGGCTTTTTCGCGCGGTTCCGTTCTGCCGAGGCGGCCCTTGACACCCCGGCCCGACCCAACCATAACCCGCGGTTCGCAGCCCACCTTTGGAGGCATGATTTTCGCTCGCTCGGCCACGCAACGCGGGCGAAGCGCCAGCCGGTGACAGGGTTCAGCCCTTTGTTTTCGTTGGAAAAGGTTTAGGGGGAATGTCCCGAGCGGCAAAGGGGGCGGACTGTAAATCCGCTGGCTACGCCTTCGTAGGTTCGAGTCCTACTTCCCCCACCATCTTCCGCCCGGCAGGGCTGCCAAATGGCGACAGCCATTTGGCGCCGCGAAGCGGCGGAAGATGCCCGAGGAGCGAAGCGACGAGGGCTCCGAAGCGGCAAGCGGCACGAAGCAGGCGCAGGCGAGAGAGTTTGAGTGCGGGAAGGGAACGGGCGGGTGTAGCTCAATGGTAGAGCAACAGCCTTCCAAGCTGATGACGAGGGTTCGATTCCCTTCACCCGCTCCAGCCTTCGCCCGCTTCGCGGGCTTCGGCTGGCGGGCCGGCAAGTGAAAGAGGTTCACCGGCGAAAGCCGGACACGAGGTTAGGAACAGGGATTTCAGGTTATGGCGAAAGCAAAGTTTGAGCGTACGAAGCCGCACTGCAACATTGGGACGATTGGGCATGTTGACCACGGCAAGACGTCTTTGACGGCGGCGATCACGAAGGTTCTGGCGGAGACGGGCGGGGCGACGTTCACGGCGTATGACCAGATCGACAAGGCGCCGGAGGAGAAGGCGCGCGGCATCACGATTTCGACGGCGCATGTGGAGTATGAGACCGAGAAGCGTCACTATGCGCATGTGGACTGCCCCGGCCATGCCGACTATGTGAAGAACATGATCACGGGCGCGGCGCAGATGGACGGCGCGATCCTGGTGGTTTCGGCCTCGGACGGCCCGATGCCGCAGACCCGCGAGCACATCCTGCTGGCGCGTCAGGTGGGCGTTCCGGCGCTGGTGGTGTTCATGAACAAGTGCGACATGGTGGACGATCCGGAGCTTCTGGATCTGGTGGAGATGGAGGTGCGCGAGCTTCTGTCCTCCTATCAGTTCCCGGGCGACGACATTCCGATCGTGCGCGGCTCGGCGCTGATGGCGCTGGAGAACAAGGAGCCCAAGCTGGGCCATGACGCGATCCTGGAGCTGATGCGCAAGGTGGACGAGTATATCCCCCAGCCGGAGCGTCCGATCGACCAGCCCTTCCTGATGCCGATCGAGGACGTGTTCTCGATCTCGGGTCGCGGCACGGTGGTGACCGGCCGTGTGGAGCGCGGCATCGTCAAGGTGGGCGAGGAAGTGGAGATTGTGGGCATCCGCCCGACCTCCAAGACCACGGTGACGGGCGTTGAGATGTTCCGTAAGCTTCTGGACCAGGGCCAGGCGGGCGACAATATCGGCGCGCTTCTGCGCGGCGTGGAGCGCGACGGCGTGGAGCGCGGCCAGGTTCTGGCCAAGCCGGGCAGCGTCACCCCGCACACCCAGTTCGTGGCCGAGGCCTATATCCTGACGAAGGAAGAGGGCGGGCGTCACACGCCGTTCTTCGCCAACTATCGTCCGCAGTTCTATTTCCGGACCACCGACGTGACGGGCATCGTCAAGCTGCCGGCGGGAACGGAGATGGTGATGCCGGGAGACAATGTCTCGGTCGAGGTGGAGCTGATCGTGCCGATCGCGATGGAAGAGAAGCTGCGCTTCGCCATCCGCGAAGGCGGCCGCACCGTCGGCGCAGGCGTCGTCGCGAAAATCTTGAAGTGAC
>Ga0182741_1004433_pt1 | contig 13843 bp, 8 predicted proteins | sample eDN5th37CBELigOP_FD_128874 | JGI IMG/M metagenome (GOLD analysis project Ga0182741, IMG submission 128874) | Enriched Organic Plus compost microbial communities from Emeryville, California, USA - eDNA 5th pass 37_C BE-Lig OP (version 2) (version 2) ...
CCCGCGCCGAGGACGTGTTCACCGGGGGTCAGTTCGAAGTCGCCGGTGACGGGCTGCCCATCCACCTCCCCGGAGACGATCACCGGTAGCGGTTCGGCGACCTGCACCACGACGTCGATGGTGACGTCGACGCTGGTGGTCTCGGTGACGGTGGGCGGTACCGGAGCGTCGACCTTCCGGTCGTCGCCGACGAAGTGCAGCACGAGCACGAGGGCCGGCAGGGCGACCGCGGTGAGTTTGAGCCAGTACTGGAAGGCCTGCACGAAGGTGATCGAGCGCATGCCGCCGCCGACGACGTTGGCCACCACGATCACCCCGACGACCGCGACTCCCACCCAGTCGGGCACACCCAGCAGGATGTTGAGGGTCAGGCCCGCCCCCTGGAACTGCGGCACCAGGTAGAGGATGCAGATGATCGCCACGACCATCATCGCCAGGGTGCGCAGCCACTTCTCCCCCAGCCGGAACTCGGCGAAGTCCGGGACGGTGTAGGCCCCCGAGCGCCGGAGCGGGGCGGCGACGAACAGCAGCAGACCGAGATAGCCGGCGGTGAACCCGACCGGATACCACAGCGCGTCGGCGCCGAACTTGGCGACGAGGCCGGCCACCCCGAGGAAGGACGCCGCCGACAGGTACTCGCCGGAGATCGCGGCGGCGTTCCAGCGCGGGCCGACGCTGCGGGAGGCGACGAGGAAGTCGGAGGTGGTGCGGGCCATGCGCACGCCGTAGATGCCGATGGCGACGGTGGCGATCGCCGCGGCGACGAGACCGACGACGGTGACGACGGGGATCGATCCGCTCATCGGCGTCAGTCGTCGGTGAGGTCGGTGAAGTCCTGCTCGTTGCGTTCGGCGAGCCGCACGTACACCCACGCGATACCGAGCAGCAGCGGGTAACCGACGACACCGAGCAGCAGCCACGGCAGCCGGATGCCGAGGACGGTCACGTCCGCCAGGCCCGGGACGGCGTGGAAGAGCAGCGGGATCGCGCCGAGCAGGCACACGGTGGTCAGCGCGACCCGCAGGGCGAGCCCGAGCTGGGCGCGCACGAGGCCACGCACCATGGCGTCACCGACCTCGGTCTGCTGCTGCACCTCGACGCGGGTGCGGACCATGCGGGCGCCGCGGCGTTCGGCGAGCACGACCCTCTCGCGCGGCGGAGGAGGACTCCCCGCGCTCATCGGGACGTCCACGACTGCATGGGCCCGCGGATGAGCCGGTCCTTGAGCTCCCGGGTGTGCCGCCGGCTGACGGGCAGTTCGACGGCCGGGGCGGTGCCCTCGCCCTTCAGACACACGACGAGACCCGATCCGACGCTGCGGATACCGGTGACCAGCGGCAGCGCCACGAGATAGGAGCGGTGCACGCGCAGGAACCCGGCGTCGGCCCAGCGGCTCTCCAGGGTGGAGATGGGGATGCGCACCAGATGCGAGCCGGTGGCCGTGTGCAGCCGGGCGTAGTCGCCCTCCGCCTCCACCCAGTGCACCGACGAGCGCGGCACGAGCGTGGTCACCCCGCCGAGTTCGACGGGGATGACGTCGTCGCCGGTGGCGTTGTCGGTGGGCGGCGGGGTGCCGGGCCGGCGGCGCTCGGCGATGCGCCGGACCGCTTCGGCGAGCCTTTCCTCGCGCAGCGGCTTGAGGACGTAGTCGACGGCGCCGAGGTCGAAGGCCGACACGGCACGGTCGTCGTGCGCGGTCACGAACACCACGGCGGGCGGGGTCGCGAAGTTGCGCAGGATGCCGGCGAGCTCGAGCCCGTCGAGGCCGGGCATGTTGATGTCGAGGAACACCGCGTCGACACCGCCGTCGCGCAGCAGCCGCAGCGCGGTGGTCGCATCGCCCGCGGTGTGCACGACCGCGATCTCCTCCCGGGCACGCAGGAGGTAGGCCAGCTCGTCGAGGGCGGGCGGTTCGTCGTCGACGGCCAGTACGGTGAGTTGTTCTGTGGTGTCGTTCACGGCGAACCTATCGTGTCACGAGGGGTGTCCCTCAAGGCCGGATACCCGGCCGGAACTTCGGAACCCGCATGCTGACCTTGGTCCCGGCGCCCGGCGCGGTCTCCACCACCAGCCCGTAGTCGTTGCCGAAGGCGGCCCGCAACCGGTCGTCGACGTTGGCGAGGCCGACGTGCGCGGACTCCCGCACCCCGCTGCCGTGCTCGCTGTCGGCGACGGCATCGAGCATGCCCGAGCGCAGCAGTTCCGGGTCCATGCCGATGCCGTCGTCCTCCACGCTGATCACGCAGTCGGTGCCCTCGTCGGCGGCGGTGATGGTGATGCTGCCCGCCCGGATGTCCTTGCCGGCGATGCCGTGCCGGACCGCGTTCTCCACCAGCGGCTGCAACGCCAGGAACGGCAGGGTGACGTTGAGGACCTCGGGGGCGATCTGCAGGCGCACCTCGAGGGCGTTGCCGAACCGGGCGCGTTCGAGGGTCAGATAGCGGTCGATGTTGCGCAGTTCCTCGGCGAGCAGGGTGTACTCCCCCGCGGTGCGGAACGAGTACCGGGTGAAGTCGGCGAAGTCCAGGAGCAGTTCGCGGGCCCGGTCCGGGTCGGTGCGCACGAACGACGCCACCGTGTTGAGCGCGTTGTAGATGAAGTGCGGGCTGATCTGGGCGCGCAGCGCGCGGAGTTCGGCGCGGTCGAGGCGGGCGCGGGAGGCGTCGAGTTCGGCCAGTTCGATCTGGCTGCACGCGTACCCGACGACCTCGGTGAGGACACCGAGCATCGCCGGTCCCGGATCGAAGGTGGTGACCACCCCGAGCACCCCGACCACCCCCGCACCGTCGACGATGAGCGGCTGCGCGACGAGGGCGCGGGCGGCGACCTCCTCCGGTCCGCGCTGCAGACTCGCGTGCCCGACGAGCACCCGCCGCTCCCCCTCGATCGCCCGGACCGCAGCGGCCCGCATCTGCTCGGACAGGCCGGGGAACAGACCGTGCCAGGCGAGCCGCTCGCCCTCGGCGTCGAAGATCGCCACGGCCTGCGCCCCGGTGAGGGTCTGCAGGTGCGGGGCCGCCTCCTGCGCGGAGGTCGCGTCGAGGCCGCGGCGCAGCGGGCGGGCGGCGAGCGAGGCGGTACGCAGCGTGTCGTGCACGGCCCGCTCCGCCGGGGTCGTCACCACCTGGCGGGTGCGCAACCACACCGCGGCGATGGCGGTGGCGAGGAGCACCGCCACGACCGCGACGACGGCGACGAGTGTGCCGGTCACCGGAGAGCGGCCCGAACGGGCGGGGACACGACCCTGGCGGGTAGGGACACGGCGATCATGCGACCACGCTACGACGGACCACGCCGGAGGACGCGGATCTCGGGGACGAGGACCGCCCGGGCCGTTTCACGGTGGTCAGGCTACCCTTCCCTTTCGATGCCATTCATTCGTTCCCGTTCCGGCAGCACCGCCGGTGGGCTCGCTCCGCACGCGTCGTGGGCCGCCTCCACCACCGGGTTCGGAGCCGAGGAGAACCCATGACCGACCGAACCGTCCCCGAACGCTGGATCCGGGTGGTCGAGGAGCGACGGGACGCCGTGGCACTGGCGACCCCCGACACGACACTGACCTTCGCCGAACTCGACGCCGCCGCCCGCCGGTGGGTGGCGGAGCTGACCCGCCCGAGGCCGGCATCGTCGTGTCCCGCCGCCGTGCTCGTCGATGCCGGCGCCGAGTCGTTCGCGGCGATCGTCGGGGTGCTCCTGTCGGGTCGCCCGCTGGTGGTGCTCGACCCGGCGCTTCCCGAGGACCGGCGCGAGCGCATCCTGTCGCTGTCCGGGGCGGAGATCCTGCCGTCCGCACCGACCGCCGGGACCCCGGCTCCGGAACTCCCCCGCCCAAAGCCGCGCGACCCGGCGATCCTCGTCTTCACCTCCGGTTCGACCGGCGCCCCGAAGGGGGTCGTGCACACCCACCTGAACTGGATCAACCAGGCGGAGGAGGCCCGGCTCGCCTTCGGGCTGTCGCCCGCCGACCGGGTCGGGATGCTGCTGCCCGCCAGCTTCGGGGCCGGTCTGGACGTCGTGGTGATGGCGTTGCTCAACGGCGCCGGGCTGTACTACTGGGACCCGCGTACCGCCGGACTGGACGGGCTCGCGGCGTGGCTGTCCCGCCACGACGTCACCACCGCGCACTGCACCCCCTCGTTCCTCCGGTCCTTCGTCGCGCATCTCGACAGGGCGGGCACGGACGGGCCGGCCCTGGCAGGCCTGCGCCTCGTCACCACCTGCGGTGAGCCGATCCACGGGAACGACGTCCGCGCCCTGCGCCCTCATCTGTCGTCCGACGCGGTGTTCTCCAGTTGGTCGGGGTCGTCCGAGACCGGGCATCTGGCCTTCAATCCCTATCCCCCGGAGCGTCCGCTCCCCGCCGGGGTCGTGCCGGTGGGGTGTCCTGCGGCGAACAAGTCGGTGACCGTGGTCGCTGCCGACGGTTCGCCCGTCGCACCGGGTGAGGACGGTGAAGTGGTGGTCACGTCGCGGTTCATCGCGACCGGCTATCTCGGTGACGTGCCCGGCACCCTGGCGAGATTCGTGGCCGCGCCGGGTGGCGCCCGGAGCTACCGGATGGGCGACCTCGGCCGATTCGATGAGGACGGTTCCCTGCACCTGCTGGGCCGCCGCGACGACAGCGTCAAGATCCGCGGCTATCTCGTCGAACCCGCCGAGGTCGAAGCCGCTCTGCGCTCGCTCGAATGGGTGGTGGACGCGGCGGTGCTCGCCGACCGCAGCGGCACCGAGCCTCGTCTCGTCGGTTATGCGGGCGTCGACCCGTCGGGGTGGAGCCCGTCCACGTCCGAGGTCCGGCATGCGCTGAGGGCGACACTGCCGGCGTGGATGATCCCGCGCGACATCGTCGTCCTGGCCGAGCTGCCCCGCACCGAACGGGGGAAGGTGGATCGCCGGAACCTGCCGGCTCCCCCGCCCCGGCCCCCACGTGAGCGACTGCGCGGTGCGACGGAGGCCAAGATCGGCGAACTCTGGTGCCGGATCCTGTCGTTGCCCGAGGTCGGGAGCAACGAGGACTTCACCGAGCTGGGCGGCGACTCGCTCGCGGCCGTGACGATGCTCCGCGAGGTGGGTGACGAGTTCCTGATCGAGCTCACCTCGGCGCAGCTCGCGGAAGCCCCGACCATCGCGCAGCTCGCGGCGATCGTCGACGACGCGGTGGCACGACGGCCCCGAGCCGCCACCGGTTCCCTGGTGCCTCTCCGGAGGGAAGGGGCGCGGACGCCGATGTTCCTCGTCGCCGGTGGTGGTGCCCCGGCCGCGAGCCTTCTGCACCTCGTTCACAACCTGCCGGACGACGTCCCGGTGTACGGGCTGCAGGCACACGGTCTCGAGAACCGGGGTCTCGCCGACCGATCCGTGCGGGCCAACGCCCGCCGATTCGTGCGGCTGGTGCGGTCGGTCCGGCCCCATGGTCCGTACCGGCTGGGAGGACATTCGCTCGGCGGCCTGATCGCCCTGGAGATGGCGGCGCTGCTCGAGCGCGACGGCGAACGGGTCGACGTGGTCTTCGCCCTCGACACGCTGCTGGTGCCGGAACTGGTCGCCCGCCTGACCGGAGACCGGCCGGCCGGGCGCCGGGCCCGCGGTGTCGTGCTGCCCGCCCGCACCAGAGCCGAAGCACCCGAACTGACCAAGCCCCTGTTCGAATGGATCCAGGGCGCGGTGGTCCTGCAGGCGCTCATGCTCACCGCGGGACTCGTCCGCCTCCCACCATCCGTCCAGTGGACCGTGTTCTTCGAACTGGGAAGCCGGTTCGTCCGGCACCACCGGCCGACGCCCTGGTCCGGCACGGCCGTGCTGATCCGGGCCCGGGACAATACCGACCCGGAGGAGGCGTGGCAGCGGCTCGCCCCCGGCGACCTACGGCAGCACACGGTGTCCGGTGACCACTGGTCCATGGTCCGCCAATCGCACGTGGCGGAAACTGCAGCGGTGATGACCTCGTACCTCGCCGAACTCGACGGCCTCATCCCGGAGCCGGGCACGAATCCGGGCACAGGAGGAACTCCATGACCACCGCCGCCGTGATCACCAGCTACGACCCGGGCGACGACCTGCTGGACACCTGCCGGGCCGTCGCGTCGCAGGTCGACAGCGTGATCGTCGTCGACGACGGTTCGCGCCGGGACGTCTCCGCCCTGCTCGACACGTGCCGGTCCGAGGGATGGACCGTGCTGGAACAGGGTGCGAACACCGGTATCGCCGCCGCACTGAACCGTGGGGTGGACGAGGCGCTCGCCTCGGGCGCCGACGCGGTGCTCACCCTCGACCAGGACACGGTCCTCGAACCCGGTTACGTGCAGCGGATGCATGCGCATCTGGGCCTGGCGCGGTCGCTCGGCATCGACGCCGCTCTGCTCGGGCCGAGCAGCATCAACGGCGGGATCGCACCCTTCTGGTACGCGACCGAGGGTCTGACCATGGCGTTCGAGCCGATCCAGTCGGGGTTGCTGATCCCGCGGGAGGTCTTCGACCGGATCGGCGGGTTCGAGGAAGGCCTGTTCATCGACTGCGTCGACACCGAGTTCTATCTGCGGGCCCGCGCCGCCGGGATCCCTTCGCTCGTGACACCGGGCGCGCGCATCTCCCACCAGTTCGGGCGCAGCACCCGGTGGATCCCGCCACGGCTGCTGCGCCGCCTGGCCGGTCCCCTGCGCAACGGCTTCGACTTCATCGAGGACGCGCTGTTCCGGCACTACTACATCGCGCGCAACCGGACGATCATGTACCGGCGGTACTGGCGCACCGAACCGTTGTGGTGCGCGGTATCGCTGGTCAAGGACGGGCTGGCCCGGGGCCGGGCCATCGCGATCGGTTCCCGGCGGCTCGTGCGTCTCAGGCTGACCGTGGCCGGTTTCCGCGCGGGTCTGCGCGACGAGTCCGGACGCATCCCCGACCGTCTCGCCCGGCTCGCCGCGGGTCGGTCGTGACGATCGCCCGTCACCGCACGGCCCCGGTTCAGCCCGGCAGCGCCGCCTTCCGGTAGCCCCGCACGAGCGGACGCCAGAACAGGACGAACAGTCCGATCGACCAGCCGAGCAGCGCGACTATCGCCCCGGTGTCGGGGGTTCCCAGGGCCAGCGAGCGGAGGGCGTCCACCCCGCAGCTCAGCGGCTGGTTCCGCACGATCGGCTGCAGCCAGGTGGGGTACACCGAAACCGGCGCGAACCCGGAGTTGAACAGCATGAGGAGATTGGTGCCGATCGCGATCCACTCGACCAAGGTCGTGCGCTCGCTGAGCAGGGCTGCGGAGGTGACCACGGTGGAGAAGGCCGCACCGTAGAACATCGCGAGGGCGAGCATCGCCACCAGCGCGAGGGGCCCGCCCTCGATGCGGAATCCGAAGGCCGCACCGACGAGGAACACCAGGCACGCCGTGACGAGCGCGCGTATCGCTTCGGCCGCGAGCCGGCCGACGATCACGGCGCTGCGATGGACCGGCATCACCCAGAATCGGCGGAGCAGTCCGCTCTCCCGTTCCCGGCGGAGACCGAGGGTGGACGCCGAGGCACCGGACATGGCCCCGACGAGAGCGACCATCGGCACCAGGGCGTAGATGCTGTCCTGCCCGGAGTGCGCGCTCACCGAGTCGCCGAGCACGATCCGGAACATCGCCACGAGCACCGCGGGATAGATCAGTGCCTGCGCGAGCGTGGCAGGATCGCGGGTCCACTTCAGGACGATCCGGTAGCACTGGGACCCGCCGTAGGTGATCATCGACCGCCACGACGCCGCCGCGTACTCGCGGTCCCGGGCACGGAATCCGAGTGCGGTCACGAGCGTCTCCTCTCCGCACGGACGGCGAGCGGAACGACGACGACGGCGATCGCCACGGTCCACCAGAGTGCAGGAGCGACGACCGACCAGGTGGCGGTGCCGTCGGCGATGGCCCGCATCGCGGTCGCGAAGTGCGAGATCGGCTGGTTCCGCGCGAAACCCTGAGCCCACGACGGGAACGCCTCCTCAGGCACGAACCCGGTGGAGAACAAGCCGAGGACGAGCTGGGGCAGGAACATCGCCTGGGCGGTGGCCTCCGGATTCCTCGTCAGCGAACCGATGGCGTCGGCGCCGAGCGACAGGACGAGAACGAACGCCATCGCGAGAGCGTAGAAGGCGAGGGCCTGACCGATCCCCCCGTGGAACCGGAATCCCAGGAGCGTTCCGAAAGCGACGGACGCGAGGACGGACAGTGTGGCCCGAAGGGCACCGGCGGTCAGGCGTGCCGCAAGTGGCGCGCCCCGCACGATCGGCATCGTCCGGAGACGCTTCGTCATGCCCCGCACCGATTCGAGAGCGGAGCGCTGTGCTGCCGCGGTCGCGGTGAACGCCATGGCCTGCAGCACGATGATCGGCATGAGGAACTGGGCGTAGTCCACACCGTAGTCGGCGACGATCCCCCGCAGCGGCAGGTAGAAGCCCAGCGCGAAGACACCGGGAACGACGATCGCAGGGAGGAACTCCCGTTCGACGGCCATCGACCGCACGATCCGCTCGGTGAGCGTGAACCACTGCCCGAGGAACAGCGCCGCACCCCGGTGGCGAGCGGGGACCCGGACAGCGGTCACTGCTCCTCGCCCTCCCCGCCCCGGCTACCGGTGAGGGCGAGGAAGACGTCGTCGAGGGAGGGGCGCCGCAGCGACACGTCCTCGAGTTCGATCCCCGCGCGACGCGCCCGGTCGATGACCGTGCCGACGGTGTCGACACCGTCCGCCGCGACCACGGTCAGGGCGTTCGCGTCGTGAGCCGGCACCGTCGCATCGAGGTCGGCGAACTCGTCGGCCAGACGCGCGAGATCGCAGGTGTCGCGCGGCACGATCTCGCACCGCCGCTCCCCCACCGTGGCCTTCAGTTCGTGCGCGGTCCCCTCCGCGACGACACTGCCGTGGTCGATCACGACGATGCGGTCGCTGAGGACGTCGGCCTCCTCCAGGTACTGGGTGGTGAGCAGGGTCGTGATCCCGAGGGAGCCGAGTTGCTCGACGAGGGACCACACGTACTTACGGCTGCGCGGGTCGAGACCGGTGGTGGGCTCGTCGAGGAAGACCACGGACGGTTCGACGACCAGGCTGCATGCGATGTCCAGCCGCCGGACCATTCCTCCCGAGTAGGTGCGGGCCTGCCGGTCCGCGGCAGCGGCGAGATCGAATCGTTCGAGCAGCTCGTCGGCTCGCAGCCGCGCGGTACGTCGGCTCAGACCCATCAACCGACCGAAGAACTGCAGGTTCTCGCGTCCGGTGAGGCTGTAGTCGATCGCCGAGTACTGGCCCGTGGTGGCGATGACACGCCGCACGGCATCGGGATCGTCGGCAACGTCGTAGCCGGCGACGGTGGCCCGGCCGGAGTCGGCGACGAGCAACGTCGACAGGATGTCGACGGTCGTGGTCTTGCCTGCGCCGTTCGGGCCGAGAATTCCCAGCACGGTGCCCGCCTCGGCGCGGAACGAGATGTCGCGCAGGGCGTGGACGTCACCGAACGATTTCGACACGCAGTCCACCACGACCGCGTCGGTTCGTGTCATCACACTCCACAATCAGTTCGGCACGTGGTCCCGATGCGGACCTGCGAGCGACCTCCGTCCACCGAGGTCACCTCAGCTTAAGTTAGCCTAAGTCGTACCCGATCCCGGAGCCGGCCAAGTGCCGAAAGTCCCTAATCAGGCAAGGCGAACGCACCCGAATGACGCACGACCCACAGCGCGACGAGCCGCGCGGTGACACGCACGACGTCGGCTCCGAGCCGTTCGTGCTCTCCGCGGCCCAGCGGAGCATCCTGTTCGCCCAGCATCTCCTCGGTTCCGTCCCCCTGTCGATCGCCCAGTACGTCGACCTGAGGGGCGACCTCGACTTCGAACTTCTCCGCAGGGTCGGCACCCGGGCGGCGCACGAGTTCGGCACGGCGCTGCTGCGGCTCGTGCCCGGCGACCCGGATCCCCTGCAGGTCGTCGACCACGGGTTGCTCGACGAGATGCGTTTCCGCGATCTGCGCGGCGAAGCCGATCCCGAGGCCACCGCGCACGCCTGGATGCGCGCGGACACGGCGGCCCCTCTCGACCTGTTCGAGGACCGTCTGATCGAGGCGACGATGCTGCAGATCGCCGATGACCGCTGGTTCTGGTACTGCCGCATGCACCACGTCGCTCTCGACGGTTACGGCGCGATGGCGCAGATGACCCGCGCGATCGAGCTGTACAACGCCGAATGGGAAGGCCTGCCGGCACCCGTTTCCCGGGCCGGGGCCCTGGAGGCGATCGTCGCCGACGAACACGCCTATCGCGCGTCGTCCCGGTTCACCCGCGACAGGGAGCACTGGCGCAGCCGGGTCCGCGACCTGCCCGTGCCCGTCCGCGTCTCCGATCGTGTCGCCCCGCCCGCGGCCTGCCCGCTGACGGTCGGCCGGGCCCTGCCCCCGGATCTCGCTGCGGCCCTCGACGAGACGGCGGCCGCGCAGCGCACCACACTCGCGGCGCTCGTGGTCGCCGCGACCGCCCTGTACCTGTCGGTCGTGTGCGACACCGAGGACGTGACGCTGAGTCTGCCCGTCTCGGCTCGGACGAACGCCCTGCTGCGCCGCTCCGGCGGCATGGTCTCGAACGTCGTCCCTCTCCGGCTGCACATCGGCCCCGACACCACCGTGGGGGAACTGCTCGCCGCCACCACCGTGGAGCTGACCGGGGCCCTGCGCCACCAGCGGTACCGCGCCGAGGACATGCACCGGGACAGCCCCGACGCGCCCGCGTTCACCGATCCCGGCAGCCGCGGTTTCTTCGGCCCGGCGGTCAACCTCATGATGTTCCACCCGGAGGTAGCGCTCGGCGCCGCCACCGGCCGCTTCCACGTGCTGTCCACGGGCCCGGTGGACGATCTCGCGGTCAACGTCTATCCCAGCATCGGCGGCAGCGAGTCCCGCATCGACCTCGAGGCGAATCCCGCGCTGCACACCGAAGCCGAGCTGGACGGCCGGCTCGACCGGCTGTTCGCGTTGCTCTCCGATCTGGCCGGGCCGGCCGACCGCCCGGCCCGCGCCCTGCGGATGGTCCGCCCGGAGGAACACGCCGCGCTCGTCCCCGCACACGGACCCGAAGCCCCCGACCGAGCGACCCTCGCCGAGATCTTCGCGGCGACGGTCGCCCGGCACGATCTGCGCCCCGCCCTGCGGCAGAACGGGGACGATGTCTCGTACCGGGAACTCGACGAACGCGCGAACCGCCTCGCCCGCATGCTGATCGCCCGAGGGGTCGGGCCAGAGGTGTTCGTGGCGGTGTCACTGCCCCGCGGTGTCCGGGCCGTCGTGGCCACCCTCGCGATCGCCAAGGCGGGTGGTGCCTTCGTCCCCGTTGATCCGGCACTGCCGTCCGACCGCATCCGGACCATCCTCGAGGACTGCTCGGCCGGCATCGGCCTCACCGACACCGACCACGTCGCATCGCTCCCCGCGTCCGTGTCGTGGCTGGCCCTGGGCGCCGAGACGCTCCGGGACGAGTACCTGGCGTCGTCACCCGCCCCGCTCACCCGGACGGAGCTGCGCGGACGTCCGCGTACCGATGCCGCCGCGTACATGATCTACACCTCCGGTTCGACCGGTGTCCCCAAGGGTGTGGTGGTCCCGCATGCCGGTCTGGCGGCCTTCGCCGCCGAGCAGCGGCGCCGTTACCAGCTGCCGCCCGAGGCCCGGACGCTGCAGTTCGCGTCCGCGAGCTTCGACGCGTCGGTGCTCGAACTCCTCCTCGCCGTCGGTGCCGGGGCCTGCGCGGTGACCGTCCCGCAGGACGTCTACGGCGGGGATGCACTCACGAATTTCCTTCGTGCCGAACGGATCACCCACGCATTCCTCACTCCGGCCGCGCTCGCCACGGTGGACGAGACGGCGGTTCCGGACCTGCGCACGGTGATCGTCGGGGGTGACGCCTGCGAGGCGGAACTCGTCCGGCGCTGGGCGCCCGGCCGACGGATGTTCAACGCCTACGGGCCGACCGAGTGCACCGTCATGGCCACCGGAGTCGGGCCGATGTCGGCGGACGAACCGGTCACGATCGGCGATCCGGGCACCGGGATCCGCGTCGTCGTCCTGGATTCGCGGTTGCGTCCGGTGCCGGTCGGGGCACCGGGTGAGTTGTACATCGCGGGGCCCGCGGTATCGCGGGGCTATCACCGGCGGCCGGCCCAGAGCGCCGCGGCCTTCGTCGCCGACCCGTACGGACCGCCCGGCAGCCGCATGTATCGCACCGGGGACCGGGTCCGCTGGGACGACGCACACCGCCTGCACTATCTGGGCCGCACCGATTTCCAGGTCAAGCTGCGAGGCTTCCGCATCGAACCGGGTGAGATCGACGCAGTGCTCGGCACCCATCCGGCGGTCGACTTTGCGGTCACCGTCACCCGGCGCCGGACGGACCGCAACGACACCCTGGCCCTCGTGTCGTATGTGCTTCCGGCACGGGACTCTTCCACCGCGCCCGCGGATCTCGCGGCGGCCCTGCGGGAACACGCCGCCCGCAGCCTTCCGCACCACATGGTTCCCGCCGCCGTCACGGTCCTCGACGAGCTCCCCCTCACCACGGCGGGTAAGGTCGACCGGCGCGCACTTCCCGAACCCGATTGGCCCCACGAGGAATTCATCGCCCCGACATCGGAAACCGAGACCCTCGTCGCGGACGTGTTCCGGAGCGTCCTCGGAGCGGACACCGTCGGGGCGCACGACAACTTCTTCTCCCTCGGAGGGAACTCGCTGTCGGCGACCCGCGTGGCCGCCGAACTGGGTGCAGCGCTCGGAACCACGGTGGCCGTGCGCACCGTCTTCGAGGCAGCGACGGTGTCCGCCCTCGCCCGGCGTCTCGACGAGACGCAGGACGATCCCGCACGACCGCCACTGGTCCCGGTCCCCCGCGACACACCCGTCCCGGTCTCGCCCGCCCAGCACCGGATGTGGTTCCTCAATCGTTTCGACGGCGCCTCCCCGGCCTACAACATCCCGATCGCGCTCCGGATCCGGGGCCAGCTCGACACCGGCGCCCTCGCCGCGGCCTTCGACGATGTGTCCCGCCGGCACGAGATCCTGCGCACGAGTTATCCGGACAGCCCGGACGGCCCGATCCAGCTCGTCCACCCCGAACCGGTCTTCGCGCCCGTCCTGGCCGACATCGCCGAGGACGCCCTGCCGGACCGGCTGCGGGAGATCGCCGCGACCCGATTCGACGTGACGAGCGAGGTGCCGGTGCGGGCCGAGATCCTCCGGCTCGCCCCGGAGGACCACGTCGTGGCCGTCACCCTCCATCACATCAGCGCCGACGGCGCCTCGCTCGCGCCCTTCGCACGCGACACGGCGATCGCCTATGCCGCGCGATCCGGCGGTCGCACACCGGAGTTCGTGCCCCTGCCGATCCAGTTCGCGGACGTCACGGTGTGGCAACACCTCCTGCTCGGCGACGAATCGGATCCCCGATCGGTGGCGGCCCGGCAACTCGAGTACTGGCGGAACCGCCTCGCGGGCCTGCCTCCCCGGCTCGACCTGCCCACCGACCGGCCGCGGCCGACGGTGGCGTCGATGCGGGGCGGTACGGTCGACTCCGGTATCGACGTGGAGACCTTCGCCGCGGTGCGCCGTCTCGCGGCGGACACCGGCACCACCCCCTTCATGGTCGTGCAGGCGGTGTTCGCCGTGCTGCTCGCACGTCTGAGCACCCGCACCGACATCGCCGTGGGCACCCCGGTCGCCGGACGGGTCGATCCCGCACTCGACGACCTCATCGGCATGTTCGTCGGAACCCTGGTGCTGCGCACCGAGGTTCGTCCGGGCGAGCGTTTCCGCGATCTCCTCGAGCGGGTCCGCCGGGACGACACCGAGG
>Ga0182741_1004434_pt1 | contig 13840 bp, 14 predicted proteins | sample eDN5th37CBELigOP_FD_128874 | JGI IMG/M metagenome (GOLD analysis project Ga0182741, IMG submission 128874) | Enriched Organic Plus compost microbial communities from Emeryville, California, USA - eDNA 5th pass 37_C BE-Lig OP (version 2) (version 2) ...
ACGCCGTGACTTTCCTGGACCGCTACGGCCAGGAGGTCGGCCGCCGGGGCATCCGCCTCGACGATTCCTACAAGCTTGAGGCTTTCCCGGATTACCTCGTCAAGGCCGCGCTCGCGACCGAGGACCGGCGTTTCTACGATCATTGGGGCATCGACCCGATCGGCACCTTCCGGGCCCTCGTGGTCAATGCTCAGGGCGGTGGCGTGGTCCAGGGCGGCTCCTCCATCACGCAGCAGCTCGCCAAGAACCTCTTCCTCACCAACGAGCGCTCCCTCGAGCGCAAGATCAAGGAAGCCTTTCTGGCCGTCTGGCTCGAGCACCACCTGACCAAGAACCAGATCCTCAAGCTCTATCTCGACCGGGCCTATATGGGCGGCGGCGCCCACGGGGTGGTGGCTGCGGCGGACTACTATTTCGGCAAATCCGCCAAGGACGTGACCCTGGCGGAAGCCGCCATGCTGGCGGGCCTCTTCAAGGCGCCGACGAAATACGCCCCGCATATCAATCTGCCGGCCGCCCGCGCCCGTGCCAACGACGTGCTGCGCAACATGGTGGAGGCCGGGTTCCTGACGGAAGGGCAGATTCAGACCGCCCTGCGCAACCCGGCGACCCCGGTAAACCGCAGCCGCGAAACGACCCCCGATTTCTATCTGGACTGGGCCTTCGAGCAGGTGAAGCAGCTCGCGGCTGAAAAGAAATTCGGCAATGACCGCGTCCTCACGATCAAGACGCCCCTGGACACGGCCCTCCAGGCCCAGGCGGAGGAGACCCTGGAGAACATGCTCCGCCAGCACGGCCGCGAATACCGGGCCGGCCAGGGCGCCCTCGTGGTGATGGACGTGGACGGTGCGGTGCGCGCCATCGTCGGCGGGCGAGATTATGGCCAGAGCCAGTTCAACCGGGCCACCGACGCCCTGCGTCAGCCGGGCTCGTCCTTCAAGCCCTTCGTCTATGCCACGGCGCTGACCGCCGACCCGAAGCTGACCCCCTCGTCCACGGTAGTCGACAAGCCGATCTGCCTCGGCAACTGGTGCCCGCAGAACTATGGACGCTCCTTCTCGGGCAGCATGCCCATGGTCTCGGCCCTGGCCCGGTCCATCAACTCGATTCCGGTCTGGATGTCCCTCCAGATCGGCAAAGGCAACGCCAAGGCCGGGCGCGCCAAGATCATCGAGATGGCGGGCAAGATGGGCCTGACCCATCCGCTGACGGATTCGAGCTCCCTGCCCATCGGGGCGGCCGAGGTGACGGTTATCGACATGGCCTCGTCCTATGCGGTCTTCGCCAATGGGGGCCGCAAGGCACCGCCCTACGCCGCCTGGGAGGTGCACAACTCACAGGGTGACGTGATCTACCGCCATGCCACGGATACGCCCCAGCCCCAGGTGCTGGAGCCGCGGGTGGTCAACGCCATGAACTTCATGCTCAATAAGGTGGTCGACGAAGGCACCGGCAAGCGCGCTCAGCTCGATGGCATCCGCGCAGCCGGCAAGACCGGCACCACGAACGGCTATCGCGACGCCTGGTTCGTCGGCTTCACGGGCAATCTCGTGGCCGCCGTGTGGTACGGCAATGACGACCACAGCCCCATGAACAACATGACCGGCGGCACCCTGCCGGCCATGACGTGGCAGCAGGTGATGGCCTTCGGCCACCAGAACCTCGAAATCCGCCCGCTTCCGGGCCTCGAAACGGGCGGCAACGCCAAGGTCGCGGCCAACCGCAATGCTCAGGATGAGGCCTCAGCCATGCAGCAGGCCTATCTGGCCGGCACCCTGTCGCGCCGCTCCTACGAGGTTCTCGGCACCATCAGCACACTCTTCCAGTCGGCAGCCCGCCCGGCGGCCGCAACGAAGGCGGAGGACCCGATGCGCACGTCAGGCACGCAGGACGAAGTAGTGCGGGCCTCGCGGCGCTTCGCCATGCCGTGACGGGCCATGCATACGCCTGGCCTAGCGGAGCCATGCGACCCGGCTAAGATACGCTCCCTGGACTCGCCAGCTTCCCTCCCCTTTGGCTCGGCGTGCTCTAGATCGAACACCATGCCGCCTTGACGAGACACGTTCCCAGGTCCACCCCGAAGGCTCCCTCAAGCCCTTTGTTCATGCCCATCCTCCAGAGCCGCTGCCGCCCGTGAAGAGACCCATTCCGACCGCCGCCCTGATCCTCTATGTCCTCCTGCTCGCGCTGGGGCTCGGCATTGGCTCGGCCTATGCGGTGCTGAAGGGCGCCCCGCCCTTCGGGGCACGGTCCTTCGGACCCTGGCATGTCTGGCCGAAGCTGGGCTCCGCGGAGGCGGATCCTTATATGCGCGCCATCGTGGCCCGGCGCGGCGACATCCCCCTGGCGACAGGCGAGGGCCTGGCCCTCACGGCCCTGGTCGACAATAGCGGGCGCCAACTCGACTCCGCCTGCTCGTACCGCGTCGGCTCGTCCGCGCCCGCCGCACGCTGGTGGACACTGACCGTGTATGATGCAGACGGAAAGCTTGCCCCATCGGAACTCGGACGCAACGGCTTCACGTCGCCCGAAATTCTGCGGGATGCGCAGAACGGCTTCACGATCAGCCTCTCGCGAGCCCTCAGCGCCGGCAACTGGCTTCAGCTTCCGCCGTCCGGTCCCTTCAGCGTGGTCCTGCGCCTCTACGATATCCCGGGCGCCGCCGGCCTGAGCATGAACGCCGAAGACCTGCCCACAATCGAGCGGCTGGAGTGCGGCGCATGAGCAATCTCACGCGCATCCTTCTTGCGACCCTCTGCGGGCTCGTTCTGGCCGCCGGAGTGCATATCGCCGCGGTGTTCATGGCACCGTCCTTCGCCGAGAACGACGCCTTCGGCCGCCTCCAGGACACCCTGGCGGAAGATCAGGCCCAGATCATCAGCCCGCCCGGTGGCGGCGCGACCTGGCTTCCCCTGCCCGACCCCGCGACTGCGGTGGCAGCTTGTGCCTTCGATCTTTCGGACGGCCCGGTGCGCGTGACCGCGAAAACCGGCCAGGACTTCCTGTCCTTCTCGTTTCACACCAAGACACGCGGCGTGTTCTTCGCCGTCACGGACCGCGCGGCAATCCGGGGCGAGCTCGAACTCGTGGTGATGACTCCGCGCCAACTGGACGAGGCCCGGGCCGCCGAGGATCCGAACGAGCCGACCCGCGACGTGCGCATTGTCGCGCCGCAGGAGCAGGGCTACATCGTCGTGCGTGTGGCTGCGCCCTATCCGAGCGAGCGCATGCAGGCCGAGGAGGCCGCGAAGGCGGTCTCCTGCACGGTCGATGAGGATGAGGACGAGGCGAGCTGATGTCCCGAGACGAAACCGGGCCTGCCGTGCGATGGCGGCCCATGACGGCCGACGACCTCGCGGCCGTAAAGACCATTGCGGACTTCATCCACGTGAATCATCCGGAGGAGATGCCTGTCTTCGCCGAGCGCCTCGCTCTGTATCCGGAGGGCTCCCACGTGGCCGCGGCAGGAGCGCGCCTCGTGGGGTATGCCCTCAGCCATCCCTGGCGCTATGGCGAGCCGCCGCCCCTCGACACGCCGCTCGGCGCCATTCCGGAAGGCGCGACGACCTTCTACCTGCATGACGTGGCCCTCCTGCCGGAGGGGCGCGGCAAGGGCCTCGCAGGGACGATCGTGGACCACCTCGCCGACCATGCAGCCGCGGCGGGTTTCGACAACCTGTCTCTGGTGGCCGTGAACGGCTCGCAGGGATTTTGGGAGAAATGCGGTTTCAGGACCGCGATGACGGCTGCCCTGCGCGCGAAGCTCGCAACTTACGGCAGCGACGCCCTGTTGATGCGCCGGGACGTTCCCGATCTGCGCAGGTAACGCTTTTTCGCCGAAACGCTCAACATTCCGGCATCGTCTCGACGAGGCTCGTCAAGAGCGGCGGCGGGTGCTGCCAGATGCGAAGGGGCGGGACGGATCGGGGCGGGACGTTGGCCTCTCGTAGCGCACGCCGGTAAAGAGCAGAATCTCTCCGCGCGGTTCATCCGTCGACAGTGCGGGACGCTGTGGGCGGGATGCTGCATCGGGAAAGACGACGATAGTCCCCGGTGACCTGTTCCAGACGTCATTCATGAGGGTTCCTCCCATTCGCTCGGCTGTCCGCTTCGACACTGCCCTCACAAAATAACTCTATGGTTAACAGACCGTTTCCAGCAGGCGCGTGGCGTGCAAAAGCTTCGGCAGACGCAGAATCAACATGCGGTCCGCGAATTCGGTTCCGTTAGCCGGAAGGCGTGTACCCGCGCGGGCAAAATCCTTTAACATTTCGCTAAAGGTACCTCCGTAGGGTCATCGCGTTGCCGTGCCGAAAGAGTTGCGTTCATGACATCTCACGCCCCACAGGAGCATTGGCCGGACCTGTCGGGTCTGGGACGGGTCGAGGCAGGCGCGACGGATTCCCGCGCCGCGCTCCTGATCGCGAATGCGGAACTCTTCGTCGCAGCGCCAGCACGCGACCGCGACATTATCGAGACATTCGAGACTCTTGCGCTCGGTTTCCTGTCACGTGCGGATGACGCGACGCTCGCGACCATTGCCCGCATCCTGGCGCCCTGCGAAGACACGCCGGCCTCGATTCTCGATCGTCTGTTGCGGCACTCTCCGGACGTCCGCGACATCGTGCTCGCCCACATGGCGCATGTGTCGTCTTCGCTCCTGACGCGGCTTCTTGGGACATCCGAGGGGCGCGTGCGTCTCGCCCGTCATTCCGCGCTCACGCCCATCATGGTCGATCAACTCCTCGTGATGCACGAGAGCGCCGTTGAGGATGCGCTGGCGGCGAACCGCTGCATCGCTCCGAGAGGTCCGGCTATGGGCGAGCTCATACGCCGCGCACGCCTGCGTCCATCCCTGGCGGCTCATCTTCTGATGCGCGACTCGCTTTCGCCCCTGGACGAAGCGGCTCTCTATCTGGCAGCCGACGAAGCGCGTCGTGCACGGATCCGGGAGCGGCTCGCGACCTTCGCGCCGGGCGATCCCGCTGCGCCCTGCACGGGCCTGACCGCATCCGAGACGGCAGCCTTCCTGGCCGCAGCGCAGGCCGGGGACGTAGCGCATTTCGAAGCGCTCCTGTCCTACGCGTTCGGCTATCCGGCCCAAACGGAATGGCGGCTTCTCGCGCCCGGCCGACACGGCCGACACGCCCTGCTGCCCCTCGCCCTCAAGGCGCTCGACTTCGCCGAGCGGGATGCGATCGCGATCATCCTTCGCCTCCACCCTGCCCTGTCCGGCTCCCTGTCAGCCGTAACGTCGCTCGTGCGAATGATGAGAAGTGCTTTGCCCGCCCTCGCGGCCGTTCTCGTGCGGGCGATCCTGGGTTTGGAAACGCCTGAGGGCTGAGAGCGTCAGCTTTCCGTCGCGAGGTCGAGAAAGTGGCGGCCGGCGCGGTCGTCCACCTCTACGAGCCAGAGATCCGGATCGAAGCGCATCTCGCGCGCCATCCGCTCTTCCACATCGAGCGGCATGACGCCCTGCAGGACGGGCGAGAAACGGCGCTCGTCGCTGTCATCCAGGAACAGCTGCGGCGCCGGACCATAGAGGCTCGCAGTGCCGTCGAGATGGTCGACCTTCACGAAGACCGCTCCCGCCTCCGCGGAGCCGCGCTTGCGCAGGGCCGCATCCACCCCCTCGACGCCGCAGCGGCGCAGATAGGCGGAGACCCAGAAATCCGATCTCAGGCGAGCCATGACGGCATCCTGTGCCATCCGGCACGACGATCCGCAACCCGCAGGGACGACCTCACGGGAGAGGCAGGCCGGACAGGGTGGCGAGCTCGCGTAAGGTCCGGGCACCGAATTCGCCGGTCACCGGCAATTGCCGGGCGCGCTCGAACCGCTCGATGGCCTGGCGAGTCTCGGAGCCCATGATCCCATCCGGCTTCACGCTGTAGCCGAGCTTCGCCAGGGCCCGCTGGCCGAGGAGGACGGAATCGGCCTCCGGCCGGCCGACGGAAGCCGGCGGAACCGGCACCGGGCCGCCCATGCGGATCATTTCGGCGATGGAATCGTGGGGCGGCGGGGCCATCCGCCCCGGAGGCGGCGCGGGCGTCGCCACCGCGGTCACGCGCTGCGGCTGGGTGACCTCGCCCTTCGTGATGAGGTCCGCGATGGCGCTGCGTGACGACGGCTTGGCAGGAACCGGCGCAGGAGCCGCCGGAGCCGGCGGCGCTGACACGGCCGCATGGGCGGGCGCGGGCGGCGCTTCGGCTACGGGTGCCTCCGCCAGGGGGGCGGCAGCGGGCACGGGCCGCGTCGGCGGCAGAATTGTCTGAGCGGGAACCGTGCCCTCCGCCGGGGAGTGTGCATCTCGATTGAACAGGGGCGCCGGATGACGGACGGTCTGGAGAACGAGGGCATTCCAGGCGATGGCGGCCGCGCAGCCGGTCAGAAGAAGGGCCGAGACGGCCGCACCGGGACGCCGCACCATGAAGGCGAGCGTCTTCGCACCGAAGCCCGGCTCCTTGCGCGCCTTTACGGGCGCCTTGCGGGACGCGGCAGGGCGCCGGGCTGGCGCGGAGCGGCGAGCCGGTGGCGGAGCGGACGTCACGAAATCGTCGTCTGGGCGGGCAGCGAGGGCTTCACGCAAATTCGGTCTTCCCGTCTTGGTGACGCCGGCAGCGGATTTCGGCGCGGCGCATCGTCATGGGAGTACCCTGCCAGACTCCGCTTAAGCGAACCTAAAGGCGAGCGCCTGCGGATGCCATGCGGCCCGGGCGAAAAGACCACCGGAGTTCCTCCGCGGCCCACTTTTGTCCACGATTGCCGGAGATTCCAGAGCATTCGGACGCCCGGTGCAGCGTCAACCTTTCGTTCATCCTGTTTCCAGGTTGCCGGCCGGCGCCCTACGAGCCCGGCCCCGGCGAGGTTATGATGAAGCATCGTGCCCTCACGGGGTTGCGAGGAAAAGGTCATGTTCTCTCTTCTGCGCGCCGCTCTGATCATCGGAGCGATCTTCTACTACTCCCCCGTCCGTCAGGGCGACGAAGGGGCCTCCGCGCTCGACGGGATCCTGGCCTGGAGCGGACAGAAACCGCAGGCCGCCGAGGCGGCCCCTGCCGCCGCTGCGCCCACAGAGGCATCGACGCGCCTCGAAACCATGTGGCAGGCGCTGCCGGACAGCGCTAAGCAGGCGGTGATCGACCGGATCATGGCGACCTCCGGCCTCGGTACGGCCCCTTCCTCGAGCCCGGCGAGCGACACGCTCAAGCCTAGCGACCGGCAGGCGCCCTGGCGCGGAGACGCCAGGAAAACGAATTCCTGAACGGCCATCGGTCGCCAAACCGCATACGAGCCCTTATATGTCCGGCACGGAAAACGAGCCGGAATGCCATGCTGCCGCCCATTGACGAGATTGTGTCCAACTTCGAGCTCCTCGACGAGTGGGACGAGCGTTACCGCTACCTGATCGAGCTCGGCCGCATGATGGAGCCCCTGCCCGAGGAGGCCCATGTGGACGCCAACAAGGTGAGGGGCTGCGCAAGCCAGGTCTGGCTGGTGACGACCACCACCGAGGCCGACGGCGAACCCCGTCTGCACCTGGTGGGCGACAGCGACGCTCATATCGTGCGCGGCCTCGTCGCCTTGCTTATCGCCCTCTACGAGGGCAAGACCGGCCGCGAGGCCCTCGCCACCGACGCCCTCGGCCTGTTCACCTCCCTCGGCCTCGCCGAGCACCTGACCCCGCAACGCTCCAATGGCGTCCGGTCCATGGTCGAACGCATCCGCCACGACGCCCAGGCGGTCCTGACGGCATAGTTCCATGCGCCCAATTTCCCCATGCTGAGGACAGAAGGACCACGGGTTGCTGCCTGATTCCCAGATGGCACCACAGCGGCCCGAAGGCTATTATCAGAGGCGCTCCAGTATCGAGAGCCGCCAAGGCCGCCGTGTCTTTCTCGGAGTCACCAGCGGTAAGGAGTTTTCTCCTCGCGGATCCTCCAGGTCGCATCCTGCACAATGCTGGAGCAAGGGTCGGAAGTCCGACTTCGGTCTTTGGGCGCCTCTCAGACGAAGAAGAAGTCCTTATAGGTCATCTTGAGGCCCTTCTTGAGCGTGGCGATCTCCACCGCGGCCTTCGACCCCGAGCCGTCCGCATCATAGGACAGCACGCCCTTCTTCTTGTCGTAGATGAAGAAGTCGTTGGCATCCTTGGCCTTGTCGCCCACCGTGAAGAACTTGCTCGCCATCTTCGCCGGCTTGGCCTCACTGCCCTTCTTGACCGCGGCGTAAAGCGTCTTGTTCGCCTTGAACAGGCTGTTCTCCAGCCAGAGCGTGTCGTCCTTGACGGTAAAGTCGGCGATCTTGTCGAGGTTGGTTTTCTTGTTGAACTTGGCATCGAACACGAAGATGTCCTGGCCCGCTCCGCCATAGAGCACGTCCTTGCCGGCTCCGCCGTAGAGCTTGTCGTTGCCGGACAGACCCTTGAGCACATCGTTGCCGGCGAGGCCCTTGATCACATCGTTGCCGTCCGCGCCGGTGAGACGGTCAACCCGTGACGTGCCCCGTAAGCTTAGCGAAACCGGGCCGGTAGGCGTGCTGCCGCCCCCTCCGCCTCCGGACGAGCCGCCCCCTCCGCTACCGCCCGAAGAGCCGCCGTCGGACGGAGGCGGAGGCGGAGGCGGTGGGGTTACGGTGGACAGGTCGAGGGTAGTGTCGTCGAACTTGGCGAATTCGAGATTCTGCAGGGTATCGGTGCCGTCCGGACCTGTGACCGTAATGCTGCCGTCGCTGTTCTTCACCAGCGCATAGGCGGATTTCGCGCCGGCGAACACGGCCGTGTCAGTGCCAACCCCACCGTCAAGGCGGTCGTTGCCCTCGTGACCGATGAGAACGTTGGCGTATTGGTCGCCGGTCAGCGCATCGGCGCCCGATCCGCCCTCCACCGTGTCGGCCAGGGTCGTGTCGCGGGCCAGCGTGCCGGCCCCGAAATCCAGCCGGAACGGCATGATGTGCCGCTCGCCTGCCTCGGCCACGGTCACAAGAGCTGTCTTCACCCCGGTTTCCGCATAGGCATGGTGGAAGGAGGCGGTGCCGCCCGACGGCGCCACGGCATCGGTCGCGCCGTCGCCCCAGGCAATGCTCACGGTGGAGGCCGCGCCGACCTCGAACGTCGCCTCCACATAGCGGTGCTGGGCCACGGCCGCCCGGTTCGCGAACAATTCATGATCCGTGAGGAAGATGTCTTTTGCCTTGTTCGTGTCGCCCGTGACCAGATTGGAGGCGTCGCTCTCGAATATCACGAAGCGGCCATCCGGACTGAAGCGGCCGAAATAACTGCCGTCGTCGACAGGGGTGCCGTCCGGCGTTGATGAAACTCGGACCACCTCACCGGTTACGAGATCTTTGCGAAATACGCCCGAGAAAACGTTCGGATCATTGAGAACCAAATCGGACGAGTCACTGTCGAATAAGACGAAGCGCCCATCGGGACTCACCTGCGCGTCGTAGCTGTCGCCACTCACCTGTGCGCCATCAGCCGTAACCGAGACCCGCACCACCTCGCCTGTGACAAGGTCTTTGCGGAAGATATCTGATCGGAGGTTCGTGTCACCTGCTACCAGATTTTCAGCGTCGCTTTGAAAGACCACATAGCGCCCATCGGCGCTCACATGCGCATAATAACTTCCGCCTGTCGCCTCCTCACCGGCGGAATTGACGGAGACCCTAACGATTTCTCCGGTCACCAGGTCTTTCCGATAGATGTCGGACTTGAGGTTCGTGTCTTTCGAGGCGAGATTGGTGGCGTCACTTTCGAACACGACGTAGCGCCCATCGGCACTGATCTGAGCGCTGTAGCTGCCTTTGTCGCCCCCGCCTCCGTCAGCGGTTTGCGAGATGCGCGTAATCGCCCCGGTGACGAGATTCTTGTAGAAAATATCCGAGGAGCCGTTCGTGTCCCCCTCGATGAGGTTATTTGCAAAGCCCTCGAATACGACAAAGCGCCCATCGGCACCCATCCGGCCGCCATAACTGTCGTTGCCTTCGGCCTGGGCGCCGACAGAATTCGTGGAAACGATGACGATTTCGCCCGTCACAAGGTCCTTGCGGAAAACGTCGATACGGCCGTTCGTATCGCCCTCGACGAGGTTGGAAGCATCGCTCTCGAACGTGAGGTAGCGACCGTCGCCGCTGACCCAACCCTTGTAACTGCTGCTTGCGAGCTGACTTCCATCAGCGTCCGTCGACAACCGCACGACCTCGCCGGTCTTGAGATCCTTGCGGAAAATATCGGAGCGGCCGTTCGTGTCGCCAGCGACGAGGTTCGAGGCTTCGCTGTCGAACACGACATAGCGCCCGTCAGCGCTGAACTGGCCTGCATAAGAATTTGCGTCGGCCTGCGCCCCACCAGCTCCGGTGGAGATTCTGGTCGTGATATCGGCCTCGGTCGGAAACCGGACCGATTTGAGATCGAGAGTCAAAGCCACGGCAGATCGCTCCTAGGAAGCTCGGAAACAACACATATATAAAGATATATCGTAACTATTTGGCCTGAGAATGCCGTTATGTCAAGCGGACTGGCTCACGCCCGGACGAACCTCCGCAGGTGCTTTTATGGATTCTCGTCCGCCGCGGCCCTCTTTGCGGCCACCCGCTCGCCGAGACGGCGGATCGCCTCTTCCACGAGATCGGGGCTTGCCCGGAGCATCCCGAGCTCCACGGCCGACATGGCGCGCATCACCGGCGCAAGGTTGGCAGTCGGCGTCCCATCGGCCCCGAAAAGCTTGAGGTCGTCCGTCGGCCCAAGCTCCAATTCCGCCACCATACGGGCCGCGTAGTTGCGCAGGCGCTGCTCGTCCGGCGCACAGGCCGTCGCGACCGGCTTCACGGGTGCGGCCTTCTGGGCGGGAGCGGCAGCCGTCTTCTGCGGCGGAGCCTTCTGCCGGGCAGTCCTGACGAGGGGCGCGGGCTTCGGGGCCGGCCTCGCCTTCTCGCCCATGCCGGCCGCAATGTCCGGCACCCGGTATTCCGGGACCCGTGAGGGCGCCTTCTTGAGTGGAATGACGACAGAGACCCGGCCCGGCTTTCCGCCCTTGCCCACTGCCGTGAGCTTCACGCCCCGGTGCGAGGCGAGCCAGCGGGCGCGCACCGTGCCGCCGATCCCCTTCACGGCCAGGGCCGCGAGATCGCCGATTCCAGTCGCCACGTTGCATTCCGCCGGCGCCCAGCGCCGGACGATGTCGAGGGCGGATTTCCGGTTGAAGTCCAGATAGTAGCGCCGCAGCAACTGGGCGGCTGCGTCGGCGCCCCGCTCGGCGGACGCGAAGCCCACATGCCCTTCCGTGTCCTTGCCGATCTCGCCGTCCCAGCGGGCGCTCTTGATGCACCAGTAATTGTTGAGTTTCACGCAGCGGGTCACAAGGGGGCGGTCAGCCCGAAACAGGGCCGCCAGGAGCGCCACCGGCTTCGGCTCCAGGGCGTCCACCGTCTCGGTGCGCCAGTTCGTGACCTCCCGGGCCTCTGAGAGGTATTGCGCCGCCGTCTCCCGGGAACTGCCGACAGCGCCGATCATCAGCTCGCGACCGATCTCGACCTTCTCGGACGTGAGAGCGCTGCCGGCGAGGAACAATGCGACGAGAGTCTGAGGCAACATGGTCCGGACGGGCCCTTGAGAACGTCGATGTGGACGTCGAATTCGCCGTGGAAATACTCAGTGCACAACCGCGGGCGCGCCGGAAGGTTCACGTTCGAGAATGGCCGTTCCAAGGCAGACAGGTGCCTCGCGTCCGGTCTGGTCCTAGTCGTCCTCCCCCGCCCCGAGAGATTTGGGAGTGACGAAGCGCTCGAGCCGTCCGCCCCGCTTCTTCACCTCTTCCCAGCCCGACGCGGCGAAATCGATCACCACGAGCCCGGCCGTGGGGAGTTTCCCCGCGAGGCGGCTGCAATCCTCGGGGGTGCCGTCGCCGATCAGCATCTTGGCCAAATCCTCGAAGCCGGGATTGTGGCCGATCATCAGGAGCCGGCGCTTCGCCGGGTTCACCTCCTGGACGAGCGTGAGCAACCCCCCGGCCGTCGCCTCGTAGAGCCGCGGCTCATGGCGGGCCTCCACATCCCCAAGGGCCGGCTGGACGAGATCCCAGGTTTCCTCCGTCCGACGGGCCGGTGAGACCAGCGCGAGGTCGGGGAGAAGCCCCTCCTCCTTGAGATAATCCCCCATCAGCACAGCGGCCTTGCGCCCGCGCCGCGACAGGGGCCGCTCTACATCGAGGACGCCGGCCGGCCAGGAGGATTTTGCGTGGCGGAGGAGCAGGAGGCGCACCATGACGGTTCAACGCCCCTCCCGCCGGGCCAGGAAGGCGAGCTTCTCGAAAAGGCTCACATCCTGCTCGTTCTTCAGGAGCGCACCGTGCAACGGCGGGATGAGCTTGCGGGTGTCGCGCTCGCGCAGCTGCTCCGGGCCGATATCCTCCGACACGAGAAGCTTGAGCCAGTCGAGGAGCTCGGAGGTCGAGGGCTTCTTGCGCAGGCCCGGCACCTCCCGGACCATGAAGAAGATGCGTAGGGCCTCCTCGATGAGGCGGCGCTTGAGCCCCGGGTAATGGACCTCGACGATCCGGCCCATGGTCTCCTCGTCTGGGAAGCGGATGTAATGGAAGAAGCAGCGGCGCAGGAAGGCGTCGGGCAGCTCCTTCTCGTTGTTCGACGTGATGATGACCACCGGCCGGCGCTTCGCCCGCACGGTCTCGCCGGTCTCGTAGACATGGAACTCCATGCGGTCGAGCTCGAGAAGCAGGTCGTTCGGGAATTCGATATCGGCCTTGTCGATCTCGTCGATCAGGAGGACGGGCCGCTCCTCGGACGCGAAGGCCTCCCACAATTTCCCGCGTTTGATGTAGTGGCGGATGTCCGAGACCCGCGGGTCGCCAAGCTGGCTGTCCCGCAGCCGCGAGACGGCATCGTATTCATAAAGCCCCTGCTGGGCCTTCGTGGTGGATTTGATGTGCCAGGTCAGCAGCGGCGCCCCGAGGGACTTGGCGACCTCCTCAGCCAGGACCGATTTGCCCGTTCCGGGCTCACCCTTCACCAAAAGCGGCCGCTCGAGCACGATGGCGGCATTAACCGCGACCGTCAGATCCTCGGTGGCTACATAGGTGTCGGTGCCTTCGAAACGCGCCATGATCCCTCCGATTTTATCCCCAGCCCGGCCGCGCGACAGGCGCGGCAATGACCCTATGTCCTGACGTCACCTTTCGGCAACTGTCCTCATAGGGTAAGTCGGTTCGAAAGGAGAGGACTCGCATCATGCCCTATAACCGCTACCACAAGGACCGCATCGGCAACCACAAGCTGAGGCCCGAGACCCTGATGCTCGGCTACGGCTACGACCCGACCCTGTCGGAAGGCGCCGTGAAGCCGCCGGTCTTCCTGACCTCCACCTTCGTGTTCACCAGCGCCGAGCACGGCAAGGAGTTCTTCGACTACGTGGCGGGCCGCCGCGAGCCGCCGCAGGGCGAGGCCGCAGGCCTGGTCTATTCCCGCTTCAACCATCCCAATTCGGAGATCGTCGAGGACCGTCTCGCCATCTTCGAGGAGACCGAGGCAGGCCTCCTCTTCTCGTCCGGAATGTCGGCGATCTCGACCACGATTCTCGCCTTCGCGCGGCCCGGCGACGTGATCCTGCACTCGCAGCCCCTCTATGGCGGCACCGAGACCCTCATCGCCAAGACCCTCGCCAATCTCGGCATCCACTCCGCCGGGTTCGGGGACGGCGTCGACGAGGCGAGCGTCCGCGCCGCGGCCGAGGCCGCGAAGGCCAAAGGCCGTGTCTCGGTGATCCTCATCGAGACGCCCTCCAACCCGCTCAACACCCTGGTCGACATCGCGCTGATCCGCCGGGTCG
>Ga0182741_1004440_pt1 | contig 13824 bp, 11 predicted proteins | sample eDN5th37CBELigOP_FD_128874 | JGI IMG/M metagenome (GOLD analysis project Ga0182741, IMG submission 128874) | Enriched Organic Plus compost microbial communities from Emeryville, California, USA - eDNA 5th pass 37_C BE-Lig OP (version 2) (version 2) ...
CCGATCTCGGCCTGGTCATCGTGGACGAGGAGCAGCATTTCGGCGTGGCGCACAAGGAGCGGCTGAAGGCGCTCAAGACCGATGTGCATGTGCTGACGCTGACCGCGACGCCGATCCCGCGCACGCTGCAACTGGCGCTTACCGGTGTGCGGGAGATGAGCATCATCGCGACGCCGCCCGTGGACCGGCTCGCGGTTCGCACCTTCATCATGCCCTGGGACGGCGTGGTGCTGCGCGAGGCGATCCAGCGCGAGCGCTTCCGCGGCGGCCAGGTCTTCTGCGTGGTTCCCCGCATCGAGGACATGGAGAAGACCGCTGCCCGCCTGCGGGAGATCGTGCCGGAGGCCCGCATCGTGGAGGCGCATGGTCAGCTGCCGCCGACGCATCTCGAACGCGTCATGACCGAGTTCGGCGACGGCAAGCACGACATCCTGCTGTCCACCAACATCGTGGAAAGCGGCCTCGACATGCCGGCGGTGAACACGCTGATCATCCATCGTGCCGACATGTTCGGCCTGGCGCAGCTCTACCAGCTACGCGGCCGGGTGGGGCGCGGCAAGCAGCGCGGCTACGCCTATCTCACCTGGCCGCAGAACCACCGGCTGTCGGCAGCGGCCGGGAAACGGCTCGAGGTGATGCAGACGCTCGACAACCTGGGCGCGGGCTTCACCCTGGCATCGCACGACCTGGATATCCGAGGCGCCGGCAACCTGCTGGGCGACGAGCAGTCCGGCCATATCCGCGAGGTGGGGATCGAACTCTACCAGCAGATGCTGGAGGATGCGGTGGCCGACCTGAAGGCAGGGCAGGGCCGCAGGAAGGGCGCCGAGGCTTCGCGCGACTGGACGCCGACGATCAATCTCGGCCTTCCGGTGCTGATCCCGGAGAGCTATGTCCGCGACCTGCCGGTGCGCCTCGGCCTTTACCGGCGCATCGGCGCGCTGGCGACGGAAGCCGAGATCGAGGCGATGGCCGCCGAACTGGCCGACCGCTTCGGCCCCTTGCCCGCCGAGGTCGAGAACCTGCTGCAGGTCGTGGCCATCAAGCGCCTCTGCCGGGAGGCTGGGGTGGAGAAGCTGGATGCCGGGCCGAAGGGCGTGGTGCTGACTTTCCACCGCAACCAGTTCGCCAACCCGGGAGGGCTGGTCGCTTGGGTGGCGGCGCAGAAGGGCCTGGTGAGGGTGCGGCCCGACCACAAGCTGGCGCTGCTGCGGGAGATGGAGCTGCCGCAGCGCGTGCGCGTGGCGAAGGACCTGCTGGGCGCGCTGGTGAAGGTGGCGGGGCAGGCCAAGGCCGCCTGACGAGGGGCCGCCTCCGGCCGCGGCCGTCGGGCAGGTCCGGCCATCGCGCCACCTGCGGCTTGCGGAGGGCCTGCGGCGAGGAACCTCAAGCGAGACGGTCGGCGCTCGAAAATCCTCTGGAGCAGATCCCGTTCAGGTAGAAGCGCCGGAATGGAAAGGCGTTCGTGAAAGCGAGGCGTTAGGATGTTTGCCGTGAGCCCGGGCGAGCGGAAGATGCCCTAGCCGTCCACCAGGGCCACATCCAGGAGCCGGTCCAGCACCTCCGGTTCCTGTGCACCCGCGATGGCGTGGCGCCCTGCCACGACAAAGCAGGGGACGCCGTTGATGCCGAGGCGATGCGCGCGGAGGTTGTCCGTGTGCACGGCTTCCACCTCCGCGACCGTTGCCAGGAAGCGGCGTGCCGCCACGCTGTCCAGCCCCAGCCGTGCCGCGATGCCCGCCAGCACCCCGGCATCGCCGATATCGACGCCCTGGACGAAATAGGCTTCGAACAAGGCATCGACCATGGGATCCGCCATGTCGTAGCGGCCGGCCCAACGCACCAGACGGTGGGCGTCCAGGGAGTGCGGAACGCGGCGGATCCGGTCGAACCGGAACTCTATCCCCTCGGCCCGACCAAGCTCCGCGATGGTGCCATGCAGGCGGTGGGCACGCTCCTCGCCGCCGAATTTGCGCACGAGGTACTCCTGCCACGGCACGCCCTGCGGTGCGAGGTCGGGGTTCAGCAGGAAAGGACGCCAAGTCAGCTCTGCCCTTATGTCCGGCCGGGCGCGGAGGGCACGCCGCAGGCGCCGCACTCCGAGGAAGCACCATGGGCAGATCAGGTCGAAGACGACCTCGATCGGCAGCCTAGCATGGGTAGGCGTGAGCAGATTCACGGGACCGACAATAACCCAGCCGTGCCGTCGGAGCCATTGCCATCCTGACCGGCGCGATACGCCCCCTCGCGGCGGAGGGAAGCGACGCGCGGACCGGACATCACCCCGGGGTGCGGCAACCTGCCCCGCGCGGCGATGTTCCATCTCTGCCGGGACGCCTCGCCGCGTCCCGGGCCGGCGGGGGTGGTCGAACGAGCCGCGCCTCGGCCAGCACGAGAGGGGAAAGCCACCATGCCTCCCACCGGCCCGACCGGGCACCGCCCCGCAGCCGCTCCAGGCGCGAAGCCTGGCGAGACATCGCCGCGGCCGACTGCGGACGACCATGCGGCTGGGCACGACGGCATGCCGCGCCACGACGACCCTACCGAGATCACCCCCAGGCCACGGCCGGCATCGGATCGCGGGCCGGGTGCGACGACATCACAACTCAGGCGCGACATCGACAGCGGCGCGACGGGCGACAAGGTGCCGGTCATCGACCCGGCGAGTTCCCCCTTGGGCACCGACGACGAGGCTGCGGCCGCTCCCCCCACGCCGGAACTGGTAGCACAGGTCCGGAACGCCGAGCGCGCGGATCGGATAGCGCCCAGGCACCCCGCCGACCGGCCGGAGGATCGGTACGGGTATCGTCTGATTGGGGGGCTCGTCCTTGCGGTCATCCTGGCCGCGGTCGCTCTCTGGCTCTCCTTCGCCTGACCGGTGAGGACGGCGAGCACCCATGCCAGCGCATAGGCTCCGTTGGCACAGGCAGATCCTGTTGGGGCGGTTTGGTCGCAAGCGGAAGTGCCGGGGATCGACGCTCGCCGAGCCAGAGCCGGGATCTGTCGACCGCCCACCACAAGACGTCGCTGTCATTGCCAGGGCCGAATGGGGGCGGGTGGCTCCTTGCGTGACGCTGCGGCGTGAACGCATCGGCGAAGGTCGGATGCGTCTCTGCCGCCTCCATGGTTCATCTCACCAAGACACTCGAAGCCTGTCAGAGCTGTCCATCGGAGCGGGAAGGCTCAGACAGGACATGTATGGGTCTGCTCCACGCCAGGGCGTCCATGTCCGATCCCTTCGAAGCGGAGGCTGGGCAGCCAAGCGTGGCCGGAGCCCGTGAACCTCACCTCATCGTTGTACATAGATCTGGGTCAGGTCCTGATACCAGCTCTTTGCCTGAGCGAAGCCGCGCACCTCCGGCCGCAGTGCGCGTGGATTCACGTCGTGCACCACCCAAAGCCAATAGGCATTGTCCACGACATACTCGTGGATCTTGGCCACCAGCCGGTCGCGCGCGGTTTCGTCGAAGGTCTGTGCCGCTTCGTCCAGCATGCTTTCCAGCTGGGGATCGCACACACCTGCCCAATTCAGGCCATTGGGCGGTGCGGCGTCGCAGCTGAAGTGGCGCTGGAAGGCGTCGAAAGGCGTCGAGGTGCCCATGCTGTTGTTGAGGCCGTGGAGGCCGCGGGCGCTCGGGTCGAGCGGGCCCTTGCTGCGCTGGCCGCGCAGCGCGTTCCACTCCACCACTTCGAAGCTCAGATCCACCCCCACAGCGCGGAGCTGCTGCTGTACAAGCTCGTTCATCGGCAGCGGCTGCATCTGGCCGGACCCCGATGCAGAGATCATGAAGCGTATCTGCAACGGCTTGCCGGGGCCGTACCCCGCCTCGGCGAGGAGCCGCTTTGCCTCCGCGGGGTCATACCGGATCTCGAATTCCGGCCTGCCGAACCACGGGCTGTCGCGCAGCACCATGCCGTGGGCAGGTGCCGCCATACCGCCGAGCAGCGTCACCACCTCATCGCGATTGATCGCCAGGTTCAGCGCCCGGCGCACGCGCACATCCTTCAGCGGCGTGTTCTCACCCGCGGTGCGCAGGATGTAGGGCCAGATATGCGGGTAGGGATTGGTCTTGATGACCATCCCTTCCGCCCGCAGCCGCGGAATGGCATCCGGCGGAGGCGCCTCGATGAAGTTGGCCTGCCCGGTGAGCAGGGCGGCAACCCGCATATTGGCGTCGGGGATCGGCAGCAGCAGCACCCGATCGAGCTTCGGCTTGCGAGCTGGATCCCAGTAGTTATCGTTGCGCAGGAGCACGGCGCGCTGGCGCGGCACGATCTCCTGCACCCGGAAGGGCCCAGTTCCCGAGGGCTGCCGGCTGAATGCCTCCCAGCTTCCGAGTTTCCTCCACTGGGCCGGGCTCGAAATATGCAGGAACACCACCTGGTCCAGCATGTACGCGTCGGGCGTGTCACTTCCGATCGCCACCTTGAAATCGTCGATCTTGCGCCAGGTCTTCACGCCGGGGATGCGGAAGGCGAGGGTCAGGCGTTGCTGCGGATCGTATTGCGGCGCCTCGCGGTTCAGCAGCTTCTCGATATTCCAGATCACCGCATCGGCATTGAAGGCCGATCCATCGTGGAACCGGACGCCGCGGCGTAGCTCGAAGATCCACTCCTTTCTGTCATCCGGGTTCGGATAGAATTTCTCGGCCAGCGCCGGGACGATCTCAGGGATCGTCTGCTCCTGGGTCAGGTTCCAGTACACCAGCGAGTCGTAGATGGTGAAACCCATCCAGCGGATGCCCTCTCCGCCCTGGTCCGGTGCGCCGCGGGAGGTGGGAATGTCAGCCAGCGTCATGCCGATCCGGAGCTCGCCCCCGGTCGACGCCTCGGCCTGGCCCGGCCGGGCGAAGCCGCCGGCAGCGAGGGCGGCGCCGAGCGCGAAGCTGTGCCGCCGTGTGATGTCGTGCATCGGGTACGATCTCCTGCCGTTCAGCCGAGGAAGTGGAAAATGATTGCGGTCTGGTTGCGGACGCTCACGGGGTGCCGGCGGACTGGGACGAGATGGCGGACTGGCCACGCGCATCGGTGACCAGGCCGGTGGCCACGGTGGCACGCGCGAGGCTCGGTGCCCGTCGCGCATGACAGCCCGAGGGCTGTGGCATGCGAGGAGGGCAGGAGGGGCGAGGGCGCAGGAAGCCCGACGCCCGGCAAGCACGGGCAAGTGCCGTCCGCGCCGCGACCGCTGGAAAGATCCTGCACTCCTCCACTCCCCGCCTGGCCAGAAGGTGCTCAGGTTCCGGCGAGTGCATGCGCATCCTGGTCCGACCAGACGAGCGTCGCCGCATCGCCTGGTCGAACGGGCTTCGCGAAAAAAACGTTGTCCGGCAGCAGGACGGAGGCGTCCTCTCCCGCTGCTGTCTCGAATGCGACCCGCACCGTCGTGCCCTGGTACTCCACGGCCGCCACTCGGCCGGACACATGCGGCCCATCTCCCGCCGCGCCAAGCCGGCAGCGATCGGCTCGCACCGCGATGGCCTTGCCGCCGCTGCTCAGGATGTTGTGGCCGCCGATGAAGCGTGCGACGAAGGAGTTGGCCGGGCGCTCGAACACTTCCCGAGGCGGGCCGGCCTGGCGTATGTGGCCGTGGTCCATGACGACCATCAGGTCGGCCAGCGCCATGGCCTCGTCCTGGCTGTGAGTGACATGGATGAAGGTGATCCCAAGCTCGCGCTGCAGGCGCTTCAGCTCCTCCCGCACGCGGCCTCGGAGGAAGGGATCCAGCGCAGAAAGGGGTTCGTCGAGCAGAAGGACGCGCGGCTGGGTAATCAGCGCCCGTGCCAGCGCGACACGCTGCTGCTGTCCCCCTGAAAGCTGCGACGGCAATCGATCGGCAAAGTCCTGCATGTGCACCAGTGCCAGGAACTCTCGTGCCCTGGCGTGGCGCTCGGCCTTGCCGGTCCCTCGCATCTTGAGGCTGAAGGCAACATTGTCAATGCAGGTCAGGTGCGGGAACAGCGCGTAATTCTGGAACATCATCGCCGTGCCACGCCTGACCGGTGGCAGATCGGTAACGTTGGAACCGCGGATCAGGATGTCGCCGTCGGAAACGACCTCATGCCCGGCAATCATGCGCAATGTGCTTGTCTTGCCGCAGCCGCTCGGTCCGAGGAGGCAGCAATAGCTCGCCCGCGGGATGCGGAGGGAAACCCGATCGACCGCCACAGTTGTGCCGTAGCGCTTGGTGACGGCCACCAGCTCCACGTCGAATCGAACGTCCACTGCGTCCTGTCCCTGTCCAGTTGCGGAGATCGTGTCAGCTTCGTTGTGCATTGGCGGCGCGACGCCGCTGCATGCGGAGGATGACCGTGATGGCGACGCCGATGACGAGGAAGGAAACAGCGGTCGTCAGCGTCCCGATGGCGAAGAGCGTCGGCGAGCTCGAGCTCGAGACAAGAGCATAGATCTCGAGCGGCAGCGTGTTCCGGGTGCCGATCACGAGGGTCGTCCGAGCGAACTCGTCATAGGAGAGGGTGAAGGCGCCTAGGCCCACACCAATGATGCCGGGCAGCAGGATCGGCAGCGTGACATGAACAAGCCGCTGCCACGCGCTCGCCCCCAGATCGGTGGCAGCTTCCTCGTAGGAGCGATTGAACCGGTTGAAGACGGCAAACATCGCGAAGAGGCCGAATGGCAGCGTCCAGGTGAGCTGCGCCGCCAGCGCGGAGGTGAAGAGATCCGGCTGCCAGTCGAAGAACTGGAAGCCGAGCCCGACGCCGAAGCCGACGAGCAGGCTCGGCATGACCAGGCTGGCGACCGCGAGGTAGAAGATCACCCCCGAACCCGGGAAGGGCCGTCGAAACCCGAGGCCGGCGGCGACCGAGATCACTATCGTGAGCAGGCTGACGACGCCGGCGAGTGCCAGGGAGCGGCCGAAGGCGACCGGGATGTTGGCCATCTGCCCGGGCTCGAAAATGTCCCGGAACCAGGTGAGGGAGAAGCCGACCATGGGAAAGGTCACGCCCCCGTTCGGCCCCTGGAAGGACAGCAGGTACACGACCAGCATCGGTCCATAGAGGAACAGCAGGAACAGGCCACAAAGCGACGCCAAGGCGTAGAAGGTCCAGGGCCGCTTCTCTCTCGGGTCGCGGCTGCGTGTGCCGATCGCGCCCATCACCGTACCAGCTCCTTGCGGACGTCGACGATGCGCATCATGCCGCCGACCAGCAGGGCGACGAAGAGAACAAGGATCATCGCGCTGGCCGAGGCCGGTGGGTACTGCATCGCCTGGATCTCGGTGGCCAGGGCGGAGACGATCGAGGCACTCTGCCCGCCGCTCATCTGCTTCACTACGAAGAAGTCGCCCATGACCTGCGTGAACACCAGGATGGAGCCAAGGGCGATGCCGGTCTTGGAGAGCGGGATGACGACGTCGACCATCGTGCGCCAGCGGCTGGCCCCTGCATCGCGCGCCGCCTCAAGCAGGGCCGGGTCGATTTTGGAGAGCGAGTTGGCGATGGGACCCACCATGAGCAGCGTGAACAGGTGCACATAGGTGATGACGACGGCGAAATCCGAGAACAGCAGGAACTCCAATGGCTCCTCGATGAGATGCAGCTCCATCAGCGTCTGGTTGAACGCGCCGTTTCTTCCGAGGAAGGGGATCCAGGCAATGGTGCGGATGAGCCCGGAGGTCCAGAAGGGAATCGCGCACAGCAGGAACAGCACCGTCCGCACGAGGGAGCTGCGCACGTGGAAGACCAGGAAGTATGCGATGTTGAAGCCGAGGAAGAGCGTGATGCCCCAGACGATGAAGGCGAATTTGAGCGAGCTCACATAGACCCGCATCGTCGCCGGAGTGGTCAGGAGATCACGGTAATTGTCGAGAATGAAGGCAGGATAGATGCCGGTGCGGTCGTAGTCGTAGAAGCTGACTACGAGGAAAAGCAGTGTCGGCAGGGCGAAGAAGGCGACGAGGATGATGCCGAGCGGACCCACCTGCAGCCAGGACACGACGCGTGGCGAGAGCCGCAGCCTGGGTCGGGCAAAGGCCCGCCGCTCCAATGCTACTCCCACTGACTGCTGCGATGCGGACATGGCGGGGTGCTCCGTCACGCCGCCTGCTTCACCATCTCGCGGCACCGCATCAGCGGAAGGATGCGGCTGCCGAATTGCTCCATGCCGATGACGAAGTCGTCGAAGGTCAGCATGACGCCTCGGACGCCCGGTACCTCGGCCATTTCGTCGAGCATGCGCGCAACCGAGGCGTAGGAGCCGACAAGCACGCCCTGGTTGGTCGGAAGCTGGTGTCCACCCAGGATCCTGCGGCGGTTTGGCGAGGAATACGGGTCCTTATTGGGGTCATCCTCTGCCTGGGCATTGCGCCAGGCGATCGCCTCGTGGTCCGTGCCGGCCTTGTAGTGCTCCCATTTGGCCATTGCCGCCGCATCGGTCTCGTCGGCAATGACCATGGTCAGCACCAGCGCGCCGCAGTCACGGCCCGTCTTCCCGGTCGCCGCCACCAGACGCGCGACGCTGGGTGCGACGGCCGTCGGCTGATTGATGCCAAAGCTGGCGCAGAAGTTGTAGTCGGCATGCTCGGCGGCGAAGCGGGTGCCGTTATCGCTCTGGGCCGCGCATATGATCGGGATGGACTTCTGTGGCAGCGGGCTGCAGCGGCAGTCCTCCATCCTGAAGAAGTCACCCTTGAAATCGGAGCGTCCGGTCGTCCAGAGCTCCTTCATGATGGTGACGTATTCCGCGCAGTAGTCGTAACGCCGGCGATAGTGCTCCGGACCCGGCCAGATCCCCATCTGGGTATATTCGGCGCGTTGCCAGCCGGAGATTATGTTCACGCCGAAGCGGCCCTGCGAGATGCTGTCGATCGTCACCGCCATGCGTGCGGCGATGGGTGGCGGCATGGTGAGCACGGCGCAGGTGGCGAAGAGCTGGATGCGGCTGGTGACCGCCGCCAGGCCGGCCATGAGGGTGAAGGATTCCAGATTGTGGTCCCAGAACTCCGATTTTCCACCGAATCCGCGCAGCTTGATCATGGAGAGCGCGAACTCGAAGCCATACCGCTCCGCCTTCTCCACGATGGTTCGATTGAGGTCGAAGCTCGGCATGTACTGCGGAGAGGTGGTCGAGATCAGCCAACCATTGTTCCCGATCGGGATGAAGACGCCGAGTTGCATGCGTGCTCTCCTGCTTCCGGATTGCGCGGGGAACCGGGCTCAGGTGGTGATGAACTCGTTCCAGCGGCGCGTGAGGTAGCGGTCCTCGTCCATCACCGAGTTCCAGACTGCGATCCTGCCCATGCGATCCCAGAAGCTGCCGCCGTCGCGGACCTCTCCGGCTTTCGCCATCAACCGACCGAAAGGGTCGACGATGTCGGTAGCCGCGGGCTTGCCGTCGTACCAGTAGTCCCACTCCGCTGGCGTCAGGAACTTCCGGGCATTCTCCGGCTGCGCGGAGTAGTAGCCCTGCCGCGCGATGAAGGCGCCCTGGAAGCCGGACCCGTACCAGTTCGCGAACTCCATCGCACAGTCGCGCTTCAACCCGCTGAGATGCTTCATGATGCCGAAGGTGTAGCCCCAGCCGCGATAGCCTTCCTTCAGCGGCTGGTAGGTGCAGGGGATGCCACGCGTGCGCACTGCGGTGACGGCAGGTGACCACATCGACTGGATCACCACTTCGCCCGACGCCATCAGGTTCACCGACTGGTCGAAGGTGGTCCAGAAGGATCGGAACTGGCCGCTCCGCTTGACCTCCATCATGGCGGCGATGGTCTTGTCGATCTCGGCCCGGGTCATGTTGCCCTTGTCGCCGTACTTGACATCGCCGCGTGCTTCCAGCGCCAGGGCGACGTCGATCACCCCGACCGTGGGCTGGTCCTGCAATGCTGCTCTGCCCTTGAAGGCCGGGTCGATGAGTTGCGCCCAACTCGTGACCGGCTGGTCGATCAGGTCGGGACGGATGCCGAGCGTGTCGGCGTTGGTGACCGAAGGAATGCCGGTCAGCCATTCGGTTGGTTCGTCCGAGAAGCGCTTGCCGTCCGGGCCGGTGACGTAGAGGACGATGTGGGGCGCGGTGCCTTGCGTCGATACTCTGCGCCCGTCGGGATACTCGCCCTTGGTGAAGAGGGGGATGGTCCCGCTCCAATTCCGGATCTTCTCGACCGGGATCGGCTGCAGGACGTTGCGCCCGATCAGGTATCGCAGGAAGGTCAGGCTGATATCGGCGGTGTCGATCGCACTGGACTGCGACAGGAAGCGGTTCAGCAGATCCGCGTTCTCGGTGGCCTGCATGCGGACGGTGAAGCCAAGATCCTTGGTCGCCTGCTCCGCCACCTGTGGGATGGCGGTCACTGGCGGTCCCGCATGGTTGAGCGTGATGTCCTTGACGTTCTGCGCCCAGAGCGTCGGGAAGCCAGTGATCGCGCCCGATCCGGCAGCGAGGCCCAATGCACCCGTCGCAAAGCCCCGCCGTGATATCCCGGCTTTCCGCTTGCTATCGATCAGCTCCGACATTCTGCCTCCTTGTCAGCCGCTGCTCGCTACCGGCGAGACCGCGCGCGACGCTGTGGCCAGCCCGTTGGGCCTCGCGGAGGCGACGGAGCCGGCGGCCTTCTGCTCAACTTCTCTCGTCGCATTCGGCGCGACGGTCTCGGTCGTGCCGCGCAGGCAGTTCCCGACCGGCGCTGTCGCGTCGACGCCTCGACCCGGATCGCAGTGCGGCGCCGTCGCACCGGCCCCCTCCCAACCTCCCGCTTCGGTTCGGCCGACGGTGAGTGGACGCAACGAGCCCCCGAACTCCCCCTTCCGCTGCACCGCAGCAAACTGAATAATAAATGTTCAGATGCGGCAATTCACGAAACAGTGGCCTATTTCACGTACAATGATTGCCCAGAAAATACCCAAATTACGCAGATCCGAGTGTGGCGGCTCTGCGCGTCGCGGCATCCGGCAATGGCGAGTGCAGCCTCAGCCCGTGCCGCCAGGCGATCCGCCTTGCAGCCAGAGGGTGGTTGCAACCGGTGCAGGGCCGCGCCGGCACGGCACAGCGGCAGGATGGCTTTCGCCCTGTCCCGGCGGTGTTGGGGGAGAAGGTGGCTTCGAAATGTCGGCCCGGCTCGGCTTGCCAAAGCACGCAAGGACCGGTTCCGATTCGCGGCTCGTGGATCGGCCCGGCTGCCTGCCTGGTGCAGGACTGGCCGGCCGGTGGCCGGCGCCGTTCGGGACGCGCCTTCTCAGCGCCGGGCACCGCGGCCCGCTGCGATCAACTCGCAGCGCCGGAATGTCGCAGGTCAGCGTCGGCACGCAACCGGGCTGCGCGGCCGACCTGCAGGTCTATGGGCTGGTGCGGTGGCCGACCGGCAGCAGCAGCCGCGCGGCTCGGAGCCGGTCCGGTCGGCTCAGGACACGGTGTTGCGCGGCACCTCGCGGAAGGGGCGGTCGGTGTCGACGCTGGGTTCCCTGGGCATGCGCAGCACGCGCTCCGCGATGATGTTGCGCTGGATCTCGTCCGTGCCGCCGGCGATCGAGATCGCCGGCACCGAGACCAGGATCTCGGCGATCACGCCATTCATCGGGCTGTCGTCACCTGTCAGCATCGCATCGGCGCCCGAGATCTGCGTGTGCACCCGTGCGGCCGCCCGCGCCACATGGCTGGCCACCAGCTTGCCGAGCGAGCCTTCTGGCCCCGGCGGCCGGCCCTGCTCCTGGGCCACGCGCGCGCGCCGTGCCGTCCACTCGGCAGCCTTGGCCATGATCAGCAGCTTGGCGATCTCCTGCCGCACCACCGGATCGTTCAGCTTGCCGGTCTCGCGTGCGCGCCGCATCACCAAGTCCACGCGGCCGCGGCGCTGCGGGTACCACTTGTAGGGTTCCATGGTGGTGGCGATCTCGGCGCGCTCCTCCTCGTAGCAGCGGCCATCACGATCGGAGCCCTGCGAATCGCCGCGCAGACCGTCGGCGCCGCGCCGCTCGTGCATCAGGGTGGTGGTCGTGACCTTCCAGCCATCGCCCACCTCGCCCACCAGATGCTCGGGCGGTATCTCGGCATCGGTGATGAAGACCTGGTTGAAGGAGGCGTGGCCGTTCATCTGGCGGATCTGCCGCACCTCGACACCAGGCTGGCGCATGTCGAGGATGAAGTAGGACAGGCCCTTGTGCTTCGGCTTGTCCCAGTCCGTGCGCGCCAGCAGCAGGCCCCAGTCGGCATGGTGCGCGGAGGAGGTCCAGACCTTCTGGCCGTTGACCACCCAGCGGTTGCCCCTGAAATCCGCGCGTGTCACCGCGCCGGCAACGTCCGATCCGCTGCCCGGCTCGCTGAACAACTGGCACCAGGTGTCCTCGCCGGTCAGGCTGCGGCGGAGGAACTTCTCCTTCTGCATGTCGGTGCCGTGCTCGAGGATCGTCGCCGCGGCCAGCCGCCGGATGCCGGCGGTGGCGACGCCGACGGCGCCGATGCGGTCGAACTCCGCCTCCACTACCGGCAGCAGGCCGGGCGGCAGGTCGCGGCCGTACCACTGCCTTGGCCAATGCGGCACGCCCCAGCCGGAATCGATCAGCCGGTTGCGCCACTCCACTAGGCCGAGATCGGGGTTCCAGTTGGCCTCCAACCAGGCCCGGACCTCGGCACGCACGCCCTCCTCGGTGAACTCGCCCATCGTCGCGTCCCCCTCACGCCGCTGCGTAGTGCTGCATCATCGCCTCGCGATGATGGTGCGCATCACCGAACAACACCTCGGAGCTCTTGGCCCGCTTGAACCAGAGATGGGTATCGTTGTCCCAGGTGAAGCCGATGCCGCCATGGATCTGGATCGCGTGGATCGCGGTCTGCAGATAGGCCTCGCTGGCGCAGGCCTTGGCGAGCGAGGCGATCGCCGGCAGGTCCTCGTCGCCCTCATCCAGCGCCGCGGCGGCGTAGTAGGCGGCGGATTTCGCCAGTTCCACATCCACCAGCATGTCGGCCGCCTTGTGCTTCATAGACTGGAAGGAGGCGATCGGTCGCCCGAACTGCACGCGCATCTTGGAATAGGCCAACGCGTCCTCGCGCAGCCGGTCGGCGCCGCCGACCATCTCGTTGGCCAGGCACACCGCGGCCTGCATCATGGTCTTTGCGAAGGGTGTTGCCGCAGCGCCGATGGTGCCGAGCGGGGTCGCTTCGACCGAGCGGAAGGTGAGCCGCGCCAGCTTGCGCGTCGCATCCATGGTCTTCAGCTGCCGCCGCTCCAGCCCGGCTGCGTCACCCGCGACGGTGAAGAACGACAGCCCGTTCTCGCTACTGGAGCCGGGGCTTCGCGCCAGCACTACGATCAGCTCCGCAGTGTGACCATCGAGCACGAAGCTCTTGTGGCCATCAAGGTGGTAACGGCCGCCCGTGGGCGTCGCCGTCAGCGTTGTGCCGGCTGCGTCCCAGCGCCCGCCATCCTCGGCGCAGGCCAGGGTCGCCACGGTCTCGCCGGCCGCGATACCGGGCAGCAGCGCCGCCTTCTCGGCCTCGGTGCCGGCGTTCAGGATGGTACAGGCCGCCAGGACCGCAGTGCTGAAATACGGTGCACACAGCAGCGCGCGCCCCATCTCCTCCAGCACGATGCAGAGTTCGCCGAAGCCGAAACCCTGGCCGCCATAGGCTTCAGGTATGTGGACTGCGGTCAGACCCAGTTCCTGGTTGAGCTTGCGCCAGCCATCGCGGTCCCAACCTGCATCCGTCTCCATCAGCCGCCGCACTTCCGATGGCGGGGACCGCTCCGCCAGGAAGCGCCGCAGGTTCGACCTGAACTCTTCCTGCTCGCTCGAGAAGCCGAACTTCATGGGTCTGTCCCTCCCGATGAGAATTGTAGGCCCAACCGCCTTGCCGCGTGAAGCAGGGCAGGGGCGC
>Ga0182741_1004442_pt1 | contig 13820 bp, 6 predicted proteins | sample eDN5th37CBELigOP_FD_128874 | JGI IMG/M metagenome (GOLD analysis project Ga0182741, IMG submission 128874) | Enriched Organic Plus compost microbial communities from Emeryville, California, USA - eDNA 5th pass 37_C BE-Lig OP (version 2) (version 2) ...
CATCCTGTCCACGCCGATGCGCTACCCCTGCAACTACGGCTACGTGCCCAGCACCCTGTGCGGCGACGGCGACCCGGCCGACGTGCTGGTGGTGCTGCCGCTGCCGCTGGTGCCCGGCTCGGTGGTGCGCTGCCGCCCGGTGGGCGTGCTGAAGATGAGCGACGAGGCCGGCAGCGACGAGAAGATCCTGGCCGTGCCGGTGGCGAAGATCTTCAGCGGCTACGGCCACGTGGAAGACATCGCCCAGGTGTCCAGCCACTGGCTGGAGCGCATCGGCCACTTCTTCGAGCACTACAAGGACCTGGAAAAGGGCAAGTGGGTCAAGATCGAGGGCTGGGGCGACGCCGCCGAGGCCAAGCGCATCCTGGTCCAGGCGCACGAGACCTTCGTGTCCAAGCAGGGCTGAGCCACGCCGGCGGCGGCGCCGTGCCGCCGCCAGCGACGAACATCACGTTTCATCCGCGGAGTGCATGACCGCGGCGGGGTGTTCCGCTACATTGACAGGCCGGTTTCCCGGCCTGTTCCAGTTCGGCCGGACGGTTCCATTGGGGGAAATGTCTTGCGTATCCTGCTAGTCGGCGACGAAGCCAGCCTGTCGGCCGATCTCCTCGAATACATCACCGACCTGGGCGAGGACTGGCAGGTCCAGACCGCCCCGGACGGCAATGCCGCCATCGCCACGGTGGCGTCCAGCACGGTCGATGCGGTCATCGTCGCCCCGGCCCTGCCCGACCTCACCCCCGCCACCCTGCTCGGCCAGATCCGGACCCTGCGCCCGGAGACGATCCGCATCGCGCTGATCGACGCCGCGCAGAGCCAGCGCGCGCCCTCGGCGCGCATCATCGGGGTGGCGCACCGCTTCCTGCCGCTGCCGCTGGCGCCGGAGGTGCTGCTCGAGGCGCTGACCAGCCTGGAAGAACTGCGCGACCTGCTGGACAGCCCGCGCCTGCGCGCCGCCATCGGCCGCATCGAGAAGCTGCCCTCGCCGCCGCATCTTTACCTGAGCCTGATGCACGCGCTGGAGGAGGACGAGAACAGCGACGCCAACGACATCGCCAAGCTGGTGGCCGCCGACCCGGCCATCGCCGCCAAGGTGCTGCAGCTGTCCAATTCCGCGTTCTTCAACAGCGGCCGCGCGATTTCCGACCTGCGCGGCGCGGTGACCCGGCTGGGCCTGTCCACCCTGCGCGACCTGGTGCTCGCCAGCGAAGTGTTCTCGGTGCCGTCGGTGTCCCCGGCCGAGCGCAACGCGCTGCAGGCACGCGCCCTGACCGCCTCGCGCCTGGCCGCGAAGATGCTGCCGTCCTCCAGCGCCGAACTCGGCTCGACCGCGGCCCTGCTGGCCGACATCGGCCTGCTGCTGCCCGGCGTGCGCGACGAGCGCGAGCCGGCGGCAGAGGGCGACGAACGCCCGGGCCACGCCGAGGCCGGCGCCTACCTGCTGGGCCTGTGGGGCCTGCCGATGCCGATCATCGAGGCGGTCGCCTTCCAGCTGCAGCCGCAGCGCTCGAACGTGCGCAGCTTCTGGGTCACCGGCGCCGTGCACGTGGCCACCGCCCTGGCCAGCGGCGGCCCGGTAGACGAGCAGTACCTGGAACGCACCGCAGTGCTGCCGCGGCTCGATGGCTGGCGCGAAATGGCCAACGACCTGGCCGGGCTGGCCGCCACCGCCTAGGCGGCACCCGCACGCGCAGTCTGGAACGGCCGCATCCGATGCGGCCGTTTTTGTTTTCGCCTTCCGTCCGCGCGCGTGGGAGGGCGTTGAGTCGTCCACGATGCCTGGTGGGCGCCGGCCCATCATGGAAGCGCCACCGGCGGGTGGGTTCCGCACCGGGTATCCGCGCTCGCGACGTGGCGCTGCGGCCTGATCGAGGCAGCCGGCCGGTCCGCCCGCGAACATCCACGGACCGCACCTGCGACGCAGCGCAAAGAAGAAGGGCGGGCCTTGCGGCCCGCCCTTCGTCGTGTTGCACAGAACTTCGATGGATCAGAAGCGCTGGGTGTACTTCATGTAGATGAAGCGACCGATGTCGAAGCCGCCGTAGTAGGCGAAATCGCTGTTCGGTGCCGAGTACTGCAGCGAAGCGCGGTGGTTGAACACGTTGTTCGCGCCCAGGGCGATGGTGGCATCCCACGGCGCCTTCCAGTTGACCTGCAGGTCGTGGAAGGTGTTCGAACCGGTCTTGCGCAGCGGATCATCCTCGCCGTTGGCGATGTGGTCCGGAGCGTTGCACCAGAACGAATCCAGGTCGATGCAGCCTTCCTTCATGCCGGAGTAGTAACGCGCGGTGTAGTTGACACCGAAATCGCCGTACTCCCAGTTCACGCCCACGTTGGAACGCAGGCGGAAGATGCCCGGCGTACCGACATTGCCGATGATGATGTTCTCGCCAGCAGAGTTCTGGCCGACTTCGTCGTACTTGGCGGTGTAGGTGGTCTGCCAGTCGATGCTGAACTGGCCGATCGCCAGCTCCGGCAGGCGGTACTTGATGCCCAGGTCGTAGCCTTCGGTCTCCATCTGGCCCAGGTTGGCCAGGCCGTAGAACATCTGGCTGATGTGGCCATCGGCTTCGCGCACGATGCCGGCGCAGCGGGCGCTGTTGCCCAGGGTGTAGCAGTCGCGCAGGATGCGGTCGACGCTGTCCTGGATGATCATGTCCTTGATCTGGTAGTTGTACCAGTCAAGCGAGATGTCCAGGCCCTGCACCCAGCGCGGGCTCCACACCAGACCAGCGGTCTTGCTCTTGGAGGTTTCCGGCTTCAGGTTCGGGTTGGAACCATTGATGAACTGGTCCGGGGTCGCGCACGGATAGGTCGAGCACGGCACCAGGCCCTGGCCCAGCTGGACATAGCCCAGCGGCACGCCGGCGGCGTTACAGGCGGCATTGCCGTTCACGCTGCCCGGGGCGCCCACGCCGCACGGATCGATGTACTTCTCGAAGCTCGAGCCGGTACCGCCGTACATGTTGTCGATGGTCGGGGCACGGAAGCCTTCGGCGTAGGTGCCGCGCACCAGCAGGTCGTCGGTCGGACGCCAGGTGATGCCGAACTTGCTGTTGGTGGTATCGCCGAAGTTGCTGTAATCCGAGTAACGGCTGGCGACGTTCACGGTCAGTTCCTTGGCGAAGGCCATGTCGGCCAGCACCGGAACGTTCAGCTCCAGGTACACCTCGTCCAGGCTGTATTCGCCGTTGGTCGTGGTCGACGCCAGGCCGGTGTACTCACCCGACTGCGCGAACGCGTCCGGAACATAACGACCTTCTTCCTTGCGGTGCTCCACGCCGATGGCGAAGCCCAGGTCGCCTGCCGGCAGGGTCACGATCGAACCGCTCAGGTCGGCGGTGAACGAGGTGGTCTTGCTCACGCCGGTGGTGGTGAAGATCGGGAACAGGAACTGCTGCAGTTCCTTGCTGTCCAGCGAGCCCGGGCCAGCGACGCCGGCCGGCAGCAGCGGGTTCCACGCGTAGCAGCCGTCGATCGGCTTGTCGACGGTGCCGCAGCGGGCGACGCCGTTGGCGTCAACGAACGACGGGCCGAGGGCCTGGCGCGCGGCGATCAGGCTCATGTCGCCGTGGTTGGTCTTGGTGACTTCGTTGCGGTTCCACAGCGCGCCGACGTTCCAGTCGAAGCTCTTGTCGGCGAACTCGAAGAAGCCGCTGACCGACGGTGCGAAGCGCAGGGTCTTCAGCTTGCTCTCGGTGGTGCGCGGCACTTCCCACAGGCGGCGGCGGAACTCGACGTCCTGGCCGATCGGGTTGAACGCACTGTCGGCGGACAGCGGGGTGCCGAACGACTGCGACTGGTACGGATAGCCGGCGATCTGCTGGTTGGTGGTGCGGTCGTTGTACAGCAGGTCGGCGTTGAACGTCACCGAGTCGGTGAAGTCGTAGTTGCCGTTGACGTACACCGACTTACGCTCGATGCCGGTCTGCAGCATCATCTGCTGGTTGGCGTTGGCGTACTCGGCCGGGGTCAGCGGGTGGTAGTCGTTCGGGTTGGTCGGATCGCCGCCCGGGTTCAGGGTCTGCCAGATCGGGGTCGGCTTGTCCTTGCCGGGCTTGCAGTCGCCGAACACACGCGGATCGCACCAGACGCTGTTCGGGCCGATCGGGCTCCAGTCTTCGGGAGTGGAGTTCGGGCCCAGGCCGCCATCGCGCGAGAACCAGCGGTCCTTCGCCCACACCGGATCCTGCTTGGAGTATTCGGCCGACAGGGTCACGCCACCGCGCTCGCCTTCGGCGCCAAGGGTGAAGGAGTACTGGTCGGTCTTGCCGTCGCCTTCGCTGAACTGGCCGACGTAGGCGCTGGCTTCGGCGCCGTCGAAACGCTTGCGGGTGATCACGTTGACCACGCCGGCGATGGCGTCGGAGCCGTAGATGGCCGAGGCGCCGTCCTTCAGGATCTCGATGCGCTCGATGGCCGACATCGGGATCTGGCTCAGGTCCTGGTAACCACCGCTGGTGGCGCCCAGGCGCTTGCCGTTCATCAGCACCAGGGTACGGGTGGCGCCCAGGTTGCGGATGTCGATGTAGTAACCGCCCACGTTCTCGCCCGAGGCCAGGGCTTCGGAACGGGAGATCGCCGGCGAGCCGGCCGAGGTCAGGTTCTGCAGCACGTCGGCGACCGAGGTGAAGCCCTGCTTCTCCAGGTTCTCGCGGCTCAGCGTCAGGATCGGCTGCTGGGTTTCCACGTTCGCGCTGCGGATGCGCGAACCGGTCACTTCCAGGCGGTCCAGCGTGGTGGCGCCAGCGGCGGCGTCCTGCGCGGAAGCGAAGGCAGGCGTCAACGCGATCGCGATGGCAGCCGGGAGCAGGCCCAGCCGCACTGCGGGAGTACGAAATTTCATCAATCTCTCCGGTTACGTTAGTGGTGTGTTAAACACCCCTGAACGTTACGTTCGTACCGAAGTGATGGGTTTGCGCGAAGCAGTCGCAGACTTTGCCGATTGTGGCGGAAGACTGACGGCGGCTTCACGGTAACGGCTGGCCGGAACGCCGAAGCGCGCACGGAAGGCGCGGGCGAAACTGCAGCAGTTGTCGAAGCCGCTGGCCGCGGCGACCTCGCTGATCATCATGTCGGTGTCGCGCAGCAGCATCGCCGCCCGCTCCAGGCGCAGACGCGCGGACAGCGACTGCGGGCTCTCCTCGTACAGGCTCTGGAACGTCTTGGACAGGTACCAGCTGGAGAAGTTGGTCAGCTCGGCCAGTTCGCCGATGCGCACCACGCGGTGGCTGTTGCCCTCCAGGTACATGCGCGCGCGCTGCATGCGGCTGAACACCTGGCGCTTGCGCAGGCGCGAGCGCCCCGGGCAGCGCTGCACGCGGTCGGAAAAGCTCCGCTGCAGCGACGCCACGTGCAGCAGCAACGGCCGCAGGATTTGGCAGCCCGGCCCCCTGGCCAGCGCTTCGCGCCACAGGCGCAGCGCCGTCCGCGCCTCGGCCCGGCTCATCTGGCCATGACCGGCGTAGAGCCCGCTGTCGGCCAGGTCGCCCAGCATGCGCAACGCATCGGCGTCCAGCGCCACGCCGATGCACAGGCCGTCGCGGCTGGCCTGGATCAAGGGCCGCGACTCCCTCTCGAACGCGATCCACTCGCGCTGCTTCAGGCGGAAGCGGCCTTCCTTGGATTCCACCCAGGCGCTGCCGCGCAGCTGCATCCAGACGGTGAACACCGTCCCCGAGGTCTGCAGGCTGCCCAGCCGGGCGACGCCCACGCAGTTGGGGCGCGGACCGTCCTCCGGCTGCTTCTCGAACGAAACCGACTGACCACGATCGACCCAGGCCACCTGTCGCATGACTCACCATCATTTGCCTTCAATGGCCGATGGTTTTGCCAACTCTGGCCGCTGTCGTCAGGAAGTTCCCACGATAACCTCACGAATTCTTCCCGAGCGCGGCACGAAGAAATCACGAATCCGGTTTTCCCAACGCCGGCAACCACTTGAGCACGCCCAGCAGCGGCCGCGAGGCGCTCTCGGGTACCGGCATGACGCCGATGTCGGTACCGTCGGACACGGCCAGCGCCACGTAGATCGCGCTGCCGTCGGGCGACAGGCTGAAGCCGTTGGTCGAGCCCGCCGCGCTGGCCTCCAGGCAGCGCGGCGCCTGCGACTGGTCCAGCCGGCTCATCTGCACGGTGCAGCCCGCATCCTGGTGCAGGTAGGCCACCCGGCCGTCGCTACCGACGGCCCAGGCCCGGAACCGCCAGCGACTCGGCATCGCGTCGCTGAGTTCGTGCAGACTGTCCGGCGACAGACCGGCATCGGCCGACCACAGGCCGCCTCCCGCCATCCGGGTGAACAGCACCCGCTGCGTCCTGCGGTCATAGCGCACCTGCGATGCGCCCGGCACCTGCGCAAGGCGCCGCCAATTGCCGCCGCCGCGGTCGAACAACGTCAGGGTGGCCGGGCCCTCTGCCTCACGCCCGATTACCAGGAGCAGGTCGGGGGCAGGGCCATAGACCGCCTGCAGCGGTTCGTCGACCGGAATGGGCAGCCGCTTCCACTGCCCCGACTCGGGCGCCACCTCGTAGATGCCCGGCTTGCCGGCGTCGTCGCGCCCGCTGACCAGCACCTTCTGGCTGTCGGCCGACCAGTCCGGCGATTGCCGCGCCTCGGGGCGCAGCCCCTCCATCGGGTGCAGGGAATCGGGTTGTCCCAGCCGCGCCCACCACAGGGCGAACGTCCCGGAACGGCTCGAAGTGAACACCAGCTGCTGCCCGTCCGGCGCGACCATCGGCTGGGCGTCGCGGCCCGACGACGCGAACAGCCGCTCCTTGCGCTCGGGATGATCGAGCGGAATCCGGAACAGGCCGAACTGCGGCGCGCGATGCACGAAAGCGAGCAGCTTGCCCATGCTGGCCACGCTCGGGCTCTGCGCGTCGTCCACGCCCAGATCCTTCAGCAGGCCCGTATGCAGGTCCACCTGGTACAGCCGGGACTCGCTGTCCACGCGCCGCCCGAATACGATGGCGTCCTCGCCCAGCCATCCCCAGCCGCGCATTTCCGCGCTGCCGCCGGTAACCGGGCGGGCCGCGCCGCCGCCCGCCGCCATCACCCACACGCCGCCCACCTGCGGGTTGCGCACGAACCCCAGCTGGCGGCCATCGGGCGAATAACGCGGCGCGTAGTCGAAGTCGCCGTCGTCCCTTTCGTAGTCCAGCGCCGTCCAGCGTCCCGTCGCCAGATCCAGCGTGCGGATGCCGGGCGCGCCTTGGCTGCCGGTCATCGAACCGAACACCAGCCCGCGCCCGTCCGGCGTCCAGTCGAAGCTCAGCATCTCCGCGCCGTCGCAGGCGGTCGCGCGACGCGCGCTGCCGCCGGTCGCGCCGATGACCAGCACCTCGCAGCTGCCATCGGCATGGAAGCGCGCGAACGCGATCTCGCGCCCATCCGGCGACCAGGCCGGGAACCGGTCCAGCGCATCGGCGGGGGTCGCCACCAGCGTCGTCGAGGCCGTGCTGCCGGTGCTCTGCACCTTGAGCGTGGAGCCGCCGTCGCTTTCGTCGGCAAAGGCCACCAGCGCGCCATCGGGCGACAGCGCGGGGAAGGTCCCGAACCCCTGCCTGGCCGTGATCAGCCGGTAGGGCCGCTCCGGGCTGCCGATCACGCCGGTGCCGTCCGCGGTTGCCGCCTCCAGCGCGTCTTCCTTCACCGGGCGCTGCCACAGCAGCCAGGCCATCGTCACCGAACTGCACAGCAGCAGCAGCCCCGCCGCCAGCAGCAGCCTGCGCCGCGCCCGGCGCCAGAGTCCCCTGCCGCGCTGCACCGGAGAAGCCGCTGCCACCTGCGCATCCGGCGCCAGCGCATCCGGAGCGGGCACGGGCCGGCCCTCTTCCACCGCCGCGGCTGCGCCGGCTTCGGGCATCCGCTCTTCCTCCTGCTCCCACGCCACCGGCGCCAGCAGGCGATAACCGGTCTTGGCGATGGTCTCGATGTATTCCTGACCCTGCGGGAAGGCGCCGCCCGCGGAGAAGGCCTTGCGCAGTTGGGTGACCGCCTGGGTCAGTACATCGTTGGTGGGGAGGGTGTCGGGCCACACCTGCGCGAACAGCTCGTCGCGGGTGACCACGTTGCCCGCACCGCGCGCCAGCACCAGCAGCACGCCGGTCGCCTTGGGCGTGAGCCGCACGGGACGACGCGCGCCGGGCGCATGCACCTCGCGCGATGGCAGGACGATCAGGCAATCGCCGATATGCAGGCGATCAGAGGGGGGAAGGCCGCTGTCGATGATTTCCATGCCGCTGGGGTGAATCGCTTGAAGACCGCCGGGACCCGCCCCCTGGAGGCTTCGCCGCCAGTGAACCGCCAGATTCCGCAAATGGCGTCAACGCGATGAGCAAATGTTTCAAGGCGCGCGGATATTAGCCTATGGAAGTTACCTGTAGAGCCATGCAGGTCGACATCAGGCCCTCTCTCGCCGACGCAATCCATATAATCCGCTTCAGAATTCGCGCCCCAGGGCGCGATATTTTTATCTGCCGTTCATCCTGCGCCGCCACGTGCCGGAGGGCGCCAGCGGCGTGAAACCCGACAAAACGCAGCCCGTGCAGGGCTTCGGACGATGTGCCGCGGCGCGGTATGGACGCCGCCGCACGATCGAATTCAACAAGCTGAAGAAAACCTAAAGGGACAGCGCGGAGCGAACGCCCCTCCGCGCCTTCGCTGCGCCTCACTCCGCTCGATACAGCTCGGCGCCCTGCGCGCGGAACTCGGCCGACTTGGCGGCCATGCCCGCCTCCAGCGCATCCGCCTCGTCCAAGCCCTGAGCGGCCGCATGGTCGCGTACCTCCTGGGTGATCTTCATCGAACAGAAATGCGGGCCGCACATCGAACAGAAGTGGGCCAGCTTGTGCGCGTCCTTCGGCAGGGTCTCGTCGTGGAACTCCCTGGCCTTCTCCGGATCCAGCCCGAGGTGGAACTGGTCCTGCCAGCGGAACTCGAAGCGCGCCTTGCTCAGCGCGTTGTCGCGCACCTGCGCGCCGGGGTGGCCCTTGGCCAGGTCGGCGGCGTGCGCGGCGATGCGGTAGGCCATGATGCCGTCGCGCACGTCCTGGCGGTTGGGCAGGCCCAGGTGTTCCTTCGGCGTCACGTAGCAGAGCATGGCCGTGCCGTACCAGCCGATCATCGCCGCGCCGATGGCGCTGGTGATGTGGTCGTAACCGGGCGCAATGTCGGTGGTCAGCGGCCCCAGCGTATAGAACGGCGCCTCGCCGCACTCGCGCAGCTGCTTGTCCATGTTTTCCCTGATCAGCTGCATCGGCACGTGGCCGGGGCCTTCGATCATGGTCTGCACGTCGTGCTTCCAGGCGATCTTCGTCAGTTCGCCCAGCGTCTCCAGTTCGCCGAACTGGGCCGCGTCGTTGGCATCGGCGATGCAGCCCGGGCGCAGGCCGTCGCCCAGCGAGAAGGCCACGTCGTAGGCCTTCATGATGTCGCAGATGTCCTCGAAGTGGGTGTAAAGGAAATTCTCCTTGTGATGGGCCAGGCACCACTTGGCCATGATCGAGCCGCCGCGCGAGACGATGCCGGTGACGCGCCCGGCGGTCAGCGGCACGTAGCGCAGCAGCACGCCGGCGTGGATCGTGAAGTAGTCCACGCCCTGCTCGGCCTGTTCGATGAGCGTGTCGCGGAAGATGTCCCAGCTGAGCTCCTCGGCGCGGCCGTCGACCTTTTCCAGCGCCTGGTAGATCGGCACCGTCCCGATCGGCACCGGCGAGTTGCGCACGATCCATTCGCGCGTCTCGTGGATGTGCCTGCCGGTGGAAAGATCCATGACCGTGTCGCCGCCCCAGCGGATCGCCCACACCAGTTTTTCCACTTCCTCGGCGATGCCCGAGGACACCGCGCTGTTGCCGATGTTGGCGTTGATCTTGGTGAGGAAGTTGCGGCCGATGATCATCGGCTCGCTTTCCGGGTGATTGATGTTGCTCGGCAGGATGGCGCGGCCGCGGGCGATTTCCGCGCGCACGAACTCGGGCGTGATCACCCGCGGGAGCGCGGCGCCGAACGCTTCGCCGGGGTGCTGGCGCAGCAGGGCGGGCTGCTGCGCGCCTGGATCCTGCCGCAGCGTCTCGCGCAGCGCGTCCAGGCGCTGGTTCTCGCGGATGGCGACGAACTCCATCTCCGGGGTGACGATGCCGCGGCGCGCGTAATGCATCTGGGTGACGTTGGCGCCGGCACGCGCGCGGCGCGGCAGGCGGCGCGAAGGGAAACGCACCGCGTCGAGCTTCGCATCATGCTCGCGGCCGCGACCGAACGCCGAGCCCAGGCCATCGAGGCGTTCGCTATCGCCACGTTCCTCGATCCAGCGCGCGCGCAGCGGCGGCAGGCCGGCGGACAGGTCGATGCGCGCGTCCGGATCGGTATAGGGGCCGGAAGTGTCGTAGACGGTGACCGGCGGGTTGTCCTGGCCGCCGAACAGGGTGGGCGTGCGGGTCAGCGCGATCTCGCGCATCGGCACCCGCAGGTCCGGCCGCGAACCGGGCACGTGGATCTTGCGCGAACCGGGAATCGGCCGGGTCACGGATTCGGAGAGTTGCCGGGCCTGCCGTTGCAGGTCGGAAAGCGGTGCGTTCATCGGGCGTCGTCCTGTGCGTGGCCCGCGCGGATGCATGGGCCGGACGAAGCGAAGGCGCACTGCCGCAGGCGCATGAACGCACCTTCGGGGCATCCACGCGGCCGGGCATTGCGAAGCTTCCCTACGCCGGTATCAACCGGATCAGGTTCCAAGGGACTGTCTCAACCGTGGCGCATGGCCGCGGTACCCCCGCTTCGGGCCGCATTAGAGCATGAAGCGGGAAACAATGGCACCGACATCCGGCAACCCGCATGCGGGAACACGCCTGTTGCAGGAGCGCACTCAAGTGCGCGCCCTCCACCCCTGCATGTGGATGCACGTGCTGTCCTGGAAAGGCCCGCATGCAGGCCCTTGCGCGCACCGGGAGTACGCTCCTGCATGGCATTTCCACCGCGGAGCGTGAAGCCCGTTCTAACGAAACCGTGACATGCCTTTCAGTAGGATGCGCCGCTGCCGCATTCATGCCGCCCCTGTGCCGCCGTGCCGGCCCTTCCTTCCGCGCCTCCCGGTGCCGGTTCCGTTGCAAGCCCTGGCTCGCTCCCCCCATCCCCAGATCGGAGAAGCTCCTCCATGGTGTTTCGTGTTTCCATCGCGCTGGTCGCCGCACTGGTGCTGCTGGCCGGCATCGCGCCCGGCCCCTTCAACGACGTGGTCCAGGTCGCGCTGGCCGAGGTGGTGCGCAGCGTCGGCTGGATGTACCTGCTGATCGTGTTCCTGACGCTGAGCTTCCTGCTGTACCTGGCCGTCGGCCGCTTCGGCAACCTGCGCATCGGCGGCGAGGACGCCGAGCCGGATTTCTCGCGCGCCAGCTGGCTGGCGATGCTGTTCGCCACCGGCATGGGCATCGGCCTGGTGTTCTGGGGCGCGGCCGAGCCGATCTCGCACTTCAGCAAGCCCCCGGAAGGACTGGCGCCGCAGAGCGTGGACGCGGCGCGCGCGGCGATGCGCTATGCCTTCTTCCACTGGGGCCTGCACCCTTGGGCGATCTATGGACTGATCGGCCTGGCGATGGCCTGGTTCCAGTACAACCGCAACGGCCGCGGGCTGATCAGCGACATGCTGCAGCCGCTGATCGGCCGCCATCACCGCGGCGCCGTCGGCCATGCGGTCAACATCGCCGCGGTGGTGGCCACCGCGATCGGCGTGGCGACCACGCTGGGCTTCGGCACCATCCAGATCGCCGCCGGCCTGCAGCGCGTGTTCGGCATCACCGCCAGCGTGCCGGTGCAGCTGACCATCATCGCCATCGCCTTCGTGCTGTACATGGCCTCGACCCTCAGCGGCGTGGAGCGCGGCATCAAGTGGCTGTCCAACTTCAACCTGCTGCTGGCCGCGCTGCTGCTGGCCGCGGTGCTGGTGCTGGGCCCGACCGGCTTCATCTTCGACACCTTCACCACCACGCTCGGCGCCTACCTCAACCAGCTGGTGACGATGAGCCTGCGCATGTCGCCGTTCTCGGGCAGCACCTGGGTGGCGGACTGGACCATCTTCTACTGGGCCTGGTGGATCGCCTGGGCGCCGTTCGTCGGCGCGTTCATCGCGCGCGTGTCGCGCGGCCGCAGCGTGCGCGAGTTCGTGGTCGGCGTGGTGCTGGCGCCCACCCTGCTCGGCTTCCTGTGGTTCTCGGTGTTCGGCGGCAGCGCGCTGTGGGCGCAGATCACCGGCCATGCCGACCTGCTGCAGGCGCTGTCCGGCGGTTACGAGACCGTGCTGTTCGCCCTGTTCGACAGCCTGCCCGCCTCGCTGCTGCTGTCCATCGTCGCCCTGGTGCTGCTGGTGATCTTCTTCGTCACCTCGGCCGATTCGGCGGTGCTGGTGCTGGCCAGCATGTCCACCGACGAGGCCGGCGACCCGCCGCTGTCGCGCAAGGCGGTGTGGGGCGTGGCGGTGGCGCTGATCGCCGCGGTCCTGCTGCTGGCCGGCGGGCTGGACGCGCTGCAGGGCATGATCACCATCGCCGCGCTGCCGTTCGCGCTGCTGATGGTGCTGGTGATGGTCTGCCTGTACCGCGTGCTGGACCTGGAATACCAGCTCGAACGACGCCGCGCGCAGCGCGCGCGGCATGCCGTGCAGTCCTGGATCGAACGCGAGATGGCCGCGCAGGAAGACGCCCGCGTGGAAGCGGCGCAGGTGAAGGAAGGGGGCTGACGCCCCGGGAGAGCGCGGCTCCCCGTGCCAGGGAAGCCGCGTCCGCAGCCGGCGCCGCGCCCGGAGCGCGCCTCAGTAGCCCGCCGCCTGCCCGTCCTTGCGGCTTTCCGACGCGCCGTAATACACGCCGGTTTCAGGGTCGCGCATGATCGCCTGGTAGCCCCCATAGGGGCCGTCGGCGAACACTACGCGGTGGCCCTTGCGCATCAGCGCGCGGATGGTCTCGTAGGGGAAGCCGGTTTCCAGGTTGACCTCGCCGCCGTCGCGCATCGCCGTGCCCTGCCCGGTCGGCTCGGTGGAACCCTCATGCTGGATACGCGGCGCATCGCCGGCTTCCTGCAGGTTCATGCCGAAGTCCACCAGGTTCATCACGATCTGCGCATGGCCCTGCGGCTGCATCGCCCCGCCCATCACGCCGAAGCTGGCGAACGGCTTGCCGTCCTTGGTGATGAAGGCCGGGATGATGGTCTGGAACGGGCGCTTGCCCGGCGCGTAGCCGTTGGGGTGGTCCTTCTGCAGCACGAACATCTCGCCGCGGTCCTGCAGGATGAAGCCCAGCCCCGGCGGCGCCATGCCCGAGCCCATGCCGCGGTAGTTCGACTGGATCAGCGAGACCATGTTGCCCCACTGGTCCGCGGCGGTCAGGTAGATCGTGTCGCCGTCGAGCTTGTGCGTGCCCGGCTCGGCCGCCTTCATCGCGCGATCGGGCGAGATCGCCTTGCGCCGCTCGGCGGCGTAGTCCTTCGACAGCAGCCGCTCGAGCGGCGCCTTCGCGAACGCCGGGTCGGCGTAGAACTTCGCGCGGTCCTCGAACGCGAGCTTCTTGGCCTCGACGAACAGGTGCACGTGCTCGGTGCTGCCGAACGGGATCTTCGAGAAGTCGTAGCCTTCCAGGATGTTCAGCATCTGCAGCGCGGCCAGGCCCTGGCCGTTCGGCGGCAGCTCCCAGACGTCGTAGCCGCGGTAGTTCGTCGAGATCGGCTCGACCCATGCGCCGCGATGGGCGGCAAGGTCCTCGTAGGAAAGGAAGCCGCCGTTCGCCTTGAAGTAGTCGCCGATCGTGCGCGCGATGCGTCCCTTGTAGAACGCGTCGCG
>Ga0182741_1004443_pt1 | contig 13819 bp, 13 predicted proteins | sample eDN5th37CBELigOP_FD_128874 | JGI IMG/M metagenome (GOLD analysis project Ga0182741, IMG submission 128874) | Enriched Organic Plus compost microbial communities from Emeryville, California, USA - eDNA 5th pass 37_C BE-Lig OP (version 2) (version 2) ...
CTACAAGGTCTTCTGGGGCTGCCAGGACGCCGCCGGCACCCGCAACGAGAACATCTTCGATGCGAACGGCCGCCCCTTCACCGGGGGCATCACCGTCACCGTCGGCGATGCGGCTCCACAGGCCGCGCAGCCCGCCCCGCAGCGAGCCGAGGTGCCGCAGGCGCAGCCCGCCCCCGAACCGGCGAATCCGCTGGCGTTCCTCCGGCAGTTCCTGCGCGATCTGACCGGAATCCGCTTCTGACCTCGCTCGACATCCGGCCGGCGGCATCCTTCGGGGTGTTGCCGGCCGTCGTTCCGGCCCTCGAGTTGAAGGTCCCCCGCGACGCGCTATAGTGATTGAGGTCACGTCAGGGGATGGATGTGATCTGCGCAGCCGAGCACTTCGGCGATTACACGAGGAACACCATTGACGACCTGCATTGCCGGCACCCCGCAGTACGACACCGCGACGCCGGGAAGCACCGAATGGATCAAGGCTCATCTCGCCCGAATGGACGATCGCCGCGCAGCACCGGCCACCGAGGACGTGGCTTCCGGCGAGATGCTCGAGGCGAGCCGCTAGGCGACGTCCGACCACCGCGACGATTCGCACCATAATGGTCCGGGTATGCCGACCGGACCCGCCGCGGAGAGGACTGAGCCATGAGAGAGGCGTTCAAGGGGCAACTCGACGAGCTCGTCGTCCGCCTCGGTGAGCTCGCGGCCCTGGCCGGCGAGGGACTCGATCTGGCCACCCGCGCCCTGTTCGACACCGATCTCGAAGCCGCCCAGCAGGCACTCGACCTCGACTCGCGCATCGCCGAGCTCGACACCGACTGCTCCGAACGCGCGGTGAGGATCCTCGCCCTGCAGGGCCCGGTCGCCGCCGACCTGCGACTGGTCTTCTCCGCCGTCCGCATCACCAGCGACCTCACCCGCATGGGCGAACTCAGCCTCCACATCGCGCGGGCCGTGCGCCGGCGTCACCCGGAGTCGCTGGTGTCCGACGTCCTGCGCGACGACCTGCGCCGGATGGCCGATCTCGCCGCGCAGATCGTGGAGGTCCTGCGCGGGGCGTTCGCGGAGTTCGACCTCGAGACCATCAGCGGCGTCCACGCCTTCGAGGACGAACTCGACAAGGCGCACTCGCGCGTCCTGGCGACTCTCGAGGGCCCGGACTGGGACGGCGACATCCCGACCGCCGTCGACACCGCCCTCGTCGCCCGCTTCTACGGACGCTTCGGCGACCAGGCCGTCGACGTCGCCGATCGCCTCATCTTCTTCGTCACCGGCGAGCGTCCCGCGGCCTGAGGTTTGCCGAGCGTTCCGCCGCGAACCGTGTCATCCTCTCCACCATGACCAGCCACGAGCGATTCACGGTCGAGCGGGTCGACGTGCCCGGTTTCGACGATCTCGATGTCGACGCCCTGTCGGCTCGTGCCGGGGCCAAGTGGTCCCGTGCGGTCGCCGACGGCCTGACCCCCGCCTGGGTCGCGGACATGGACTTCCCGGTGGCGCCGCCGATCGCGCGGGCGCTGCACGAGCGGATCGAACGCAACGACCTCGGCTATCCCGACTGGTTCCACGGCACCCCGCTGCGGGAGGAGTTCTCCCGTCGCATGCGCGACCGGTACGGCTGGGAACCCGATCCCGATGCCGTCCGGGAGCAGACCGACCTCATCCAGGCGCTGCAGGTCGTGTTGCGTCTGAGCACGATGCGCGGCGACGCCGTCGCGATCCAGACGCCCAACTACCCGCCCTTCCTGGCATCGCTGCGGCGGATGGGGCTGCAGCAGATCGACTTCCCGTTCGTCGACCACGGCGAGGGGTGGGCCCCGGACTTCGAATCGTTCGAACCGATGGTCGCGCGGCGCCGGCCCCGCGTGCTGGTGCTCGTCAACCCGCACAACCCGACGGGCCGCGTCCACACCCGCGAGGAACTCGAGCGCATCGCCGACATCGCGGAGCGGTACGACATGCTCGTGATCAGCGACGAGATCCACGCCGAGCTGACCTACCCGCCGCATCAGCACATCCCGTTCGCCTCCCTCGGGCCGGAGGTCGAGGCGCGGACGGTCACCCTCACTTCGGCGAGCAAGGCGTTCAACCTGGCCGGTCTGCGGTGCGCGGTGGTGCACTTCGGGTCGAAGCTGTTGCTCAAGCGACGCGACGCCGAGCCGTTCGATCTGTACGGGGCGGTGTCCGTCCCCGGGGTGATCGCCACGCTCGCGGCCTGGCAGGAGTGCGACGACTGGCAGCGCGACCTGCTGAAGGTGCTCGACCGCAATCGCCGCATCGTCGACTCGGTGCTGCGTGAGAGGATCCCGCAGGCCCGCCATCATCTCCCCGAGGGAACCTATCTGACCTGGGTGAACGCGGCGCCTCTCGGCATCGGCGATCCCGTCACCCGGGTGCGGGAGCAGGGGCGGATCCTCGTCGACGGTGGTCTGCGCTTCGGCAGCAACGCGACCAACTGCCTGCGGATCAACTTCGCGACCTCGGCGCAGATCCTCGACCGCATCCTCGACGGCGTCACGGGCGCCCTCACGGCCTGAATCTCATCCGACCTGCGTGAGCCGGCGGCACGGTGCGGGCTCGGGCTCCTCGATGCGGGGCGCGGGGGTGCGCTGCATCATCGCGCATCCGACGGCGCCCACCAGCATCCAGAAGTAGACCTCGAGCGAGATGATCTCGGGATAGGTGGCCATGGTGGTGGCGACGACGCAGGCGACCACCGTGGCGCTGACCCCGAGCGCGAAGGCTGCGTCCTGTCCGCGCAGCCGCCGCGAGGCGTACAGGGTCGACGCGGCCGCAACCACGAGCACCAGGACGAACAACCACACCCCGATCAGGCCGAAGTCCACGGCGAGTTTCGTGTAGTAGCTCTCGGGGCGGTACGACCCCGCGTCGAGCTGCGCGAGCGTGTCCACCGCGGTGTTCTGCCCGAACGGCCGCACCCACAGCGACGACGTCGGCTGCGACGGGCCGCGCGCGCCGAGACCGACCGACGAGAATACCGGCGCGAGAACCGAGCTCGGCAGGAGCAGGAGGGCGATCGGAGTGACCACGGCCAGGCCGCCGAAGACGACGAACAGGGCGCGGAAACGGTGGACGGCGAGCCACAGCAACCCGACCGTCAGGCCGATGTAGCAGGCGGGCATGATCGTCATCCCCAGCCCGAGCAACAGGATCGGCGTCGCGCACAGGAACAGCCTGTTGCGCCGCCGCCGTGGGTCGGCGAACGCGACCGCGCAGCCGACGACCAGGCTGAGCATGATGAACAGCCCGAACTCGCGCGGGGTCGCGAAGGTGCTGAAGCTGTGCAGGAACCCACGATGAGTGTGCAGGTGTTCGTCCCAGCGGTAGCCGAGCTCCGCGAGCCGGTCGGCGCCGAGCACCTGTTGGACGAGACCGAGCACGGCGGTGACGAACCCGGCGACCATCAGGATCGTCACGAGCCCGTCGCGGTCGCGGGCGTCGAAGGGTGCCCGCCACAGGATGACGGGGATCGTGAGGTACAGGTAGGTGAACTCGAAGGGGATGAGCCCGGCCAGGCTCGCGGCCACGAGTGCGACCATCAACCCCAGCGCACCCCCGGCTCCGAGGGTGGCCCAGCGCGGCGCCGCGGTCGCCGTCCGCCGGCGCCGGGCCGGTCCGGTGAACGCGGCGGCGAGTGCGACGATGAGGACGAACTCCCGCCAGTGGGTCACCGTCCGCCCACCCGGGATCACGGTCAGGAGGCCTTGCAGGGGAGTGAGGGCGGCGACCAGCAGCAGGCCGCGTTGCGGGCGCCGGTAGAGGGCGGCGAACAGCGCCACCGCCACCACTGCGCCCACGAAAAACATCGGCATGCCGAGCCCACCCCCATCCGGTTTCCACCCGAGGGTGAAAGGGAGGGTGATTTCTCGACCGCCCTCGCCCTCGAATCTTCCTGTCGTTCCGGTTCATTCGTGGCGATAATAAAATCCGCGCGGCCGTGGCTCGACTTCCGGCTCCCTGATGTGGTCGGTATTACCGTCCCCGACCTGCCGCCGGTTCGGATGTGAGATACTTCACGTGTTCGGTATGCGTACAGATCTTGTTCGTGGCTTCGGCCCTGCTGTACCTTTCCCGAAGGTTGTGGGGACCGATAAATCGGGGGATGAATGGGGAACGTCGTGACGGAATGTCGCCGTCGGGCTGTAGACGCACGGCTCGATGAAGCTGTCTTCTAGGAGCGGTTTTCCGCCTCGGTCACGTGCTTGTTTCGCCGACGAAAAATTTTGTGTCCGAAGTGTTCTCATTTCACTCTTAGGGTTCTCGGAACCACCCGGATTTCGGAAGGACATCTATCCTTCCGGAAGGAGCGCCGAATTTCCGGCGTTCCTCGGTGGCCGCCGATAACGTGGTCACCGTCACCGGTCGTCGCCTCGACGCAGGGGGTCCGGGCGACGACCGGTGACCCCCATGGGTTTCTTCTCGGCACGTCCGGGAATCCTTCCGGACCACCGTCCGACGGACGGCATCGGAAGGAAGGGGATCCGGTGGGTACTTCTGTGCACGGCTATCAGCCCGATCCCGACGACATGCCGCTCGTCACCTCGCTCGATCAGCTCGCGGACCTCGCCACCGATCCGCTGCTGTACCTGAGGTATTCGAAAGGACCGGTGGCCGACGCCGAGGACGGCCCGAGCCGCGACCACGAGGCGAACGTGACCCTGCCGGGCCTGTCCGCCACGACGATCTCGCCGGAGCCGTGGTGGCGGCGGCCGGTCAAGGACTGGGTGGCCCGCCGGCTCTGCAAGTACTCCGAACCCGCCCAGGAGGACGGCCGCTTCGCGTGGCTGCTCACCGGACGGATGGTGGGCCGCGGCCCCGATCACGAACCGCTGCTCGTCGACGTCCGGCCGCACGCGCGGATCGCACGGGAGGTCCTCGACGAGGCGACACGCTGGTACCACGAGCGCTTCGACGTGGGGAACGACTCACGCCGCAGCGCGTAGGTCCCGACGACGGCCGCCCCGGTCCGTGCGGATCGGGGCGGCTCGTAACGTGCCGGGATTACGGGGTGTCGGGATCGAGGGCGTCCTTCATCTTGCCCATGAGTCCCTTCTCGGTTCCCAGTGCGGCCGAACGCGGTTCGCCCTGCGACCCGTCGTAGCTGGCGTACAGCTTCGGGTCCGGCGGGGGAGCGCTCGCCACGTCACCGAGCGGGACGGGATCGGGCAGGAACGACATGGGCGTCGTCCCGTCGGGGCCGGTGCCGTGCGCCCAGCGACCCTGATCGGAGGCCGCGCCGTCCGACAGGTGCCACAGGCTCGAGGCGTGTTCCGAGTGCTCCTCGTCGAACAGGGCGTTCGGCGCGATGGGGCTGGGTTCGATGCCGTCGGCCTTCAGTTCCTCGATGGCGGCGAGCCACAGGTTCTGGTGGTAGGTGTCGCGGGCCAGATTGAACCGGAGCATGTCCTTGACGCCCGGATCGTCGGTCATGTTGTACAGCCGCGCGGTCTGCACCCGGCCCTGCGCTTCGGCGGCGACGTTGGCCCGGAAGTCGGCGAGCAGGTTGCCGCTGGCGACGATGAAGCGGCCGTTCCACGGCACACCGTTGCTGTCGGCGAGGGTCGGGCCGCCACCGGAGACGATGGCCTGCTGCGGGTCCATGCCACCGAGCACCGCCGCGACGACGGGATCGGCGGCCGCGTTCTTGGTCGACTCCGTGGCAGGTGCGCCTTCGAGCAGACGCGCCACCATGGTGGCGATCATCTCGACGTGACCGATCTCCTCGGTCGCCACGTCCATGATCATGTCCTTGTACTTGCCTGGCATGCGACAGTTCCAGCCCTGGAAGAGGTACTGCATGGTCACGGTCATCTCGCCGTAGGCCCCGCCGATCAGCTCCTGGAGTTTGCGGGCGTAGACGGGATCGGGCTTCTCCGGCTTGACGTCGAACTGCAGATGGTCGGTGTGACGAAACATGGATGCTCCTCGGGTTCGATCTTCCGTGTGGGGAATTCAGGGGTGTTCACGGCATCCGCCGCGCCGGTGACCCGTCGTGCTACGCGGCGGTGACCCGTCGTGCTACCAGCGGCTACCCGGGATGCGGTCCCTCAAACACCTACCGTCGCGGGGTGTTTGTGCCAACGTGGACGCATGGAGCGGCCGCCCGAATCGACCTGTGACGACGTCGGGCGTGTGGCGCGGAGTCGGTCGGTCGCCTTCCTGCGTGCGGCGGCGACGGTCGCGCTCCTGATCGTCGTGCTGGCCGGCGGTCTCGGCCTGCTCGGGGTGCGCAGTGCCGAGATGTCGGCGGCCGGTGGCGGCTACGAACTCGAGTTGACCTATCCGCGGATCGCCCGTCCCGGACTCGACGTGCCCTGGTCGGTGACGGTGAGCCGTCCCGGGGGTTTCGACGGCGAGATCGTGCTGGCGCTCGACACGTCCTATTTCGAGATCCTCGAGATGCGGGGCCGGCTGCCCGAACCGGCGTCGGAGACCGCCGGTGACGGCCTGGTGTACATGACCTTCGACCCGCCACCCGGCGACGAGTTCACCTTCTCCCTCGACGTGCGGATCCGCGCCGGGAAGCAGTGGGGCGAGTCCGGCTCGGTTTCGCTCATGGACGGTGAGACAGCGGCTGCGACAATTTATTTCGACACGTGGGTGGTGCCCTGATGGAGATCGTGTTCCGCGCCCTCGTCCTGTTCTTCTTCCTCTGGGGTATCACCCGCATCGTGGGTCGCTCCACGGTCGGGGAGCTCAGCACCTTCCAGCTGGTGCTCTTCGTCGCGATGGGGGATCTCGTCCAACAGGGCATCACCCAGGACGACGTCTCGGCGACCACCTCCGTGCTCACCATCGGCACCTTCGCGTTGCTCACCCTCGGCCTGACGGTGATCAACTCGCGCTTCCCGAGGCTGCGGGGGATCACGCACGGCGTGCCGGTGGTCATCGTCGAACAGGGCGAACCGGACATGAAGAACCTTCGGCGGGAACGTTTGTCGCTCGACGACCTCCTTGCCGCGGCCCGGCAGAACGGCATCCGCCGTTTCTCGGAGATCGAACTGGCGATCCTCGAGACCAACGGCCGCATCTCGTTCTTCACCCGGGTCGCTGCGAAGGACGGGGCTCCGGACGAGCCCGAGCCCGACTAGCCCGAGCCCGGCCGGGGTTCAGCGACCGGCCGCGCGCCGCACGAGATCGGCGAAGACGGACGGGTCGTCACTGTCGATCACCGGGAAGCCGGCGCCGGGCTCGCCGACCCAGTGCAGTTCCGTCCCCGGATTGTGGACGTCGGATCCGTCGGCCAGGAAGAAGTGCGGGCTGCCCTGCACCTCGTCGACGTGGGCACGGTAGTCGCGCATCATGTCGCCGCGCGCGCTGCCGGATTCGAGTGCCTCGGTCAGGGCATCGACATCGACGGAGGGGCATCCCGCCGCGATGTCGTAGAGCTCGTGGAGGAGGTGGATGGGCCGGCTGTCGCGGAAGAAGGCGAACCGGATCGCCAGGTCCAGTTCCTCCGCCGCCCGGAGGGACTGCCGTTTCGCGGCGTGCACCGCCTCGTTCGCCGGGAGCGAGGTTCCCGGCCAGGTCGACGGGTCCTGCTGCCACGGTTTGAACCCGAAGTCCGGTTCGCAGGCGCCGAGGACGGGGACCTCGGCTTCGAGCAACCGCTTCGGGATGGGGAATCGGTTGACGTCCTCGAGGGCGAACAGCCGGTGGTCGACGCGCACCTCGTCGGCCAGCCCGGCCTTGTCCCGTTCCCGGAGGAATCGGTACAGGGCGAGCGTCGACCAGCCGCAGACCACGTCGGTGTAGACGACGACGGTGCCGGGTTCGACCTTCATGAGGTTTCTTCCCTTCGGCTGCCGGTTTCGTCCGGATCGTCCTCTCCCTCGGCTTGATCCGGTTGCGCGGGTGCGTCGGAGAGGAGGCTGTCCGGATCGGCGTCGGGGTCCTGGACGGGGTCGTAGGGAGCGGTGGAGTCGTCGTCGGAGGTCATGTCGGAGGGGTTCACCCGCACCGCAGTCTGCAAACCGGGAGCGAGGGTCGTCCCCGTCGTCGAAATAGGGACTTTGGTCCCTACTTGGGTCGCCGATTCGGGTTCAACATGGAGGTGTCGGCACCTAGGAACCTGACCACGGATTCGTCGCCGACGAGGAGATGAGAACAATGTCGACATCATCTGCGCATTCCCCGATGCACACCCACCCGGATATCGTCGAGATGCGCGAACGCTACGACCGGATGGCAGAGCAGCCGACCGCTCAGCTGACCGACGGTCTGATGATGGTGGCAGGTCTGTACGCCGCCGCGTCCGCGTGGATCATCGGCTTCGCCGATCAGATGCCTCTCGTGATGTCCAACCTGATCTGTGGGGTCGCAATCGCCGTGCTGGGCATGGCGTTGGGATCCGCCTACGGCCGTACCCACGGTCTGGCATTCGTCGCTCCGCTGCTCGGCCTCTGGCTGATCGTCTCGCCGTGGTTGGTCAGCGGCGTCACCACGACCACCTCCATGATCTGGTCGCACATCATCGCCGGCGCGGTCGTGTGCGTGCTGGGTCTGCTCACGACCATGATGGGAACCGATCGCCTGAACCGCACCCGCTGAACGAAGTTCGCACACCGAGAAGACGGATACACACCCTTGGAAGGTGTGTATCCGTCTTCTTCTTGTGCAAAGAGATTCAGCCGAGCCGCGGAGGTGCGCTCCGGTAGGTCGGCGGCGTGGCACTGAGCCGGATCGGGTTGGCGATCTGACGCAGGGGTTCCTCCCGCTCCGGATCGTCGATGGTCACCACCGGCGCCAGACCCAGCCGCTCGGCGAGCGCGACCGCGTCGGCGATGTCGTTGAGCGGCCCGCACGGCACCCGCGCGGCGGTGAGCGCGTCGAACCATTCGTCGGCCGTTCTCGTCGACAGCAGGTCGTCGACGATCTTCGTCAGCTCCTCCCGGTTCGCGACGCGCGCGGTGTTGGTGACGAACCGTTCGTCGGTGGCGAGTTCGGGTGCGCCGAGAACCTCGACGAGCGAAGCGAACTGGCGGTCGTTGCCGACGGCGAGGACGAACGGGCGGTCGGCGGTGCGGAACACCTCGTAGGGTGCGATGCTCGGATGCCGGTTGCCCATCGCCTTCGGGACGACGCCGGCGGCGACGTACCCCGACGACTGGTTGGCCAGTGCCGACAGCAGCGACGACAGCAGGTTCACCTCGACGCGCTGGCCCTCGCCGGTGCGGTCGCGGTGCCGCAGCGCGGCGAGGATGCCGAGCGCGGCGTGCATCCCGGTGATGACGTCGACGACGGCGACCCCGACCTTGGTGGGGGTGGCCGGGTCGGGTCCGGTGATGCTCATCAACCCGCCGACGGCCTGGATCAGCAGGTCGTAGCCCGGAAGGTTGTTGTGACCGCCGAATCCGGTGATCGAGGTGTAGACGATGTCCGGATTGATCTGCCGCACCTGCTCGTAGCCGAGCCCGAGACGGTCCATCGTACCGGGCAGGAAGTTCTCGACGACGACGTCGGCGCGGGCGACGAGTGCGCGTGCCTCGGCGAGTCCCGCCTCGGTGGCCAGGTCGATGGCCACCGACCTCTTGTTGCGGTTGACGCCGAGGAAGTAGGTCGACTCGTCACCGACCCAGGGCGGACCCCAGTGCCGGGTGTCGTCGCCGAAACCGGGGCGCTCGATCTTGACGACCTCCGCCCCGAGGTCGGCGAGCAACATCGTGGCGTACGGGCCGGCGAGCACGCGACCGAAGTCGGCGATCACCAGCCCGTCGAGGGCTCCGGATGTGGACCGGGGGATCACCGGAAGGCGTCCTCGCCGGTCAGCGCGCGGCCGATGCTCAGCTGGTGCACCTCGGAGGTGCCCTCGTAGGTCAGCACCGATTCGAGGTTGTTGGCGTGCCGGATGACGGGGTATTCGAGCGTGATCCCGTTGGCGCCCAGGATGGTCCGGCATTCGCGGGCGATGGCGATGGCCTCGCGGACGTTGTTGAGCTTGCCGAGGCTGACCTGCTCCGGCGCGATCTCGCCGCGGTCCTTGATACGGCCGAGGTGGTAGGCGAGCAGGTGACCCTTGCCGACCTCGAGCGCCATGTCGGCGATCTTGGCCTGGGTGAGCTGGTAGCCGGCGAGCGGCTTGTCGAACACCTCGCGCGACTGTGCGTAGTCGACGGCGGTCTCGAGGCAGTCGCGGGCGGCGCCGATCGCGCCGAAGACGATGCCGAAGCGGGCCTCGTTGAGGGCGCTCAGCGGGCCACGCAGCCCCTTGGCCTTCGAGAGCATCGCCGAGGCGGGCAGACGCACGCCGTCGAGGACGAGTTCGGAGGTGACGGAGGCGCGCAGCGACATCTTGGAGTGGATCTCGGGCGCCGAGAAGCCGGGGGTGTCGGTGGGGACGACGAAGCCGCGGATGCCGCGGGCGCCCTCGTCGAGGTCGGTCTGCGCCCACACGACGGCGACGTCGGCGATGGAACCGTTGGTGATCCACATCTTGGTGCCGTTGAGGATCCAGTCGTCGCCGTCGCGCTTGGCGTTGGTGCGCATCCCGGCGGGGTTGGAACCGAAGTCGGGTTCGGTGAGGCCGAAGCAGCCGATGGCCTCGCCGGCAGCCATGCGGGGGAGCCATTCCTGCTTCTGCTCCTCGCTGCCCCAGTGGTGGATGGAGAACATGGCGAGGGAGCCCTGCACGGAGACGAGGCTGCGGATGCCGGAGTCGACGGCCTCGAGTTCGAGGCAGGCCAGGCCGTAGGCGGTGGCGCTCGTGCCGGCGCAGCCGTAGCCCTCGAGGTGCATGCCGAGCACGCCGAGCTGCCCGAGTTCCTTCGCGAGCTCGCGGGCGGGGAGCTTCGCTTCCTCGAACCACTGCGCGATGTGCGGGCGGATGCGCTCGTTGCCGAACTTGCGCACGGTGTCGCGGATGTCGATCTCCTCCTGTGAGAGCAGGGAGTCGAGGGCGAAGAGCTGCGTCAGGGACTGGGGGCTGGACATGGATCCCTCCGATGGTCGAGGAAACGTTTGTCAGAACGTTTGCGAGAACGTTTGCACGAACGATTGCGTGCCCTACGCTAAAGGGCATGTTCCGGGTGCGTCAACCCGGAACGCGAACTCGATCCGCACCGCAGGAGAGCCGCATGCCCCGTCCCGACCGCGCGCCGACGCTCAAGGAGATCGCCGAGCGCGCCGGTGTCCACGTCTCGACGGCCTCCCGCGTGCTGCGCCAGCCCGAACCCGCCGACGGCTGGTCCGAGTCGGCGCTGCGGGTGCGGGAGATCGCTGCGGAACTCGGCTACCGGCCCAACCTGTGGGCGGCGAGTCTGCGGACTCGCAAGACGACCACCCTCGGTGTCGTCATGCCGCGGCTCACCGACGGTGTGGTCGCCACGACCTATCAGGGCATCGAGGAGGCCGCGACCAAGGCCGGCTACTCGGTGCTGCTGTCCAGCCCACCCGACGACCTCGACGCCCAGCGCCGCGCCATCGCGCTGCTGGTCGGGCGGCAGGTCGACGGCCTGCTGCTGTCCAGCCTGCACATCCCCGCGCGCCCGTTCGTCGAGTCCCTCGGACTGGGCTCGCTGCCGATCCTCACCGTCACCCGCCACGCCGATGCGGGCCTGCCGTTCGTCGTCGGCGACGACTACCGCGGCGGCGCCCTGGCCGCCCGGCACCTGCTCGACCGCGGCTACGAGGACCTGGCGATCATCGCCGGCCCCGACCACGCCAGCACCGCCCGCGACCGCCGCGACGGCTTCGTCGACACCCTGAAGGAGGCGTCGGTCCCGTTGCCGCCGGAGCGGATCGTGCCGTCGAGCTTCGAGGTCGCCGGGGGTGTGGAGGCGGCCCGGCTGCTGCTCGACCGCCCGGACCGCCCCCGCGCGATATTCGCGGTCAGCGACTCCATCGCCATCGGCATCCTCGGTGTCGCCCGCGATCTGGGGCTGTCGATCCCCGGCGATCTCGCCGTGGTGGGCTACAACGACATCCCGGTCGTCGCGCAGCTGCCGGTGCCGCTGACCACAGTGCGTTCACCCGCGCACGACATCGGGGTCACCGCGATCCGCCGCCTGCTCGATCTCGTCCGGGACGGCGAGGCCGAATCGACGCGTCTGCCCGTCGAACTCGTGGTGCGCGCGTCGAGTTGATCAGGCGCCGCGGACGGCGGCGGCGAAGGCGCGCATCGCTTCGGGGTCCTTGACGCCGCGGCTGGACTCGATGCCGCTCGAGACGTCGACGCCCCACGCGCCCGACGCGGCGAGCGCCTCGGTGACGTTGCCGGGGTGCAGCCCGCCCGCGAGGATCCACCGTCCCGAGGGCAGGGCGCTGCGGTTGCGCCAGTCCCAGGTGACCCCGGCCCCGGCGACCGTGCCGTCGATCAGCAGCAGGTCGGCGCCGAAGTCCTCCGGGGGTTCGGTGGCGCCGCCGGTGTTGACCGCGCGGACGACGGTCAGCCCGGCGTCGTGCAGGAACTTCACGTCGGCGGGGGAGCGCAGGTCGTGCACCTGGACGTGGTCGAGTCCGGCGGTGCGGGCGGTCGCGACGATCTCGTCGAGCGGGATCTTCACGTAGACGCCGACGGCGAGGGTTCCCTCGGGCACGCGTGCCCGCAGCTGCGCGGCCTGCTCGGCGGTGACCTTGCGGGGGCTCTCTGCGAGCACGAGCCCGATCGCGTCGACACCGAGTTCGACGGCGAGGTCCACCGTCGCCTCGTCCCGCAGCCCGCACATCTTGATGAACGTCATCGCCCGCCTTCTCTCTCGTCGCGACTACCGAGGATATGGCCCCGCCGGAGGGGCCCGTGCTGAGCACGATGCGCACTCCAGGCATGTGTTGCCGATCACATTTGAACATCATGACGTGTTGTAGAGATTCTTGTTGACGGTTACGCATAGCCGGGTCGAGCATTGCTGTACCAAATGATGCGATCGAAGGAGCGGTGGTACGCGATGACCGAGACCGTGATCCGCGAGAACGAACTTCCCTACGACCTCGACGACCGATTCCGGTCCGGTTCCGGGAAGGTGTTGCTCACGGGCGTCCAGGCAATCGCGCGGCTGTTCGTCGAACAGCACGTGCGGGCCATCCGGGAGGGTCGCCGGGTCGCGACGTTCGTCTCCGGTTACCAGGGCAGCCCCCTCGGCGGCCTCGACAAGATGCTCCACGGCATGCCGAAGGTGCTCGCCGAACACGACATCACCTTCGTCCCCGGCTTCAACGAGGAACTCGCCGCCACCGCCGTGTGGGGCAGCCAGGGACAGCTCGGCGCCGGCACACCGACCCACGACGGCGTCGTCGGCGTCTGGTACGGCAAGGGCCCCGGCCTCGACCGCGCCACCGACGCCCTGCGCCACGCCAACATGTACGGGGTGAACCCGAACGGCGGGGTACTGCTCATGGTGGGCGACGATCCCGCGTCGAAGTCCTCGACCGTGCCCGCCGTGAGCGAGCGGTCCCTCGCCGCGCTCGGCATCCCGGTCCTGTTCCCGCGCAACGCCGCCGAGATCGTCACCATGGGGCTGCACGGCGTCGCCCTGTCGCGTGCCTCCGGCTGCCTCGTCGCCCTCAAGATCGTCGCGGACGTCGCCGACGGCGCCTGGTCCCTCGACGGCTCGATCGCCGACCTGCCCATCACGGTCCCCGAGATCGACTGGGAAGGAAAGAAGTTCGTCTACAAGCAACGCCCCATGGCCGCTCCCGGCGACAGCGTGATCGCCGAGGCCGACCTCTACGGCCCGCGCTGGAAGATCGTGCAGGAGTACGGTCGCCTCAACGGACTCGACGTCATCGAGGTCGATCCGCCGCAGGCCCGTGTCGGCCTCGCCGCCACCGGCACCACCTTCGACGCCCTGCGTCAGGCCCTGCTCGA
>Ga0182741_1004445_pt1 | contig 13818 bp, 11 predicted proteins | sample eDN5th37CBELigOP_FD_128874 | JGI IMG/M metagenome (GOLD analysis project Ga0182741, IMG submission 128874) | Enriched Organic Plus compost microbial communities from Emeryville, California, USA - eDNA 5th pass 37_C BE-Lig OP (version 2) (version 2) ...
GCACCGAGCCGGCTGCCGCGCCGCGTCAGCCAGGCGCGCCACGCCCGCGGGCGAGCGGGCGCGCGAAGAGGGGGACGGCCACTGGCCGTCCCCCTCTTCGCTGCGATCAGGCGATCAGATCACGGGTTGGCCATCGACTTGCCGACGGAGTTGAAGGTCTCGCTCGCCTCCCTGCCGAGGATCTGGATCGCGACGATGCAGACGACGGCGATGAGGGCCACGAGGAGGGCGTACTCCACGAGGGAGGCGCCACGCTCGCTGTCGGCGAAGCGGGCCCGGAGCCAGGTGGCGAGGAACTCGTAGGTGGTGATCATGGTTGTCGTTGCTCCCTGAAGGGTGAGATGCCCCCGGACCACCCGGGTGCGACTTCCTGTCCCCTTCAGTATCGGGCGCCCCCCCATCTGGCTGTATAGGCCATGTGGACCAATTCGCGAAGGGCCCTGCTCGGCGGGGTCTCGAGCGGCTCAGGTGAGGCGGACGATGCCCATCCGGACGGCTTGGAGCACGGCCTGGGTGCGGTCCCGGGCGTCGAGCTTCTGGTAGATCGACGCCAGGTGGTTCTTGACGGTCTTCTGGCTGATGTAGAGGCGGGCCGCCACCTCAGGGGTCGAGCAGCCGTCGGCGATGAGCTGGAGGACCTCCTCCTCCCGCTTCGTGATCACCCGGTCCTCCTCCGCCGTGGGCGGCGGCTGCTCGAGGCGCCGGACCTCGTCGAGCATCGTGGCGGCCAGCTGCGGGGACAGGGCCGTCTCGCCGTTGGCGGCGAGGCGCACCGCCTCGACCACCTCGTCCACGGAGCAGTCCTTGACGAGGTACCCCGAGGCGCCGGCGCGGATGGCGTGGCCAGCACGTCCGCGTCGGCGTGCATCGTCAGCATGATGACCCGCGGGCCGTCCTCGAGCTGCGCGATGGCGCGTGTGGCCTCGACGCCGTCCACCTCGGGCATCGAGACGTCCATGAGCACGACGTCGGGCTGCAGCTCCTCGGCCAGGCGCACCGCCTCCTCGCCGTTCTCGGCCTCGCCGACGACGTCGAAGCCCTCGTCGACCATCGAACGGCGCAGGCCCTCGCGGAGCATGCGGTGGTCATCGGCGAGCAGGAGTCGGATGGTCACGCCACCTCCTGGTGGGGCACGGTGGTCACTGGCCAGCGACGACGCAGCGTACCCGCGTGCCGCGACCCGGTCGGGACCAGACGTCGAGGGTGGCGCCGATGCTGGCGGCCCGCTCGCGCATGCCGATGATCCCGTAGGAGTCGAGGCGGCCGGCGCTGCCGGGCGGGAACCCGATGCCGTCGTCGGCCACCTCGAGCGTGGCCCGCTGGCCGTCGCAGCGCCACGTGATCGTGAGGTGCGTGGCCTGGGCGTGGCGCTCGACGTTCGTGACCGCCTCCTGCGCGATGCGCCACATCTCCCGCTCCTGGAGGATCGGCAGCCGCCCGGTCTCCTGGGCGCGCAGGCCCACCTGCAGGCCGGAGCGCTCCCGGACGCGATCGAGGAAGCCCTCGAGGATCGTCGTGAGGCTCTGGGCGTCGGTGACGTCCGTCCGCAGGTCGTAGAGGGTGTCACGGACCTCTCGGATGACGCCCCGGACGTCACCTCGGAGGTTGTCGAGGGAGCGCGCCAGCTTGGGGTCCCCTCCAGCGCTCTTCACGATCCGATCGAGCTCGAAGGCCAGGTAGGCCAGTGACTGGCCGATGCGATCGTGCAGGTCGCGGGCGATCCGGGTGCGCTCCTCGTCGGCGCCGACGGTGCGAAGGCGGGCGAACCAGCGGGCGTTGTCGATGGCCAGCGCCGCAGGCTCCACGAAGCCCGCCAGCAGCTCGGCGTCCCGGTTGGTGAAGTGGTGGGCCTCCCCGTGCTCGAGCACCACGAGACCGATCACGGCGCCGCGGGCGACGAGGCAGGCGTAGAGCCCCGAGCCGGCACTGCCCGACAGGCCGGGGCCGCTGCCCGCCAGCAGGTTGGCCTCGCGGCGCAGGCCCCGCGATCCGAGCACCCGCCGCACGGGCTGGGGGAGATCAGCGGTGGCGAGTCGTGCCGGTGGGCGAGTCCCCTCGCGGCGCACGGTGTGCCAGAGGTCGTCGGCCTCCTCGTGGAGCAGGATGGCCATCGAGTCGAGGTCGAACAGCTCAGCAAGCTGGGCCGTCGTGGTGTCGAGCACCTCCTCGAGGTCCAGCGAGGCGGGCAGCGACTGGGTCACCTGGTGGAGCTGGAAGAGGAGGGCGTTGGCGTCGGAGAGCCGTCCCAGCCGGTCGAGGGCGAGGCTTCGCCGCTCCTCGGCCTCACCGCTGATCCGACGGGCGTAGCCGGCCACCAGGCTGACCAGGAGGACCTCGGCCGACCACTGCAGCGAGGTGCGGGCGTCCTCGTTGGTGAAGGACTCCTCCATCGCCCAGGGGACGGTGACGGCGAGGATGGCGAACGCGGCCATCCGCAGGCCGAAGCCGAACCCCCGGGCGAACCCGGCGACCGAGACGACGGTCAGCATCGAGAACACGAGCGGCGACGCCCAGTAGCCGGTGGCCGCGAGGGCGAGGGCGGTGAGCGCCGCCTCCCCGAGGAGCTGCAGGAGCGGTCCGAGCTCGTCGCCGTAGCGCAGCGGCCGCACCGTGCGGAAGAGGGTGACGGCGACGATCGCGCACGTGGCCGCGGCCAGCCGGGTGTCGCCGTCCTGGATGCCGGTGATCGACAGGGCGACCGACAGGACCGTCGTCACCCAGCGGATGACGAGGATGGCCTGGTTGAAGGTGCTGAGGCTGTCCTGCTCGTCCTCGCCCGGTGCCCCGAGCGGGGGAGGTGGGGTCAGCCGAAGGCGCTGGCGATGTCGGAGGCCGCCGGACCCAGCAGCACGATGAACAGCGCCGGGAAGATGAACAGCACCAGCGGGAAGAGGATCTTGACCGGCAGCTTGGCCGCCTTCTCCCGAGCCCACTGCTGGCGCTTCGTGCGCATCTCGTCCGCGGCCGTCTTCAGGACGCGCCCCACCGGCATGCCCAGCGCGTCGGCCTGCGTCAGCGTCAGCACGAAGTTCGATAGCTCAGGCACCTCCGTGCGCTTCTTGAGGTTGTGGAGCGCATCCCGGCGGGGGAGGCCGAGCTCCATCTCCCTCAGCGTACGCGCGAACTCCCGCGCCAACGGGGAGTCGAAGTTGTCGCACACCACGCCGAGGGCTCCCTCGAAGCCCACGCCTGCCTCCACCGAGATCGCCATGAGGTCGAGGGTGTCGGGCAGGTCGCGCCGGATGGCGTCCTGGCGCTCCTCCACCTTGCGGTCGAGCCAGGACTGGGGGAGCTGCGCCCCGACGACCGGGAGGAGCACGAGGAGGAGGACGCCGGTGCCGCCCCCGACGAACCCGGCGCCGAGGTTGACGATGCCGAGCAGCAGGCCGGCCACGCCTCCGAGCACGCGGAGGCTGATGATCTCCTCGGCCCGGAACTGCGCTTGGAGCCCCGCCTTCACGAGCTGCTGGTGGACCCGGTCTCGGTGGTTGCCCGGGAGCAGCGAGCCCATGGCCTGCAGGACCGAGCTGGCCAGGGGGCGCACCACCCGGGTGAGGAACGGCTGGGCCAGCGTGCGCTCGTACTCGTCGAGCTCGGCGTCGTCCCAGTCGAGGCTCCGCAGGTACTCGCCGAGGTCGGGCTCGGTGGTGCGGGTCGCCTGCGCCAGACCGGCGAGGGCGAGGGCAGCTCCCCCGACGAGCACGAGCCAGCCGAGGAGCGGGGACATCACACCTCCACCTTGACCATGCGCAGGATGAGGCCCATCCCGACGAGGATCGAGGCCAGGCCGCTGCCCAGCCAGAACCAGCCCCAGCCCCGGAACATCGGATCGAGGTAGCCGGGGTTGGTCATCTGGATGAACACGGCCAGCCCCACCGGCAGCGCGCCGAGGACGTACGCGGAGACCCGGCCCTCGGCGGTGAGGACGTCGACCTCCCGGCGGATCTCCTCTCGGGCCCGGATGAAGTCGGCCAGCGTGTGGAGCAGGTCGGCCAGCTTGCCGCCCACGGTCTGCTGGATCCGGATGGCCTGCACCACCCAGTCCACGTCCTTGATGTCCAGCCGGGCGGACATGCGCTCGAGTGCGTCGACCAGCGGGTCGCCGAGCTGGGTCTCGGACACGACGCGGGAGAGCTCCTCGGCGAGCGGCCCCTCGGCCTCCTCGGCCATCATCTGGATCGATCGCAGGAACGTGTGGCCGGCCGACAGGGAGCTGGCGATGAGCGTCAGGGCGTCGGGGAACTGCTCCTCGAAGGTGCGCTTGCGCTTGGCGATCCTCCACCGGAGGAAGGCGACGGCGAGGAAGGGGCTGGCCACCACCGCCAGGACGGCGAAGGGGATCGAGGACGTGATCGCGTAGAGCAGCGCCGCCAGGACCACGGCGCCGGACCCGACGAGGATGACGAACTCGCCCGGACGCACCGGCAGCCGGGCCTGCTCGAGCAGGCTGAGCAGCGAGCCCTTGGCGTCGACCTGCTCGATGAGCTTGCCGGCGGCGCCGACCGTCGTCTCCACGATCGACGAGTGCTGCTCGATCGCCGCACCCAGGTCGACGTCCTGCTCGCCCCAGGGCAGGTCGAGGATGTCGGCGAGCTGCTCCTCGCGCTCGTAGGCGCGGCTGAGCAGCCCCACGCCGAGGAGGGCGAGCCCGGCCCCGACCAGCACCATCGCCGCGAGCTGGGTGGTGGTCACCGCAGCCGCTCCCGCTCCGCGATCTCCCGGGCGGTGGGGACGCGCACCTTGCGGCCACGGCTCGCGGCGGCGCTCGGTCGCGACCCCGGCGAGGTCCCGGCCGGGGCCCGGAACACCGAGGCCGGCACCTCCACCTTGCGCTCCGCCAGCTCGTCGAGGAACTTCGGCCGCAGGCCGGTGGCGACGAGCTCGCCCTTGCCGTCCGGCGTGGGCCGGTGGGTGAAGAGGTCCTGGAGGAGGATCACGTCGCCCTCCATCCCCTGCACCTCCGTGACCGCGCTGATGATGCGGCGGCCATCGGGCAGGCGGGTGACCTGCAGGATCACGTCGATCGCGGCCGCGATCTGCTCCCGGATCGCCCGCACCGGCAGGTCGAAGCCGGCCATCAGCACCATCGTCTCGAGGCGGCTGATCGCGTCTCGGCTGGAGTTGGCGTGGACCGTCGTCATCGAGCCCTCGTGGCCCGTGTTCATCGCCTGGAGCATGTCGAGCGCCTCGGCAGCCCGGCACTCGCCGACGATGATCCGGTCCGGCCGCATCCGCAGGGCGTTCTTCACGAGGTCCCGGATCGTCACCGCCCCGGTCCCCTCCGCCGACGCCGGGCGGGTCTCGAGGTTGATCACGTGGGGCTGCTGGAGCTGCAGCTCGGCCGAGTCCTCGATCGTGATCACCCGCTCGCCCTCGGGGATGAAGCTCGACAGCACGTTCAGGTTCGTCGTCTTCCCGGTGCCCGTGCCCCCGGAGACGAGGATGTTGAGCTTGCCTCGGACGCAGGCCTCCATGACCGTGACGAGGTCCATCGTCCAGGTGCCGAAGCCGATGAGGTCTTTCGCCGTGAAGGGATCCTTCGAGAACTTCCGGATCGTGAGGACGGCGCCGTGGATGGCCAGCGGGGGGATGATCGCGTTCACCCGGGATCCGTCGGGCAGGCGGGCGTCGACCATGGGGGAGGCCTCGTCCACGCGCCGGCCGACGGCCGACACGATCTTGTCGATCACCGCCCGGTACTGCTTGTCGTCGGAGAACGACAGCGAGGTCTGCTCGAGCCGGCCGTCGCGCTCCACCCAGATGTCGTCGTAGGCGTTGCACATCACCTCGGTGACGGACTCGTCGGCGAGCAGGGGGTCGAGCGGCCCGTAGCCGAGCGTGTCGGACATCACCTCCTGCACGAACCGCCGTCGCTCGAGCGGGGTGACCTCGACGTCCTCCCGCTGGAGGATCCGGTCGAGCGCGGCGCGCACCTCGTCGGCGAGCTCCTCGGAGGAGAGGCCCTGCATCTTGGGGGCCACCTCCTCGAGGACCAGCTCGCGCACCTTGCGCTTCGTCGAGTCCCAGGGGGTGGCCGACGGCTTCGACGAGCGCGACCGCTTGGTCGGGCTCGCCGGGCGGTCGGCGGCGGTGGCGGCGTCCTGACCGGCCTCTTCGGCTTCGAGGGCAGCGAGCTTCTCGGACAGCTTCATGACGACCTCGCTTCTCAGGACCTCGACCGGCGGCGGAACAGGCCCTGTCGCTTCGGGGTGGTCTCCGCGACGACGCGCTCCTGGAGGTGCTCGGGCAGCATCGGCTTCATGCCCAGCGCCAGGAGGCGGCTGATCTCGGCGGTGGGGGAGGCCGCCATGACCGGCATGCCGAGGTTGATCGAGCGGCTCACCTCCTTCGCGTAGGGGAGCACGGCCTCGAAGCCCTGGGGGAAGAGCTTCGTGACCTGGTCGACGTCGATCCCGATGTCGCGCTCGGCCTTGTTGAGGATCAGGCGGATGTTCTCGGTGGGGACCTTGAGCCGCTCGAGCGTCGAGAGGAACACGCTCATGTTCCGGACGCTGGGCAGGTCGAGCGTGGCCAGCACGTAGAGCAGGTCGCTCATGTCGAAGGCCACGAGGACGGTCTCGGCCAGCGCCGGGGGCGTGTCGACGATGACGTAGTCGAAGCGGTGGCGGAGCGCCTCGATGATGCGGGTCACGTCCGGTGGCGTGATCCGGTCCGCCTCGGCCGGCTCGCGAGGCGCGGCCAGGACGTGCACGCCGGTCTCGTGCTGGACGCAGTACTCCTCGATGTGCTGCTGCAGGACGCTCTCGTCGGTGTCCTCGCGCTGGAGCGCGTCGAAGATCGTGTACTTGGGCCGGAGGCGCAGCGCGGTCGACACCTCCCCGAACTGCAGGTCGAGGTCCACGATGCACGCCCGCTTCTCGGTGTGGTGGGTGAGGAAGTAGGCCAGGTTGGTGGCGAAGAACGTCTTGCCGCAGCCGCCGGTGGCCGACGCGATCGTGAAGACCGTGCCCGGCCCGCCGCTCTCGGTGACGGGGACGGGCGCCGGGGCCTCGACGACCCCGGTGGGCTTGACCGCCTCGGCGAGCTCGGCAGCCCGCTCCAGGGCGTCGGCCAGCTCAGCGTCCTCCACCGGCAGCTGGAGGAGGTCCACCGCCCCGGTGCGCACGATGTCACGGAGGCTGGCGTCGGGCCGCCGCGAGAACGCGAGCACCATGCTCATCGACGGCAGCTCTTCGTGGATGAGCCGCAGGCGGGCCAGGCCCGAGCGGGTGCCGAGGCTCGGCCCGGCCACGAGGACGTCGAAGGGGCCCTCCTCCTCGAGGAGCTCGCCGACCGACCCGATGCGCAGGCAGCTGGTGAGCTCGTAGGGGGCGGACGTCTCGGCGAGCACCGACCGCACCTGGTCGGCGAGGGCCTCGCTGCGGTCGAGGACGAGGATCTTCCGCGCTGCCACCGTGCCTACCCGTTGAACGCCGCGTCGGGCTCTTCGGCGAGCACGTTCGTTCCGTCACGGCCGGGCGTGGGCCCGGCGGGAGGCGCGTCGTCGGCGGTCAGCGACGCGTACAGCTTGGCGAACTCGGTCGTGTAGATGACCTTCTCGGCGTCATCGGCCCGCATGGCCAGAAGGTAGGTCACCGCCTGCGCACTCGCTCGGGGCGTGGGGCTCGTGGTGGGGTCCGCAGACGAGGTCGCGCTGCCCCGTCGCGGCGGGATCGTGAGGTCGACGTCGAGCACCTCGACGTTGGTGAGCAGCAGCTCGGCTCGGGGGACGGGCGCCTCACCCACCGGGGTGGCGTAGATCCCGTAGAGGTTGATGCGGTCGCCCTGGCTCACGTAGCCCGCGCCACCCTCCACGAAGTCGAGCTGCACGGCGACGGCCTCGAACCCCTCGGGCACCTCGAAGGTGCGGCTCGGGAGCTGCACCCCGGAGGTGGTGATCTGCTGGTCCTTGGCGAAGCCCTGGATGAAGGTGGCCCCAGCGAGCTGGTTGGCGCTCTGCACCGCACCCGGGATCACCTGGCCGGCCGGGATCTCCACCGTCCGGAGCCGGCCGGACTCGATGAGGTCGTCCGCCAGCGTCCCCGGTGCGACGTCCTCGGTGGGGACCACCACCGTGACCACCCCCGTGGCGGGTCCGCCGTCGTCGCGCTCGTCCCGGGTCATCAGGTACACGAGCAGGCCACCGACCAGGAAGAACGCCACCCCCAGCAGCACCATCAGGTTCGAGCGACGTCGCACAGGCCCTCCTCACGTAGCGGGCCGCCGGGGCCCAACGAGCTGTCCACCCGCCAGCGGAGGGGCGCGGCCTCGGCTGCGCCGTGCCCGCCGTCGTCGGGGTCGGGGTGATTGTCGGCATCTGCTGATCCCGTCAACACCCCCCGACGGGATCATTTCACCATGACCGCAACGGACTAGTCATGCACGCGCGCTCGCGCTGGGTGATCGTCCGGCGGTGCGATCGGCGGTCGGTCGCGCCCTAGGCTCCTGCGCCGTGCTGCTGATCGGACTCACCGGCGGGATCGGCTCCGGGAAGTCGACGGTCTCCGCGCTGCTCGCGGAGCGGGGAGCGGTGGTCATCGACGCCGACGCGATCACCCGGGAGCTGCAGCAGCCCGGCACCCCGGTCTTCGAGGCGATGGTCGAGCGGTTCGGTCCCGGCATCGTGGCCCTAGACGGCTCCCTCGACCGCCAGGCGGTGGCGGACCTCGTGTTCAACGATGCGCAGGCCCTGGCCGACCTGAACGCCATCGTCCACCCCGCGGTCGGGGCCGAGATCGCTCGCCGCATGGGAGACCTGGCCGACACCGACCAGATCGTGGTGCTCGACGTCCCGCTCCTCGTGGAGACGGGCCGAGACGACCTGGCGGCGGTGGTCGTCGTCGACGTCGACCCCGAGGTGGCGCTCACGCGACTCGTCGAGCAGCGCGGCATGCGCGCCGACGACGCCCGCGCTCGGATGGCCCGCCAGGCCAGCCGGGAGGAGCGCCTGGCCCGGGCCGACGAGGTCATCGACAACTCGGGCAGCCTGGACGACCTGCGGGCCCAGGTCGATGCGCTGTGGGAGCGCCTCCTCGCTCGGCGTGAGCAGGTGCGCGACGCTGCCGGTGGTTGACGTCGAGGACAGGGTTGGGCGGCGGGCCGAGCAGGTCGACGCCATCGAGCTCTTCTCGGTCCTGTGGGCGCTCGCCGCGGTCTGGCACCTCCTCGGCAACCCCACCGGAGCGTCTGGGTGGAGCCAGGGCCTCCTCGTCGCCGGCGTGGCTGCCGTGCTGCTCCGACCGGGCGCGCCCGCGGCCCTCGGTGCCCTGGCGCTCGCCGGGCTGATCACGGTCTGGGACGAGGCCCCGGTCATCGGCAACCACTGGCTCCTCGCCGGGTTCGTCAACCTCGGGATCGTGGGCGCGGTGCTCACCGGCGTCCTGCGCCGCCGCCCCCACGACCGCCTCGACCTCGCCAACCGGGTGCTGCCGATGGCCAGGCTGTCGCTGCTCGGCTTCTACGCGTTCGCCGCCTTCGCCAAGCTGAACACGGACTTCTTCGACCGGTCGGTCAGCTGCGCGGTGGTGTTCTACCGGGAGTCGACGGACTCGCTCGGGCTCACCGGCCTGCAGCTCGGTGGCGCCGCGTGGGTGGAGCACCTCGTGATCGTCGCCACGGTGGCGATCGAGGTCTCGATCCCGATCCTGCTGCTGCTCCCGAGGACCCGGCGCGTCGGCGTGGTCGTCGCGCTCGTCTTCCACGGACTGCTCGCGCTGGATCGCTCCCACCAGTTCTTCGACTTCCAGGCGGTCGTCTACCCGCTGTTCCTGCTGTTCCTCCCGGCCTCGTGCGGGGCGTGGGTGGCAGAGCGGGTGGGCTCGGTCCGGGCTCGGCTGGCGCTGCGGGGCGGGCAGGTCCCGCAGCGGGTCCACCTCGTGCTGGCGGCGGTCCCGGTGGCGGTCGGGCTCCTCGTCGCGCTCGACGCGCTCAGCCGGTCCGAGGCCCTCCAGGTCGGGTGGTGGCCCTGGCAGGTGTACGCGGCGGTCACCGTGGTGGCCGTCGTGCGGTTCCTGCGCCAGGAGCGGGTGGCGCCCGCCGTCCTGCTGATCCCGCACCACGCGCTGTTCGCGGTCGTCCCCCTGCTCGTCGTCCTCAACGGACTGACCCCCTACCTCGAGCTCAAGACGGGCTTCGGGTGGAACATGTACGCCAACCTCCGGACCGTGGACGGCGAGACCAACCACCTCCTGCTGCCCGGAACCCTGCCGTTGACCAGCGAGCACGCCGACCTCGTCGAGATCGTCGACACCGACGACGCTGGCCTCGCCCGCTACGCCGCCAGCGACTACGCGCTCACCTGGCGGGCGCTGCGCACCTACCTCAGCGACCGTCCCGACGTGCGCATCACGTACCGGCGCGGCGGTGAGACGGTCCGGCTCGATCGTGCCGGCGACGACCCCGAGCTGGTGCGACCGGTGCCCGGCTGGCGGGACAAGATCCAGCTCTTCCGGGCGGTGGACCTCCGCTCGCCGGAGCGCTGCGTCCCCACCTGGGGCCCCGCCCGCTGACCGGTCTCCCCTGACAGGGGATGTCAGGGGGCCGTCGGTAGCCTGAGCGGGTGCCCCCCTTCCGGATGGTGTCCGACTTCGAGCCGGCCGGTGACCAGCCGCGCGCCATCGCCCAGCTGACCGAGGGGATCCAGCGGGGCGACCGCTACCAGACGCTCCTCGGCATCACCGGCTCCGGCAAGAGCGCCACGATCGCCTGGACGATCGAGCAGGTGCAGCGCCCCACGCTCGTGCTCGCCCCCAACAAGAGCCTCGCCGCGCAGCTGGCCAACGAGTTCCGGGAGTTCTTCCCCGACAACCGAGTCGAGTACTTCGTCAGCTACTACGACTACTACCAGCCCGAGGCGTACATCGCGTCCACGGACACCTACATCGAGAAGGACTCGTCGGTGAACGACGAGATCGATCGCCTGCGGCACTCCGCCACCTCGGCGCTGCTCACCCGACGAGACGTGATCGTCGTGGCCTCGGTGTCGTGCATCTACGGCCTGGGCTCTCCGGAGGAGTACCGGGAGAACATGGCCCACGTGCGGGTGGGCGACGAGCTCGACCAGCGGGCGTTCCTCCGCAAGCTCGTCGACATGCAGTACGAGCGCAACGACGTGAACCTCACTCGCGGCAAGTTCCGCGTCCGAGGCGACACGATCGAGGTGCACCCGGCCTACGACGAGACCGCCGTCCGCATCGAGCTCTTCGGCGACGAGGTGGAGCGCATCCAGGTCGTCGACCCGCTCACCGGCGAGCAGGTCCAGGTGCTCGACGAGCTCGTCGTCTACCCGGCCACCCACTACGTCGCCGGCGAGGAGCGGATGCAGGCGGCGATCAAGCGGATCGAGGCCGAGCTCCAGGAGCGGCTCGCCCACTTCGAGAAGGAGGGGAAGCTCCTCGAGGCGCAGCGGCTGCGGATGCGGACCCAGTACGACCTCGAGATGCTCCAGGAGGTCGGCTACTGCAACGGGATCGAGAACTACTCGGCGCCCATCGACGGCCGCAGCCCCGGCGAGCCCCCGCACACGCTGCTCGACTTCTTCCCCGACGACTACCTCCTCGTCATCGACGAGAGCCACGTGGCCGTGCCCCAGCTGCACGGCCAGTACGAGGGCGACCGCTCCCGCAAGCTCGAGCTCATCGAGCACGGCTTCCGGCTCCCCTCGGCGGCGGACAACCGTCCGCTGCGCTTCGAGGAGGTCATGGAGCGGATCAACCAGGTGGTCTTCGTCTCCGCCACCCCCGGGGACTTCGAGCTCCAGGTCTCCAGCCAGGTGGTCGAGCAGATCGTCCGGCCCACCGGGCTCGTGGACCCCGAGGTCGTCGTGCGACCCACCAAGGGCCAGATCGACGACCTCATCGAGGAGATCAACAAGCGGGTGGCTGCGGATGCACGGGTCCTCGTCACGACGCTGACCAAGAAGATGGCCGAGGACCTCACCGACTACCTGCTCGAGCAGGGGATCCGGGTCCGCTACCTGCACTCGAACATCGACACGATCCAGCGCATCGAGATCCTCCGGGACCTGCGGCTGGGCGAGTTCGACGTGCTGGTCGGCATCAACCTGCTGCGCGAGGGCCTCGACCTGCCCGAGGTGTCCCTCGTGGCCATCCTCGACGCCGACAAGGAGGGGTTCCTCCGCTCGGAGACCAGCCTGATCCAGACGATGGGACGGGCGGCGAGGAACGTCGACGGCCAGGTGATCATGTACGCCGACACGGTCACCGACTCGATGCAGCGCGCGATCAGCGAGACGCAGCGGCGCCGCAAGCTCCAGCTGGCCTACAACGAGGAGCACGGGATCCACCCGGAGACGATCCGCAAGGCGGTCACCGACATCCTCAGCCTGATCCGCCCCGCCGAGACGGCGCCGGTGCCGGGGGACGGCAAGCGCAGCCGACGCCGCGACAAGGTGAACCGGGAGCTGGCGAACCTCCCCGGCGACGAGCTGCGCCGCCTGATCCTGCAGCTGGAGGAGGAGATGCACCAGGCGTCTGCCGAGCTCCGCTTCGAGTACGCCGCCCGCCTCCGAGACGAGATCAAGGACCTGAAGCGCGAGCTGCGCGACGTCGGATGACCTGCGCCGACCGATCGAACATCAGTTCGCCAGGTTGTCGGGGTCGCTAGCCTGTGGGGGTGTCCGATTCGCTCGTCGTCCGAGGTGCCCGCGAGCACAACCTGAAGAACGTCTCCATCGAGCTGCCGCGGGACAAGCTGATCGTCTTCACGGGGCTGTCCGGCTCGGGGAAGTCGTCGCTCGCCTTCGACACGATCTACGCGGAGGGGCAGCGGCGCTACGTGGAGTCGCTGTCCTCGTACGCCCGGCAGTTCCTCGGGCAGATGGACAAGCCCGACGTGGACTTCATCGAAGGGCTCTCCCCGGCGATCTCGATCGACCAGAAGTCCGCCTCCCGGAACCCCCGGTCGACGGTGGGCACGATCACCGAGGTCTACGACTACCTCCGGCTGCTGTTCGCCCGCATCGGCGTGCCTCACTGCCCGGAGTGCGGCACGGAGATCACCCGCCAGACCCCGCAGCAGATCGTCGACCGGATCCTCGAGCTGCCGGAGGGGACCCGCTTCCAGGTGCTCGCCCCGGTGGTGCGAGGCCGGAAGGGCACCTACGACACCCTCCTCGCCGACCTGGCGGCCCAGGGCTACGCCCGGGCCCGGATCGACGGCGAGGTGCACGAGCTCACCGAGAAGGTGGAGCTGGCTCGCTACGAGCAGCACACGATCGAGGTGATCGTGGACCGGCTCGTGGTCCGAGAGGGCATCGAGCAGCGGCTCACGGACTCGCTCGAGACCGCGCTGCGCCTGGCCGACGGGGTCGCCGAGGTGCAGCTCGTCCCCCGGGCGGGGGAGGAGCCGGAGGGGAACGGCAACGACGACACCCTCACCTTCTCCCAGCACCTCGCGTGCCCGAACGGCCACGGCTCGTTCGAGGAGCTGGCACCCCGCAACTTCTCGTTCAACTCGCCCTACGGCGCCTGCGCCACCTGCGACGGCCTCGGCACCCGCTTCGAGGTGGATCCCGAGCTCGTCGTCCCGAACCCGGACCTCTCGCTGCGCGAGGGGACGCTGGCCCCGTGGGCGAGCGGGCACAGCCAGTACTTCCACCGGATGATCGAGGCGGTGGCCGAGGAGATCGGCGCCGACCTGGACACCCCGTTCGGCAAGCTGTCGAAGAAGCACCGCCAGGCCTTCCTCTACGGCACCGGCGTGGGGAAGGTGCTCGTCCGCTACAAGAACCGCTACGGCCGGGTCCGGTCCTACACGACCACCTACGAGGGCCTCATCCCGTACCTGCAGCGGCGCCAC
>Ga0182741_1004452_pt1 | contig 13787 bp, 7 predicted proteins | sample eDN5th37CBELigOP_FD_128874 | JGI IMG/M metagenome (GOLD analysis project Ga0182741, IMG submission 128874) | Enriched Organic Plus compost microbial communities from Emeryville, California, USA - eDNA 5th pass 37_C BE-Lig OP (version 2) (version 2) ...
ACAAGCCTGATCAGGCACTGGAGTTCTATAATCCATGAGCAAGGCCGCACGGTTGATCGAGCGCCTGTCGGAGCTTCATCCGAAGGGCTTCGACCTCTCGTTGGACCGGATCAGACGGCTTCTAGCGCCGTTGGGCAATCCGCAGGACCGGCTGCCGCCGGTGATCCACATAGCTGGGACCAATGGCAAGGGGTCAGCCTCGGCCTTCTCCCGTGCCCTGCTGGAGGCCGCCGGCCTGAACGTTCACGTGCACACCTCGCCACATCTGGTGAACTGGCACGAGCGCTACCGGATAGCTGCGCCCGGCGGCGGTCGGCTCGTCGAAGATGACGTGCTGGCCGAAGCGCTGCAGCGCATAGCAGACGCTAACAAGGGCGAGAAGATCACCGTCTTCGAACTGCTGACCGCCACGATGTTCCTGCTCTTTACCGAGCATCCAGCGGATGCTGCAGTTCTGGAAGTGGGCCTTGGCGGCCGCTTCGATGCGACGAACGTCATCCCGCGCCCTGCCGTCAGCCTGATCATGCCCATTTCCCTGGACCATCAAGCGTTTCTGGGAGACCGCGTGGAGCTGATCGCAGCCGAAAAGGCTGGCATCATCAAGGCCGGTGCTCCAGTGGTCATTGGCTATCAGGAATGGGAAACCGCCCAGGAGGTGCTGATCGACACGGCGGAACGCCTCGGCTGCCCGCTCAAGGTCTATGGACAGGACTTCGTGGCCTATGAGGAGCGGGGCCGCCTTGTCTATCAGGATGAGGACGGTCTGATGGATCTCCCGCTTCCCCGTCTGCGGGGACGCCATCAGCTGAGCAACGCTGCCGCCGCAATCGCAGCCGTCAAAGCCGCCGGCTTTTCGGTGACGCCAAAATCCGCGGAACTCGCGATGCAGACGGTTACCTGGCCAGCCCGCCTGCAGCAGCTGACCAGCGGCCCTCTGGTCGATCTTGCCCCGGATGGAGCTGAAATCTGGCTGGATGGTGGACATAACCCGGATGCCGGTGCCGTTATCGCCGAAGCACTGGCCGCTGTTGAGGAACGTCATCCACGCCAGCTCATTCTTGTTGCCGGAATGATCAACACCAAGGATCAGACCGGCTTCTTCCGCGCATTCCACGGAATGGCGAAGCACGTCTATGCCGTGCCGATCACCAGCAGCGAGGCAGGAGTGCCGCCGTCCGTTCTCGCCTCACGGGCTCAGGAGGCTGGTTTGTCCGCCGAGCCCCTGAGCAGCGTCGCAAGTGCTCTGTCTTTGCTGAAAGATACCTGGGACGATCCAACGCCGCCGCGCATCCTGATCTGCGGTTCGCTTTATCTGGCCGGCGACGTGCTGGCCGCCAACGAGATGGCTCCCGAATAGCAAAAAAGCCCGGCTCAGTTCTCACTGGCCGGGCCTTCTTAAACGTGTCAGCCGAATTTACGCGGCAGAACTGATCCATGAGGCGAGAGCCGTCTTCGGAGCAGCGCCAACCTTGATGTCGGCAACTTCGCCGTTCTTGAAGATCATGAGGGTCGGGATCGAGCGCACGCCAAAGCGGGCAGCGATTTCCGGGTTCTCATCGATGTTCAGCTTGGCAACCGTCACCTTGCCTGCGAGCTCGGCAGAGATCTCTTCAAGCGCTGGGGCGATCATCTTGCACGGTCCGCACCATTCCGCCCAGAAATCCACGACAACAGGTTCGTTGGACTGAAGGACATCGGTGTCGAAGTTACCGGCGTTCACGGTCACGGTGGCCATAAGCCTCTCCTAGAATATCAAGTGGGATGTTGCCCGATATGTGGGCAATTGTGGGACAGTTATCAAGGAATGTTTTTCTCACGCTGCCGTGAGTCCCGCAAGCGCGGCGGAAAGTTGTCCCTCATCTAGTTCGATCAGAAGAGGAATTTCGGTGAAGAGCAGCGCGGCCACCACTTTGCGGTCCGGATAGAGCGGTTTTATCAATTCAGCATAAAGCGCGAGCTGCGCGATATAGCCCTTTGGCACCTCAGCCACGTTTGTCGGGGCAGGGCGGTTCGTCTTGTAGTCGACGAGCAGCACACGGTCGTCTGCCACGGCCAGCCGGTCCACCTTGCCGGAGATGGCGCGCAGCGATCCCGCAACCTTGAGCTTGCCCATGACCGACACTTCAGCCCGCGATCCTCGCGCGAAGATCGGCGCGAAATGAGGATTGCTCAGAATGGCCATGACGGCGTCCGCCGCCTTTTCGGTTTCGCCCACCGGCCAGTTTGATCCCACCCTCTCCAGATATCGCCACGCAACCGACTCACGTTCGTCCTCAGGCAGTTCGGGCAGGAACTGCAGCAGGCGGTGAATGGCGTTACCACGCTCCAATGCAAACCCCGGTGCCTTTGCCGGACCCAGGACCGGAGAGACAGGCGAGGGGACGATTTCCCTCTCGCCCTCGATGAGCAGCCCGGCACCTGAAGGCGCGAGCGGCTTTGGAATGGCCGGGGCAGGGGGGAGTGGCATCAGCAACTCAGGCGGAAGCGGCACAGCGCTCCGCTGCTTCTCTTCGTCGCCCTGCTTGATCTCGATCTCGCCCACGGGCGTCGTGCGGAATCGCAGGACCGGCGCGCAGACTTCCGGATCGTTCCGTTCTTCAGCGCCAGCCTGACCCTGGAAGGCGGCCAGCACCATGCTGTGCCAGGTTTCCGTGCTGGGCCTCGACCCGTGATAGCCGCAGACGATCAGTCGGTCTTCCGCGCGTGTCATGCCGACGTAGAGCAGGCGTCGGTATTCGTCCTCCGCCTTGCGCTTCACCTCTGCCTCGAAGGCGCTGGTCACGCTGTTGGCGAGATCCTTGCCCTTGCGCCACAGGAAGCCCGTGACCTCTGTGCGATTGTTGAGCCTGATCGGTAGCAGATCGGGGATATGGCCGTGGCTGACGGCCGAGCTGCCGGGGTCCACAAGAAACACAACCGGCGCTTCCAGTCCCTTCGCGGCGTGAACCGTCATGATGCGAATCTCGTCGCGCGACTGGTCCATCTCGCGTTTGATTTCGGGTGCTGCACCTTGGAGCGTCGCCAGCATCGCTTCCAGTCCGACAAGGCCAGTCTTCTCGCTCGTGAAGCAGAAGGACAGGAACTCATCGAGCACGTCGTTCGCCTCCGGCCCCAGCCGGGCTACGAACTGCTTGCGCGCGCCCTCCCGACCGGGAGAGCCGGTCAGCACACCTGCATAGAACTCATAAACCGGCATGAAAGCTGCCTGCGACTGCCATTCGCGCAAAGTCGAAACAATAGAAGCAAGGCGCTGATTTTCTTTTGATATATCAGTCAGGGCCGAGAAAAGAGAACGATCGCCGCGCCCGTGGGCGATGTCGAACAGGGCATCCTCATCAAGCTTGAAGATCGGGCTTTTCAGCACCGCCGCGAGAGAAAGATCGTCATGCGGCTGCACCAGGAAGCGCCCGAGCGCCACCAGATCCTTGATCGCGATATGCGAGGTGAGACGCAGCCTGTCCGCACCCGAAACCGCAATGTTGCGGTTTTTGAGCGCGCGCGAAAGCGCATGCACGAAGCGGTCGCGCTTGCGCACCAGCACCATGATATCGCCTGCCCGAAGCTTCCGCTGCTTGCCCTCAAGCACGTCGCCGTCCTTGAGCCAGGTCTTGATCCTTTCCGCGATGACCTCCGCCAGTCGCACCGCCGGCGCAGACGCGTGGTCAACCGGCTGGGTCCAGTCGTCCGGTTCCTCGACAGTGATGGGGCTCAGCGGCGACCAGACCTCAACATAGCCCGGCGCGTTCTCGCGGATGGCCTTGTGCTCTATCGGCTCGTCGTAATAGGTCACGCCCTTCCGTGCTTCAGGTCGCGAGAAAACGAGATCCACCGCGCGCAGCACGTCTTCCGTCGAACGGAACGAGCGGGTGAGGCGAACCCGTTCGAACCGGCCACCATTGAGTGGGACCTTCTGTTCGAAGGCAAAGCCGCTTTCCGTGAACGCAGCCGGTTCCGCGCCCTGGAAAGAGTAGATTGACTGTTTTTCGTCTCCCACCGCAAAGATGGTGCGCTGGACGCCGTCCCGCGCCCCGTGCCCGGCAAAGAACTCCTCCGCGAGACTGCGCACGATCTCCCATTGTGCGGGGCTTGTGTCCTGTGCCTCATCGATCAGGATGTGATCAATGCCGCGATCTAGCTTGTACTGCACCCAGGGGCCGACATCGGCGCGGGCAAGAAGGGCAACGGTACGCTGAATGAGATCGTTGAAATCGAGGAAGCCGCGGGCACGTTTCAGGTTCTCATACTGGCTGATCAGCGCATCAGCGATCGTGGCCACCGCATTCGTCGCCTCGATCTGGCGCAGCAGCGCAACCCTGTCGCAGACGCTGTTCAGATGCTCTGCCGCCTGGAGGTAACGCTCATAGATGTCGGGCAACCGGGCGCGCAGCGCCTTGGTGAAGGCGCGCTCAGCGTACGGGTTACCATCCCCTGTGAAGAACGCCTTGCGCAGAAGATCAAGCCGCTGCAGCGGATCGGGCTCTTCGAAGGCCCGATTACAATCACCCACCATCCAGTCAAGTAGGCTTTTCGCGCCAACATCCTCAGCAACAAGCGCAAACTCGGTGTATTGGGAAGGGCTGAACCCTGGCAGCGGCCAGCTTGCGGCAGCGATGGTCGAAGCATTCTCTTCCGGCCCGAAACCGAATTCCTGCTTGAGCCCCTTTTCGATGGAGATTCCATCCGTGAGCGCATCAATGAACTGACGCAGGGCATCACGCTTAGCGACAATTTCTTCCAGCAGCGACTGCAGGCCGCTTTCACCGCCCCGCTGCAGAATGTCCGCAAACGCCCTGTGAAGCGGCCCATCCTGATGCGCCGAAACGGTGGTCAGCAGCTCCCGCCGCGCCTCGAGGAACAGCGCCTGCTCCATCTGCTCGTCAAGCATTGTGAAGTGACCTGCAATGTTCGCCTCAAGCGGGAACTGATGCAGGATTGCTTCGCAGAACGCGTGGATCGTCTGGATTTTCAGACCACCCGGCGTCTCCAGCGCCCTTGCGAACAGCTGGCGCGCCCGTCGCAACTTGGCAGGAGTCGGACGCTCACCTTCCAGCGCTTCGACCTCCTTCGCCAGGTCTTCGTCGGCTGCCGTGCTCCACTTGGCAAGGTTGGCAAAGACACGGTTCGACATGTTGGCGGCCGCTGCGCGCGTATAGGTGAGGCACAGGATCTTGGACGGGTTCGTGCCCTTGAGGAGCAGACGGATGACGCGCTGGGCAAGAACGTGCGTCTTTCCGGAACCGGCATTTGCCGAAACCCATGCTGAAAGCCCCGGATCGGACGCCAGCGCCTGCTTTTCAATCGTGTCGAGGGGAATGCGTAGCGGCTGCTTCATTCCGCATCTCCGCTCTGATTGCCATCGCCACCGGCAGACCACTCAAGCACACGTGCCAGATGGTCATATTCGCCTTCCACATCGCCTTCCTTGAAGGGCAGGGCACGGGAGAGATACCCGGTACCGGGATTGGCATACAAATCGAGCAGCTTGCCAAGGCGCTCCCAGGCTTCCTCGGCCAGCTCAATTGCTGACTTCTCGCTGTTTTTGATCCTGAGGATCGATTCAGGCACAACCTCACCGTTAGCCCGCAGTCGTACATAGGTGAGCTTGCCAGGCGGGATTGGCCCGAGATCAACAAAGGCGCCGCGTTGCAGCAGCGCAGCTTCCAGCGGCAGCTGCGGTGAGAGTAGCGTATGGGCCTGCTTGGGGGACGGATTGCTGCCCGTCTTGTAGTCGATAATCTCGGCCGTTCCGTCGTCCAGCAGGTCAATCCGGTCCGCGCGGCCCGACAGCGTCACTTCCCGCTCACCGACGTTGATCGGCCAGGCGGCGATCTCCGGATGACGTTCCCGCACCCGGTTGTTCCGCGCCCGCTCCCACGCCAGCACCCCGACAGCTGTCTGCTCATAGCGAGGCCACCAGACAGTGCGGACATCCTGAGGCAGCTGCGCTTCGTCAAACACCTGTCGGCCCGTTTCGAGCAACTTTTCAAGCGCCTTTGGATCTGCCGGATCGATGCCGGAGCGCACAAACGCGTCGAGGGCATCGTGGAACAAGGTACCGCGCTCTGCCGCACCCGGATCGCGGATGTAGGGCTCCAGCGCCTGCAGCTTGAGGATCTTTCGTGCGTAGATCGCGTACGGGTCACGCCGCAGTGTTTCCACTTCCGTCACCGAGAAACGTTTCGGCCGTGCTTCAAGCGGTGGCTTCGGATTTGGCCGCGGCGCAAACTCCTCGCTCGCGGTTGCTGCCAGAGCCTCCATCCAGTCAAGATATTTCTGACCGCGCTGCTTCATTGCCTCGGCCTGATCCGGTCCGGCGCATGCGATCAGCCGCTGCAACCAGCGTGACGCCACGGCCGGCGCATTTCCGGCACGGGCAGAGCGTGAAAGAACAATCCGTGGCGCACCCATCGCCATCATGAAATCGTGCGCGGCAAGGCCGATGCGCCGTTCCGGCGGCAGAAGCGAAAGCTCGCCCTTCATCATGCGCGACATGAACCGATCGGAAGCCGGCACCTGTGGCCAGCCGCCCTCGTTCAGGCTGCCGAGCACGACCGTATCCACCTGCTGCAGACGCGCTTCCAGCGGGCTCCAGATGAACACGCGATGGTCACCGCCCATCTGTGGTTTGACCATTCGGCCCGCAATGAGCGCACCGAAAACATCCGGCCATTCGTGAATTCCGACCAGAATGCTGGACTGCGTCTCCACCAGCTCGCGGAGGAAGCGCGCAAGCGTTTCGCCTGCTTCGCCGCGATAAAGTTCGTAGAGGCTTTCGTCCTCCTGCCGCGCCAGCGCTTCGAGGGCGAGAACCGACGCGCGCGCGATTTCGGGAAGCGTCACTGCTGGCTGGCCGCGTAGGGAAGCCAACGACTCCAGCGCCTGCCTCATCCGCGCAAGAACGTCGCGTGCCTCGCCAATGCTTGCTTCAGTCACGCGTGGGAACCAGTTCGGCTTGCGTCCCTCCGCCAGCTGCGTAAGGCGCATCTCGAACAGCTCGCCCAGGTTCACGATGTCTGGTCGGCCTGTGCCACCGCGCATCGCCACAAGCTCGATCATCTCGGCCGAGCGTTTCACCACATCCCGGGGAAGCGAGAGATACAGGAGTGGATGCTTGAGTAGACTGATGATCGCTACCGGCTCTTCCGGGCTGCAGACCGTGTCTATCATCAACCGCAGCAGCGTTCCCGGTGCGGTATCGCCCAGCGGCCGCGAACCGGAATCATCCGCGCGAATGCCGAATCGGCGAAGCTCCGTTGCCACGCGACGGGCGAGTTCACGATTAGGCGTAATCACGGCTGCCGTGGCATTCTCGCCAGCGGAAATAGCATGACGCAAGGCGACGGCCACCGCCGCTGCCTCTTCGCGCTCAGTTGCAGCCTCGATGAGACTGACATCTTCCAGCGCTCCATTTGCCAGCGCCTGTTCCACGAAGTGACGGTCATTGGCCCAGACATCGGTAGTCTGCGCCGGCCGTAGCGCTTCACGCACCAGCAGACGACGCGAAACGAGAGCAGGGGAGGCGCGGCCAATCTCCTGCACGTCAGAACGTTCGATGCCGATGGTCTTCAGGAGCCGCTTCAGGCCGAACTGCGGGTGGCCACACGAGGAAAGCTCATTGCTGTCGCCAACCGCATTCCAGGATAGGTCGTCAAGCTGCAGGTCGAGCCCTGGCAGAACCACCGCGCCCTGATCCAGCCGCGCGATCGCCCCAAGCAGCCGCGCCACCGCGGGGTTTGAACCCGTTGAACCTGCGGCAATCACCGGGCCCCTGGGCGGGTTGCGCTTCAGACGCGCAACTTCAGCAGAAATCATGGCATTGCGGTGCGCGGCTGGGTTGGACTTGCCCATTTCCGCGAGCACAGCAGGCCAGGCCATGGTGACGATCTGCAGAAATTCGAGCGTCACCTGCCACCAGATGGCAAGCTCATCCGGCGCCAGCTCCGCAAGCTTTGACCAGTCGCCTTCTTCCGTTTCGACCTCGTCCATGAGGTCGGCGAGATCGCGAGCCAGCCAGAGACTGTCCGAAAGCGATGCCGGGATGATGATCCCTTCCTGAAAGAGTGCGGCCACGTGGGCGGGGAGGCGGCTCTTCCACTTCTGCACCAGCGGTGCCAGCAGCAGGATACGGTCGAGATTGGAAATCGGCGGCAGCATTTCCAGCTGTTCCGCACCGCCCTCCTCGGACACATCCGTAAGTTCTTCCTCGAACTCACCCAGCGCGCGGACCACAGGCAGGATGACCGTATCGCCGCCTAACTGCTTCATCAGCTCGGCGCGCAGCTCGCGCACTGCACGGCGGGTCGGCAGATAGATCGTCACCTCGGCGAGCGACAGCGGGTCGCCGGAGTAGCGGAAGCCCGGCACCAACGTGCCGTTCAGGAGCGCCTCCGCCAAGGTGGCGAGGAATGGCACCCCCGGCGAGATGGAAAAGACATTGGGAGCGCTGCCAGGCCCTTCCGTCATGAATTCTTGCTCACCCTTCGCAGCACGTCTTCCGCAGGAGCGATCGCGTCCGGTGTACCGACCGTAAGCCAATGGCCATCGAGTGGCAGACCGAACAGGCGGCCGGCGGCAATCGCCCGGTCGAAATAGAGGTTGAGCGAATGCGGCTCGAGCGTCACACCATCAAAGATGCGTGGCTGCAGGATGGCAGCGCCGGCGTAGATATAGCCTTCATCCGCACCCCTGGCGCGCTGGAGGGCTCCACCCTCTTCCATCACGAAGTCAAGTTTGCCCGTATGTCCGGTTGCAATCTGTGGGTCTGCCAGCATCAACAGGATATCCATCCGCTCCCCATCCCAGAACGAGGCCAGCCGCTCCAAGTTTGAACCGTCACGGTCGATCCAGAATGTGTCGGCGTTGAGGATGAAAAAAGGTTCTCCACCGAAAAACGGCAGCGCTTTCACAATGCCACCGGCGGAATCGAGCAGCTGGTCACGCTCATCGGAAATGGTGATGGCTGGCGTCTGCCGCGCCCGAACATGCTCGATCAACATGTCCGGAAAATAGTGCACATTCACTACCGCCTCGCGCACGCCCGCGTTGGCCAGCGCATCCAGCCCCCAGTCGAGAAGCGTCTTTTCGCCAACGCGCACGAGCGGCTTCGGCATGTGATTGGTGATTGGCCGCATGCGCGTGCCAAGCCCCGCAGCGAGCACCATCGCCTTGTCCGGACTGGTGTTCATTGCGCTGCTCCGTCGAGAAAGCCATGCCTTTCATAGAAGGCGCGCAGATGCGAGAGTGTCGGATGCGCCAGCGCCCGGCGCAGATAGTCCTGGATCCGGGGCAGATGCTTCAGATAGCCGGGCTTGCCATCACGCTTCGCCAGCCGAACGAAGATGCCGAGGATTTTTGTATTCCGCTGCGCCGCCGTGATGGCATAGGCTTGTTCAAACGCGGCGCGATCAAAATTGCCCCCGCGCGCAGCACAGTAAGCTTCCACGACAGCGCGCTCCACTTCCGGCGAAACATCAACGCGAGCGTCCATCGCGAGCGACGCCACGTCATAGGCGGCGGGGCCGAACACCGCATCCTGCACATCGATGACGCCGAGGCGGTCGAGCCCCTCGCACTCCTCCCGCCAGATCAGGTTCGGGGAGTGATAGTCGCGCAGCACAAGGCTCTGCTCGCTTTCGAGAAGCCGCGTGATCAGCGGCTCCCACAGCTGCCGGAACTCCTGTCGTTCCGCATCTGTGGCGGAGCGCCCATGGGCGAAGGGAATGTACCAGTCGAGCAGCAGATCGCACTCGATCTCGAACGCCGGGCGGTCGTAGCTCGAAACGACGTATTCGACAGCTTCCGAAACAGAAATGGTGTCCGGCCATTCCTGCACATGCATGGCAGCCAACAATCTGCCCGCTTCCTCGTAACGCGCGGCGCTGACTGAACCGTCCGGCAGCAGGAACGTCCCATCGCCCAAATGCTCGATGACCAGCAGTCCGGCTTCGAGATCCATCGCGAAGATTTGCGGAGCGCAGAAAGCTTTGTCTCGCAGAGCATTAGCAATTGCCACGAACGAGGTGACGGACTGCGCCAGCTTGGCGATCCTGCTGTAAGGCAGGCCATCACGAACTACCGGCTCGTTGTTGCGCTCCGGCGCGTCCATCAGGATCAGCCGCTCGCCTGCGCGGGCAAGGATCGTCTCGTAGGCACGGATCGAGGCGTCCCCCAGCATAAACCGGCGCCTTGCACCCTCATAGCCCGATCGGTCCAGAAACTTGCGCACTTCCAGCGTGTGGGCGATGCGGTTGAGCGCGCCTTCCGGTGCGGTGATTTCCACCCTCCGGCCGTCACCGACCTCAGAAAGTTTCACGTGAATCGCACCTGCAAGCTGATCGGCAGCCCTGTCCGGCCACTCCACAAGTGCAACGCCCTCCGAGACCGCCTCAACAAAGCCAAGTTCTTGCAGCTCTTCCGGATCGGAAAGCCTATAAAGATCAAAGTGTTGGACCGGGGTACGCAGCGGATAACGCTGCACGAGCGTGAATGTGGGGCTCGGCACCTCCAGCTCGTCATCATCGGCAATCGCGCGAATCAGGGCACGCGCCAGTGTGCTCTTGCCCATGCCGAGATCGCCATGGAGCGCCACGACATCGCCCTGGCGCAAAGCGAGTGCGAGGTCCTCGCCCAGCTGCTGCGTTGACGCTTCATCGGGCAGGTCGAGAATGATCTGAGACGTGGTCATGAACCCTATTCCGCTGCGGCGCGGACACCGTTGGGCGAGAGCGGAAAGCGGCAGATGACCGCCGTGCCGCGGCCTTCGCCTGTCTCGATCTGGACCGAGCCGCCATGGAGTTCAACGAAGCTCTTGACGATCGAGAGCCCGAGGCCCGCACCGCGCCGGCGGCCACCATTGTTACCCGCCTCGAACCGCTTGAAGATGGTCCGCAGAACTTCGGGCGCCATGCCTGGGCCGTTGTCGTGCACGCGGAAGACAACGCCATCGCCGCTATCCCAGGCAGAAACCGTGACCTTGCCGCCCTCAGGCGCGTAGTTCGCCGCATTGCTGAGCAGGTTGTAGAGGATCTGGCGCACACGGTTTTCGTCAGCATAGAAATGTCCCGGTGCGCGCGACACATCTACGTCGATGGAGATATTGTGCTCCGCCAGCCGCTTTTCCACGAGGCTCACGGCAGACTCCACCGTGGACGCCACTTTCACCTCTGTGACATCAAGCTCCATGATCCCCGCATCTACGGTGGCGAGGTCCAGAATGTCGTTCACGACGGTGAGCAGGAGCGAGGAAGATGAGCCGATGTGATCCACATACTCGCGCTGACGCGGTGTGAGCGGTCCGGTGGTCTCAAGCGCCAGAAGCTCGGTGAAGCCGATGATGTTGGTGAGCGGAGAACGCAACTCGTAGGACACATGCTGGACGAAATCGTTCTTGAGCTTGTCAGCTTTTTCGAGCGCCTCATTCTTTTCCAGGAGCGCCCGTTCAACGTTCACGCTGTCCGTGACATCCACAAAAGTCAGCATCGTCTGCCCGTTCGGCAGATAGATCACCGCGTACTGAAGAATGGTTCCGTTGGACAGCTCTGTCTGTCCATGGCTGTCCCGGCGCTCATCATCAAACCCGGTGGCAGCGGCAACGAAATCGCCCCACGGGCTAGGATTGGCTAGCGCATCGCATGCGGTCTTAAGCAGCGCGATATGCACGTCGCCGTCAACGAACTTGTCGGGGATACCCCACAGCCTTCGGAAGGCTGGATTGGAAAGACGCAGGCGCCCATCCGAACCAAACACCGCCACGCCTTCCGCCAGGTTGTCGAGCGTCTCACTCTGCACCTTCACAATGGAATTGTAGCGGCTCTCGAGACTGATCTGTTCCGTGAGGTTCTCGAACACCCAGGTTATGCCGCCCTTTGGCTGCGGATTGGCAATGACGCGAATGGTGCGTCCATCCGGCAGATGCCACCAGTGTTCCTGCGGTTCCACGGCACGATAGACAGCGAGAACCTGATCCTTCCAGCGTCGCCACTCGGGCTGCTCCGCCAGTTTGCCTTCGCTGCGCAGGCGGTCGAGGAAGATGGCATTCTCCGGCTGGCCGTCAAGGAAACGGGTATCGAGACCCCACAGCTGCTGGAATGCCTGGTTGTAGAACCGGAGCTTCTGGTCTGCGTCAAAGGTGGCGACCGCCGTCGTCAGCTTGTCGAGCGTATCCGCATGGCTCCGCACCATGCTCTCGAACTCGCGACGAAGAGCTTCAAGCTCACTTGCGTCGTGTGCAATTCCGGCGCTTCCGGACGGACCAGTCACGGCCAAGACGTCAAAGACCTTGCGCTCGTTGGCAACAACCGCCGTGACAGGCGTGTGTACGGTTTCGCCGGCGCGCGATTTCTCCGAAATTGTTTCACGTGTAACAGCAGGCAGCAGCTCGCGTCCCTCGGCCACTGCGAGCTCGGGAGTTGCAGCTTCCACAGCGCGGGCATAGGCGTGGTTAACCCAGCTCAGTTTTCCATTCTGGTCGCGAAGCCAGAGCGGTGCTTCGATCTCATTGGCCAGCCGCAGCAGGTTGTCATGATTCGCACGCAGCTGCTCGACCTCAACCTTCAGCCGTGCATGATCGGATTGAAGCGCAGATAGAGAAGAAAACCGCAGCACCGCATGCAGCGCTGAGCGGCGACCCTGAACTTCGAGAAGCGTGCCGGTCTGTGTTTCAGCAACAAGGTCGAACCCCCGTCCGTGGTCGCGTAACGCTTCAAGTTCGCGGTCCAGCGCAGACGCAGACTTGCCATTGAGCCAGCGTCCGAAGGCAAGGAACATGTTGCGCTCCAGAGGCGCGCCGGAACTTGCGGGCAGATCGCCCACGATCGACGGCTTGCCGCCATCTGTCGGCCAAACGATAACACGCTGGTCCTTGAGGTTGAGCAGCGCTTCCGAGCGGGAGAGCGCCGTGGACAGTTCCGCTACGCGCGTCTTCAGCTCCGCGTTTTCAGCGACCGACCTGGCGCGCATCCTGATCATGGCGATTGCGCAGAGGAAAGCGGCGCCCATGACGCCGGCAAGGATTGAGAACTGGAGTGCACCGTGGGTGCTGATCGTCATCGGGCCGAGGAGGGGAAGATCCAAAGTTGCCTGCGCAGCCGCAGGGTCCATGAATGCAGTGAGCGCAATCGTGCTCGATAGCGCTTTCCCGGCAAAGCGAAGCGCCTTTCGTTTTGGCGATGTTCCCGGACCCTGAGGCCCCCCAACCTCGCCGAAAAGCGGGCTCAGCCCCAGCATATCGTTCCTCTCCAGCGAAAAGATCAAAAACACCAGTGCCGCAACCGCTGCACACTCGAATCAGCGCACTGTAGCTGTTCGCAGAATCCTCGTGAAGAAGGCATTAACCATAAATGCGTGAAGCGGGACCACCAGAGGTGATCCCGCCACACTGAGCGATGCTACGAACCCGTTAGTAGCGGTAATGATCCGGCTTGAACGGGCCTTCCGGCGAGACGCCGATGTAGGCAGCCTGATCCGGCGTGAGCTGCGTGAGCTTCACACCAAGCTTGCCGAGATGCAGGCGTGCGACCTTTTCATCCAAGTGCTTCGGCAGCACATAAACCTTGTTTTCGTACTGGCCTGGGCGCAGCCAGAGTTCCATCTGTGCCAGAACCTGGTTGGTGAAGGACGCGGACATGACGAAGCTCGGATGGCCGGTGGCATTGCCGAGGTTCAGCAGGCGGCCTTCCGACAGCAGGATGATGCGCTTGCCATCAGGGAAGGTGATCATGTCCACCTGCGGCTTGATGTTGGTCCACTTGAAATTGCGCAGGCCAGAAACCTGAATTTCGTTGTCGAAG
>Ga0182741_1004453_pt1 | contig 13785 bp, 11 predicted proteins | sample eDN5th37CBELigOP_FD_128874 | JGI IMG/M metagenome (GOLD analysis project Ga0182741, IMG submission 128874) | Enriched Organic Plus compost microbial communities from Emeryville, California, USA - eDNA 5th pass 37_C BE-Lig OP (version 2) (version 2) ...
CGGGGCGCTCTTGGAGATGAGCCAGCCGTTGTTGCCGATGGGGATGAAGACGCCGATTTCCATGACACTCACTCCTGAGGACGGGGAGACGGGAAAGCGCTCCGGCCACGCTGCCCGACACGCTGTGACTTCGAATGTATTCAGGTGTTATTGCCGTCTGTGTGCCGTCCGGTAACGGGCTTGTTGCTCGCGTTAACGATCGTCGACAGCGCCTGCGAACGGCATCGCACACGGCGCCGCGCTCCCCCGTTCCACCCAGGCGACGTCGAAGTTGCGGTGCACCGCCTCGCTCTCGTCCCCGTAGATGCGCGCCAGCAGCAGATCCGCCGCGGCAGCCGCCATGTCCTCGAGCGGCTGCCGCACGGTCGTCAGGTCGAAGATCGCCCAGCTCGACTGCTGCAGGTCGTTGTATCCCACCACCGAGACCTCCCCCGGCACCTCGAGGTCGAGCCGCTTGGCGGCATCGAGCGTGCCGTAGGCGATGTAGTCGGTCGCGCAGAACACTGCGGTGGGCCGCCCCTTCCCGCCCAGCAGCGCCAACCCACCCGCGAGACCGGTGGCCGCGTCCACCGCGCCGCGATGGATGTACCTCTCGTCGATCGGTACCCCGAGCGCATCGAGACCGTCACGGAAGCCCTTCTCCCGCAATCGGATGCTGGGGTTCTCCAGCGGGCCGGAGATCAAGCCGATACGGGTGTGCCCCATGGCGACCAGATTCTCGGCGACGAGCCGGCCGCCGCCGATGTTGTCGGAGGTCACCCGGTCCACCCGTCCCACGAGCCGGTCGTCGACGTCGCGGTTGAGGATGACCAGCGGGATCTTCCAGTCGATCATCTCCGAGACGATCGGCGAGTCGAGTCGAGAGGAGATGAACACGACGCCGTCGACCAGCCCTCCGCGCAGCGCGAGAATGTCCTTCTCCAGCGAACCCTCCGTGCGGTCGCTCAGGAGCAGTACCCGGTAGTCGTTGCGGGCGAAGCAGTCCTGCAGGGTGTTCACCAGGGTCGGGTAGGAGGGGTTGTGCAGGTCGCCGCTGACGACACCGATGGTCGACGACTTCCGGGTGATCAGGCTCCGCGCGGTGACGTGCGGGACGTATCCCATCTCCTTCGCCAACGCCTGGATCCGCAGGCGTGTGCCCTCGACGACCCGCGGGTCGTCGCGCAGGGCGCGGGACACCGTCGACTGCGAGACCCCCGCGCGACGAGCGACGTCGTAACTGGTGACCGACTTGTTGCCCATTCCCGGATTGTAGGGACGCGACGGCGGACGGGGTGGCGCGCAGCGTCGTTTCACGTGGCGAACACATCGGTAACACCCGCGAAACCAGCACTGGGAATTATTTGTGTCGCGTACGAATCGACCGAGCGAAACCGAGAACCGAATGCCTGCCGAACTCGAGCTTGCAGGGTCCCGCCGGGCACCCGCCGACCGGATGCTGAGCGACCGCCTCCGCGGAGGACACGCCCTGCAGAAGTCTCCCCGTAGGGCATACGCGCTGCTCCGCGCCGCGATCCGCACCGGCGAACTGCCCTCCTCCAGCAGACTCGAGGAGTCGTCGCTGGTCAAGGCGCTCATGACGAGCCGCAACGCGGTCCGGTTGGCGTTGCAGCAGCTCGGTGAGGACGGTCTCGTCGAACGGCGGCCCGGTGCCGGCACGGTGGTGGTCGAGGAGATCCGGCAGTTCCCGGTCTTCGAGTGCCTGGGACCCACCCTCGGGGTGACGGCGGAACTGTGCCTGGTCGAGGCGCGCGAGGTTCCTCTCAGCGCCCACCTGTCCTCGAGGTTCGACCGCGACCAGGGCACGATCTGGATGTCGGAATATCTTGTGAAGGTCCGCGGCCGGGCCATCGGCATCTTCTCCCGCTACGGCCTCGCCCCGGCCCCGGCTCTGGAGACGGCCCGTCCCGTGCTCGGCCCCGACGAACTGAGCTGGTACCGGCGCATCCACGGCGAGGCCCCGGGCGACATCCACGTGGCCATCGAGGCCACCGGAGCCGACGAACGCACCGCGAAGCTGCTCGGCATCGAACGCGACCGGCCGTTGCTCATGCGCGAGACACTGTATTTCGATCGCACCCGCACGCCCCGCGAGTTGCACGTGACCCATCTCGACAGCCGGCGCGCCGCGCTCGTGACCACGGCCTCGCATCCCACCGAGACGGCGTAACCGTCGTTCACGGGGCCCCTGACCTCGCAGAACGGCTGCCGAGGTGGATTCCCGAAAACGGCGTAACTCCCGGGACACTGCTCCGAAACCACGTGAATCGTTCCCCCTCATACCTTTTCGTTGTCCGAAGACGAGGACGCAGTGCAGTGACAGTGTGAAGGGAAACATACATGGCGAGCACGAACAGTGTGGTCCGGACGACGCGAGGCCGCGCCCTCCTGACGAGCGGTGTCATCGGAGTGCTGGCACTCACCGGGTGCTCGTCCGGAGAATCCGATGCGAAGGCCGGGGCCGACTGCGCCGAGACGACCCAGGCCCATCTGCTCCTGCAGACCGGCGATCTCGACGTCTCCTACATCCCCTACGGCATCCTCGCCGACGAACTGGGCTACATGGCCGAGGAGTGCATCGATCTCTCCGTCGACGTCACCCTCGACAGCGCCATCCAGTCGCTGATGAGCGGCAAGACCGACTTCGTGATGGCCGGTCCCGAGCAACTCCTGTCGGTGAACAACGGTGATCCGTTCGGCGGCAAGATGATCTACAACCTCATCCCCGACCTGAACATCTACCTCGCCGTCCTCGACGACTCCCCCATCCGTTCGACGGCCGACCTCGCCGGCAAGACGATCGGCCTGGAGAGCTCGAGCGTGATGTACGACGCCTTCCTCGCCAAGTCGCTCGAACCCCACGGCCTGAGCCTCGACGACCTCGACTTCGTCGTCACCGGTTACGGTTCCACCCCGCCCGAGGCACTGAAGTCCGGTGAGGTCGACGCGGTCCTCTACTGGCCCGGCATGTTCACCTCCTGGGAGGCCGCCGGATACGACATCCGCATCATCGAGGGCACCGAGTGGAGCGCGGACTTCGACGGCATCGGCATCGCCGCCCGCGACGACTACATCACCGAGAACCCCGAGGTCGTCGAGGGCTTCTCCCGGGCCCTGGCCAAGTCCGCCGTCTACCTGCAGCAGTACCCCGACAGCGCGATCCGGCTGTTCTGGGAGGCCTACCCCGAACGGGCCCCGCTGCCCGGCGCCGACGAGGCCGAGGCCCTCGAACGCGACAAGGCTGTCCTCGAGGCGACGCTGGGCTCGATGCGGATCGACACCAACCCCGCCGACTACGTCTGGGGCACCCAGACCGCCGAGCGGTGGGCCGCCCACATCGCGTACCTGCAGGGCGCCGGCATCGTCGATCCCGCGAAGACGGTCGACCCGGCCGACTTCATCGTCACCGACCATCTCGAGGCAGCGAACGACTTCTCTGCCGACACGATCACGGAGCAGTAGCCATGAGCCTTCTGTCGACTCGCGAGATCACCGTTCCTGCGGATCGGGACGGCACCATCCGGCTCGACGACGTCACGATGGAGTTCCGCACCCGTGACGGCGGCACGATCCGCGCCGTCGACGACGCCACCCTCCGCATCCCGTCCGGGCAGTTCGTGTCGGTCCTCGGCCCCAGTGGCTGCGGCAAGTCCACCCTGCTGCGCATCATCGCCGGTCTCGCCGCACCGACGACCGGCGCGGTGTCGATCGGGCCGAAGGAGATCAACGGCCCCAGCCGGCAGGTGGGCATCGCCTTCCAGTCCCCCTCGCTGCTGGACTGGTACACGATCGCCGAGAACATCGCCCTGCCGGCGCGGATGGGCAAGAAGTCCACTCTCGACGACAAGGCGCTGAAGGCCCGCGTCGAGGAGCTGCTCGACATGGTCAAGCTCTCGGGTCTGGGCAACAAGTACCCGAAGGAGCTGTCCGGCGGTATGCGACAGCGCGTCGCCATCGCACGCGCCCTCATCAACGACCCGTCGGTCATCCTGATGGATGAGCCGTTCGGGGCGCTCGACGCGATCACCCGCGAGCACATGCACGACGAACTGCTCGCGATCTGGGAACGGTCCAAGGCCACGGTCTTCTTCATCACCCACGACATCTCCGAGGCCGTCTACCTGTCCGACCGGGTCATCACCATGTCGCCGCGTCCCGGCCGCATCGTCAGCGACATCACCATCGACCTTCCGCGTCCGCGCGGCGAGGAGACCCGGCGCATGCCCGAGTTCGCCCGTCTCGCAGCCGATCTGCGGCAGTACATCAGTCACTAGGAGTCCCGATGTCCCAAGCGCTCGCCGCTCCTGCCGTCGCGGCCGCCCCCGCCGCGCCGAGCACCGACGAATCCCGCTCCCCGCTGCGCGTCGTCCTCACCGGTGCGCGCTGGGTGGGCATCACCGCCGCCTACACCGCTGCGGCGCTGGCCTTCTGGCAGATCGTGGTGTGGGCGTTCCGGATCGACCCGCTGGTGCTGCCCGGCCCGGCGCCCGTCCTGAAGGTCCTGTGGCAGCAGATCCAGTCCGAGGTGGTCTGGAGCGCCGTGTGGGTGACCTTCCAGGAGGCGATGCTCGGCTTCGTCATCGGCGCCGCCGTGGGCATGGCCCTGGCCGTGCTGTTCGCCGAGTCCGATCTGCTGTACCGCCTGATCAACCCCTACATCGTGGCGTTCCAGGCGTTGCCGAAGGTCGCGCTGACCCCGCTGTTCATCGTGTGGTTCGGCTTCGGCATCTGGTCGAAGGTCGTGCTCATCGCCACCTTCGTGTTCTTCCCCGTGATGGTCAACATGCTGCAGGGTCTGCGCAGTACCACCGAGGCCGAGGAAGAACTCATGCGGGTCTCCCACGCCACCCGCTGGCAGCGGTTCCGTCACCTGCGCTGGTACAAGGCCCTGCCCTACCTGCTCGCCGCCATCGAGGCCAGCTTCGTGCTGTGTCTGACGGGCGCGGTGTTCGCCGAACTGCTCGGATCCGGCACGAGCGTCGGCCTCGGCACCATGCTGCAGATGTACACCTCCCGCCTCGACATCCCCGGCATGTTCGGGATCATCACCCTCCTCGCGCTGTTCGGTGTCGCGCTCGACCTCGTCGTCAAGCTCGCCAAGCGCTGGTTCCTCCGCTGGGACGGCCCCTCGCGCTGAGTTGCAAGGCCTCTCGACCCGCCGCCCCCTCACCTCGAAGGAGTTCTCCATGACCGAGAAAGCCCCCATGTCGCTCATGTGCGACATCTCCCTGATCCACACCAACGGCAAGTGGCGGTACCCGGGTTCGTGGGAGGGATACCCCATGTACGGCGACCCGGCGCTCTACTTCGAGATCGCCCGGATCCTCGAACGCGGCAAGTTCGACGGCGCGTTCTTCGCCGACGTGGCCGGCACCCCGATGGTCGACGGATCCACCGACGCCACCGTGGAACTCGGTGTCGCCTGGCCGCGTCACGATCCGATCCCGATGGTCGCGGCGATGTCGGCGGTCACCGAGCGGCTCGGTTTCGTCACCACGATGTCGATGACCTACAACCACCCCTTCCACACCGCCCGCATGATGGCCAGCCTCGACCACGTGACCCGCGGCCGGGTCGCCTTCAACGCGGTGGTCAGCGGCTTCCCGCAGGAGGCCCAGAACTACGGCTACGACGACACCCCGGACCACGGCTGGCGCTACCGCCGGGCCGAGGAGTTCCAGCTCGTCATGAAGAAGCTGTTCGAGTCCGTCGAACCCGACGCGATGGTCTGGGACCGCGCGACCGGGCGGGTCGCCGACCCGACGAAGGTGCACCGCATCGACCACGAGGGCGAGCACTTCAAGGTCATGGGCCCGCTGCCGGTCGCTCCCGGACCGCAGGGTCGCCCCATGCAGGTCATGGCCGGTCAGTCCGCCGACGGCATGCGCCTGGCCGCCACCTACGCCGACCTGCAGTTCGCGCAGGCCCCCACTCTGGAGCTGAAGAAGAAGCACCGGGCGCGCCTCGACGAGGCGTGCCGGGCGGTCGGCCGCGACCCGAAGGAGGTCGGCATCGTGTGGGCCGGCCAGTTCGACGTCGTCGCCGACGAGTACGAGGCCGCCGAGAACCGCCGCAAGTACATCGAGCAGCACGGCGACCGCATGCCGCTGGTGTTCCTGAGCCAGTGGTGGGGTCTCGACGGCTGGAAGCTCGACCCCGACGCGACCGTCCACGAGACGATCACCGCGGTGCGCGAGGCGAAGGCCGCCCCCAACTGGGGTTACCTCGACATCGCGATGGAGATGACCAGCCCCACCATCACCATCGGCGAGTACGCCCTGGCCCGTCTCGACGAGATGAGCGAGTTCGTCGGCACCCCCGAGCAGCTCGCCGACCGGATGGAGGAGGCTTTCTGGGAGAGCGGCGCCAACGGCGGTTTCATGATCGCCCCGCGCTCCGGTGTCCCGGCCGGCATCGAACGGTTCGTCGACGAGGTGGTCCCGATCCTCCAGCACCGCGGCCTGTTCCGGAAGGAATACGAGGGCACCACGATGCGCGACCACGTCAAGGGCAGGTGACCCCCCACCACGACGCCGTCGACCTGGCTGCCGACCCCGCTCCGGCGGGGTCGGCCCCGGCCTCGCGGACATTCGCCCTCGCCGCTCTGATGCTGGCGATGTTCTTCGCGATGGCGTCCAACACCATGGTCCTCACCGGACTCCCCCAGGTCGTCTCCGATCTCGACGGCTCCCCCATCGAGTACACCTGGATCGTCACCACTTCCCTCCTGCTGCTCACCGTCACCACTCCGGTGTGGGGGCGCCTGTCCGACACGGGACGTCACAAGCAGCTTCTCGTCACCGCCATCGCGATCTACGTGGTGGGCACCACGATCGCCGGTCTCGCCGTCGATCCCCTCATGATCATTGCGGCCCGCGCCGTCATCGGGCTCGGCGCCGGTGGCATCGTCACCCTCGTCCAGCTCACGATCACCTCGATCACCGACGAACGCGAACGCCCGAAGTACTTCGGGTATCTCGGTTCCGTCATGGCCGTCGCGTCGGTGTCGGCGCCCGCTCTGGGTGGTATCGTCGTCGACCTCGGCGGCTGGCGGTGGGTGTTCTTCTCCACCCTGCCCCTGGCCGTGCTGGCTCTGGTGATGGTGCTACTGTTCGTCCCCCGCTCCGGCGCCACGACGGCACCGACGGGTCGATTCGATTCCCTCGGTGCTGCAGGTATTCTCGTGTCCTCACTGAGCCTGATGGCGTGGATCACGATCGTCGGTCCCGGCTCCGGGTGGTTGTCCGGACCGTCGCTGGCCGCCGTCGGGGCGGTCGCCGTCCTGGTCGTCGCCTGCGCCGTGATCGAACGCCGTGCCGCGGCGCCACTCGTGCCGGGCCGGCTGCTGACCCATCCGGATCTCGTGAAGATCCTCGTCGCGTCGGTGGTTGTCGGTGTCGGATCGTTTGGAGCGACAGTCTATTTCGCTCTGTACTTCCAGAACGTGCGCGGACTGTCGGCGGGCGCCGCCGGTCTGCTGCTCGTGCCGATGTCGGTGGCGACGTTCGTGATGTCGCTCGTGACGGGACGCGTGGTCTCGCGCACCGGCCGCGATCTGCCACTGCTCGTCGCGGCCGCGGCGACCATCGTCGTGGGGTTCGTGCCGCTCACCATCCTCACCGCCACGACCTCCGCCTGGCTGGTCGCCGCAGCGGGCGCACTGATCGGCGGTGGCCTGGGCGTACTCACCCAGCAGCTGGTCGCCACCGGGCAGCGGTATCTCGCCGCCGCGGACATCGGCGTCGGCTCGGCGCTGATCCTGTTCGTCCGCAGTCTCGCAACCGTGTTGTGCCTGTGCGTGTTCGGCGTACTGGTCGATGCGGCGGTCGACTCCGCCGATGGCGTCGAGGGATACGTCGACGGTATCCGGCTGGTGTTCCGCATCGGGCTCGTCGTGGCCCTGGCCGGACTCGTCGCCCTGTGCCGCCTGCGGCCTGCCCTGCCGAAAGGAGCCGAAGCATGAGCACTCTCACGGATCGGCACGTGTTCGTCACCGCCGCGGGATCGGGTATCGGTGAGGCGGTCGCTCGACGTGCCCTGAGGTCCGGCGCGTCGGTCACGGCCGTCGACCTGGCCGGCGACGGCATCGAGCGGCTCCACGACGAGTTCGGCGAGCGGGTTCTGCCGGTGAAGGCCGACATGACCGCCGAGCTCGACGTGGCCGCCGCGGTCGCCGAGGCCGTGGACACCTTCGGCCCCATCGACCAGGTGCACAACGCCGTCGGCGGCGGGCGGGGAATGGCCCCCATCGTCGAGATGCTGGTCGAGGACTGGGATTTCACGATCGATCTGGTACTCCGCTCGTGTTTCCTCGTCACCAAGCACACGGCACCGCAGATCACCGACGGCGGCGCGATCGTCAACGTCGCCTCGATCAATTCGCGTCTGCCGCACTATCCGGCGAGTTCGTATTCGAGTGCGAAGGCGGCGGTGGAGATGTTCACCAAGAGCGCGGCGCTCGAACTCGGCCCGCGGCTGCGGGTCAATGCCGTGCTGCCGGGCATCGTGCGTACCGCCTCGACCGCCGAACAGATCGCGCCGGGCTCCCCCGGCCTGCGTGCCTTCGAACGGACGACCCTGCTGGGGCGGGTCGCCGATCCCGACGACATCGCGGGACCGTGTCTGTTCCTGGCGAGCGAGGACGCCCGCCACATCACCGGAACGAGCCTCGTCGTCGATGCAGGCTGCGAAATCATGGGCTACCCCGATCCCCGCGACTACCTCGCGGCAACGGAAGGAAAGAAATGACCGAAGGTGCACTGTCCGGCAGGTCGATCGTGGTCACCGGCGGCGGCCGCGGCCTCGGCCGGGCCATGGCCTATGCGACGGCGCAGGCCGGGGCGCACGTCGTCGCGGTCGACATCGACGCCGACGCGTTGCGTGAGACCGAACAGGAACGGCCCGCCGGCACCGTGGTCGAGACCGAACGCGTCGACCTCACCGACGAGGCCGCCGTCGAGGACCTCGCCGCCCGGCTCGACGAACGCCTCGACGGGGTCGATGTGGTGTTCGCCAACGCGGGCATCGTGCTGGTGAAGCCGAGCGTCGAACTGACGAACGCCGAACTGTCCCGGGTGTTCGGCATCAACGTGCTCGGCACCTTCGCCACCGCGCGGGCATTCGGCAAGCGGATGCTCGCCGGGCGCGGCGGCAAGCTGATCCTGACATCCTCACAGGCCGGTTATCGCGGCACCGCGCAGTGGACCGCCTACTGCGCCAGCAAGGCGGCGGTGACCAGCATGACCCAGTCGCTCGCCGCCGAGTGGGGGCCGACGGTCACGGTGAACGCCATCGCCCCCGGTGCGGTGCACACCAACATCAACGATCACGTCATGCGCGACCCCGACTACATCGCGATGCTCGAGCAGGCCACCGCCGCGGGGCGGCTCGCCGTGCCCGAGGACTTCGGTCCGCTGGCCGTCTTCCTGGCCGGTCCGGGCAGCGACATGATGTCCGGGACCGTGGTGGACTTCGACGGCGGGAAGAAGTAGCCGGTAGTCGCTATCACCTTGGTCAACAGGGATGTCGATCATTGGTGTGTTCCGATCCCCGCGCTGATTGCCGGGTCTCACGAACATCCTGACAACCAGCGAATCGCCGCAGCGGATGACCAGGATCGCCGCGGATGGGTGGTTACAGGATCTCGACGTATCCCTCGGTACCGTTCACGCGGATGCGTTGCCCGCCGCGGATGAGGCGGGTGGCGCCCTCCACCCCCACGACGGCCGGCAGTCCGTATTCGCGGGCGATGACCGCGCCGTGGGTCATCAGCCCGCCCACCTCGGTGACCAGACCGCGCACCGTCACGAACGCCGGGGTCCAGCTCGGGTCGGTGAAGGCGGTGACCAGGATGTCGCCGGGTTCGAGATCCGCCCCGTCCGTGTCGGCGACGACGCGGGCCCGCCCTTCGACGACACCGGTGGACACCGCGATGCCGGGCAGGGCTCCGTCGGGGAGCCCGTCGCGGTTGTACGCACCGACGAGGGTTTCCCCGGTCGACAGCAGCACCCGCGGCGGGGTGAGCGTGGCGTGGCCGGCGAACTCCCGTCTTCGCTCGGCGACGAGATCGCGGCAGGGACGCCGGGTGCGGACCACCTCCTCGAACTCGTCGAAGCGCAGGAAGAAGACGTCGTCGGGCGTGTCGACCATCCCGGCGTGGACGAGCCGCTCGGCCTCGCGCAGCAGCGCCTGCTTGTACACGAGGTAGCGGCCGACCATGGCGTACTTCGGGTACTCCCGGTAGCCGGCGAACGCCCGGATCCGGTCGATCAGCCGCTCGACCTCCCGCGCCTTGTTCTCCCCGTCGGGTAGCTCGCGCACGCGGTCGAGGAGTTCGCGCCTCTTCTCCTCCGCGCGGCGGCGTCCGTCGTCGAAAAGTCTTTGTGCGGCGCCGTTTTCGAAGTTGGCGAGGTTGCTCGCGATCATCGGCACCAGCATGGTGGGGCGTTCGGCCCAGCGGGGACGGGTGAGGTCGATCTCGCCGACGCAGCGCCGGCCGTACCGGGCGAGGAAGCCCTCGAACACTTGCCGCACCTGCGGGCCGCCTTCGAGTCGGCCGAGTGCGTCGAGGAACCGCGCATCGTCGAAGCCGCGCTCGTCGACCTGTTTCAGGAAGGCGACGACGTCCGGATGTGGGCGGACGGCGTCGGCGACGTCCAGCAATGCCAGGCCCATCTCGGAGGTGACGTTGTAGGGCACCGACTGCGAGACGACGTCGGCGACGTTCCGTTCCCCCAGCCAATCCCGGATCCGCTCGTTCAGCTGTTCCGCGGCCTCCATCCCCGCCGCGATCACCTTGCCGCTCTCCGGGTCGAACAGCACGCGCTGCAGCTCCGCGATGTCCGCACGGATGAACTCGAACACCTCCGCACCGGTGAGGTTCTCGATGCGGCGAGCGGACTCCGCGATCGACTCCTCGTTCCGGTCCACGAGTTCGGGGACGATGTCCGGATCGATGTCGTCGGGTGCGGGCGGCAGACCGACGCGTGGAGCGGCGGGGTCGTCGGGCCGGACGGGCACGAATCCCCGCTCGAGGACGGTCTGCAGGGCGTCGCCGATGAGGGGGTCGGACCTCCCGATCGCCGCCACGAGGTCCGGCCCCCGCGCGGGTGAGGCGAGCATGCCGGTGACGTCGACGAAGAGTCGTCCACCCGCGTGCCGCATGGGTGCCCGGCTGGTCAGCTGCCACACCGAGATCCCCAGTGGTGTGATGGGATCGGTCATCATCTGCTGGTGACCGACGGACACGTAGACGTGTGGCCCGTCGTCGCCGGCCTCCGGGATCGGGAACAGTGTGGTGATCGGCCGGCTCTGCACGATCCGGAAAGCGCCGTCGGCGAAACACCATTCGATGTCCTGGGGAGAGCCGAAGTGCGCTTCGATCCGACGTCCCAGTGCCACCAGGTCCTTCACCTGCCCGTCGGCCAGGACCGGAGTGTCCCGTTGCAGGGTGTGCTCGACGATTTCGCCGTCGCGTACCGCATACGCGTCGGCGTTCACCTGTCCGGCGACGAGACCCTCCCCCGGCCCGGGCACGGCGTCCACGCGGGCGACGGTGCGGTCGGAGGTGACGGGGTCGGCGGTGAACAGCACGCCGGAGGCCTGCGGGACCACCATCCGCTGCACGACGACGGCCATGTGCACCCGGCTGTGGTCGAAGCCGTTGCGCTGCCGGTAGGCGACGGCGCGTTCGGTGAACAGCGACGCCCAGCAGCGGCGGATGTGCCGGAGGATCTCCGCGGTTCCCCGGATGTCCAGGTAGCTGTCCTGCTGGCCGGCGAAGGATGCGGTGGGCAGGTCCTCTGCGGTCGCGCTGGACCGCACGGCGACGGGAACGTCCTCGCCGAGCTCCCGGATCCGCGCGGTGATCTCCTCGGCGATCACGTCCGGGACGGGACGGTCCTCGATCGCCTGCCGGATCCGTGCACTCGCCACCGTGAGGTCGCCGGAGTCGAGCAGGTCGTCGACGGACGCCGCCGCGAGAACCTCCCTGTAGGCGTCGGTCGTCACGCAGAACCCGTCGGGGACGTGGGCATCGGCGATGCGTCGCAGTTCCCCGAGATTCGCCCCCTTCCCACCCGCGACCGGCACTGCGGTGCGGTCGAGATCGTCGATATTCACCACGTAGGCCATTGCGGCTCCCCACCTGCGGATTCGATGCTGTGCAGGCGAGTATGGACCGAATTCGCGATCCTCATGAGCTCCGCGGATCGTGTATAACCTGAAAGGGGGACGGAAATCGGAGTTACAGCGGTGCGCCGAACTGCGAGCCCAGCCGCAGCGCCTGGTCCGTCACCCGTTCCGCCAGCTCCACCCGTTCCTCGAGGGTTCCGGTGAGCAGCACCCAGGAGCGGCCGGTCGCGGATACTGCTCCAACTGTGCAAGCGGCGGATTGGTGTTCCCGACTTCCCGTGACGCAGTCGGGAACACCGGATCGGCGGTTCAGCGCGGGTCCGGGCCCTCCACCAGCGGAAGCGACTCGTCGGCCGTCCACGCGTTGAGCGACCCGTCGTACACGGCCACGTCCGACCGGCCCACCGCCGCGAGGGCGTGGGCGAGACCGGACGCCGCGATCCCGCCACCGCAGTAGGTCACCGGCTTCACGTGCGGGTCGAGCGCACCGGCCTCCTCGAACACCGCCCGCAACTCCGCGACCGGCTTCAGCTGCCCGGTCGTCGGATCGACGAGGTCCGCGAAGGGGATGTTGATGCTGCCGGGGATGTGACCGCGGCGCGGATAGGACGGGCTCTCCCCGCGGTAGGTGGCCGGATCGAGGGCGTTGATGATGAGCGTCTGCGGGTCGTCGAGTGCGGCCAGCACCTCCTGCGTCGACCTCAGCAGTTCCGGGCGGCGACGCGGATGGAAGGTCGCTCCGTGCGGTATGACCTGTTCGTCCGAAACGGGGAATCCTCCCGCCTTCCAGGCCGGCAACCCGCCGTCGAGCACCGCGACGTCGTCGAATCCGTCGAGCCGCAGCTGCCACCACAGTCGCGCGGCCCAGATGCCGTTCTTCTGGTCGTAGACCACCACCCGGCGTCCGGGGCCGATCCCGATCGCACCGGCCGCCGCGGCGAACCGGGCCGGAAGCGCGGCGGTGAACGGTTGCTGCGCTTCGTGATCGGAGAAATCCGTGAACAGGTCGGCGTAGACCGCGCCGGGAATGTGCTCCTCCAGGTAGGTCGCCAACCCGGGCTCGATGTGCACGGACCCGTCCGGCGGCATGCTCAGGTGCACGGTGGCGTCGACGATGACGAGGTCCTCGTCCCCCAGTTGCTCATACAGCCACTCCGCGGAGACGGTGTTCGGCTTCGTGTCGCTCATCGAGGTCCTCCTCTGCTCTCGGCGTCTCCACTCCAGTAGAGCAGTCACAGGACCCGGGTGGGTTCGGCCCCGCTCATCGGGGCCGAACCCACCCGGAATCGACGTCAGTTCCCTTCGGTCCGGGTAGCAGCGAGGTTCTTGCCCCGGGTCTCCGACGCGATCCAGGCCGCGAGAATCGTCACACACGCGGTACCGACGAGGATGAGGCTCAGCGGCAGGCTCGACCCGTCCGACGCGACCAGCAGGCTCGCAGCGATCATCGGCGTGAAGCCGGCGCCGATCAGGCTGGCGAACTGGTAGCCGAAGGACACCCCGGTGTACCGCACGTCGGTGCCGAACATCTCCGACAGCATCGGTGCGAGCGGCGCATACATGGCCGACTGCACGACCTGCCCGAACAGCAACGCCACCGTGAGCAGCGCGATCGAACCGGTGTTGATCATCATGTACAGCGGGAAGGCGTAC
>Ga0182741_1004454_pt1 | contig 13782 bp, 11 predicted proteins | sample eDN5th37CBELigOP_FD_128874 | JGI IMG/M metagenome (GOLD analysis project Ga0182741, IMG submission 128874) | Enriched Organic Plus compost microbial communities from Emeryville, California, USA - eDNA 5th pass 37_C BE-Lig OP (version 2) (version 2) ...
CCCGCCGGTCTTCCTCGACGACGACCTGCGCGACCTCAACGACGACCACGGCGACGAGGGCAACATCTTCCCCGACCAGCAGGTCTTCCTCGAGCAGCTGCGCATCCACGGCCGCGACGGCGGTCTGCTCATGATCCCGGGTTCGGTGGTGGATCTGAAGGGCAGCGAGCACATGACGCTCACGCACCCGATCCCCGACGAGCAGGTCGAGGCGATCTTCACGAACAAGGCCGCCTACATCGAGGACATGGCGCAGCGTTTCGCGCCGGTGATCGCGGCGCAGAAGGCGACCTGGGCTCCCGCCGAGGGCGAGCCGCTGCTGCCCGCGCTCAAGGCGAAGTTCGAGCCGATCATGGCCCAGTCCGATCTCATCTGCGACGGCATCGGTTATCCGGTGGGCCTGGTGATGGGCGACGAGACCGTGGTGCTCGACTTCCCCAAGCGGGTCGTGCGCGAACCCATCGAGGGAGAAGGCAAGTACCGCTACGGTTTCCGCATCGCTCCCGAGCTCGTGCGCACGGTTCTGCGCGACGACGAGCCCGATTGGGTCAACACGATCTTCCTGTCCACCCGGTTCACGGCCTGGCGCATCGGTGGATACAACGAGTTCCTCTACACCTTCTTCAAGTGCCTGACCGACGAGCGCATCGCGTACGCCGACGGCTGGTTCGCCGAGGCGCACGACGACTCGGCGTCGATCGAGTTGGGCGGCTACGAGATCCAGCGTCGCTGCCCGCACCTGAAGGCGGACCTGTCGAAGTTCGGTGTCGTCGACGGCACCACGCTGACCTGCAATCTGCACGGCTGGCAGTGGGATCTCGAATCGGGCCGCTGCAAGACCTCGAAGGGTCACGAACTGCGCAGCACCAAGCTGTGATCCACATCCGATAGTCACCGACCCTGCTCGGTCCCGGCGGGTCGCGCCGCGGGCAACAGCCTCGGCGCGACCACGCCCAGCCCGACCAGCGGGAGCACCGTCACCGCGACCAGCACCGCCATCGGCAACCACAGCGAGCCGAGCGCGTAGGCGGCGAAGATCGCCACCGACAGCACCTCGCTCGTCAGGCCGACGACGGACGAGACGGTCGCCCGGGCACGACCGGACATCGTGTCCTGCAGGCGCGCCTCGGCGACGATCGCCGTGTTGTGCAGCGCGCCGTAGCCCACACCGATCGCCGTGAATCCGGCGATCCCTCCGGCGAGGGCGCCACCGGCGATCAGCGCCGATCCGACCATCACGACGGCACCCATGGTGCGGCCGCTCATCGTCGCCGTCCATCCGGCGGTCGCGGCACCGACCACCTGTCCGACGGCCGTCAGCGCGACCAGCACCGGCACGAATCCGGTCTCGGCTCCCGATTCGCGTGCGAGGAGAGCGAAGTACTCGTCGAAGGCGAGGCAGGCGAGCAGGGCTGCCGCGAGGACGACCGATCGTCGCACTGCCCGGTCGGTGCGGATCTCGGACGTGCCGGACCGCAGTGACGACATGTACCGGACGAGGACGGTGTCTCCGCTGCCGGCGATCTCGTCGGCCTCCTCCACCTTCGGCGCGGCGGGAAGCGTTCCCACGAGCGCGATGTCGACGACGGTGATCGCGACCGACACCCAGCCCACGAGCGCGTAACCACCGAGTTCGAACAGCGGTGCCGCCGTGAGGATCGCGACGAAGACACACGTCATCTCACCCGCGTTGGCGTATCCCATGATCGCCGCGTACCGGTGTTCGCACCCGCGCGCGGCGAGTTCGTCGTAGACGAGGGCCTCGAAGGTGCCGGATTTCATCGACTCGCTGACGCCCCACAGGACGAAGCCGAGCGCGAACCCCCAGTAGCCGGGCCAGACGAGCCACATCGTGAACGCGGCGGTGAGCAGGGCACCGCTGCCGAACAGCAGTCCGCGACGGGAGACGGTGTCGGCCCACGCGCCCGAGGGCACCTCGGAGACGAAGGCGACGACCGACCACAGGACGAACAGCGACGAGATGGAGCGGGTGTCGAGACCGTGGTCCTCGAACAGCAGCGCGTACAGGCCGTAGAGCGGCACGAACTCGCGGACGGACGCGTACGCGACCACCCGCGCGGACAGCGAGGTCACCGGATCGGATCAACATCGACGGCGCATGCATCGAGAATGGCACGCTCGGCTCCACATGTCACCCCTCCGGAGGTGGGATACGGTCGGTCATCGTGAGCACGGACGAGCAACAGCAGCGGCAGCGTACCTACACGTGGGAGGACCCGGCACCGACGTCGGCGGCCAACCGCGACATGCACGGACTCGACTTCCTGCGCGGGCTGATCGACGGGACGATCCCGCATCACCCCACCTCCCGCACGCTCGGCTTCACCGTCACCGACGCCGGCGAGGGCTTCGCCGAGGTCACCCTCGAGCCGCAGGAGTTCCACGCCAACGCGGTGGGCAGCATCCACGGCGGCGTGCTCGCCACCCTCTTCGACACCGCGATGGGCTTCTGCGTGTCGAGCACCCTCGAGGCCGGGGTCGGGTACACGACCCTCGACCTGCAGGTGCGCTACGTCCGTCCGGTGCAGACCGGCAAGGGCGTCATCCGCGTGCAGGGCTTCTGCGAGCACACCGGACGACGCACCGCGACGGCGCGCGGCGAGGCCCGCGACTCCGAGGGCCGACTGCTCGCGACGGGCTCGACAACCTGCCTGATCCTGCGCTGACCTCTACGGCAACCGCCGCGGGGTCGCGAAGCGGCGGAGGGCAGGCGCCACCGGCCGTCCGCGCAGCAGACCCCGGACGCTCCCGGCGTCGATCGCCTTCCGGTACACCACGAGCGCGGCGTCCACCGCGGCGACGGTGAGGTCGATGTCGTCGTCGGTGTGCGCCGCCGACACGACGAACGACTGGCCCAGGACCCCGCGGTCGAGCAGTTCGGACAGGAACAGTGTCCGGTACTCCTGCGAGGGCACCCCGTCGGGTCCTCGCGTCGAGAACACCAGGCAGGACGGTCTGCCCTCCACCCGCACGTACTCGTCGAGTCCCATCTCCGCCGAGAGCGCGTTCACGGCGGTGGCCAGGCGCGTTCCGGCGGCCTCCATCCGTTCGATCGGCCGCTCGGTCTCGTACGCCCGTACCACTGCGCGGAAGGCCGCGAGCGACGCCGTCTCCGGTCCGTGGGTGGTCGAGAGCAGGAAGACCCGTTCGGCGTCGGTGCCGAGTCCGCCGAGTTCCATGTACTCGCGGCGACCGGCGAGCGCGGAGATCGGGAATCCGTTCCCCATCGCCTTGCCCCAGCACGACAGGTCGGGCCGCACGCCGTAGACCGACTGCGCCCCGCGCTCCGACCAGCGGAAACCGGTGATCATCTCGTCGAGCACCATGAGCGCGCCGTGACGATCGCACAGCCGGCGCACCCCCTCGAGGAATCCGGGTGCGGGTTCTGCTGTGGCAGTGGCCGCTTCGAGGACGACACACGCCACAGGGTGCGACGTGAGGGCCGCGTCGAGCGAGGCGAGGTCGTTGTAGCGGAAGCGCAGCGTGAGCGATCGCGAACTCTCCGGGATGCCCGCACTCATCGGCGTGGTGCCGATGAACCAGTCGTCGACGGAGAAGAACGGGTGGTCGCAGACGGCGATGTGATCGCGCCCGGTGGCGGCACGCGCGAGACGGACCGCCGCGGTGGTGGCGTCCGATCCGTTCTTGGCGAACTTGACCATGTCGGCGCCGGGCACGAGCGACAGGAAATCTTCGGCCGCTTCGACTTCGAGGAGGGTGGGGCGGCTGAAGTTCGTCCCACGCCGCACGGCCTCGGTGACGGCTTCGGCGACCGGGCGGTAGCCGTGTCCCAGCGTCACCGACCGCAGCCCCATCCCGTATTCGACGTAGCGGTTCCCGTCGACGTCCCACACGTGTGCGCCGTCCCCGTGGGTGAGGATCGGCGTCATGTGTTCGGGATACTGGTCCGGACCGCGGGCGTAGGTGTGGGCACCGCCGGGCACGAGTTCGTGGAGGCGCCGCTGGAGACGCGCGGACCTGTCGAATTTGGCCGATATGTCGACGGATTCGGTCATCGTCATTCTCCCACGGGGGTCGCGTGATCGAGTCTGCGTGTCTCGCTGTCGGAGTGGATGTCCGCGACCTTCGCCCACAGGTCGAGATCGCGCAGCCGGTCGTCGGGTGTGGTGATGCCCCGCATCCGGCCTTCGAGGGTGAGCCCGAGCGCCTTCGCGAAACCGGCCGCGACCGCGTTGCAGGAGTCGACCCCGGTCTGCACCCGTTCGATCTTCAGCACCCCGAACGCCCGGTCGAGCAGCCATTCCGCTGCCTGCAGGAGCGCCGGGTGATTGTCGTCGCCGGTCGCGTCCACCCGCAGCGTGGCGTCGCGCCGGACGAGATCGATCGGTTCGAAATCGACCGTGCCGAGGTGCCGACCGGCCTTCTCGACACGGTAACCGAAGGCGTGCCCCGACCAGCCCGCCCACGGTGAGCTCGGTTGCCACACCCCTTCCAGGACGGCTTCGTCGTCCCGACGGGGTCGCCGCAGCGGAGGGGGAGACAGGGCGTGGACCGGTCGCAGGATCAGCCCACCGACGTGGGCGGGCGCCGCCTGCAGCGCTGTTCGCCCGGGAGCCAGCCGCTTCGCGGTGCCGAGCACGTAGCGGCAGCCCGTCGTGAGACTTCTCGGCGAGATGCGCCGGTCGACGGAACACACCGGCAGGACGACGGGGGTCGAGGGATCGGACCACCGCGCGGTCAGTCCCCCACCGGGCACCCGGTCGGCCGTCATGGCGAACAGGATGTGGTCCTTGCGACGACCTCCTGCTGCGAAGGACTTCTTCATCGTCGCCTCCCGGACGAACCCCATCCGGTCCGCGCCGCGGGCGGCCGGGAGGTTGTCGACACAGATCGGAGCGGTGAGCCGGTACAGCCCCAAGGTGGTGAACGCGTAATCCATCAGGATGGACACCGCGAGGTGCCCGATGACCCGGCCGCCCACCGCCGAATCCATCCAGATACCCAGTTCCGCAGAGCGTCTCGCGTGATCGATGCCGAACAGGTTGACCTGTCCGGCGAAATGCCCGTCGACCTCGATCACGAAACCGCGCGACCGGCGGGAGGAGCGCAGGTGCAGGCACTCCTGCACCCATTCCTCCTGGGTGTGCCGCGCCTCCCAGGACAGCGGACTCGACGCCCAGAACGGTTCGATGATGGCCCGATCGCGCAGGCGGATCCGGCGCCACTCCCGATGGTCCGAGAACCGCGGGGCCCGGAGCCGGACCACCTCCCCGGATCGCGCGACCGCGGCGGGATCGGCGGAACCCTGTTTCTCGGGATGGGCTCTAGGAATCGACACGGGTATCCCTCCTCGTCCTGACGGCGGTTGCGACAAGTCGGCGGACCGTGCCGACCAGGTCGGTCGTGGCGGATCTCGCGAACACGCCGAGCGCCAGAAGATAGGCGGCTGCGAAGACGAGTGCGTCGAGTGCCAGCAAGGCGACGGCAACGAGGGTGGGGTGTGTATCACTGTGCGCGAGATGGTGTTCGAACAACCAGAGCACCACCGTCGCGATTGCCGCGGCGGGCAACGGGGGAAGGATCGCGCCGGCGAGCTGCGAGAGCGACACGGGGATGCATCTCTTCGCGAGGGCCATGACGACGATCCCCACGACGATGGCCGTGATCGACACCGACAGCGCTGCTCCGACGAGGCCGAACAGACCGACGAACACGGGCAGGAGCACCAGGCCCACACCGACCTCGGTGAGCGTGTACCAGTTCAGCAGGCCCGTCCGGCCACATCCCTTGATGATCTCCTCGCTCACGCAGATGAACGCCTTGCCGAGACTGAGACCGGCCAGGGCGACGACCACCGGTCCGGCGCCGCGCCACGGCTCCCCCAGTACGACGACGGCGGGCGTGCCGGCGGCGATCATCAGTCCGGAACACGCGGCGGCTCCGATGGTCGCCCACTGCAGGGCGCGCAGATAGGCCGAGACGAGTCGGTCCGGATCCTTGGCGATCCGAGAGAACGCGGGAAACAGTGCGACTGAGCCGATCTCGATGATCGCCATGGCCGGGATCCGGGCGATCCGCTGGCCGTACCGGAAGAAACCGAGGTCGGAGGCGCTGAGTCCTCGGCCGACCACCACCGCCTCGGTCGCCGCCTGCACGCGTGATCCGATCATTCCGAGTACGAGAGGTGCTCCGTAGCGGGCGAGTTCGCGCCAGAGGACGAACGAGGCACGACCGCGACCCGGCCGCCAACTGGTGATCGCCCAGACGGAGATCACCAGGGTGATGTACGAGACGTAGGTGCCGGCCACCATGCTCCACACGCCCCAGCCGAGGGCGGCCGTCGACACCGCGACCGTCGCAAAACTGACGGCTACGGCGGGCCCGACGATCAGTCGCCTCTTGACGCTGAACTCGCGTTGCAGCATGGCTTCCGGCACGTTGGCGACCGAGTAGACGAGCAGCACACCGGAGGTCGCGGCGGCGACCAGACCCGCTGTGGTGCTGTCGAAGATCGCCCCGATCACGGGTGCGGCCGCGAGCGCGCCGATGCTCATGACGATTCCGGCCAGCAGGGTCACACGGAAGACGGTCTCGGCCGCGTCGGCGACGTCGGTGTCGCGTTGGATGAGTCCCGAGCGTAGTCCGCCTTCGACGAACGTCCCGAAGAAGGTCGTGAGAACCGTTCCTGCGACGAAGATTCCGATCTCGGCGGGGGTGAGCAGGCGTGCGAGGGCGACGGTCTGGACGAGCGAGACCAGTTCGCAGAAGAGCAGCGCGACGGTCGACGCGCCGGCCACCCGTCCGATCGAGGACATCAGCGACCGCCCGGGCGGGCCGGTCTCCACCGTCCGGCCCGCGGGGTCCGTTTCTTCGGGGGTCGTGCTGCTCACTCCGGCGACATCCTTCCGACCTGTACCGTTCGGTGATCCCAGCGGTTCCGGATCTCAGTGGTTCTCGACCCGCGCCCGTTCGGCGAGCGCGAAGACGTGTTCGAAGGCCACGTGCCCCATGCGGATCTGTTCCCGGGCACGGGCACGCAGACGACCGCGGACCTCGTCCGCCTGCTGCCAGGAGGTGTGCATCGCATCCGCGAGTCTGCTTCCCAGCGCGGGATCGTCGAGGTGCAGCAGTGTGAGACCACCGCCGAACATGTCCTCGAGGCCGCGGAACTTGTCGTCGTAGTAACGGGTCGACGACAGGGCGACCACGGGGATTCCCCGGGAGAGCGCGAAGACCGCGAGGTGGTAGGCGCCGGTCACGAGGACGCGGCACCTCGACACCTGCTCGACGAGCTGTCCGGGCGAGGTGTAGCGGGGTGGGGGCTCGGCCACCGAGTCCGCTCCGCGCACGATGGGCAGCGTCGAACGACGGTCCTGGGAACGGTATTCCGCGATGATCAACGGCACCAGTGTCGAGGAGTACTCGGTGGCCACGGCCTGCACGACCTTGCGGACGGTGTCGCGGGCGATCCCCGAGACGGGGGCGTAGGCGGCGAGACGCAGGCACACGCCGATGTCGCTTCCGGGGCCGGTGTCGCATTCGGTGTAGGCGAGTTCGATGGCATCGTCGCCGGTGACGAGGATCCGGTCCTCCGGCACACCGGCCCGTTCGAGGATGGCCGGGCCGCGGAGGCCCTCCCGCAGGGAGACGAAGTCGACGCGAGGCATCACTTCGGCCGCGCGCTGCTGCAGCAGGGGGTCTTCGAGTGGTCCGAGGCCCTGGCCGACCATGGCGACGGGAACGCCGTGGTCGCAGGCGTGCTCGATGAGGGTGAAGACACGGTGCGCCTGGGCGGCATCGGAATCGGTGATGTAGCCACCGCCGAGCACGAGCAGGAGGGAGGCCTTCTCGACGGCGGCCGCGCTGCCCGGGTACACCGGCCGGCGAACAGCCGCTTCACTCGCGGAGACCGGGGCCTCCACGGTCTGTTCGGACGGGAGGCGCGTGCGGGCGAGCCGCTCGAGCCGGCGGCGCAGTCCGCGGGCCTTCTGTGGAAACCACACCCGGAAGCGGACCGCGCCGAGGGCGACCGGGCCGACGATGCGCAGTCCCAGTGCGGCGAAGAAGTCCTCCGCGACCGTCGGTTCGGCCCAGGGGTCGGTCGAGAGGACGGTGATCCCCTTCGCCGTCGGGTGGTAGGCGCGGAGCAGGAGCGGGACGTCGGTGAGCACGCCGATCTGCGCGTCGGGCCATCTGCGACGCAGGCGCGTGATCGTGACCTCGAGCATCGCCAGGTCGCCGTTGTTGCGAAGCCAGTACTCGCTGCTCGCGACGGCCGACGCCGAACACCGCTCCGTCTATCTGCTCGGCGCGGAGCAGTCGGTGCTCGACGCCCTCGTCGACGCCCTCACCACGAAGTACCCCGGACTCCGGATCGCCGGCGCCCACCACGGCTACTTCGACGAATCGGAGGAGGAGGCGATCGCCCGGGCCATCCGCGAATCCCGGGCGGACATGCTGTTCCTCGGCATGCCCTCCCCTCGCAAGGAGAACTTCCTGCGGCGCTGGGAGGACGTGCTGGACGTCCCGATCCGTCACGGTGTGGGTGGCTCGTTCGACGTCCTCGCCGGGATCACCAAGCGCGCACCCGAACGGTGGCAGCGCGCCGGCATGGAGTGGGCCTACCGGCTCCTGCAGGAACCGCGCCGGATGTGGCGGCGCTATCTCACCACCAACACCGCGTTCCTGATCCTGCTCGCCCGCGAGCGTTTCCGCACCACCCCGCCCTATCCGCGTCCCGAGAAACTCCCGACCCCGAGGAAGCATCATGGCTGACACATTCAGCGGCACCGTCGCCGTCGTCGGACTCGGCTACATCGGCCTGCCGACCGCCGTCGTCCTCGCGACCCGCGACATCGACGTCATCGGCGTGGATATCGATCCCCGTATCGTGTCGGCCGTCTCGCGAGGCGAGGTGCCTTTCGCCGAACCCGATCTCGCGGTGAGCCTGGCCGGCGCCGTGGCCATGGGGACGTTGAGCGCGACCGACACGGTTCCCCTGGCCGACGCGTACATCATCGCCGTGCCGACACCGTTCAACGCCGATCACACCGCCGACCTGTCGTACGTGCGGCGGGCGACCGAACAGATCGCCCCGCAGTTGCGCGGCGGGGAGATCGTGGTGCTCGAATCGACGTCACCACCCGGCACCACCGAGAGCGTCAGCCGGTGGTTGTCCGAACTGCGACCGGATCTCCGTCTCCCCCACACCGACGAGGGTCTGCCGGACATCCACATCGCCCACTGCCCCGAACGGGTGCTCCCGGGACGCATCATGATCGAGATGATCACGAACGACCGGGTGGTCGGCGGGATCACGCCGCTGTGCGCTCAGCGCGCCGCCTCGATCTACCGCGTCTTCTGCCAGGGCGAGATCTGCCTGACCGACGCCGCGAACGCCGAGATGGCGAAGCTCGTCGAGAACGCCTACCGCGACATCAACATCGCCTTCGCCAACGAGTTGTCGTACGTCTCGGACGAACTCGAACTAGACGTCTGGGAGGTCATCCGCCTGGCGAACCGCCATCCCCGGGTGAACATCCTCAGTCCCGGCCCAGGTGTCGGCGGGCACTGCATCGCCGTCGACCCGTGGTTCATCGTCGGCGCATCGCCGGGTTCGGCGAAGCTGATCCGCACCGCTCGCGAGATCAACGATTCCAAGCCGAACTACGTGGCCCAGCAGGTCATCGAAACCTGTACGCGCTTCAAGAATCCGACGGTCGCGTGTCTGGGACTGACGTTCAAGGCCAACGTCGACGACATCCGGGAGAGCCCGGCGCTGCACGTCGTCGAGCTCATCGCCAAGGCGTTGCCTGACGTCGAACTCCTGCTCGCCGACCCGTTCGTGCACGAGGTGCCCGACACCCTCGCCGGGTACGAGAGCGTGCGCACCGCGCGGTGCCGGGACGCCATCGCCGCGGCGGACATCGTCGTCGAACTCGTGGACCACGATCAGTTCCGGTCGCTGTCGCGCAGCCTCCTGGCGGGCAAGGTCGTGTACGACACTCGCGGGGTGTGGCGCTGAACCCACGAAATGCGGCCGGTAGGTGTTCTCACACCTACCGGCCGTATTCCTTCGAGGGACATTCGTTTCGGACGACGCAGCATCCGGTCCTGTCAGTAGGAGCCGACCGCCTCGACGGGCGCGAACTCCGAGGGGCGGGGTCCGAGGCCGAAGAAGTGCTCGATCGCCGCCACGGAACGCTGTGCGGCGCTCCCGTCGCCGTACGGATTGACCGCGCGTGCCATTTCGTCGTACGCGGCAGGTTGCGTGAGCAGCCGGGTGACCCATTCGACGATGAGTTCCTCGTCCGTCCCCACCAGCCGGACGTTTCCGCCGTGACGGCTTCGGGTCGCTCGGTGGTCTCGCGCATCACGAGGACCGGCTTGCCGAGGCTCGGTGCTTCCTCCTGCACGCCGCCGCTGTCGGTCAGCACGATCGTCGACGCCGCCATCGCGAGTGCGAAGTCGCTGTAGGACAGCGGATTCGTCACTATCACATTGTCGAGATCGGCGAGGGGCGGCAGGAGCACCTCCCGCACGACCGGGTTGAGGTGTGCCGGCAACAGGAAGGTCATGTGCGGGAACGCGTGGGCCAGACGGGCGATGGCCCGCGCCGAACACGCCATGGGTTCTCCCCAGGACTCGCGTCGATGTGCGGTGACGAGGACCATCGGACGACCCAGCAGCGGAGCGAGATCCGGGTTGTCGAGCGAGGGTGACTGGGAGGTCACCGTGTAGAGCGCGTCGATCACCGTGTTGCCGGTGACGACGATGTCGCCGGGATCGATCCCGTCCGCCAGGAGATTGGCGCGGGAGGTGGGGGTGGGCGCCAGGTGCAGCGACGCCAGTTGCGAGGTCAGGCGCCGGTTCAGTTCCTCGGGGAAGGGGTTGTAGCGATCCCCGGTCCGGAGCCCGGCCTCGAGGTGTACGAGTGGCACCTTGCAGTAGAACGCCGCGAGGGCCGCGGCGAAGCAGGTCGTCGTATCTCCTTGGACGAGAACCGCACCAGGTTCCTCCCGGGCAATCACATCCGACACCCCGCCGAGAGCCTTGGCCGTGATGGCCTCGAGCCCTTGCCGTTGGGTGAGGATGTCGAGGTCGTGGCTCGGTTCGATACCGAACAGGGTGTTGACCTGGTCCAGCATCTCGCGGTGCTGGCCGGTCACTGCGACAACGGGTTCGAGTACTTCCGATCTCTGCAGGGCGGTGACGACGGGCGCCATCTTGATCGCCTCGGGACGAGTTCCGTAGACCACCAAAACCTTCTCCATCGCCCAAGAATAGCGTAAAATAAGTACTTCAGGACCGTTTAAATCCTAAAAACCAACTTTCAGTTCGTTATGCTCGGACGGACACACGAAAACGGCTCCCCACCGCGGGCGCAGTGGGGAGCCGTCGTCGAGGCTGTGCTGTACCGCTCTACGGATCAGCCGGCGGGTTCGAGCACCTCGCGTCCCACGAACGGGACGAGAGCCTCGGGCACCTTCACCGAACCGTCGGCCTGCTGGTGGTTCTCGAGCAGCGCCACGAGCCAGCGGGTGGTCGCGAGCGTGCCGTTGAGGGTCGCGGCGGTCTGCGGCTTGCCGTTCTCGTCGCGGTACCGGATGTTGAGGCGACGCGCCTGGAAGGTCGTGCAGTTCGACGTCGATGTGAGCTCGCGGTAGCGCTCCTGCGTGGGCACCCAGGCCTCGCAGTCGAACTTGCGGGACGCCGACGACCCGAGATCGCCGGCGGCGACGTCGATGACGCGGTACGGCACGTCGATGGCGGCGAGCATGTCGCGCTCCCAGGCCAGCAGACGCTCGTGCTCCGCCGCGGCCTCCTCGGGGCGGCAGTAGACGAACATCTCGACCTTGTCGAACTGGTGCACGCGGATGATGCCGCGGGTGTCCTTGCCGTAGCTGCCCGCCTCGCGACGGAAGCACGACGACCAGCCTGCGTAGCGCTTCGGGCCCTTCGACAGGTCGAGGATCTCGCCCGAATGGTAGCCCGCGAGCGGCACCTCGGAGGTGCCCACAAGGTAGAGGTCGTCCTCCTCGAGCCGGTACACCTCGTCGGCGTGCTGGCCGAGGAAGCCGGTGCCCTGCATCACCTCGGGACGCACGAGCACGGGCGGGATCATCATGGTGAACCCGTTCGCGGTGGCCTTCTGGGCGGCCAGCTGCAGCAGGCCCAGCTGGAGCAGCGCGCCGTAGCCGGTGAGGAAGTAGAACCGGGCACCGGAGACCTTGGCGCCGCGCTCCATGTCGATGAGCCCGAGCGACTCGCCGAGCGCGAGGTGGTCCTTGGGTTCGAAGTCGAAGGTGGGCAGCTCGCCGACGGTCTCGAGCGTGACGAAGTCGTCCTCGCCGCCGGCGGGCACGCCGTCCTGCACGACGTTGGAGATCGCGAGGTGCGCGCGATCGAAGGCCTCCTGCGCGGCGTGCTGCTCGGCCTCGAGTTCCTTGACCTTCGCGGCCAGCTCCTTGGCGCCGTCGAGCAGCGCGGGGCGCTCCTCGGGGGACGCCTTGCCGACCTTCTTGCCCAGGGCCTTCTGCTCGGCGCGTGCGTTGTCGCCGGCGAGGACAGCGGCGCGACGGGAGGCGTCGGCCTCGAGCAGCACGTCGACGAGGCCCGGGTCCTCTCCCCGCATGCGCTGCGACTCGCGGACGGCGTCGGGATTCTCGCGGAGGAACTTGAGGTCGATCACGGAATCGAAGCCTACCGCTGCCAGAGTTCCAGGTAGTCGTCGCGCCCGAACATCTTCGCTGTGTCCTCCGCGGTGGGGTGCCCGTGACGCGGGTCGGCACCGGCCTCGGCGAGTGCCCGCACGACCGCCTCGACGCCCTTGAAGACCGCCCCCGCGAGAGGTGACTGGCCGCGGTCGTTGAGCCGGTTCACGTCGGCTCCCCGCTCGACCAGGGCCTGTACGGCCTCGGCATGACCGTGGTAGGACGCCAGCATGAGCAGCGTGTCGCCGGTCTCGTTGGTGAGGTTCACCGGTACCCCGGCATCGACGTACGCGGTGAGGGTCTCGACGTCTCCCCGGCGGGCGGCGTCGAAGGTCTGCTTGGCGATCTCGAGAATCTCGGGATCGATCGGGTCGTCGGCCATGAGCCGAAACTACCTGCGTCCACTCGAACAGGCATGATGGAAGTGATGGCCGAAGACAACAAGCCCAAGCCCGACCGGCGCCCGCCCTCGGCGCGGTTGACCCGACGCGCCCTCGTGCTCGTCGCAGCCGGTGCCGTCCTGGCGGCGATCGCGACGTTCGTCGTCGCGGGGTTCCAGGGCGCCGACGGTGGGGACGACAGCGCCGGCGCCGGTGTCAGCACGACCGGCGCGGTCGCGGGAGAAGCGTTCGGTACCGCCACCGCCGGCGACTGCCTGAGCTGGAGTGCTCTCGACGCGAGCGACCTCGCGAAGGTCGACTGCGCCGAGACGCACCTGTTCGAGGTGGTCGCCGACATCGACCTGAGCCTGTACCCCGGTACCGAATGGGGACCGGGATCGCGGTTCCCGTCGGTCACGCGCTTCACCGAGCTCCGCGACGAGCAGTGTGCACCTGCCGCGATGGACTACCTCGACGGCAGGTTCGACCCGCACGGCAAGTTCAGCATCGGCCTCATCAACCCCGGTGAGGCGGGCTGGGCGGCCGGCGAGCGCACGCTGCGGTGCGGCCTGCAGTTCTCGTCGACCACCGGCAACCTGCTGCCCATCAAGGGCCGGGTCGCCGATCAGGACCAGTCGCGGGCGTGGGACGTCGGTGTCTGCATCGGCATCAACAACGGTGTGCCTGCCGACCCGGTGGAGTGTTCC
>Ga0182741_1004459_pt1 | contig 13770 bp, 10 predicted proteins | sample eDN5th37CBELigOP_FD_128874 | JGI IMG/M metagenome (GOLD analysis project Ga0182741, IMG submission 128874) | Enriched Organic Plus compost microbial communities from Emeryville, California, USA - eDNA 5th pass 37_C BE-Lig OP (version 2) (version 2) ...
CGACGCGGGGCTGATCCTGCAGTTGGACGACCCGTCGCTGGCGGAGAACTGGGACCAGATCAACCCGGCGCCCACCCCGGACGAGTACCGGGCGTTCACCCGGATCCGCATCGACGCGATCAATCACGCCATCGCCGGGCTCCCCAAGGAACAGGTGCGGCTGCACCTGTGCTGGGGGTCGTGGCACGGCCCGCACGTCACCGACATCGAACTGCGCGAGATCCTCCCCGAGGTACTCCGCGCCAACGTCGGCTCGGTGTCGTTCGAAGCCGGCAACGCCCGCCACGAGCACGAATTCGCCGTCTGGGCCGACGCCGACGTGCCCGACGACCTCGTGCTCGTGCCCGGGATCGTCAGCCACGCCACCAACGTCGTCGAGCACCCCGACCTCGTCGCGCAGCGCATCCGCCGCTTCACCGACATCGTCGGCAATGAGCGCGTCATCGCCTCCACCGACTGCGGGCTGGGCGGACGCATCCACCCCGACCTCGCCTGGGCCAAGCTCGACGCGCTCGGCCAAGGCGCCCGCCGGGCCTGAGCACACCGGGGGGCGGATCCCGCCGCCCCCACATTCGCCCATGGGCCACACTCCACACGACGGCGAGGTGACTCAGGGTGTTCCGGCGCCGTCGCCGGGTGGCTCTGCCACGTCGAGGAATCACGTCGGCGAATGCTCGAGGTACTTCTGCAGAGAACTTGTGACCGCCGCGGGGCACCTGCCGATGTGCACGCCATCCTGAGAATCGTGTCGCGTTGCGGGAGCCGTCGGTCGGTGGATCTTGTCGTCGGCGGTGCCCACCTGACGCAGTTCTTCGAGGCCCTCGGCGGCATCGCCGACGTGTTCACCGAGAGCGACAGCATCCGGCTGTCCGGCCCGCTCATCCAGCCCATCGCCGCCGAGGACGTCGCCACCATGCAAGAACGAAGAAGGGCCGACCTTTCGGCCGACCCTTCTTCGTTCTGTTCTGTTCTGTCGACCTTATTGACCTCTATTACAAGAATTCACCCACCCCTGTTACGGCCGCCGATCTGCGGGCGATTCTGAGCGCAGCCAGGACTTTCGCTGCAAGCAACCCTCTTGAGGCCGGGTCCGCTACCGCCCCGAACACCTTGCAGAACAAAGGAATAGTCCGCACGCCCAAGCGCAAGTGGACACGTCTGCACGCCAGCGCCAAGGCCGAGATCGTGGCGCGCTACGAGGCGGGCGAGACCTCGGGCCGTTGGCAGAACTCCCCCTGGCGCGGATCGCGACGGTGAGCCGTTCCTCGCTTTCCTGTAGGCGTGTCCGGATTTTCCTGCGGGTGGGCAGGGCCTGGAGCTTTGCGAACAGGGCAATCCACTGGGGCGGGGCCCCAAGCACCGCTCCGGTCGCACGCGTGCCCGGCGAGTCGGGATGCCGCCGCCGCAGGGCCGACACACCAGCACGCGGTACCCGTGACGTCGATCCCACTTCCGCTCAGATGACCCGGTCGTTGCCGCCGTCGACGCTGAGGTGTGCGCCGGTGGTGGCGCGCAGCCCCTCGCAGAACACGGCGACCGCTTCGGCGACGGTCTCGGAACGCACCTCGACATGCAGGAGGTTACGGGTACGGTACTCGTCCACGGTCATGCCGTACTGCGCGGCGCGGACGGCGAGCAGCTCCGGGGTCCAGATGGCGGTGTCAAACACCGCATCCGGCTCGACCTGGTTAACCCGGATGCCGTCCGCGGCCCATTCGAGCGCGGCAACCCGGGCGAGCTGGGCGGCTGCGGTCTTGCTCGAAGAGTAGGCGGCGGCGCCCGGGCCGGGCGCCTTGACATTCTTCGTGGACACCAGCACCACCCGCCCGCCGCGTGGCGCCAGCGCAAGGTACGGGTGGGTTTGGCGCAGCAGCCGGGCGACGGCGGTCACGTTGACGTGGAACGCGCGGTCCCAGATGTCGTCATCGTAGTCGGCGAGGGCCTGGCTCGCGGGGAAGATCCCGGCTGCGGCGACGACGATGTCGACGCCGCCGAAGTCGCGGACGGCGGTGTCGACGGCAGTGCGGACCATTGCGGTGTCCCCGACGTCGCCGACGATGCCGCGCCAACGCTCAGGTACGGGCCCGTGTGCGATGTCGGGGTTGAGGTCGATGGCGATGACGGCTGCCCCGTCGCGCAGGAGTCGTTCGGCAACGGCCCGGCCGATCCCGGATGCCGCCCCGGTGACGATCGCGACTTCACCGGTGAGGGGCGCACGGGTGCGCCCGGCGAGCTTGGCTTGTTCGAGCGTCCAGTATTCGATGTCGAAGGTCTCTGCTTCGTCGAGGGAGCGGTAGCCGCCGAGCCTGTCGGCGGCGTCGACGATGTCGAGGGTGTGGTGGGTGATGTCGGTGACGACCTGCAGGTCTTTGGCGGTGTCACCGGCTGCGAGCATGCCCAGTTCGCGGTCGAAGACGACGCGTGGGGCGGGGTCGAGTTCGGTGACCGCACCGGCGCGGCCGATGTTACGGCGCACGTATGCGCGGTAGGCGTCCGCGTACCCTGTGACGTCGCGCCCGACCATGGGCACTCGTTTGGTGTAGATGACGTGTTCCGGGGTGGCGGTACCGCGGCCGAGGACCGCGTCGAGGTCATGCCGCTGCGCGGCTGCCGCCCCGCGGACGGAACCGGTCTGGCGCAGCAGCATGGGCCGCCCGGCGACAGCGGACAGCTCGCGGCGCAGGGTCGCGAGTTCCCGGGGGTCTCCCGCGCGCTCCGCGTCGCCCTGCGGGTCGCCCCATACCGAGACGCCGCACGCCTCGGCTGCGCGGGCGACGAGGTCGCGGTGGCGTTGCAGCACGGCATCCGCATCGTCGCCGAAGGTGAACAGGCCGTGGTTGCGCAGCACGACCGCGTCGACGCCGGTGACATCCGTACGTGCGACGAGACGCGCCAGCGGGAAGCCGGGCATCACGTAGGGCAGCACCAGCACGCCGTCACCGAGCACGTCCGTGATGGCACTGTCCGGCACATCACGGTTCGTGAGGGTGACGATGGCGTCGGCGTGAGAGTGCAGCACGACGGCGCCGGGCAGATATGCGTGCAGGAGCGCCTCGATGGAGGCGGTGGGCGCGTTCGCGTCGAGGGATGCCTGGCGAAGCTCGTTGACCATGGTGCGGTCGTCGAGGCTGTCCAAACCCAGCAACGCGTCGAGTCGGTCGCGGCGCAGCGGCGCGAACCCGGGCGCTTCGATGGTGCCGAGGTTCCACCCGCTGCCCTTGACGAGCACGAGGTCGACGGATTCACCGGTGATGTCGGTGCCGCGCGTCTTGATGGAGGTGTTGCCGCCGCCGTGCAGCACGAATGCGGGGTCGGACCCGAGGGCGCGACTGATGCGCACGATGTCGGCGAGCGCGCGGGCGCCTTCGCCGGTGTGGTCCCAGGACGGCGTCATGCCGACGCTTCCCAGACGGTCGGCATCGCGGCGAGCACCCGGTCGAACGCAGCCGATTGGGTGCGGTACGCCTCACGCTCCTCGCCGGGCTCGACGACGAGTTCGGGGTCTGGTTCGACCTGCCACGGCCCCATGTCCATACCGACACCGCGGGCGGCGAGGCCCGCGACGCCACGGGCGCCGAGTTCGGTGCCGAGCTGGCGGCGCATCGGGTGGTCGACGATGTCGGCGAACATCTGCGCCCACAGGCGGTTCTTCGCCCCTCCGCCGGCGAGGGTCCACGGCTCGTCGGTGACGCCTGCCCCGCAGGCGGTCACCTTCGCGAGCTGCACCCGGTGGTACTGGGTGATGCCTTCTGCGACGGCCCGGGCGATGTGCGCGTATCCGTGGTTGCCCTTGATGCCGAGGAAGGTTCCGGTGGCGCCGAGGTGTTCGGGTGCCCCGTGGATGAACGGCAGGAACAGGAGCCCGTCGGCCAGCGGCGGGGCGTCCTGCCCGGCGTCGAGGAGGTCGCGCGGGGTGACGGGCATGCTGGCGCGGGCGCTGAGCAGGTGGGATGCCCATTCGATACTGGCCGCGGAGGTCGGCGCCACCTCCATCGCGAGCATGAGGTCGGGATCGGGCAGCAGCGAGTTGATGGTGACGCGCGGCGGCTCGCAGTCCGCGGGCACGACGACACTGTTGATCGCCCAGGTGCCGACGATGACGGTGACGTCGCCGAGGGCGGAGGAGCCTGCGCCGAGGGGGCTGGCGACACAGTCCATGCAACCGGCGACGACGGGCACGCCGACAGGCAGCCCGGTGCGGGCGGATGCCTCTGCGGTGACCGCACCGACGACGGCATCGGATGCGTGCAGGTCCGGGAACAGTCGCACGGTGTCGGCGGGCAGGCCGACGAGTTCGAGCGCAGCGGGTTCGTACTCGCGGGTCTTCAGATTGACCAGGCCGCATCCGGAGGAGTCGGACAGATCGGCCGACGGGATCCCGGTCAGTGAGAGGGTGATCCAGTCTTTGCAGGTCAGGACCCACCGAGTCCGGGCGAGCGTGTCTGGTTCGTGCTCGTGCAGCCAGCGCAGCAGCACAGCCGGTTGCGCGGCCCACGGCTGCGATCCGGTGAGCTGTCGCACGTGTTCGACCTGCTCGGGCGCGAGAGCGGCGACGAGGCGTTCGGCGCGGCTGTCGGTGGAGGCGATCGCGGCCCGTGCTGGGCGGAGGTGTTCGTCGACGAGGTACAGACCGTTGCCGTGCCCGGTGGCGCCGACGCCGACGACGCGCCATCCGTCCTGGTCGAGGTGCGCAGTCAGGTCGGTGAGCACGTCCGCGACGACGTCCCACAGCGCCGCCATGTCGATCTCCTGCCGGTCGCGCGAGACGGCCACCCGCGGGTTGGGGGCTGAGACGGTGCGGATCTCGGCGCCGTGTTCGTCGAAGGCGGCGGCCTTGGCAGACGTCAGGCCGACGTCGATGCCGATGACACAGGGCTTCATTACGGTTGTCCTTCCGGGAGTCGCTTCACGGCGGTCACGCGGCCGCGGCGCGCAGCGCACGGGGGGTGAGGCGGCGAACGGCTTCACGGTAACGCGCGACCTCCTCGTCGGCCTGCGCGTCGGTCCAGCCGGCGTAGGCGACGAGCACGGCGGCCGCACGGGGCGCCGCGTTCAGGCCGACGTCGGCGCCGAGGCCGATGACGGTACGGCGCAGGAGCACGTCTTCGAGCGTGACGGCGCCCTCGTAGCGTACGGCGTGCACGACTTCGGCGGCGATTGCGCCACTGGCCTCGTCGATCTGTTCGGCAAGGGCAGGATCGGATGCGGCGAGCATGTCGATCCGGTACGCCAGGGTGCCGTACAGGTCGGCCAGGCGGGCGGCAGTGCGCTCGGGCAGCGAGCTGTGCGCGATGAACCGGGCACGGAAGCGCGCGACCGGTTCTGCCGGGGCACCGGGCAGACGGGTGTGGCGGGTGGGCGAGGCCTCCTTGGGCAGACCGAGCGCGGTCTCGATCTTGCGCAGCGCTTCCTCGCCGAGGGCGCGGTGGGTGGTGTACTTGCCGCCGATGACCGACATCAGCCCGGATGCGGCACCGTCGTGGACGATGATGTCGCTGTCCCGGCTGACGGTCGACGGGTCGGAGAGGTCGGCCACGTAGGGCAGCGGGCGCACACCGGAGTAGGACCAGAGCACGTCGGCGGGGGTGAGGCCCGCCTCAGGGATGATCGTGTTCGCACCGCGCAACAGGTAGTCGACCTCGTCGTCGTCGGCGATGATCTCGTCGAGCGAGCCGTCGTAGGGCAGGTCGGTGGTCCCGATCATGTACTTGCCGTCCCACCAGGGCAGCACGAACATGGGCCGCTTGTCGACGGGCGAGTCGAAGAAGATGCAGGTGTCAGGGGCGCCCGGGAAGCCGTCGACGACGAGGTGGCTGCCCTTGGTGGGGCCGATCTTGCGGGCGTGCGGGCCCGCCATGTCGAGGATGTCGTCGACCCAGGGGCCGGCGCTGTTGATCACGACGGGGGCACGCAGTTCCCGCTCGTCCCCGGTGACCCGATCCCGGTAGAGGACACCGGCGACCCGGCCCTGTTCACGCAGCAGGCGCAGCACGGGGGTGTGGGTGAGCACGGTGGCACCGTTGCGTTCGGCGTCGATTGCCAGCTCGATGGCGAACCGTTCGGTGACCGGCACGTGGGCGTCTTGGAACAGGCCGCCCCATTTCACACCCGCCCGGGCGACGGAGGGCCACTCGCGCTTGAGACGGCCGCCGAACACGATGCGGTTGAACGGGAGTCGCTTACCGAGTGCGAGCAGGTCGTGCAGCATGAGACCGCATGAGAGCAACCACCCCGGGGTCGCCGACCACTTGGCGTACGGGATCAGCATCGGGTACGGCATGACCAGGTGCGGCGCGGTCTTGAGCAGGATGTTGCGTTCCTGGATGGACTCGAACACCAGTGAGATCTCCATGCGCGGCAGATACTTCAGACCACCGTGGATGAGCCGGGTCGAGATCGCGGAGGTGCGCGCGGCGATGTCGTCCTGGTCGATCATAACGACGTTCAGGCCGCGGGCGGCGGCTTCGCGCGTGATGGCGAGTCCGTTGATGCCGGCGCCGATGACGACGACGTCCGCCCGGTTGGGGGTGCTGTAGGTGGTCAGAGTGGGCATAGGTGTGTTCCTTCCAGGGCGGGCCGCCCTGAGACCTGGTGGGCGCCCCGCCTGGTGCGGCGGAGCGCCCACCTCCCGGTTCAGTGGGAGAGGGTTTCGAAGAGGTCGAACGCTTCTGCGGGGGTGAGCCCGTCGTGGACGACGCCGCGAACGGCTGCGAGCATGGCGGCGGGGTGCTCGGACTGGAACACGTTGCGGCCCATGTCGACCCCTGCGGCGCCTTCCTGGATGGCCTGGTAGGCCACGCGCAGGGCTTCCTCCTCTTCGACCTTCTTCCCACCGGCGATGACGATCGGCACGGGGCAGGCGCTGGTCACGGTTTCGAAGCCGTCTTCGACGTAGTAGGTCTTTACGAACGCGGCACCGAGCTCCGCGCTGATCCGGGTGGCGAGGCGGAAGTACCGGGCGTCGCGCACCATGTCGCGACCGACCGCGGTGACCGCGAGCACGGGGATGCCGGTGCGCTGGCCCTGGTCGACGAGGGTGGTCAGGTTCTTCACGGACTTGGTCTCGTGCTCACCGCCGACGAACACCTGCACGGCCAGTGCCGCAGCATCCAGTCGCACCGCGTCGTCGATGGCGACCGCGGTCTCCTCGTCGGAGAGCTCCTTTAGCACACTGGGGCCGCCGGAGGCACGCAGCACGATGCCCTTGCCGTTCTGCGGCGGGATGGTGGTGCGAAGCGCGCCGCGGGTGCACATGAGTGCGTCGGCCTGCGGCACCAGCGGCAGGATGGAGCGGTCGAGGCGTTCCAGCCCCGAGGTGGGGCCCTGGAAATACCCGTGATCGAAGGCGAGCATGACCGTCTTGCCGTCCGCGGGGTCGAACACCCGCGAGAGCCGGGCACGCATGCCCCAGTCCTGACCCGACTGTCCCTTCAACGGAAAGTCGGTGGCGGCCGCGGCCGGGCCCGAGTAGTCGGTGCCTTCGCGCAGGTCGTCGAGGTCAGCCATGGATTTTCTCCTTGTGTTGGGTGGTGGGTTCGGATGCTGCGACCGGTCGTGGTGCGAGGTTGTCGCGCAGTCGGCGCAGGCTGCTGCGTCCGGTGCCGGTGACGGTGGCGGCGACGATCACGACCAGCACCACAAGCACCCCCTTGAGCACGTTCTGCGCGCCGACCGACCAGCCGACGAGGTTGAGCAGGCCTGAGAGCAGCCCGAAGAAGAGCGCACCGGTCCAGGCGCCTGCCGGCACGGGCCGTCCGCCGGAGATGAGGGTGCCGCCGATGACGACGACCGCGATGGAGTCGAGCATGTACGAGCTGCCGAGCACCGTCGACGGGGAGATGAACGCGGCAAGGAGTCCACCCGCCAAACCCGCAAGCCCTGCGGAGGTCAGGTACACGGTGGCGGTCACGGCGGTGACAGGCAGCCCGGCGCGTTCCGCGGCGCGTTCGCTCTGGCCGGTGGCGATGATGCCGACACCGAGTCGGGTGCGGGTGAGCAGAAACCAGACGGCGACGGTCAGCAGCGCCACCGCGATCGCCAGCACCGGGATGCCGAGCACCTTGGCGTTCACGAACGCCCGCAGCCCCGGGTCGGCGGCCCCGCGGGCGGCGTCTGCCAGCAGCAGGGTGGCGCTGGTCACGATGAGGCTGGTAGCCAGGGTCGCGATGATCGGCGGCACCCGCAGCAGCAGGATGGCCAGCACGCTGATCAGCCCCGCGGCGACACCCGACATGGTGCCGGCGGCGAGTCCGACGATGGGCCCGGCCGTGCCGCCGACGGCGACCGAAACGTACGACGCCATCGAGATGATGGTGCCGACCGAGACGTCGATGTTGCCCGGGCCGAGTGTGATGACCAGCATCTGCCCGAGCGCGACGAGCACCAGGAACGGCGCCAGCGAGAGCGCCTGGGTGAGCGGGTCGAACACATTGCCTGGGCGGACGGCGATGATGACGGCCCAGACGGCGATGACGCCGAGCAGCGACCAGCCCCAGGACGGCCAGGTGAAGGTGCGCCGGGGGCGCGTGACGGTGGTGTCGGTCATCGCGAGAACCTCTCGATGAGAATGCGTCCGGCCAGCACAGCGATGACGATGAGGCCCTGCGCCGCGGACTGGAGGCTGGATGGGATGTTGATGAGGCTGAGCAGCACGGTGATGAGCCCGAGGGTGACCGCGCCGAGGGTCGTGCCGATCGGCAGTGCGCGGCCCCCGGCGAAGTTGCCGCCGCCGAGGATGACCGCGGCGATGGTCATGAGCGTGTATTCGCTGGCGGCGTTGATGTCGCCCGACCAGGTCTGCGATGCCAGGAGCAGCCCGGACGCGGTCAGCAGCAGCGCTGCGAACAGGTAGGCGCTCACACGCACCCGCACCAGGGAGATGCCGGCCTTTTCGAGCGTGGGCGCCTGCGAGCCGAGGGCGCGCATGCGTGTACCGGCGAGGGTGCGCCGTGTGATGTACCAACCGATGAGCGTGGCGATGATGATGAAGATGAGCGGGGCGGGGAACCAGGTCGGGCGCCACGACGAGATGGCGGCGAGCCATTCTGGGGTCGTCCCGCCGGGGGTGGGCCGCAGCTGCAGGCCGATGCCGAGCCACACGAACGACATGCCGAGGGTGACGATGATCGAGGGCACTCCGCGCTTTTGCACCACGTAGGCGATGGCGGCGTAGGCGACGAAGATGCCGACGATCATGAGCACGCCGAGCAGCGGCTGGTCGATGAAGAGGGTGGCCGCGATCACGGTGACCAGGCCGACCAGGTAGCCGACACCGAGGTCGATGTCGCCGACGCTCATGATGATCATCTGCGCCTGCGCGGCCAGCACGAGCGGCACGGATGCCATCAGCATGAGGGTGAGGCCGGACACGGAGAGAATGCCGGGTTGCAGCATCGCGGTGAGGATGAAGATGACGACCAGCGCGCCGAGGGCGAGCAGGGCCGGGGAGCCGTTGGCGGCGGCGGCCCGAACCCGCACCCCACGGGCGGGGAGGGCGATCTGCGTAATACTCATCAGATGGTCTCCGTGGCGGTGTCGGCGCCGAATGAGTCGGCGATGATGCGGTCTTCGGTGATTTCGTCGCCGCGCAGTTCGCTGACGATCCGACCGGAGCGGAAGACGTAGACCCGGTCGCAGTGCGACATCTCGGTGTTCTCGGTGGAGTACCAGACGATGCCGCGGCCGCGCCCGGCCTCGATCTTCATGAGCGCGTACAGCTCGTTCTTGGTCTTGACGTCGACGCCGCGGAACGGGTCGTCGAGCAGCACCAGCTGCGAGTCGGTGGCGAAGGCCCGCGCGACGAGCACCTTCTGCTGGTTCCCACCGGACAGCGAGGTCATCGGGGCTCGGGCGCCGCCTTTGACGCGCAGCCGGTCGACCCATTGCGCGGCGAGGGCACGACGGCGGCGTGGGGAGACGAACCCGCCGACCGAGAGCTGCCGGGTGGCCGAGACGGTGAGGTTGTCGGCGACGTTCCACAGCGGGAAGATGCCGGATGTCTGTCGGTCGCCGGGAACGTAGGCACGGCGTCGGGTGGTGCGCACCCCGCGGGCGTTGCTCCACAGGCGACGCAGCATGGCGTCCTGCCCGTGCCCGGCAAGCCCGGCCAGCCCGACGATCTCACCGGCACGCACATGGAACGGGATGCCGCCGCCGTCGATGCATGCGAGTTCCGCGTCGCTCGCGAAGTCCGGCGCCGGCATGGCCGTTCCCGTGCGCACCGTCGTCGTGTCGGGGTGCACGTCTCCCCCCATGGCGGCCAGGAGGGCATGTTCGCTGGTCTCGGCGGCACGGACGATGTCGACGATGCGTCCGTCCTTCATCACTGCGATGCGGTCGGCTGCGGCGAGCACCTCCTGCATCCGATGTGAGATGAGCACCATTCCGACACCGGCACGCGCGAGTTCGCGAAGTGCCGCGTACAGCTGCCGGGTCGCGTCGATGCTCAGCGACTCGGTGGGCTCGTCCAGGATCAGCATCCGCAGATCGGGAGTGCACATGGCGCGGGCGATCTCGACCATCTGCCGCTGCGCCATGGAGAGACTGCCGGTGCGGCGCACCACGCTGATGCCGTGGCCGGGGAAGACCCGGTCGAGGGTCTCGACGAGGTGTCGCTCCGCGGTGCGGCGCCACATCCAGCCGCGTGCCCCGCGGTCGGAGAGCGCGATGTTCTCCGCGAGCGTGAGATCGGGGCACAGCGCGAGCTCCTGGTAGATCATGCGCACCCCGACCTGTTCGGCGTGGCGCTGATTCCAGGTGCCGCCGTCGTGCCAGGTGACGGTGCCTTCATCCGGGGTCTCGCGGCCGGCGAGCATGCGCATGAGCGTGCTCTTGCCGGCCCCGTTGTGGCCGACCAGCCCGAGGATCTCGCCAGGGGCCACCGCGACGTCGACGCCGGCGAGCGCGGTCGTGCTGCCGTACCGTTTCACGACACCGTGCGCTTGCAGGAGCAGAGCAGGTGCGGTTTCGGCGGCTGTTCGTCTCAGTGACGCGGTGGTCATCGGGTTCTCCTTCGGACTGGTCGGCCGCGGTGGGTCAGGACAGGGCCGGGGCCTCGGCGGTCTTGCCGGCGAGCAGCGCGGCGATCGCGTCGTTCACGGACTTCTCGTCCCAAGGGTTGGCGGCGTACTCATCGGCGGCGAGGGCCTCGACCCAGTAGTCGAGGTCGGACTGCGGAATCTGCACGAGCGGCAGCAGCACGTCGACGGGCACCTCTTCGCCGCGCTCCTTGGCAAGGGCGACGTACAGGGCGGCGACGCTCAGGCCGGGGTCGGTCAGCGCGGCGAACGAGCCGTTGTCCAGCCCGCTCTCCTTCCAGAAGGTCAGCGACTTGCCGTCGGTGTCGAAGACGACGACGGGCGCCTCACGACCGGCGGATTCGAACGCCTGGATGACGCCCATGCCGCCGATGCAGCCGGGAACCGCAGCGATCTCGGGCAGCGAGCCCAGGATGCCGACCAGCTCCTTCTGGGCGGTGGCGGAGTCGCAGAAGCCGTTCACCTCTGCGGCGACCTTGATGTCGGGGTACTCCTCGAGGATCTCCAGCTGGCGGTTGTGGAAGGCCTCCTCGGGCTGCGAGCCGACGACGCCACGGTTGATGACGATGTTGCCCTTACCGCCGATGGCCTCGATGGCCGGCTCCAGGGAGTCTGCGCCCCACTGCGAGTAGTCGTTGCGCACGATGGTGCCGCAGCTGGTGTCCATCTCGGCGTCGAGGATGATGACGTTGATGCCGGCGGTGCATGCCTCTTCGACGACCGGCACGAGCGCGGTCGACGAGGCCGGGATCACCATCAGCACGTCGGGGTCCTGCAGCAGGAGGCTGCGGATCTGCGACGCCTGCTCGGTGGCGCTGTTCTCACCCGGCGCATTGACGACGGTGTACTCGGACACGATGCCGTCGGCCTTCAGCTTCTCCGCCTCGGTCTCGAACTTGTCGATGAGGGTGAGTCGCCAGCCGTTGACGAATCCGTTGGACAGCGCGACCTTCAGGCCCTTGGGCTCGCCCCCGGGCGCAGCGCTGTCGGACGCACCGGCGTCCCCGGCGCACCCGGTGATCACGAGCATCGCGGCCGCAGTGGCCGCTGTCGCCGCGAGCGTGCGGCGGATATTGGGGAACTTCATTGTCTTTGCCTCCTGATGTCGCTTCAGCGAGGGTGCTGCGCACCTCGTCGTGCTGCGATAGGTCAACGTGTGATGACCAACCTGTCATGACGGGTTGGTCATGACTAAGGTAAGGACGCGGGCAGAACGTGTCAACCCGCAGGGCGTGTACGCTCGCTCTCGGTCGTCGGAAGGGGTGATCAGCATGGGATTCAGCGGGGAACTGGACCGTTCGGCGGACGCACCGTTGTGGCAGCAGCTGTCTCGGGCGCTGCGCCATGAGATCGAGTCAGGGCAGTTGCATCCCGATCAGGCGCTCCCCTCCGAGTCCGAGCTGATCGATCGATACGGGGTGTCTCGCACCGTGGTGCGCGAAGCCCTCGCGGACCTGGTCAGGGCCGGGTTGATCTACAAGATCCGCGCACGCGGATCGTTCGTCGCACCGCCAACACGGGACCTGAACTTCATCGGCTCGACCACGGGCTCTTCCGACGACCTGATCGAGTCCGGACGTGCCGTCACGACGCGGGTGCTGGAGTTCGAGACCCGCTCAGCAACCGCCTCGGAGGCGGAAGCGCTGCGCCTGGACGTCGGCGCTCCGGTGCTCCACCTGCGCCGGTTGCGCGTCGTGGACGGCACCCCGTGGCTGCTCGTGGACACCTCGCTGCCACAGGAACGATTCCCGACGCTGGCCCGGGCGAATCTTGAGAACCGCTCCCTGTACGAGCACCTTCGGCGGCATTTCGGAGTGGAGCCGGCCGGCGCGGATCGCTGGATCAGCGCGGTCGTCCCGAGCGCGCCGGATGCCGAGCTGCTTGCGTTGAAAGCCGGCCAGCCCGTGCTCGCGATCGAATCGGTGGCTTGGGACGCGGACGGCATCCCCTTCGAGCACTACCAAGCGCTGCACCGGAGCGATGAATCCCGCTTCTACGTCGGGATCCGCTGATCACCGCCGTCCCTGCCTGAGCCGGGCGGTTTCATGCGCTTCGTCGTGCATGTCGACGCGGCGATCTCGTCGATCTGGGCACCGCATACGTCATCACCGACCGCGGCTGTCCCCCGCCGGGGTCGCGCGATCCGGGTCGGCCGGTGATACAGCCTCGCAATACTGCCTGGCCTGGTGGACGTACGCTCGGAGACGCACCCTTGCCGAGGGCGAAAGTCTCCTATCTCGCCGCCTCTGGAACTCCGTCTCACCAGCCGCATCCGCGATCTCGGGGCTTGACCCACACGCCGTCGCGCTCAGGGCAGCACAAGACGCAGCCGCGCTCGAACTCACCGACATACCGCTTCGAACCTGAGCCCGCGCTCCCACGCGACACCTGCCGGTGAGACACCGGCAACCACAACGATCACCCCACGACGCTCGAGCGCGCCCGAAAACGGGCGCGCTCGACGCATTTCCAGCGAGAACACCCAGACGCCACCCACGGAGACCGAATCCGACCACCGTCAACACCAGGAAACGAGAAGGGCACCGGCTCGAAGCCAGTGCCCTTCTCGTTTCTCGACAGTTTTGCCATCGGTTCTGCCAACGGTCCTTCCGTCGGGATGACAGGATTTGAACCTGCGACCCCTTGACCCCCAGTCAAGTGCGCTACCAAGCTGCGCCACATCCCGATGCCCCCGCTCGCGCGCGGACAACTCATTCATCCTACCCGGTCCGCG
>Ga0182741_1004461_pt1 | contig 13767 bp, 4 predicted proteins | sample eDN5th37CBELigOP_FD_128874 | JGI IMG/M metagenome (GOLD analysis project Ga0182741, IMG submission 128874) | Enriched Organic Plus compost microbial communities from Emeryville, California, USA - eDNA 5th pass 37_C BE-Lig OP (version 2) (version 2) ...
GCGTGCGCCTGCAGGGCAGCGTCGATTTCAGCGATACCCAGAATCCCGGCTTCCGCTTCGCGGTGGTGGCCCACCAGCTGACCTGGACGCCCGCGCCCGATCCGTCGGCGCCGGAGATCGCGCCGGTGCCGATGCACCTCAAGGAAGCGCGCCTGGGCGTGGCCGGCAACCTGAAGAACTGGGCGGCGATCGGCAAGGCCGAGGTCGCGCGCGAGGCGCAGGACGCCAGCCTCGATTTCGACGTGCGCGGCAGCGACCAGCAGGCGCGCATCGAGAAGCTCAAGGCGATCACGCCCGGCGGTTCGCTCGACCTCACCGGCTCGGCGGCATGGGCGCCGGTGCTGTCGTGGGACGTGGACGCGCGCCTGGCCAGCTTCGATCCCGGTTATTTCCTGCCGGGCTGGGAAGGCAACCTGTCCGGCACGCTCGCCTCCACCGGCAGGCAGCTGCCGCCGCCCGCCGGCACCGATGACCTGCGCGTCGAAGCCACGCTGGACGTGCCGCAGCTGCGCGGACGCCTGCGCGGGCGCAGCGTCGATGCGCGCGCCAAGGTGGCGCTGCGCGGTACGCAGGGCGAGGGCGACGTGCGCCTGGTGCTGGGCGACAGCCATATCGAGGCCAGGGGCAAGGTCGGCGACCGCCTGGACGTGGACGCGAAGCTGCAGCCGCTGCATCTGTCCGACCTGCTGCCGGGCGCCAGCGGCAGCCTGGCCGGCAGCGTGCAGGTGCGCGGCACGCCGGCGCAGCCGGACATCAGAGCCGACCTGCGTGGCGATGGCCTGCAGTGGGACGACTGGAAGGCCGGGCAGGTCAGCATCAACGGCCGCCTGCCCTGGCGCGGTGACAATGGCGCGCTGCAGGTACAGGCCAGCGCGGTGCAGGCGGGCATGCTGCTCGACCGGCTGCGCATCGACGCGCGCGGCAGCCTGCAGGACCTGCGCGTGGACGCGGACGCCGGCAACGACCTGGGCGCGCTGGCGCTGGCTGGCAGCGTGCGCCAGGCCGGGCAGGCGTGGCGCGGCGAACTGGCTTCGCTGCGGGTGGCGCCGGTCAAGGGCGCGCCGTGGCAGCTGCGGCAGCCGGCCGCGTTCGCGGTGCAGGGCAGCCACTTCAGCCTGGGCGATACCTGCCTGGGCTCGGAAACCGGCGGCGCGCTGTGCGTGGATGCCGACTGGCCGCGCGAAGGCGTGCGCCTGCGCGGCGACGCGCTGCCGCTGGCGCTGGTACAGCCGTGGCTGCCGCCCAACGCCGGCCGGCGCATGTACCTGCGTGGCGAACTCACCCTCGACGGCCAGCTGCGCCCGCGCGGCAAGGCCTGGGAAGGCAGCTTCAAGGTCGCGTCGCTGGAAGGCGGCATCCGCCTGGGCGACAACGCCCGCGGCGAACTGGTGCGCTACGACCATTTCTCCGTCAACGTCGACATGCAGCCCGGCGGCATCAACGGCTACCTCGGCGTCGGCTTCCAGGGCGACGGCTTCGTCGATGCGAAGGTGCAGACCGGCTGGGAGCCCGACGCCGCGCTCAATGGCGAGCTGTACCTGAACATGTCGCGGCTGTACTGGATGGAGCTGTTCTCGCCCGACCTGGTGCGGCCGAAGGGGCTGGTCGAAGGCCACGTCAGCCTGCGCGGCACGCGCGCGCAGCCCACGCTCGGCGGCGAGGCGAAACTCAGCGATTTCACCGGCGAGTTCCCGGCGCTGGGCCTGACCCTGAGCGAAGGCAAGGGCAGCTTCACCGCCCAGCCCGACGGCTCGGCGCGCATCGCCGCGGAGGTGAAGACCGGCGGCGAAGGCGCGCTGAAGGTGCAGGGCGGGCTGTCCTGGTTCGGCGACGCGCAGCCGCTGCAGCTGCACATCGGCGGCGACAAGGTGCTGGTGTCCAACACCAGCGAGCTGCGCGTGGTCGCCAACCCCGACCTCGACTTCACCCTGGCCGGCACCGCCATGGAACTGCGTGGCAGCGTGCACGTGCCCGAGGCGGCGATCGACCTGGAGCGCCTGGACCGCGGCACCTCGGTGTCCGAGGACGTGGTGGTGCTCGACCCGGTCGATCCGGAGGAATCGCGTTCCTCGCCGCTGGACATGGACCTGGCGGTCAGCCTCGGCGACCAGGTGAAGATGAGCGGCTTCGGCCTGAAGGGCGCGCTGACCGGCAAGCTCCAGGTGCGCGCGCGTCCCGGCCGCGAGATGACCGCCAACGGCGGGCTGGAAGTCAGCGGCCGCTACAAGGCCTACGGCCAGGACCTGACCATCACCCAAGGCCAGCTGCTGTGGAACCACGGCGTGGTTTCCGACCCGCGCATCAACATCCGCGCCCAGCGCGGCATCGGCGAGGTCACCGCCGGCATCGTCGTCACCGGCCGCGCGCAGCAGCCGCGCGTGGACGTGTGGTCCGACCCGGCGATGTCGCAGTCCGAAGCGCTGTCCTACCTGGTGCTAGGCCGCAGCCTGAGCATGGCCAGCAGCGACCAGGCGCAGCAGGTCAACGCCGCCTCGGCGGCGCTGTCGGCCGGCAGCGGCCTGCTCGCCGCGCAGGTCGGCGCCAAGCTCGGCCTGGACGACGCCGGCGTCAGCCAGTCGCGCGCGCTGGGTGGCGCCGTGCTCGGTGTGGGCAAGTTCATCACCCCCAGGCTCTACGTCGGCTACGGCGTCTCGCTGATCGGCAGCGGCTCGGTGCTGACCCTGAAGTACCTGCTGCGTCGCGGCTTCGACATCGAAGTGGAATCCAGCACCGTGGAGAACCGGGGGTCGGTGAACTGGCGCAAGGAGAAGTAGCAGGCGCCGGGCCTGGGCTGCCCGCGGCGGTTCTGCGGGAGCCCGCCTGCACGCACTTCAGCGCGCGCTGAAGCTAGGCCGATGAAGCCTTCATCGGCCACTGGAATGCGCTCATGCCAGGTGCGCCCCGGTGGCGCCGGACACCGCACGCGGCCACGGTGCGCGCGCAACCGGTCGCGGCTTACGGCGCGCCTCCGGCCGGCAGCGCCGAGACGACCGCGCCACGCAGCAGCGGCCGGCCATCGACCACGTCGGTCCACACCAGGTGCGCGCGGCCACCGGCGGCGAGCAGGCGCGGAAAGCCGGTACCGCGCCCGCGGCCCTGCAGCGTCGCCACCTGCAGGCGGCCGAGTTCGTGTTGCAGCGCGGGGGTGTAGCGGGCGAGCCACAGCGACTGCGCGTGGGCGTCCTCGCGCAGCCAGGCCAGCCAGACACCGCCGGCGTCGGCGGCCAGCTGCACCCGGCCCTGCACCTCGATGCCGCGGTCCGGTTCGCGCGGCGCGCCGAAGGTGGCGCCGCCATCGCGGCTGTGGGCGATGCGCAGCCGCGGCTCGCCCTGCGGCGCGGTGTGCCACGCCACCCACGCATCGTTGCCGCGCGCGCTCACCGCGGGCCCGTTCACCGGGCAGGCCGGCATGGTCCAGTTGTCGGCGTGCACGCGCCGTGCCGGCTGCCAGCCGGCGGCGGTATGGCGACGCAGGTGGATGTCGCGGATCTCGCTGGCGTCGCGGCCGCGATACACCAGCAGCGTGGCGTCGGCGGCCACGCTGGCGCCGGTCTGGCAGCAGTCGCAGGTCATCGCGTCCAGCTCCTGCTCGTCGTGCCTGCGCAGCCCGGCGTCGAAGCGCGCGCTGCGCAGGGTCATCGCGCCGCCGCCATGGTGGGCGCTGCCAGCGGTATGGCGCCCGTCCAGCCAGGCGATGCCCATGCCGTCGGTCCCTTCCGGCCACAGCGAAACGAAGCCGTGCTCGGTGGCGGTGCCGTCGTCGTGCACGGTAACCGGCGCCGACCATAGCCGGCCGTCGGCCGAGCGCGCCAGCTGCACGTCGTAGGCATGCGGGTTGCCGGCGGACCGGCGCAGCCATTGCGCCCACAGGGCGCCGTCGGCGCTGGCGGCCAGGTGCGGCGTGTCGGCCCAGTTCACGAACCAGTCGTCGCCGCGCGCGATCGGCAGCGCCGGTTGCCACTGGCCGGCGGAAAAACGCGCATAGCGCAGCTGGTGGCCCGTGGCATCGGGCGACAGCCACGACAGCAGCAGGCTGCCGTCGGGCGCGGCCACCAGGTCCGGCTGCGCGGCGACCGTATCGGCGGGCAGGCGCCACGGCTCGGCCTGCAGGCGCAGGGCGGGGCCGGCGGCCGGGTCGGTGGCGCGCTGGTCGCCGGAACAGGCACCGAGCAGCGTGGATGCCAGCACGAGGAAAGTCGGCAGGATGCGCATCGGCGCAGGATAGCGGCATCGTGACCGTTGGCGGTTGCCCGCCTTCCGGGGCGCGGCTACTGTCGGCGGCTGTACCGTAATCCGCTGGAGTTCCAATGAAGCGCACACCGCTTGCCGCCGCCATGGCGCTGGGCATGAGCCTGGCTGCCGCCGCCAACGCCAACGAGGGCATGTGGATGCCCACGCAGCTGCCCGAACTGGCGAAGACGCTGAAGGAGGCCGGCTTCGAGGGCGACCCGAAGGAACTGGCCGATGTCACCGCGCCGCCGCTGAGCGCGGTGGTGCGGGTGGGCGGCGGCACCGGCTCGTTCGTTTCCGGCGACGGCCTGCTGCTGACCAACCACCACGTCGCCTATGGGGTGATCCAGTACAACTCCAGCAAGGAGCACAACTACATCGACGACGGTTTCATCGCGCAGGGCCGCGACGACGAGCGCGCCGCCAATCCGGATTACCGCGTGCTGGTGACGGTGGGCTTCGACAAGGTCACCGACGACGTGCTGAAGGGTGCGCGCGGCAAGACCGGCCGCGCCTACTACGACGCGGTGGAGAGCGCGCGCAAGCGCATCGTCGCCGACTGCGAGGCCGAGGGCGGCGTGCGCTGTTCGGTGGCGAACATGTACTACGGCAGCGACTTCTACCGCATCCGCCAGCTGGAGCTGACCGACATCCGCCTGGTCTATGCGCCGCCGCGCGCGATCGGCAATTACGGCGACGAGATCGACAACTTCATGTGGCCGCGCCACACCGGCGACTTCACCCTGCTGCGCGCCTACGTCGGCAAGGACGGCAAGCCGGCGCCGTACAGCAAGGACAACGTGCCCTACCACCCGCCGGCGCACCTGAAGATGTCGCTGGACGGGCCGAAGGAGGGCGATTACGCCATGCTCGCCGGTTACCCGGGCGTCACCTACCGGCTGCGCACCGCCGCCGAGTTCGCCAACCAGATCGACACCGTGCTGCCGCGCCGCGTGGAGGTGTTCCAGCAGCTGATCGACACCATCGAGGCGCAGGGCAGGGGCAATGCCGATGCGCGCACCCGTTACGCCTCGCAGCTGCAGTCGCTGAAGAACAACCGCAAGCGCGCCGCGGGCGAGCTGGAAGGCCTGCTGCGCAGCGACGCCAAGGCCCAGCGCGCGCAGGACGAGCAGGCGATGCTGGCCGCCACCGACGCCCGCTACAAGGCGGACATCGATGCCCTGTTCGCCTCGCTGGCCGCCGACCGCGAAGCGGGCGCCAGCGAGTTCCTGGTGGGGCTGATGTCCAGCCAGACCCAGCTGCTGCGCTCGGCCCTGCTGCTGGAGCGCCTGCGCATCGAATCGGCCAAGCCGGACGCCGAACGCGAGAGCGGCTACCAGCAGCGCGACCAGGCGCTGATCGAAGGCGTGCTCAGGCAGGTGCAGCGACGCTACGACCCGGCGGTGGAGAAGGCCATCCTCACCGCACTGCTCACGCGTTACCAGCAGCTGCCGGATGGCCAGCGCGATGCGCACTACGACAACCTGTTCGGACGCACGCCGGCCGAACTGGCCCGGCGCCTGGATGCGCTGTACGCGGACACGAAGCTGGGCGAAGAAGCGCAGCGCCTGTCGCGCTTCGAGGCCGCGCGCAAGGGCGCGGCCATCGAGGCCGATCCGCTGGTGACGGCCGCCGCCGCGCTGGTGGCGGCGCAGCTGGACGCCGAACGCGGGAGCAAGGAACGCGAAGGCGAACAGCTGCGCCTGCGCCCGTCCTACATGCAGGCGCTGTTCGCCTGGCGCGCGAAGCAGGGCCGCGCCGTGTACCCGGATGCGAACAGCACGCTGCGCATCAGCTACGGCAAGGTCGAGGCGCTGCATCCGCGCGATGCGGTCAGTTACTCGCCGGTTACAACCGTGGCCGGCATCGTCGAGAAGAACACCGACACGGTGCCGTTCGATGCGCCCCGGCCGCTGCTGGCGGCGATCGCCAGGGGCGATTTCGGCAGCACCGCCGATCCGGTGCTGAAGACGCAGACGGTCAACTTCCTGACCAACCTGGACACCACCGGCGGCAATTCCGGCTCGCCGGTGCTCAACGCCAAGGGCGAACTGATCGGCCTGAACTTCGATTCCAACTGGGAGTCGGTGAGCGCCAGCTGGTGGTTCGATCCGCGCTACAAGCGCGCCGTGCACGTGGACATGCGCTATCTGCGCTGGCTGCTGGCCAAGGTCTACCCGGCGCCGGCGCTGCTGGCCGAGATGGGCCTGCCGCGGGAGTAAGGGCTGCGGCAACCGGGGAGGGCGGCGTGTTCCTGAACACGCCGCCATCCTCCCTTCAACGCATCCGGACGCCCCGCGGCGCCACTGGCTAGAATGTTCCGGCGAACAGGCCGGGCACAGGCCTTGGGGAGCATTGATGGAGATGGATCGGATACCGCCGGCGGCCGACGTCGCACGCCGGCTGGATGGCGTCAGGATATGGGTCGTGGAGGACGACCCCGAGTGGCGCGGGATGGTGGTTGACGAGCTCGAACACCACGGCGCCGACGTGCGTGGCATCGACAGCGTCGAAGCGCTCTATCGCGAACTGGCAGTGGACCGCTGCGACATCCTCGTGCTCGATGTCGGCCTCCCGGGCGAGGACGGACTGAGCGCCACCGGCCACCTGCGGCGCATGGACGGCATGGGCATCGTGCTGGTCACCGGTCGCAGCGGCACCGCCGACATGGCCCATGGGCTCTCGCTCGGCGCCGACGTCTACCTGCCCAAGCCGCTGGAACTGCCGGTACTGGTGGCCGCCCTGCACAGCCTGCACCGGCGCATGTCGCTGGCCGCGCCGGTCCGGCCGCCTGCCGCCGCCGGGGATGCCGACGCCGAATGGAACCTGCGCTCGGACGGCTGGGATCTGCATGCACCGAACGGCAGGGCGCTGACCCTGACCGTGGCCGAACGTGGCTTCCTGCGCGAACTGTTCGCCGCGCCCGGCGAGGCGGTGGACCGCGAGCGGCTGATCGCCGCGGTCACCGACCAGCCCTGGGATTTCGATCCGCACCGGCTGGAAGTGCTGGTGCACCGCCTGCGTACCCGCGTGCGCAACGCCACCGGCGCCACGCTGCCGGTACGCGCGCTGCGCGGCATGGGCTACATGCTGGTATCCGACCAGACCGCCGTCGCCTGACGGGAAACCCGCGCCGGTTCCCGCCCGTTGCAACGGGTGCGTTGGAAAACGATGTCGATCATCGATGCCGCGCCGTTGCGCGCCTTGTCCGTGAATCATTGAGAGCGACGGAGAGTTTTTGATACTGCCGCTTTTCCGGCGGCTGCCGAGAATCCAGCCCGGACGTCGGGGCCGCGCATCGTGCGGCCGGCGTGCACGGGGGTCGGCATTGGAAACGAAGCAGGAACCGCCGCTGGCGGAAGCGGTGCGCCGGTTGCAGGGGGTACGCGTCTGGGTGGTCGAGGACGATCCCGAGTGGCGCGCCCTGGTGGCCGAGGAACTCGTGCTGCACGGCGCGGTGGTCCGCGGCATCGGCAGCGTCGAAGCCCTGTACCGCGAACTGGCGGTGGATGCCTGCGACATCGTCGTGCTCGACGTCGTGCTGCCCGGCGAGGACGGCCTCAGCGCGGCCCGCCACCTGCGCCGCATCGGCGACATGGGCATCGTGATGGTCAGCGGGCGCGGCAGCGCCGCCGACATGGCGCAGGGCCTGTCGGCAGGCGCGGACTGCTACCTGGCCAAGCCGCTGGAACTGCCGGTACTGGTGGCGGCCCTGCACAGCCTGCACCGGCGCATGGCCGCGCGTGCCGGCAGCGCGTACCGCGAGACAGCGGAACCGGCGCGCGCCGCGGCACCTGCGCCGGACACCGGCACCGGCTGGAGCCTGCGCGCCGGCGGCTGGGAGCTGTGCTCGCCCAACGGCCAGTCGCTGGCCCTGTCGGCGGCCGAGCGCGCCGTGCTGCAGGAACTGTTCCGCGCGCCCGGCAGCCCGGTGAGCCGCGAGCGGCTGATCGCCGCGCTGACGTCCACGCCCCACGATTTCAACCCGCACCGGCTGGAAGTGCTGGTGCACCGCCTGCGCACCCGCGTCCGCGACGCCACCCACCTGGTCCTGCCGCTGCGCGCATTGCGCGGAGCGGGCTACCTGCTGGTGCCTGTGCAGTCCTGATCTTCCGTTCCCGCACGAGGGCCGTCGTCCGGATGGTTCGTGAGCGAACGTGAGGAAACGACAGGAACTGCTACTGCCTTGGTCCGGGCCGCTGTCGAGAATGCCGCCCGAATGCCCGCAAGGGCGTTTCACGCCTGCCGGAACGGCAGGCACCGACAACACGCAGGGCCCGGTCCTCCGCAGGCCGGGTGGGGCGCAACAGCTGCAAGGCAGGGGAAAACCCGTGTACCAATCACACGATCAGGCCGGTCGCGCGACGTCGTCGCGCACGCATGCAAATGGATTCGCAGGCGCGGCGCGCGCAATCGCGCGCAGGCTGCTGACGGCGCTGCTGGTTCTGCCCTTGCCGCTGATGGCGGCGGATCTGCAGGTCACCACCTTCAACGACACGGGGTACGACCCGGTGCCGGCAGGCACCCGCGTGCGCTACCAGGTCAGCGTCACCAACGGCTCCAACGACAACGCCACCGGCACGGTGACGATCTTCGACCTGCCGGCAGGCACCACCCTGGCCGCCCCCATCCAGAATGGCTGCAGCGTGGCCGGCGTCGCAGCGTCGGGCACGACCCGCGTGGTCTGCACCAACCCGACGCTCAACGTGAACAACACGGGCACCACGCCTTACGCGTTCAACCTGTGGGTTTCCACCGCCGGCAGCGAGCCGGCCATCATCACGCTGGATGCCGCCATCGGCTATGCCGCGGCCCAGCCGGGCGTGGACACGCCGATCAGCAGCCTGACCGCCGCCGATCCGTTCTACGGCGCCGACACCAACAAGACCAACAACCGCGCCACCCAGACCACCACGCTGGAGGCGGCCAGCGACCTCGAACTGTCCAAGACCGCTACGCCGGACCCGGTGATCGGGGGCGGTGAAGTCACCTATAAGCTGACGGTCCGCAACAACGGGCCCAGCGCGGCCACCGGTTTCACGGTGACCGATACCCTGCCGGCCAATGTGACGCTGGTGGCGGGCAGCGCCAACGGACCCAACTGGGCGTTCAACGGCGCCAACGCCACCTACAACGGCACCCTGGCCAATGGCGCCACGGCCAGCTACGAATTCCGCGCCAAGGTGGGCGTCGGCAGCGGCACCATCACCAACGGCGCCAATGTCAGTGGCGGCGGCACCCCGGACCCGCTGCCGGACAACAACACCGCCACCGTCAGTACCCAGGTGACCGCCGGTGCCGACATGCGGATCACCAAGACGGTCAATCCGGCGCCGGCATCGGCCGGGCAGAACGTGACGTTCACCCTGCGCCCGCGCAACGACGGCCCCAGCGCCGCGGCCGGCGTCACCGTCACCGACGACCTGCCGGAAGGCTTCGTGGTCCAGGGCACCCCGACCGCCACGGGCTGGACCTGCACCGTCAGCAACCTGGACGCCACCCACCAGCGCGTGAGCTGCACCCGCAGCGGCAGCATGGCGAGCGGCGTCGAGGAGAGCATCCCGGTGACGGCGGCGATACCGTCCACCGGGCCGAACAGCAGCGGCACGGTCACCAACACCGCGCAGGTGGCGTCGACCACGTCCGATCCGGATACCAGCAACAACACCGGTCCGGTGTCGTTCACCGTGCTGCCCGACGGCGCCGACCTGCAGATGAGCAAGTCGAAGTCGCCCGCGCTGGTGCCGACCTATGCCGGCGGCAACCGTCTGGACAGCCTGATGACCTCGACGATGGGGGTGCAGAATCTCGGCCCGCGCACCGTCACCGGCCAGCTGCAGGTGGTCGATACCCTGGCCCTGGGCGAGGAATGGGTGGATGCCTCCGGCAACCCGATCGCGCCGGGGACGCCAGTCGTGGTGGGAACCGGGAGCAACGCCTGGAGCTGTACGGTGAACCAGGCATGGAATGGCACCACGGCGCAGCGCGTTACCTGCGACCTGCAGGCTGGCGGCTATCCGGTGCCTGTGACCGGCGGCAACACGCGCAACCTGGTGTTGAACACGCTGGCGCGCGCGGCGGGCGCCACCCTGACCAACACGGCCTGCACCGGCGGCAGCGGCGGCTCGCTGGAGCCGCTGACCGGCGGCGGCATCAATCTCGACCCGGTCACCAGCAACGACTGCACCGGCGGCAGCGCGCGGGCCACCACCCAGCGCGCCGACCTGGGCATCACCAAATCGGCCACCACGCCGCTCGGCGGCGACAAGGTGCTGACCACGGCCGAGAGCTACGTGACCTACACCCTGGTCATCAGCAACAGCGGCGACCCGACCACCGGCGTGGTGGTGAATGATCCGATCCCGGGCTTCATCAACGGCGTCACCACGGTCAGCAATGTCACCGGCCTGCCCACCGGTTGGACGCAAAACCTCACCGGCGGCACCCTGGTCATCCGCTCCAACAGCGCCGCCCTGTCCAGCGGCGCGCCCGCCACCATCAGCTTCCGCGTCAATCGCGGCATGATCGACAGCCTGTCGGGCTCGGCGGGCACCTGTGGCGGCGGCGCCATGCCTGCCGGCAGCTGGTGCAACACCGCAGGCGTCGCCATTGATGCCGGCGTCGCCGGTTCGATCGGCGAAACCAACTTCGCCAACAACCAGGCCTCGGACTGGGTGCAGGTGCATCCAGTGGCGGACATGGCCACCACCGCCAAGAACATCACCTCCGGCACTCCGGGGCGTGCCGGCGTGGAAACCACCTACGTCATCAGCTACCAGAACAAGGGGCCGTCGCAGGTGACCGACGTGGTCTTCCGCGACACCTTCACCCTGCCGGCCGGTGATGCGGGCTTCGTGCTGCTCTCGGCGGTGCGCAGCGGCAGCGGCAGTACCACCTGCAGCGTGCAGCTGCCGCTGGCCGCGGGCATCACCACAACGTCGGCGCCAGGCGGAACGTCCTATGCCAATACCGGCGCCAGCGACGCGCCGCTGGTCATCACCTGCCCGGTGCTGGCCAGCATGGCCAGGAACAACTCGCAGAGCATGACGGTCAAGATCCGTCCGAACGTCAACGCCACCAATACCGGCCGCACCTTCCAGAACGTCGGCGACTTCTACTTCGACTTCAACGGCGACGGCACGCCCGATGCCACGTCCGGCACCCTGCCGGGCGGGCAGACCTACGACTACAACAGCGATCCCAGCAACGACAGCAAGAACGCCACGCTGAACTTCGATGCCGGTGCGGTGGACCTGATCATCAACAAGGTCGACCAGGGTTTCACCGGCGCGGTCGATCCGCTGGGCTACGACTCGCGCCCGGGCATGGAGCAGAACAACTACATCTACTACCAGCTCAACGTCCGCAACAACGGCCCGTCGCTGGCGACCGGCACCACCATCACCGACACCCTCACCCCGCCGCGGCCCGACGTGGAGGTGACCTTCATCGGTACCCGCACCGGTACCGCCACCGCGATGACCGGCCCGCTGGTGACCGCCGCCGATCCGGCCAGCCCCTGCGCGCTTGCCGGCGGCAGCAGCAACCCCACCGTCGGCGCGCCGCAGGTACTGACCTGCACCATGCCCGGCGTGGGCACCGCGCCGCTGCAGCCGGGCGTGATCGCCAACGGCCAGACCAGCTACCTGTACCTGGTCTACGAGTACGGCAACTCGCCGGAAGCCAATGGCGACACGCTGTCCAACGCGGTCACCGTGGCGTCGAGCGAAGCCGAGACCAACGTCGGCAACAACAGCGCCAGCGAAACCACCACCATCCGCATCCGCGCCGACCTGGAGATGAGCAAGACGGCGGTGATCGACCAGCCGCAGCTCGATCCGGCGCAGCCGCTGCCGGCCGACGCAGCGGCGGTCAGCCTGTACCAGCCGTTCTGGTACGTGCTGGAAGTCGACAACCGCGGGCCGGGCCACAGCCTGTCGCGCGACCGCAGCGGCACCAACCCGGTCAACGGCGATGGCGTGGTCGTCACCGACACCCTGCCCGCCGGGCTGGAAGTGCGTGGCGGCGCGGGCGCCATCCTGTGGCAGAAGATCGGCAGCACCACCGACCCGGACGTGGTCACCACCGGCACCGGCAGCTGCGCGCTGAACGGCAGCACCGTGAGCTGCCACATGGGCGACCTGGCGCTGGACGGCCGGACCCGCATCCTGGTCCCGGTGCGCTGGACGGCGATGCCGGCGACCAATCCGACGCTCAACACCGCCGAGGTCAAGAGCGAGCAGTACGACCCGGATCCGAACAACGACAAGAGCACCAAGACGGTCGAGGTGAAGAAGTCCTCGCTGGCCGGCACGGTGTTCGAGGACAGCGACCGCAGCGGCGCCAACGGCGGCATCAAGCAGGCCGCCGAGCCGGGCATTTCCGGGGTCAAGGTCCGCCTGAGCGGCACCGACGCCTATGGCAATGCGCTGGGCGGCGCCACCGGCTACATCGAAACCACCACCGATGCCAGCGGCAACTACCGCTTCGACAATCTGCCCCCGTCCGACGCGGACGGCTACACGCTGACCCAGATCCAGCCGGCGACCCATGTCAACGGCCCGGTGAATCCGCCGACCGCCGGTGGCGACGCGCCCTCCGTGGGCGGCAGCTTCGACGCCGTTACCCCGGTCAAGACCGCGGATTCGACCTACAGCGGCATCCCGCTGCCGGCCGATACCGCCGCCGTGCGCTACAACTTCCCCGAAGTGCGGCGCCCGTCGCTGTCCGGTTTCGTCTACGTGGACAGCAACTACAACAACGTCCGCGACGCGGGCGATGGCGCCATCGCCGGCGCCACCGTGGAACTGCTGGATGCGGCCGACGGCACGGTGGTCGCCAGCGTTACCACCACCGCCTCGGGCCAGTACACCTTCACCGACCTCGATCCGCTGCTGACCTATATCCTGCGCGAAGTGCTGCCGGGCACCGGCGAGTACCGCAACCGCCCCACCGCGGTGAACGTGGGCAGCAATGGCGGCGGCACGGTGGTGGCCGAGGACGCGACCACCGACCGCATCGAGGGCATCGACCTGTCCTCCGGCCTGGATGGCGCCAACTACAACTTCGGCGAGGATGCCGTGGCCGGCATTTCCGGTACGGTCTACCTGGACCGCAACGGCAACGGCGGGTTCGACACGGGCGACGCCAGCGGTCCCGATGGCGCCAACTCGCAGCCCAACGGCGGCCTGCAGGGCGTGACCGTGGCGCTGCAGGGCGCCGGCGCGGACGGCCTCTTCGGCACCGCCGACGACCCGGCCCCGGTATCGGTGCAGACCGATGGCAACGGCCATTACCAGTTCGACAACCTGACCGTCGGCCAGAAGTACCGCATCGTCGAAACCCAGCCGGCGGGCTATGCCAATGCCGCGGAAAACCCCGGCAATACGATCGACATCGCCGCGCTGCCGGCCACCGGCTCGGCCAACAACAACTTCGGCGAGAAGCTGGGCGCGCTGTCGGGCGAGGTCTACGAAGACTTCTCGGCCACCGCGGCGAACAACAACAACGGCGTGCACGACGCCGGCGAGAACCCGA
>Ga0182741_1004463_pt1 | contig 13766 bp, 17 predicted proteins | sample eDN5th37CBELigOP_FD_128874 | JGI IMG/M metagenome (GOLD analysis project Ga0182741, IMG submission 128874) | Enriched Organic Plus compost microbial communities from Emeryville, California, USA - eDNA 5th pass 37_C BE-Lig OP (version 2) (version 2) ...
ACCAGACTGTCGAGCGTTACCATCTCGAGAGCTGTCTGCGACGGAGCGGGTTTCTTCAGCATGACCCAATGAATCACAAACCCCTCAACAAGGCCAGGGGTTTGTCAGCAGTCTGAGCCCGGTCTCGCGACCGGGCTTTTTGTTACCAGCTGCCGATATTTTCGGCGGAAGCCCATGGTTCTTGCGGGGCGAGCCGTTCGCCTTTCTGGATCAGCTCAATGGAAATGCCGTCGGGCGACTTGATGAAGGCCATATGGCCGTCACGCGGCGGACGGTTGATGGTGACGCCTTGGTCCTGCAGCTTCTGGCAGGTCGCATAGATGTCGTCGACCATATAGGCCAGATGGCCGAAATTGCGCCCGCCCGTGTAGGTTTCCGGGTCCCAATTGTAGGTCAGTTCCAGTTCCGGTGCGCGTTCCGCCTTCGCCCGGTCCGTATCGGAAGGTGCTGCGAGAAAGATCAGCGTGAAACGGCCCTTCTCATTTTCAGTGCGGCGGATTTCTTCGAGGCCGAGTTTGTTTACATAAAAATCGAGAGATTCATCGATGTCGCGAATTCGGACCATCGTGTGCAGATAGCGCATAGTTTTTTCCTCGGCTGTTGTAATTCATGGGGCTGACGCTCGGGAAACGCATGGAATGCCGATTGGTTCGGCGAGCTGTCGAATCCGATGTCTAAGGCCGGACATCAAGCTATCATCCAAAGAACAGGGTTCAAGATTTTTGAGCCGCTGATGTGACCGGAAATGTCCCCGCAGCCTCATTGCCAAATCGGCGACCGGCCATATTTGAAGTGGTTGGCCGGTTGCGAGGGCTGCCGCGCGCGGGAAAGTAACCATGAAGTTGTGAAGTCTGTGGTCTTCATGGGGACGGACATAAGTTTGGACTTGCCGCCTCCGGTTAAGGAAGTGTTATTCTTTGGACAAGAATCAGGTCGGAATCGCAATGGAAGAACAGAGGAGGGGCGAACGCATGGCGGACAAGTCTGTGTCAAATGACCAGTTTCGCAGCCAGCACGCCTCGGAAGAGCTGGGCGATATCATCGAAGTTTCGGGCCATATCAAATGGTTCGACGTAGCCAAGGGCTACGGCTTCATTGTTCCGGACCAGCCGGGCCTTAATGATATTCTTCTTCATGTGACCTCACTGCGTCGTGATGGCTTCCAGACCGCTCTGGAAGGGGCGCGCATCGTTTGTGAAGTCAGGCAAGGCGAGCGCGGCCTGCAATGTTTCCGCGTGCTGTCGATGGATACGTCGACCGCCGTTCATCCAGCGCAGATGCCGCCGCAGCGCACCCATGTCACCGTTACGCCGTCGAGCGGGCTTGAGCGTGTGATCGTGAAGTGGTTCAACCGCACCAAGGGTTTCGGCTTCCTGACGCGCGGCGAGGGGACGGAAGATATTTTCATCCACATGGAAACGCTGCGTCGTTTCGGCATGATGGAGCTGCGTCCGGGCCAGGTGGTGCTCATCCGCTTCGGTGAAGGCGACAAGGGCCTGATGGCTGCTGAAATTCATCCCGATCTCGGAACGGCGATCCCGGTTTCTCACTAAGCATTCCGAGCCAGAAGTGTGAAACGCCCGGGCGGGGAAACCAGTTCAGGGAGCCGATTTCCTGTTCGGCTTCGATGCGTTGAATATTGCGGTAACAAGCAGGTGAGAGCGCGGTGCGGGTTCTCGCGCGGCCTTGTGGTCGTCCCATCCCGTTGATAGGTTTCGGCCTGGTTTCCTTGTTTGAACAGGCAGGTTATGGGCCGTATTTTTCTTGCTCTTGCATTTGTTTTCCTTGCGTTCACCGCTCATGCCGATGAAGCACAGCCGATGAGACTGCCGGTAGACAAGGAGCCGCTGACATTCGTCACCGCCAATGGCAATAAGGTGAATTTCGCGCTTGAAGTCGCGGATACGGACGATGCTCGCGTTCGTGGCCTGATGTGGCGCACGGATTTTCCCAGCGACCGGGCGATGATTTTCGTGTTTGGCGAGATGCGCCGCGTCATGATGTGGATGCAGAATACGCCGTCGCCGCTCGATATGGTTTTCCTTGACGACAAGGGGCGCGTATCGGCCATTCATGAAAATGCGGTGCCTTTCTCCGAAAATATCATTTCATCCGAGGTTCCGGCGGCGTATGTCGTGGAACTTCTGGCCGGTACGGTCAAGCGAACCGGCATAAAGCTTGGCGACAAGGCCATCCATCGCGTGATCTGTGGTGCGTGCAAGTCCTGATCGCAAGAAAATGCAATCAAAAGGAAACATCAGGTGAGTGCCCTCGATATCGAATATTTCGAACATGACGGCTTGCGTCTGGCTTATCGTCAGGACGGCGAAGGCGACCCGATCCTGCTCATTCACGGCTTTGCTTCGTCAAGTCTGGTCAACTGGGTTTCGCCCGGCTGGTTCCGGACGCTGACCGAAGCCGGATATCGTGTCATTGCCATCGATAATCGCGGACATGGGCTTTCGGCGAAGCCCCATGATGCGGATGAATATACGCCGACCAAGATGGCGGCGGACGCGGCGGCCCTGCTCGATCATCTCGGCATCGAAAAGGCGCATGTCATGGGCTATTCCATGGGCGCGCGCATTTCGGCATTTCTGGCTCTTGAACATGCCGAGCGCGTTCATAGCGCCGTTTTTGGCGGCCTTGGCATCGGCATGGTCACGGGCGCGGGCGACTGGGAGCCGATTGGCGAGGCGCTGCTTGCCGAAGACCCGGCGACGATCACGCATCCACGCGGGCAGATGTTCCGCAAATTTGCCGACCAGACCAAGAGCGACCGCATCGCCCTTGCGGCCTGCGTGATCACCTCCAAGGAACTTGTTCCCGCTGCTGCGATAGCGCGCATCATGCAGCCGGTTCTGGTTGCCGTCGGCACGAGCGACGATATTGCCGGCAGCGCGCAGGAACTGGCCGATCTGCTGCCAAACGGGCAGGCCGTCGACATTCCGGGCCGCGACCATATGCTGGCGGTCGGTGACAAGGTCTACAAGCAGGCCGTGTTGGAGTTCTTGAAAGAAAACCGGCTCTGACGGAAGTTTGATCTTTAGCAAAGCCTGCGCGTTGCAGCCGCGTCAAATTCGGCTGTGTCAAGGCAAGTCTTTTTAAGCTATGCTGCGCGCCGAACTCGTATTGCGGTGTGAGGGTTGAGCGAAGTACGGTTTTCGTTTCACCTCGCACGGTGCAAAACTGGAGTATGCATATGTCCGTTCGCACATCAGCGAAAGCATCCCCCGGTCTGGGGCAGGTCGATCCCATCTGGCATTCCGTCCGTGCCGAAGCGGAGGAAGCGGCCAAGAATGATCCCGTTCTGGGCACGTTCCTTTATGCAACGATCCTCAATCAGCCAAGTCTGGAAGACGCGGTCACGCATCGCATTTCCGAGCGCCTCGGCCACGCCGACCTGAGCGCCGATATTCTGCGCCAGACCTTCGATGCGATGCTGGATGCCAATCCGGAATGGTCGCAGATCGTGCGCGTCGATATTCAGGCGGTGTACGATCGCGATCCGGCCTATAGCCGCTTCATGGACCCGATCCTTTATCTGAAGGGGTTCCATGCGATCCAGACCCATCGTCTGGCCCATTGGCTTTACCAAGAAGGCCGCAAGGATTTCGCCTATTACCTGCAAAGCCGTTCATCATCGATCTTTCAGACCGATATTCATCCGGCGGCTCGGCTTGGCAGCGGCCTGTTCCTCGATCATGCAACTGGCCTTGTCGTGGGCGAAACGGCAGTCATCGAAGACAATGTTTCGATCCTCCATGGCGTTACGCTTGGCGGAACGGGCAAATCGGGCGGCGACCGTCATCCGAAAATCCGCCATGGCGTGCTGATCGGCGCGGGCGCAAAAATTCTCGGCAATATCGAAGTCGGTCACTGCTCGAAGATCGCAGCCGGTTCGGTGGTTCTGAAACCGGTTCCCAACAATGTCACGGTTGCCGGCGTGCCTGCCCGGATCATGGGCGACACGGGCTGCGCCGAGCCTTCCCGCGTCATGGACCAGATGCTGGGCGACGGTATCTAGGCCATTTTGCATCCTTGAGATCGACCGATACCAGGAAATCGGGCCGCTTGCTGGTTTTCTCCAGCAAGCGGCCTATATTGTGATGCAAGCGGCGATTAGCTGGCCACGCCCCTTGGGATAGTCGATGTCGGGGGTTTACATAAGAAAATGCCGGGTGCAATAAACCGGCTCAAATCAATATCAGGAGAAGCCGGTTGAAACCCGAAGAACTCAAAAAACTGGACGCCTATTTCAAACGGACCTTCAACAATCCCGGCCTGCAGGTAAAGGCACGCCCGCGCAAGAACGACTCCGCCGAGCTTTATCTCGGAGACGAATTTCTGGGCCTGATCTACAAGGATGAGGACGAGGGCGAACTCTCCTACAACTTCTCGATGGCCATCCTCGACGTCGATCTTTGATCGGCAGCGGTATATTCGTCGCTGATGGCGCATATGCCCATGCGGGAATGCTCTTGACGCCCTTTCCCCTGGAGAGGGCGTTTTGTTGTTGCAACATGCTTGCGAGGATTCATGAAGGTCATTGCTGCCGTTGTGGTCATGTTCCCCTTGGCTCTTCCCTTTGCTGCGCGCGCAGAGGTTCTCGGCACCATCGAAACCGGGCAGGACGATGGTTCCCGGTCGGTGGTCGAAATTCTGGATGAACCTCAAAGCGTCGGCAAATGCGACGGCGCCTATGCCGCCGCAGCTTATGTTGCGGAGCGCGACTTTTCGCTGGCTGCGGGAAAAGGATGCTGGAAGCTGCTCGGATCGGCGGAAATGCTGAAGCTGGAAATCGTGCTGAGCGCCACCGGGGAACATGTCGTGAGCGGCGTTCCGCTGAACAAGGTCAGGTTCCGGGAAGACGGACAAAGAGCTTTTGAGGAATTGTCGGGCAAGCTGGAGAACTCAGGGCCGCCGATGCCGCTCCAATCCATCGATTAACGCCAGCAAGCCAAAATCGAACAGGTTCTCCAGGCCGTCGGCATCCAACACGGCGATAGCTTCGGCGATTTCTGGCGTCGTGGCTATGTTTGCCGCATCGGAAGCCTTGCTTTCGTGCATGTCAGCCTGTTGCTCCAGCGCCGAACCGACAACGTAATGGCTGATGGCGATCAGCGCGCGCGCCGCATCTGCGGGCGTAAATCCCGCCTGAACCAGAAACCCGATCTGGGCTTCCGCCTGTCCCATTTGATCGTTGGTCGGACGCGTTCCGGCATGAATGCGCGCTCCGTCGCGGTAGGTCAGCAAGGCTCGCCTGAAACTGCGTGCATTTTCAATCAGGAACTGACGCCAGTTCTCTCCGGTGCGCGGCAGGGCGCGGTCGTGATGTTCGGCCAGAATTGTTTCGGCCAGAGCATCGAGCAAGACACGCTTATTCTTGAAATGCCAGTAGAGCGCGGGCTGCTGCACGCCCAGCCGTTCCGCCAGACGGCGTGTCGTCAGGCCTTCTTCTCCAACTTCATTCAGTAATTCCAGTGCCGTGCGTATCACGGCATCGCGGTGCAGTTTTGCCAATGGGGTTCATCCATTCTGTTGCCTCTTGACAATTTATCATCGATAAATTTTAAGTCCAGCGACTTATCAGTGATAAATTATGAGGCTGGCATGAACCGCACATTGATGATTGTTCTGGCTGTTGCGGCTCTGGATGCGGCTGGCATCGGCCTGGTGATGCCTGTTCTCCCGAGCTTGCTGCGCGATGTGACCCATACGGACGATGTGGCGGGGCACTATGGAATATTGTTGTCGCTCTATGCGCTGATGCAGGTTTTCTTCGCGCCTGTACTCGGGCGAATGTCTGACCGTTTTGGCCGCAAGCCCGTCTTGCTTGGGTCGCTGATCGGGGCAACGATTGATTATGCGATTATGTCTGCCGCGCCTCATCTCTGGGTTCTCTATGTCGGCCGCATTCTGTCGGGCGTGATGGGGGCAACGATGGCGGTGGGCGGTGCCTGCGTAGCCGACACGATGGAGGAGGGAACGCGCGCCAGAGCATTCGGCTGGCTGGGGGCGTGTTATGGCGGCGGCATGATTCTCGGGCCAGTTATCGGCGGCGCATTGGGCGAGGTGTCGCCGACAGCACCCTTCGCGGCGGCAGCCTTTGTCAGTGGCTGCATGGCTTTGGCGGTTTACCTGCTTATGCCTCGGCTCCGCCCGGAAGCCCAACAGGAGCCGCAGGCAGAAGGATTGCTGAAAGCCTTTCTGCCGTCCGGTGTGCAGAAGGGTCTGAGGCCGTTGCTGTGGCTGTTTTTCATTCTGCAACTGGTGGGGCAGGTTCCTGCTGCCTTGTGGGTGATCTTCACCGAAGACCGCTTCCATTGGGATACGACCTATGTCGGCCTGTCGCTTGCGGCCTTCGGTCTGTTGCATGCCCTGTTTCAATGGTTAGGCACGGGCCGTCTCGTCGCGGCGATTGGAGCCGGATGCACGATAATGATCGGGATCATCGCTGACGGGTTGGGCATGGTATCCCTCGCCATCGCTACGCAAGACTGGATGGTCGCACCGATTCTCATCCTGCTGGCCTTTGGCGGGATAGCGATGCCTGCCTTGCAATCAGTACTGTCGGATCGGACCAGCCATGACCGGCAAGGTGCGCTTCAGGGAACTCTCGCGAGCCTTACCAATATCAGTGCCGTTGTCGGGCCGGTCGTTTTCACGGCCCTTTATTCAATGACAGCCGCCAGTTGGAATGGATGGGTATGGCTGGTGGGGCCAGCCGTCTATCTGCTGGCTGTTCCGTCAATGATGCTCGTCCGGAATCAGCCGGCGCGTTTGCCGTCAAGAAGATGAGTGTTCGCGAAATCGACGACCGCCTTGTCCAGTGACTTCCAGTCGCCCAGCATGGAGCGGGGGAAACGATAGAGTATCTGCAAGTCGCGTCCGAACTGGACGTCGCGTTCGCATGAATTGAAGCTTTCCGCCGCGCTGTCGGCGAGGCATCGTGCGACAAATTCCGGCTTGCCGCTGCTCGTGTCGGACAGGAGCAGTTCCTCGCCCTTGTAGCCGCTGTTTTCCAGAAACCGGTGCGCCGTCAGCTTTCCGGGGGCGGCTTCTCCGTCTGGTTCTATCAGCTCGGCGTAGATCGGCAGGTAACGCCCGCTCATATCGCGGGACATTGTGCGTTGCTCGATAGACATGAAAATCAGGTGCCGTTTCGGGGTCAGGAGGTTGAAGATGGCGCGGTCGCGTTCCGTATAACCGGTAAGCCCCGGCCAGCGAACGTAAAGATCAAGGCGACCCGTTATCCCATCGCGCCGCTGATTCGAGAAGCGGATCATATTGGCGGGGATCGAGAGGACGTTATTGCCGATGATGATCTCATAAGCCTGCGTGCTGTCGGAATGTCCGCCGCGGGCAATCAGCGGGCCGAGCAGGCGCCCGCCTACATTGACGGCGACCGAAAGGAGAACCAGCGCGACAACGACCAGCAGCAGCCAGCCGAAGAGCCGGTTGCTCATTTTCGAGGCGGTGTAATCGGGCGCTGTTTCCATTTGGCCAGAATATCTGTCTTCTATGGTTAACAGAGCGTGAAACCGCGCTTGTCTGGCCGCCTGAAACGGCTTAGCGATTTAAATATCGCGTTTGCAGATGGAGGAAGAATTATGCCGATCTATGCTTATAACGGTCACAGGCCGCAATTCACGGACCGCAGCAGCAACTGGATCGCGCCCGATGCGACCCTGATCGGCAAGATCATTGTGGGTGAGAATGCCGGTTTCTGGTTCGGTGTTGTTTTGCGGGGCGATAACGAGCCGATCACCATTGGCGACGACACCAATGTTCAGGAACACACCATAATGCATACCGATATCGGCTTTCCGCTCACGGTGGGGAAGGGCTGCACCATCGGGCATCGGGCCATTCTTCATGGTTGCACCGTGGGCGAGAATACCTTGATCGGCATGGGCGCGATCATTCTCAATGGCGCGAAGATCGGAAAGAACTGCCTGATCGGGGCAGGGGCTCTTGTGACCGAGGGCAAGGTAATACCGGATAATTCGTTGGTGGTCGGTTCTCCTGCGAGAGTTCTCCGGGAACTGGATGAGGCAGCGGTCGAAAAACTCAAACTATCGGCAGAGCATTATGTCGAGAAGGCGCGGTCCTTCATGCGCGGCCTGGAGCCTGCCTGAAATGAAAAGGACGGGGGCCAGAGGGAGGCTGGCGACCCGTCCTTTCCATTTGGCTTTTTGATCAGTTCTTGATGCTGCCGACGAGAAGTTCGCGGTCGCTCTTGATCGAGACCCAGCTGCCGGTGTTCGTGGTCGACTGGCGCTTGAGATAGGTATAGTCCGTCTTGTTCCAGGCAAGGACGCGGGTGTCGAGATTGTCGAGAATGAAATCGCCACGGTCGGTGCGGACAGTCAGAACCGCATGGCCTTCGCCATTCGGCTGGCGGACAACCGTGAAAAGCAGCGTGTTTGCCGGGATGCCGAGCGCCATCAGCTCGCGACGCTTCAAAAGCATATAGTCGTCGCAATCGCCGACCGTCGTCGGATATTCCCAATATTCCTCGCGGCCCCAGGCTTCCATGTCGGTCATCGGCGCGATCTTTTCATTGACGCTCGCATTGACCGTGATGATCTGCTTCCAGATTTCCGGGGTCAGCTTCAGCATGTTGCTGTTGCGGCTGGTGATGTTGCACTCGGACTTGTAGCGTTCGCAGAATTCATAATGGCCGATCGGCTGCGAGGTGCGCTCGCCGGTGGTCATCCATGGGGAATTGGAAGCGGGGCTCGCGGCCTCTGCGAGTGCGATTCCGAGCAGCATCAGGATGGCTGCGATAATGGTCTGCTTCGTCATTCTTTGTCTCCCTGTTGGGGACCAAGATGACTTAGACAATTTGAAGGCACGCAAATTTACGCGCGAAAATGCGAGTCAAATTCGATTAAAAGTGCAAATAACGCTGAAACTTTTTGTCAACGAACGGACAAATTCAGGGCAAATCGGGCCGATTCTGTGGCTTTTTTGTGATTTTGGTCTTTTCGCGGTTTGCCATTCCGTAACCTTGACGCGCGTTCATCTTTCCGAAGGATGCTTTCAGCCGAAAAGATTGTCCAGTGTCGTGCTGGTCTGGATGGTGGCGAATTCGATTGCGAAACCACCCTGGAAATGGCGGACGACAATTCCCCGGATCGGCCCGAGCATGACGCCGCTCTTGATCGGGGGCTTGAATTCGCTTTCGATTGCCGCGCCGGAAAGCGAAAGGTCGGCGATGCGGCACAGCCTTTGCGTACCATCGGCAAAGGTAACGTTCTGCCGGTTCTTGTGCGGAACGACACGTTCATGACGGCGGTCTTCGGGCAGGGCGAGCTCGTGCTTGTTGGCAAGCCAGGTCAGCTGTGCAGAAAGCTTGTCTTTCTTCTGTTCGGACGTTGCCAGAAGAATATGGAAGCCCTCGGACGTGACCTCGTGGGCGATTCCTTCGATCCGCCCTACATGGTCTATATAGGCAATGATCCGTTCGCCGTTGCGCGGCGTTGCTATGCCGCTCATCAGGGCTGTGCCCGGCGACATGCGCTTGATGACGCAAGGAAATTCGCTGCGATCTTCCAGCATGTAACGACCGTTGAGATCGACATTCACGGTGTTGAAGTTTTCCTGCCGCACATTGCTCGCAGTGGTGGCCGCAGCAAATTTGTTCATCAAAGCCGATCCGTTCCGAATTTTGTCCGCCTCGCTGCCGGGCACATTACAACACGGGCTTATAAAGAGAAATCGCGATTGCGGCCGCTTCAGGCCTTGCCACCCTTGATGACACGCAATTTCGGCGCGGCCTGCGGCTCTGTCAGGCGAATATCTGACCACTGCCGGCCTGTTCGAGGTGCGTTTACGGTTACGGCTGCCGATCGCCGCACGGCGTCCGCGAGAATCAGATCCGGCGCTACCGGCTCGATTTCGTTCAAATGGCCGAGCACAATGGGATCGGCCCCAACCCACGTCACCGAATCAAGCACAGCGATGCTGCCGAGAATGCTGATCTGCCCGTCGGTCGCTTCAAGCGGGGCGAGGAACATTTCCAGCCCGAGGCTGCGTCCCGACATGCTGATTCCCGCGTATGAAACGAGGGCGGGAATCGCGAGGCCGCTGACGTTTTGCGAGGTTTCGCGAAGTGCCGCACGGTCGCGTTCGGACCAGAGTGAGAGGAACCGCGTGTTCTTCAATTCACGTCCGAAAAGGGTGCAGACCCGGGTGCCAGCCAGACGGAACGACAGATCGCCGTGCTGTTCAGCTTCCAGGAAGAAGAGATCGGACAGATGACGCCCGAGCTTGCGCGGCTCGATCCGTTCACGCGCCGGCGCGCAAAAGGTGCCGCGTTCCGTGCGGGCCAGTCGCTGCCATTCGCTGAAAATCGCGATCGTACTGCGGTGTTTCATCTTGCGCCGTTGATTTGTTCGTTGCACGCGGAGACCGGCTCCGCTGGTGAACGCATTAAAATAGTATTAACGGCGAGGATGCCAGTTTAACCCTTTGTTCATCCACCGGGCTTGTGCGTTAAGGTTAACAAGAAGTAATGGTTGCGCGGCACTGAAAGAGGCGCTTTGATAAGCCATCAGACGAAGCCTTTGACTTGGTTGAGGTTTTCTGAGCTCCAGATTTGAATTTCGCGAATGATATCTGTTCGCGTCAGGGCCGGTCGGGAACCTCCGTCGGCCTTTATTTTTAACAGATTCTGGCCTATCTAGATGCTTACGCGCGGCGCAAACGCCAGATCGGGCCAGTTGCGGCGCTTCGCATCAATAGAAAGCAGCAGTTCATGAGCGTCCCCCAGCCGGAAATGAACGGCAGTAACCGCCCGACAGGCGGCAGCGAGCCGATCTTCAACATCCCCGGCGTCGTTCTAGCGCTGATTGGCCTGTCCGTTGCGGTCTATGTCTATGAGAATTATCTCATCAGCGAGCAGCAGAACTATGCGTTCATGCTGAACTTCGCGCTCATTCCAGCGCGTTTCTCACTGGCAGGCGGCTTTGCGGACCCGACCGCGCTTTTTACGCTCATCAGCTATTCCTTCATGCATGGCGGCATTGCACACATTGTCGTCAACATGATCTGGCTGGCTGCCTTCGGTTCTCCGCTTGCGGGCCGTATCGGTACGGGGCGGATGATTGTCTTCTGGATATTCACCTCGGTAATCGCCGGTTTGACCCATTATGCGATCTATCCGGACAGCATCTCACCGCTGGTGGGTGCTTCGGGAGCGATCTCGGGCATGATGGGTGCCGCGGCTCGCTATGGTTTCCGGCGCATCGGCCATGGACGCCGATCGGAATTTGCAGGCCCCGTGCTTCCGGTGGGGCTCACCCTGACGCTGAAGCCCGTCCTGACCTTTGTCGGTGTCTGGTTCCTGATCAATATCATTACCGGTCTTTACTCGACTGGCGGCGCCGATTTTTCCAGCATTGCCTGGGAAGCACATATAGGCGGCTTCATCGCCGGCTTTTTCGGCATTTCTCTGATGGATCGTCCGCGCAGTTATGACGCCGTGCTGAAGCGATAGATTCCCGTATCCCCATTTGATGCCACTTGCCAATCTGACATTCGAAGCGCACCATCATGGAACGTGGTGGGAGGAGCTGCGTTCTGCTTCATACGGCGCGGGAGCGCCCGAAGCAGCGAGTGCTAAATCTTGGAGGGACTTTGGCATGACCGTAAGATCGATTCTCGAGACAAAGGGCAGGGATGTGGTGGTTATCGCACCTGCTGATACCCTATCCCACGCTGTCGCCATGCTGAATAAATACAAGATCGGCGCGTTGGTGGTATGCGACGAGGCCGGTCGAATCAAGGGCATCCTGTCCGAACGCGATGTCGTGCGCGCTGTTGCTGCGCAGGAGACCAAGGCCATGAGCATGCCGGTCGCCGAAGTCATGACCGCCAAGGTGCAGGTCTGCCGCGAACATCATACGATCAATCAGGTCATGGAAGTAATGACGCGAAGCCGATTCCGCCATATGCCGGTGGAAGAAGGCGGCAAGCTGGTGGGGATCGTTTCAATCGGCGACGTCGTGAAGCGGCGTATCGAGGATGTCGAACGCGAGGCGGAAGATATCCGCACCTATATCGCCACTGCATAGATGCGCTTTTATCTCCCGGTGGGAAACCAACCGGGAGAGGCTCCCTGTCGAATCAACGCGCGCGCAGATATCGCTCCGCAGCGTAAAGCGAGATCGCAGCCGCATTCGAGACATTGAGCGACTTGATTTCGCCCGGCATGTCGAGGCGGGCAAGTGCGGTGACCGTTTCGCGTGTCTTCTGACGCAAACCTTTGCCTTCCGCACCGAGCACCAAAGCGATTCGTGCGCCGGACAAGGTGGCTTCCATCTCCAGCGGCCCTTCCGAATCAAGTCCGATGGTCTGGAATCCGAGGCCATGGAGTTCTTCGATTGCTTCGGCCAGGTTGCGCACCTCGATATGGGAGATCATTTCAAGGGCACCGGAGGCAGCTTTGGCCAGAACGCCGGTTTCCTGCGGGCTGTGGCGGCTTGTCGTGATCAGCGCGCCAGCACCGAAGGCGACGGCTGAACGCATGATGGCGCCGACATTGTGCGGGTCCGTCACCTGATCGAGAACGAGAAGCAGGGGGCTGTCCTTCAACTCGGACAGTTTTCTGGCGCGCAGCGGCTCGGCCTCGATCATGACGCCCTGATGGACCGCTTCCGAACCGGTTTCCTTGTCTATATCGCGGGGATCGACGATCTCGACCGGGAAGGGGAGAGATTCGGCGTCACCGATTTCCAGCCGTGCGAATCCGTTTCGTGTCGCCAGCATGCGCAATATCTTGCGCTCGGGGTTTTCCACGGCGGCGCGGACCGTATGCAGCCCATAAAGGCGAACGGTTCCTTCGCTGACGGCGCTTGCCGATATAGAGGCGCGCTGCGGCTTGCGCTGTGATTTGCCTTCCGCTCCGGCCTTCTGGTCGCGATGCTGGCGGCGCAGGCGCGCATAATGAGAATCTTTGGGTGTGCGAGGTGGATTTTGATCGGTCATGGCGTGCTTATAGCTCTTTAGCGGTGCGGAAGATAGCGGCCAGCCCTGCAAATGCTATCAGGCTGTTCTGATTGCAGAATAATTTGCAAAAGCCCGTGAAACCGGGCTTTCTCCCCGCATGAGCGGGCATGAAAAGGCAATGTTTCCACGACGTAGTGAACAGACATGCATTCTTTTCGCTTTTACCCTGTTGACAGGGGATAAGCTTATCGTCATAAGGCCCCTCGCGGATCGACGGCTGGCCCAACAGTCAGCCAGAAGCCCCGCGAAAATGCCTAGTCGCTCGACTCTGCTGATAGTGATATCTGGAGGGATGCCCGAGTGGTTAAAGGGGACGGACTGTAAATCCGTTGGCTATGCCTACGTTGGTTCAAATCCAACTCCCTCCACCACTGTCGGATCAGAGTTATGAGTGCGCGGGTATAGCTCAATGGTAGAGCAGCAGCCTTCCAAGCTGAATACGCGGGTTCGATTCCCGCTACCCGCTCCAAATTTTTCCGAGCGGTCTGGCGTGTAAGGAATCATCGACGGGCGGTTCGCCGTTCCGTTTTGGCATAAATGCTGGCCCGGAAGCCAAGAGGCTTTTGTGCTGGCGCTTGAGCGGTTCTAGAACAAAGAGAACAACGGCGATGGCAAAGAGCAAATTCGAACGTACGAAGCCCCACGTTAACATCGGCACGATTGGTCACGTTGACCATGGCAAGACGTCGCTGACGGCAGCGATCACCAAGTTCTTTGGTGAGTTCAAGGCATATGACCAGATCGACGCG
>Ga0182741_1004464_pt1 | contig 13762 bp, 13 predicted proteins | sample eDN5th37CBELigOP_FD_128874 | JGI IMG/M metagenome (GOLD analysis project Ga0182741, IMG submission 128874) | Enriched Organic Plus compost microbial communities from Emeryville, California, USA - eDNA 5th pass 37_C BE-Lig OP (version 2) (version 2) ...
CGAACCCGCGGATCCCGTCGGCGACCTGCTCCGGCGTCCCCACCAGTCCAGCGCGCAGGCCGCGGTTCGACACCGAGTAATCCTCCAACGACACCTTCTGCTCGAGCTGCGTGTTGGCCAGCCAGTCCTGGTAGTTGTGGTATCCCGGCGATCCGGGCGCCACGTTCGTGATCCGCTCGAGCTCGCGCTTCGCCTCGGCCTCGGTGGGGCGCACGATGACGTACGCCGCCATCCCGTACTCCATCTTCTGGAGCCCGTGCTCCTCGCGCCGGCGCGACATGTCGGCCAGCTTGGGCGCGATCCGCTCGGGCGGGTCGCCGTGGGTCACGTACGCGTCGCACTCGCGCGAGATGAGCTTCTTGGCCGCCTCGGACTCTCCACCGGCGTAGATGGTGGGCCGCGGCTTCCGGAAGGGCTTGGGCTCGAGGATGGTCTCGCTCACCGAGTAGTGTTTACCCTCGTGGCTGTACACCGGCTCGTTCCACACTCCGTTCAGCACCTCCAGCCACTCGGCCGTGCGCGCATAGCGGTCATCGTGCTGGTCGAAGTGGATGCCGTAGCGCCGCGCCTCGTCGCTCCACCAGCTCGACACCACGTTGAGCGCGAGGCGGCCGTGCGAGATCTGATCGATGTTGGCGGCCTGCTTGCCGAGCAGCGCCGGGGAGTGGAACGTGGGGCGCACCGCCACCATCAGCTCCAGCTTCTCGGTCACCGCCGCGAGCGCGGCCGCCGTGGACCACGCGTCCAGCGCCGGCGCGTCGATCCCCTTGATGTCGTTCATGAACAGCTCGGCGATGAGCGTCAGATCGAAGCCGATCTCCTCGCTCCGCTTCGCCAGCCGGCTCACGTACGCCCACGACGCCTCCATCCCTTCGTCCGGAACGTTGCGCAGCCATCCGCCGAACACCGGCATCCAGTAACCGTAGCGCATCACGCGGCCTCCGCGCCGACGCGGCGCTCGATTCGGGTAACGAGGTAGTCGACGAGCTTCACGAACGGGTCGAAGCCGATCACGCGGGGCGCGTCGGCCACGAAGTTGGAGAGCGCGTTGATGTCGTAGAAGTAGTGCTTTCCGTCGCGGTCGTCCACGAGATACTCGATCCCACCCACGTCGAGCTGCACGCGGCGCGCGATCCGCTCCACCTGCTCGATGATCTCCGCGCTCGGCGTGTAGCCCTCCACGCGCATCCCGTTCTTCGGCGCATCCAGCGCGCATGCCGAGCGCGCCAGCGCCTGCCCCTCGGTGGTCTGGCAGACATCGGCCGGGCAGAGGTTGAACGACGTGTCGGCCGGGTAGACGTTGATCGCGTAGAGGAACTTGCCGCCCAGGACCTCGACCCGCGTTATGTGCTCGCCGCGGAGCGGCGCACGCTCCTGCACGAGCGCGACGTTGTCGAGTCCCAGCTCCATCTCGCCTTTCTTCGCGGCGCGCGCGAGCGACTCTTCGTCATCGTACGAATAGATACCCGCGCCGCTCCCGCCGATGTTGGCCTTCACGAGCACCGGGTAGCGCAGCCCTCGCGCCGCGTCCACCGCGCGCGATGCGTCGTTGATCACGCGCGTCTTCGGGTGTGGCAGCCCCAGCTCGGTGAGGATCTCGGTCTGGAGCGCCTTCGAGGTCTCCATCGTGTACACGGCCGCGCCGTTCACCACGGGCACGCCGAGCCGGTCGAGGTGCCGGAGCCAGTCGAGCGTGAAGAAGGTGGACTGGCCGTGGCCGCGGAGGTACGCCGAGGGCGAGGCGCGGTTGAAGACGAGTGAATACGGGACAGCGCGCTCGTCGGGGTCGTAGAAGTGCGCCGAGGCATCGAGCCGGACGTAGGGAATGCCCCGCCGGTCCAGCTCCGCGAAGAGCGGGCGGAACCAGTCCGGGTGCTCGTGGAAGATCGCGATCGGCTGCATTGGTGCTCCTCGGTGGATTGGTGTACGGCGATCGTACCGCGGCTGCTCGACGAAAATGCCCCGGTCCTCTGGGGACCGGGGCAGCATGCGGCAAATCTGGCAATGACTCAGGCCTATGCGCGCGCTCCGGGCTCCCCGCTGGCCTCGCAGCCGGCGCAGAAGCAGGTCACGTATCGCGAACACATGGCGAGGCGGCTGGGTTCCGCAGCGCTGAGTATCATGGAAGTGAAGAGTATGTGTGGGTCGGACGGAAGACAAGGCGCGCCCGCGGACGGCGTGTGAGGCGGGGAGCGCGGCGCGCAGGAGGCGAGGCCGGGACTACCTTTCGGCCGGCCGGCTCGGTAGCGGCGACCCGGCCCGACTAACGCGCAGTGAGGAGAATGCCATGAACGTCAGCCCTCTCGCCGGTCACGCGCCCACGGCGTCAGCACTCATCGATGTCGCGAAGCTGGTCACTGCCTACTACGCCGAAGTACCGGATCCGACGGTGCCCGCGCAGCGAGTCGCTTTCGGTACATCGGGGCATCGCGGCTCGTCCTTCGACTGCACCTTCAACGAGCGGCACGTGCTCGCGATCACCGAGGCGATCTGTCGCTTCCGGAAGCTGCGCGGGATAGACGGCCCGCTCTTCCTAGGGATGGATACCCACGCGCTCTCCGTCCCTGCACGCGCGAGCGCGCTCGAGGTGCTCGCTGCACACGGTGTGGAGGTGATGCTGGCGAAGGATGATGCCTACACCCCCACCCCGGCCGTGTCGCACGCCATCCTGTGCCACAACATCGGGCGGTTCGCGGGCGGTGCGGGCTCCGTCAGCGCTGCGTCAGCGACGCGCGGGCTCGCGGACGGGATCGTCATCACTCCGTCACACAACCCGCCGGCCGATGGCGGCTTCAAGTACAACCCGCCGAACGGCGGGCCGGCCGACTCCGATGTCACCGCATGGATCGGCGCGCAGGCCAATGCGCTGCTGGAGGCCGATCTGGCCGGTGTGCAGCGGGTCCCGTACGAGCGCGCTCTGCATGCGCCGAGCACGCATGCGCACGACTACATCGAAGCGTACGTGGCGGACCTCGGCAGCGTGATCGACATGGAAGCCATCCGGGCGGCGAAGCTGCAGCTCGGCGTCGACCCGCTCGGTGGAGCGGGGGTGCACTACTGGGCGCCGATCGCCGAGCGCTACGGGCTCGATCTCACCGTGGTGAGCGATGTGGTGGATGAAACCTTCCGCTTCATGACGCTCGATTGGGACGGGCAGATCCGGATGGATCCCTCATCGCCGTATGCAATGCAACGGCTCCTCGCGCTGAAGGATCGTTTCGACCTGGCCTTCGCCTGCGATACCGACCACGATCGTCACGGGATAGTCACGCGGAGCAGCGGGCTGCTCCCGCCCAATCACTACCTCTCCGTGGCGGCCTTCCACAGCTTCCGGCACCGCCCGGAGTGGCGGGGCGAAGTGGGCATCGGGAAGACGGTGGTGAGCAGCTCGATGCTGGATCGCGTGGCAGCGAAGCTCGGCAGGCGACTCTACGAGGTGCCGGTGGGCTTCAAGTGGTTCGTGGATGGACTGATGGACGGTTCGCTGGGGTTCTGTGGCGAGGAGAGCGCGGGAGCGTCGCTGCTGCGCAGGGACGGAACCGCGTGGAGCACCGATAAGGATGGGATCGCGCTCGCTCTGCTGGCGGCCGAGATCGCGGCGAAGGCGGATCGCGATCCCGGCGAGATCTACGATGATCTCACGAACGAGCTCGGAGAACCCGTGTACGATCGCGTGGAGGCGCCCGCGAATCTCGAGCAGAAGAAGCGGCTCGCCACACTCTCGGCCGACGATGTTCGCGTCGGCGAGCTGGCGGGAGAGAAAATCACTGCCGTGATCACCGAGGCGCCGGGGAACCACGCGCCGCTCGGCGGCGTGAAGGTGAGCTCTGCCACCGGCTGGTTCGCCGCGCGGCCCAGCGGGACCGAGGACATCTACAAGATCTACGCCGAGAGCTTCCGGGGAAGGGAATCGTTGTCGCGAATCGTGGAGGAAGCGCAGAGCGTCGTCGACGCCGCGTTGAAGGACGATGGCGGATCTCGACCGACTCGACCGACTCGACCGACCCGACCGAGCTGACCGGATGCACCGGATGCATTCCCCATCGCCACGGCCACCGCCGAGCTCGCGACGCAGTGCCGTTGGCGTGCCGCCGGTGCTGTTGAGAGGCCGCTAAGTTCAGAGAGCTTCTCTCGGTTCACGGCAGCGCCGGCCAGCCCCACGCCGGCTCACACGTGGCTCCATGTCAGGCATCGAGCTCGTCTTCCTGCTTCTCGCCGTCTCCGCCGTGCTTCGGATCGTGGCGCGGCGACTCGGCGTGCCGCATCCCATCCTCCTCGCGATCGGTGGACTGCTCATCGCGCTGGTACCAGGGCTGCCGCGGGTGCAGGTCGAGCCCGATGCGCTCTTTCTCATCTTCGTCCCTCCGCTGCTCTACTGGGGGGCGCGGCAGCTCTCGCTCCGCGACTTCCGCCACGAGATCGGGCCAATCCTGCGGCTGGCAGTCGTAATGGTATTGGTGACGGCCGCTTCGGTGGCGATCGTGGCGCGCAGGCTCGATCCCGATTTCACCTGGGCCGCGGCATTCGCGCTCGGCGCGATCGTATCACCCCCCGATTCCGTCGCCGCACTGGCCGTCACGCGTTCGCTGCGTGGACCGCGCTCCATCGCGAGCATCCTCGAGGGGGAGGGGCTCCTCAACGATGCCACCGCGCTCGTGATCTACCGGATAGCGGTGGCAGCGGCGGTGAGCGGAACCTTCGCGGTGGGCAATGCCGCACCGGCATTCGTACTCGCCAGCATTGGCGGAGTAGCCATCGGGCTCGCGGTGGGCGTCGTGATGCTGACCACATCGCGTATCACCATGTCGGTGCCGGTGGTCGCCAACACCTTCTCGCTCCTCACCCCGTTCGCGTCATACCTCGCTGCCGACATGCTCGGCGCCTCCGGAGTGGTGGCGGCCGTGGCCACCGGGATCTACATCGGCCGCCAGGTCCCGCGCTTCGTGGGGCCGGAGGTGCGAGTGCAGAACGAGACGATGTGGGGCATGGCGAGCTTCCTGCTCGAGAGCCTCATCTTCATCCTCGTCGGCTTCGAGCTCCCCGTCGTGGCCCGAGCTTTGGGGTCCGAACCGCTCGGCCAGCTACTGCGCGAGGCGGGGCTCATAACCATGTGTGTGATCCTCGTGCGCTTCGTGTGGGTATGGCCGAGCGCCTACATCTCGAGCGTCATAGGGCGGTGGTTATTCCATCTCGATGTCACGGAGCGCGGGTGGAAGCAAGTGCTGTTCATCGGGTGGGCCGGGATGCGGGGCGGCGAGTCGCTCGTGATAGCGCTGGCTCTCCCATTCGTCACGAGCTCCGGCGCGCCCTTCCCGGCGCGCGACAAGATCATCTTCATAACCTTCGTCGTGATCTTCGTGACGTTGGTGTTGCAGGGGCTGACGGTAGGGCCGCTGTTGCGCGCGCTGCGTCTGCAACCGGACGGCCGGGCCGAGGATGAGGAGGCGCACGCGCGGCTCGTCGCTGTGGAGGCAGGCCTCCGCGCGCTCGACGCCGAAGCGACGGCGAACAATCCCTACCCGGAAGTCGTGCGCTACCTCAGGCAGCGCCACCGGCAGCGGGCACGCCGCTGGGCCGCACGCGAGGAGCGGCGTTTCCGCGGGCGGCAGCACGAGGGCGAGCACGATCGGCTCGTCACCGCTCCCTCACATGGAGAGGGCGCGCTGGACGACAGGCGATCGGCGGAGTACCGGAGACTGCGATCCAGGATGATCCGGGGCGAGCAGCAGGCTGTCGTCGAGCTGCGTGACCAGGACGTGATCGGTGACGACGTGATGCGGCGGATCCAGCACGATCTCGATCTCGAGGCGATGCTCCTCGGCGCGCCGGAGCCGGTGATCGAACCGACGAGCGAAGTGTCGTCCGCAATCGCGAGGGAGGAGGCGAGTGTGAGGGAAGGAAACTGAGGAGAGGCGACGGCGGTATTGCCAGTGGTATCGGCTCGCGATCGGCGCGTGGACGGTACGAGCCCGGGCGCTGGTCCACGTCACCCGCTCGGAGCGACGGCGCGGCGCCGCGCGGCCGGTGCTCGCATGCGTATGGTCAATGCTCGACCAGTGCCGAGTACTCCGGGTGACGCTTCAGGTAGGCGCGCACGAAAGGACAGTAGGGCACGACGGTGAGCCGGCTCTGCCGGGCATGGTCGAGCGCGGCTCTGGCGAGCGCGCTCGCGAGGCCGCGGCCGCCGAGCTCCCTGGGTACCTCGGTGTGAATCAGGTAGAGCTTCCCATCGCGCTCCGAGTAGGCGAGAGTGGCAACCTTGCCACCCTCGTGGATCTCGAACTGGCTGTCGGCGGCGTTGTTGGTGGCTTGGATGGGGGAGGTCATGGATGTCTCGACGCGGGTGTCGGCACGCGCCCACACGCTGCGGAGTAGGTATCCAGGTGAACGCTCCTTCCCGCGTTATCGGCCAACTGCTCTACGTCGCACGTCCCCGCGCGTGCGACAAGCCGACGGCTTCGGGCGCGGCCCCGGCATCCGACTTCTTCGACGACTTCGGAGAGGGCGATGCCGGCTCACCGTCGCTCCTCACCACGCGCCGGCCTGCTCGAAGCCACGGATCCTGCGAGTAGAACCGCAGGCACTTGGCCTCGCCGTCGTACTCGACCACCAGGACGGCTCCGCTCTCGCTGAGGGCCTGTACCATGCGCGGCAGCTCTTCGAGGGCAACCTCGGGAAGAGGCGTTGCGCCGTCCAGTATGTGGATGTGAAGGAGATCGCCATCGGTTCGGGGCTCCCGCTCCCGCCGCGACAGGACCAGATAATCTGCTCCGTGCTGGCCACTCATAGCGCTCCTCCCTCTGAACAGGATTCTTCGGTATTGGTCAGGTACGCTCGATAGTCAATACTGCGTAATATGCTGTGTTGACTATTACTTCACGGTGCTCAATAGTCGCTGATGGTTAATAGGCATCGTCGAGTATTACTCGATGCCGCATATATCTCCTCGCCGCATTATTGTCGGCGCTGCGCAAAACCAACTTACTCGATCCCATGCGCCTGCGAATCCCGGAGCTGCTCACCGCCCACGATATCACGCCGTACGCTCTCTCCAAGCGCTCGAGCGGAAGGGTGAGCCTCTCCACCGTGTACAGGCTGGTCGATCGGCAGGGACGTCTGCAAACCTTCAGCTCCGATCTGCTGGAGACCCTGTGCGACGTGCTCGGCGTCGAGCCCGGAGAGCTGTTCGAGAAAGATACCACGAAACGCGTCGCGCGAGGACGTTGATCGGTCCAGCGGGGCCCGATGCCTCACGACCCGCCCATCCTCGTCATTCGTGAGCCGCCGGGACGAACGGCCGAGCTCGGTATTGGCTCCGGCTCCGATTCGTTGCGGGAGGAGTCTCGTCACGCTCCCTCCCCACATCCCTCTCAGGGCGACCACTACCTCTCGCCCGGGGATGAATGTCATGTCGATTCACTTCTACTGCTACTGCTCGGTCGGGGTTCTCCGTCGCCAGGCGGAACTCCCGTGCGGCACTTTCCCCTGGCGTGATCCGCGCACGGGAAATCTGCCGCTATGACGCTCGAACGCGCAATCGCCCTCGCGTGCGGAGCCCACGCGGGCCAGACCGACAAGACCGGAACTCCGTACGTCCTGCACGCGCATCCGTATGATGATGCTCGATGATGCTCGCGGTCGATGGCGCCGACGAGCAAGAGACCCATATGGATCTCTCAATGATCGCCTCGCCCGTCTCGAGCTGGACCGGCCGGGGCTTCGTCACGGCCGGTCCAGCTCGAGATCGAAGGCTCTTACCATCTAACTCCCAACGGTGAAGTCGAGACGCATCTCGGTCCGCCCGTTGGCCTCTCATCCATTCCCACCGCGACTCTCGTTCCCACTTCCGCTCCGCATCACGCCACGAGCCTCGCTCCGCTCTCTCCGAACAACACGCCGCTCCCCTTGATCTCGCGCCTCCCCTTCACGCCGAGATACCAGCGCGTGACCAGGCCTGCCACGGCAAGCATGAGCGAGAGTCCGCTGAACTGCATCAGCACGGGCAGCGGCAGCGCGAGGAGCGGCCACCATGGTCGCGCGAGCTTCGCCAACGCCTTGTCGTCGTAGTCGGTGCTGCCGGTGGTGATGTTGCGTATCGCCACGTAAGGACCCTGCTGCGCGCCTTTCTTCTTGATCCACGTGGCGATCATCTCGTGGCTTTCCCTGCACGCCAGGTCCCAGTTCTGCAGTCGCAGCGCGTGCTCGGTGCCGGAGCCATCCACGAGGAAGATCTGATCGTGGGTGGTAGTCGTGGAGCTGATGTGCACGGGCGCGGTGAAGCCGCTCCCATTGTAGGTGCCGCCGCCTCCGCCGCTGCCGTGCACTTTGGTCTCGAGGTGCTTGCTGGCGCCCACTACCTTCCCCATCACGCTGTGCACCTCGAGCAACTTCCCGTTGATCCTGATCTCGTGCATCGTTCGCCCCCGTTCCATGGTGTGGTCCGCGACCGTCGCGAGCCGGCCGTACCCACTGGGCATTGCGCGAAAGTGCGGCGGGAGCCGTCACCGCGGCGCGCCGGGGCGCCGTTGCCTTTCTCAGGCTGCCGCCGGTTGCCATGGGGCCCCTGCCGGCCGATATTGGCCGCCAACGCGGTGTGGCGGCGGCGCGCTCGGCCGCAACTGCCCGCGAATCACGGTGCCGCGCCCGAGGCTCGCCCGTGCTACGCCGCGGCCTTCCATCACGCCCGATCCTCTGCATCCGGCGCCCGCGCGCCATGGAGCAACCCGTGCGACCAGCTTACGTCCTTGCCACTCTGCTGACGCTGACTGCATGCGCCACCGGCTCACCGGCGCGCTCGTCGAGCTCGATGCCATCGTCCGCGCCTACGGCGCCTACGGCGGCGTCGCGCGGCGCAGCTTCGACGCCCGGCGCGGTCGCAGCTCCCACGACGGTGATCGTGGTCCGTCACGCCGAGAAGGCCACGGGCCAGGGCGACGATCCGCACCTCAGCGAGGCCGGGTCGGCTCGCGCCGGTGCGCTCGCTCGCGCGCTCGGCGCCGCGGGCGTGACTGCCGTGATCACCACACAGTTCGTGCGCACGGCGGAGACGGCGCTCCCCACGGCGCGCGCGGCCGGAGTGGTGCCGGAGGTTGTGGCGGTGAAGTGGGATTCGATCCCGAGCAACGCGACTGACATCGCCGCCGCCGTGCGGCGGCATGCGGGCGGCGTGGTGCTGGTGGTGGGCCACAGCAATACGGTGCCCGATATCGTGGCGGCACTCGGCGCGGAGCGGCCCGGCGAGATCTGCGATGTGGAGTACGACAGGATGGAGATCGTGAGTCTGCCGCAGGGAGGCGGGGCGCGGTTGATCGAATCGCGCTATGGCGCTCCCACGCCGGCCGAGGCGGGGTGCGCCTCGATGCGGTGACCGTGGCGCCGCCGCTCCCACCCGGCGCGCCGCGGGTCGCGGGCTCGGGAATGCGGCGCCTCCCCACGGTACGACTCTCGCGGTAGCCGGCGACGCCGGTGCGAAGCTGCTGCTCGCACACGGCGGGTCGGCCGCGATGTACGAGTCGCGAGCCGGTGGAGTGCGTCCGATACCCGAGCCACGGGAGGATCCCATGACGCAGACGGTCCGACTCTTTCTCCTGGTCGAAGCGGCCACCTTCGTAATCGCCGCTCTGGTTCACTCCGGATTCCTCGTGGCGGGCTACGCGCACTGGCAGGCGCGCGTGGCGGAGAGCGTGATCGCCGGAGTCCTGTTCGGCGGGCTGCTGCTCTCGCTCTTCATTGCGGACTGGACCCGGAACGTGGGCGTGGTCGTACAGCTCTTCGCGCTCCTCGGAACGCTCATCGGAATCGTGACGATCATAGCGGGGATAGGGCCGCGGACGATTCCCGACGTGGTCTACCATATCGCGATCGCGGTGGTGCTGGCGGTGGGAATCGCGGTGGCGCGGAGCGCGCCGGCCGGGTCGGATCGCGCATGAGCTGAAGCGCTGCGCGGCCGGAGTACGGAGGCCGGCTCGTGGTACGGACGGGAGGCGGACGTCCACGCCGCCGCCGGGCTCGGGTGGCGCGAGGGTATTGTACGACGTCGAATCGTGCTGTCAATTGTGGATGGCAAACAACCACGAGGCGCTCCGATGCCAACCACCGCCCGACCGGAGACGCGCGAGGCGCTCTTCCGGATGATCAGCGGGTATCAGCTCACGCAGTTGTTGCACGTAGTCGCCGTACTCCGAATTCCGGACCTCCTCACCCTGGGACCGAGAAGCTCCGACGATCTCGCCGCCCAGACAGGTGCGAACGGCGACCGGCTCTACCGCGTGCTCCGTGCGCTCGCCGCGGTGGGTGTGTTCGGCGAGCTCGATGGGCATCGCTTCACGCTCGCTCCGATCTCCGACCTGCTGCGCTCCGATCATCCCGAGTCGCTGCGGCCCATGGCGATCTTCCTCGGCGGCGCATCGTACCGCGCCTGGGGCGAGCTGCTCTACGGCGTGATGAGCGGCGAGACGCCGGCCGGGAAGGTGTTCGGGATGCCCGGCTTCGACTACCTGCGAAAGGACACCGAGGCCGGTGAGGCGTTCAACGCGACCATGTCGGTGATCTCGCGCCGCGCGGTCACCAGCATCGTCGAGACGTACGACTTCTCCCACGCGCTCAGCGTGGTGGACGTGGGCGGTGGGCAGGGAATCCTCATCGCGGGGATACTCAAGGCGAACCCGCATCTGCACGGAATACTCTTCGACCAGCCGGGCGTGGTAGGCGCGGCCGAGCGCACGCTCGAAGAGGCGGGCGTTGCCGACCGCTGCGATCTGGTCGGCGGCAATTTCTTCGGAGCCGTGCCGTCCGGCGGAGATGTCTACATCCTGCGGAGCATCATCCACGATTGGGATGACATGCCCGCCACGACCATCCTGGCCAACTGCGAGCGCGCGATGGCCGAGGATGGAAGGGTGCTCGTGATCGAGAGCGTGATCGACGCTGGGGAGCGGTCGGTGGCCGCGAAGATGCTCGACGTGCAGATGCTCGCGATGACCGGAGGGCGCGAGCGGACGGTGAGCGAGTTCGAGGACCTGTTCGCGGCGGCTGGGCTGGAGGTGGGACGAGTGATCCCGGTAGGCGTGGATGGGAGAATCGTGGAGGGGATGCGGGGCTGACCGGCGGGCCGGGTCCGGCGATCGCCCCTCACCGATCCACGAACCGCATCTGCCTCTCGTTGTAGCGCGGCCCGGCCACGGTCCCCGGCGGGAGCGCTCCGTCGAGCTCGCGCCGCTCGTCCGCATTCAGCTCGATGCGGGCCGCGGCCACGTTCTCCTCGAGGTAGCGCCGGCGCTTGGTGCCGGGGATCGGCACTATGTCGTCGCCCTTGCTCAACAGCCAGGCGAGCGCGATCTGCGCTGGTGTGGCGCCCCTCTTCTCCGCGACGCCGCGCACGGTACCTGCCGCGCGCATGTTGGCGTCGAAGTTCGCTCCCTGAAATCGCGGATCTCCACGGCGGTAGTCGTCCTCCGGATACTCCTCCGCCCGCTTCGCCACACCGCTGAGGAAGCCGCGCCCGAGGGGGCTGAAGGGGACGAGTCCGATCCCGAGCTCCCGAATGAGCGGGATGATCGCGACTTCGAGGTTGCGCTCCCAGAGAGAGTATTCACTCTGCAGTGCCGAGATCGGGTGAACGGCGTGCGCGCGGCGGATGTTGCCCTCTCCGGCCTCGGAGAGGCCGAGCCAGCGCACCTTCCCCTCGCGTACGAGGTCGGCCATCACGCCGACCACGTCTTCGATGGGTACCTCTGGATCCACGCGGTGCTGGTACAGGAGGTCGATGTGATCCGTCTGCAGCCGCCGCAGCGATCCTTCCACGGCCCGCCGCACGTGCTCCGGGCGGCTGTCCAGACCCGCGGGCTTGATGTCGAGGCTCTCGCGCGGGTCGCTCCGACCGTCCTCGATGCGCCAGCCGAACTTGGTGGCGATGATGACCCGGTCGCGCCGCCCCTTCAGCGCTCTACCGAGCAACTCCTCGTTGGTGAAGGGACCGTACACTTCGGCGGTGTCGAAGAGCGTGACGCCGAGCTCGATGGCGCGGTGGATGGTGGCCGTGGACTCGCGCTCGTCGGCGGGCCCGTACGACTGGCTCATCCCCATGCAGCCGAGCCCCAGCTCGGATACTTCGAGGCCGGCGCGGCCGAGCTTTCGCATTGGCAGAGTCATGTTCCTACCTCCTTCCTCCCCGCTCCTCGGCGGCCGCCGGCGCCGGGCCGGTGGGGCCGATCTTGCCGATGGCTCGGGAGAGGAGATCCTTCGGGTCGTAGGTCACGCCATCCTTCATTACGAGCTGCACGTTGCGCGTGCTGGTGATCTTCTTCAGCGGGTTGCCGCGAATCACGAAGAGGTCGGCCAACTTCCCCGGCTCGATGGTTCCGAGGGTGCTCGAGACGCCGAGCACGCGGGCGCCGTTGACGGTGGCCGCCCGGAGCGCGGCGGCCGGCGGGATCCCCGCCACCACCAGCGCGTGCAGCTCGCGGTGGGCGGAGAAGCCGGCCAGGTAGTCGCCGTGGCTCGGATTGTCGGTGCCGAGGGTGAACATCCCACCCGCGTCGTAGAACGCCTTCGTCGTGCGGATCATCGCGTAGTATAGCGAATCGAAGAGCGCGAACGACTTGCGTGGCGGCTTCGAGGCATACCACTGCTGCACGTAAGGCGTGAAGAACTTCCGTTCGTCCACCCAGTAGTCGAAGCCCGGTTTGTCATCCACTGTAGAAAAGTAGACCGGTGCGGTGATGGTGGGGTCGAAGACCACGCCGTGGCTGACGAAGAGCTCGACGATGTCCTTGAAGACCTTCGAGCCGGTGTCGACCTGTACCCACGACGGGTAGGCCGGCTCGTCGGGCGCGAGCTGGTCGCCGCCCAGTATGTGCTCCACGCGGTCGATCCCCATGAGGACCGCGTCTTTCGCGTTGGTGCTGTTGCGGAAACCGGACTCGAGGTGGCCGGTGACGGTGAGCCCGTGCCGGTGCGCGCAGCGGATGAGCGCTCGCAGCGCGTCGGGGGAGATCCCCTTCGCCTTGAAGCCGCGTACGCCGAGCGCGGCCCAGTGGTCCACTTCGGCGCACACTTCGGCCGGGGTGATGTCGCGCTTCCAGTCGCGGCGGGCGGTGCCGAAGTAGGGGCCCGAGTTGTAGATCCGCGGCCCGATCTGGTCGCCGCGGTCGATGCGCCTGCGCGCTTCCATCATTCCTTCCGGGTCGTACTCGCCCGCCGGGAAGGTGGAGGTTACGCCGTTGGCGAGGAAGATCAGCGGATTCCACGTGTATTCGTCGTTCCGCGCGCCGCCTTCCCCGAGCGTCATGTTGTAGTGCGCGTGCATGTCGAAGAAACCGGGGAGGATGTATTCGTCGTCGCCGAGCTGGATGACCCGTGCGTTCGACGTGTCGTCCTCCGCCATCTTCCCGTCGGTGACGAGCAGCTTCCCGTTGCGCACGAGGATGCCGCGGTTGCGCTGCACCGTGTCCGCGGTGCCGGTGAAGATCCAGCCGCCGCGGATGATGACGGCGTCCTGGGCGCGGAGAGCTTCCGGCACGGTGGCGGCGATGGCGACCGCGATGGTGGTGGCGAGGGTCAGCGCGGGAATGGCGCGCGCTGCGCGAGACAGGCGGGGTACGAGCGCGGCGCGCGGGCGGGCGGGATGGCGGCGTGTGCTGGCGCGCCGTCGAAGCACGAACACTGGAGCTCTCCTGGAGAAATCGACCGCGGAAATATGTGGCGCGTCGCGCCGGCGCGCTGCGGACGGACCGGCGGCGAGCGGAGCCCCGCGCCGCGCCCG
>Ga0182741_1004466_pt1 | contig 13754 bp, 17 predicted proteins | sample eDN5th37CBELigOP_FD_128874 | JGI IMG/M metagenome (GOLD analysis project Ga0182741, IMG submission 128874) | Enriched Organic Plus compost microbial communities from Emeryville, California, USA - eDNA 5th pass 37_C BE-Lig OP (version 2) (version 2) ...
GCATGGTGGCCGGGCGGACGCACCGCGCAGAACACGCGCTTGGCCTCGCCGGCGACCACGGCATCGACGGCGCGGCACACGGCGCCGGCGGCGCGCAGTGCGGCCTCGCCGGAGCCGGGGGAGATGATGGTGTCGCCGTCGAGCGGGCGGTAGCCTTGCTGCGGCATCAGCGCCAGCACCCGTTCGACGTAGCCGCGGTCGTGTACGCGGGCGATCTGCTCGACGGTGGCCAGCGGCGCTTCCTCGCGCTGCAGGAACTGGAACGCCGGGTCTTCCAGCGCGGCGAGAACCTCGCGCAGCCGGTCGGCGCACTCCGGGTGGCCGGGGCCGGTGTCGTGTTCCAGGCAGGCTGGATGGGTAATCAGCCAGGTTGTCATCGGGGGCTCTCCCACCCAGCCGGACCGGGGCCGGGTCGATCTAGGCACACTATCGTAGCCGCCGCCGACCGCTCTTGGCCTGGATCAAGACCGAACCGGATCGGCGCCGGCGTTCAATCGGCGTACAGCGCCTGCGCGAAGCGCAGCGTGAAGCCCGGACCGCCGGCATCCGGCTTCACCTCGACCACGAAGCGCTGGCTTTCGCCGTCTTCCATCGGAAAATCGCCGAGGTAGGAAACCATACCTTGCTCGCGCACTTCCCGCATCTGGATCGGCCTGGTCTTGCCCTGGGCGTCGGTGGCGGAGGCGTGCACACTGGCGGTGGCCGGCTCCGCGCCCTTGCGCAGCGACAGCACCAGCACCCCGCGCTTGCGGCTGCGCAGCAGCCCGTAGCGTTGGGTCTGCTCCTGGGTCAGGAAGCTAGAGGCGAATACGTTGTAGTGGGCCTGGTAATCGCCGAAGGTCTCGCTGCCGGCCCGCGCGGCCGTCGCCGTCAGCAGGCCGATCAGCAGCAGGGCCAGGAGCAGCGGACGCGGCACGGCTATTTCCGTTCGAACCGGTACATGGCGATCTCGCCCAGCAGGCTGGGGATGAGGTCGCTCCAGGCGCGGCGCCGGTGCACGTGGTCGAGCACATGGCGCTCGAGGATGCGGATGCCCTGTTCGCGGCAAAGCTCCTCGAAATCGCGTAGCGTGAACAGGCGGATGTTCGGCGTTTCGTACCACATGTGCGGCAGTGCTTCGCTCATGGGCATGCGGCCTTTCAAGGCCAGTTGCAAGCGCAGCCGCCAATAGCCGAAGTTGGGGAAAGTGACGATGCCCTGCCGGCCGATGCGGAGCATCTCCCGTAGCAGGCGGTGCGGCTGGTAGACCGCTTGCAGGGTTTGGGTCATCACCACGTAGTCGAACGAGTCCGGATCGAAGTCGGACAGGCCGGCGTCGAGGTCGGTCTGGATCACGTCCACCCGATTGCGGATGCAGGCCACGACGTTGGCCGGATCGATCTCCAAGCCGTAGCCGCTGACTTGGCGGTGAGTCTGCAGGTACTTCAGCAGCGTGCCGTCGCCGCAGCCTAGGTCGAGCACCCGGGAGCCGGGCTTGATCCACTCGCTGATGATGGCCAGATCGGGACGCAGCTCGCTCATACTCCCGCCTCCTCGGCCACTTGCTCCAGATAGGCGCGCAGCACGTCGAAATAGGCCGGTATCGGTAGCAGGAACGCATCGTGGCCGTGCGGCGCGTCGATCTCGGCGTAGGTCACGTCCTTGTCGCCGTCGAGCAGGGCGCGCACGATCTCGCGCGAGCGGCTGGGGGCGAAGCGCCAGTCGCTGGTGAAGGACACCACCAGGAATTCGGCCGTCACGTGCGCCAGCGCCTTGGACAGGTCATGGCCGTGCTTGGCGGCCGGGTCGAAGTAGTCCAGCGCCTTGGTCATCAGCAGATAGGTGTTGGCGTCGAAGCGCTCGACGAAGCTCTGGCCTTGGTGGCGCAAATAGCTTTCCACCTCGAAGTCGACGTCGAAGCTGTAGGACAGTTTGCCCTTGGCGCCCTTCGGCTCGCGGCCGAACTTGGCGCGCATGGCGTCGTCGGACAGATAGGTGATGTGGCCCAGCATCCGCGCCAGCGCCAGGCCGCGCCGCGGCACCACGCCGTGGTCCATGTAGCGGCCGCCGTGGAACTCGGTATCGGACAGGATGGCCTGCCGCGCCACCTCGTTGAAGGCGATGTTCTGCGCCGACAGCTTCGGCGCGGTGGCGATCAGCAGCGCGTGCCGCAGCCGGTCGGGGTAGTCGATAGCCCACTGCAGCGCCTGCATGGCGCCCAGGCTGCCGCCGATCACCGCCGCGAAGCGCTCGATGCCGAGCACGTCGGCCAGCCGCGCTTGGGCGCGCACCCAATCGGGCACCGTCACCATCGGGAAATCGGGCCCGTAGCGGGTGCCGGTCAGCGGGTTGATGCTGGACGGGCCGGTGGAGCCGCTGCAGCCGCCGAGGTTGTTGCTCGACACCACGAAGAAGCGGTTGGTGTCGATCGGCTTGCCGGGACCTATGGCGCTGTCCCACCAGCCGGGCTTGCGGTCGTTCTCGCTGTGATAGCCGGCGGCGTGCGCATCGCCCGATAGCGCATGGCAGATCAGGATCGCGTTGGAGCGATCGGCATTGAGCTCGCCGTAGGTTTCGTACACCAGATCGTATTCCGGCAGCTCACGGCCGCTGTCCAGCGCCAGGGGCTGATCGAAGTGGTGCTTGCGAGGAGTCACGAGGCCGACGGAGTCGGCCGGTAACGGTTTAGGCATCGACGGGTGGAGTGCTCAAGAAGGGTAAAGTGGCGCAAGTCTACTGCCCGCGGTACGGGGTCGCAACCTAACGTTCCTCAAGGGATTTGGCCGATCGCCGGGGGGATCTCGCGCGGGGCGCGGACGCGGAGGCGTTTGTCGCGACCGGTCTCGCCGCTGAGGATCTCCACCTGGCTCTTGGGCACGCGGAACAGCTTGGCCAGGAAGGCGATCAGGTGTTCGTTGGCCTTGCCGTCGACCGGCGGCGCGGTGATGCGCAGCTTGAGCTGCTCGCCCTGCCAGAGCAGCTCGTCCTTGCTCGCCCGCGGTTGAACCTTCACCGCGAGGATCAGGTCGTCGCCTTGCCGCTGCACGCTCACGGTCAGTACACCGCCCGCGCCAGCTGATGCAGCGGCGGCAGGATCAGCATCTTGGCCAGCTGAATGCCGATGATGGCCACCAGCGGCGACAGGTCCAGCCCGCCGATGGTCGGCACCACTCGCCGAATCGGCCGCAGGATGGGATCGGACAGGCTGTAGAGGATGGACGCCACCGGGTTGTAGCCGGTCTGCACCCAGCTGAGGATGGCCTGAACAATCAGCACCACGAAGTAGACGTTCAGCACCAGCTCGATCAGCTGCGCCACGGTGCCGACGATGGCCGGTGCCAGCGGCACCAGCACGCCGGCGCGGATCAGCCCGACCACGTAGATCGCCACTAGCTGCAGCGCGAACAGCAGCAGCACCGCCGCCATGTCGATGCCGCCCAGGCCGGGGATGACGCGGCGCAGCGGCCGCAGCACCGGCTGGGTGATCTTCACCAGGAACTGCGACACCGGGTTGTAGAAGTCGGCCCGCACCAGCTGCAGCAGGAAGCGCAGCAGCACCGCGAGGATGTACAAGTCGAACGCGGTGCTGACCAGGAAGACCAGCGGATTGGTGAGGTAGCCGTCCATCTACTGCTTCCCCAGCATGTCGCCGAGTTCGGCGGCGCGCTCGGTCGCCGCCCGCAGCGCTTTCTCGACCAGCTCGCGCAAGCCGCCTTGCTCGAAGGTCGCCAGGGCGCGTTCGGTGGTGCCGCCGGGCGAGGTGACCCGCTGCCGCAGCACCGCCGCGTCCTCGCTGCTCTCCAGCGCCATCTTGGCCGCGCCCAGCGCGGTCTGCAGCGTCAGCAAACGGGCGGTTTCGGCCGGCAGTCCGAGCTTGACCCCGGCCTGCTCCATCAACTCGATCAGTAGGAAGAAGTAGGCGGGGCCGCTGCCGGAGAGGCCGGTGACCGCGTCGAGCAGCTGTTCCTCGGCCACCCATTGAGTCACGCCGACCGCGCGCAGCAGCGACTCGGCGCGGTTGCGCTGCTCCGCGCTGACCTTGGCATTGGCGTACAGCCCGGTGGCGCCGGTCTGCACCAGGGCCGGCGTGTTGGGCATGGTGCGCACGATGGGGAAGCCGCCGCCGAGCCAACGGTCGATATCCGGCTCGCGCACGCCGGCGGCGATGGAGATGATCAGCACGTCGCGTCCGGCCACGGCGGACCGCAGATCCTCGGCGACGCGCTTCAGCACCTGCGGTTTCACCGCCAGCACCAGGGTGTCGGCGGCGGCGGCCGCCTCGCTATTGTTCTCGGTGATGCGCACGCCGAACTTGGCGGCCAGGTCGGCCAGTGCCTCCTTGACCGGGTCCGACACCCAGATGCGCTCGGCGGGATAGCCGTCGGCGATCAGTCCGCCGATCAGGCTGCGGGCCATGTTGCCGCCACCGATGAAGGCGATGGTATGCGTGGTCACGAAGGTCTCCTTTTACTCGGTGCGGGGCGGGCGGGCGCCGAACAGCGCCGTGCCGATGCGCAGCAGGGTGCTGCCTTCGGCCACCGCCGCTTCCAGATCATCGCTCATGCCCATGGAAAGGGTATCTAGCGCATACCCTCGGTCGCGCAACTCCTCGAGCAGTTCACGCAGTCGCCGCAGCGGCGCGCGTTGTTGCTCGAACGACTCTGCCGGGGCGGGAATGGTCATCAGCCCGCGCAGGCGCAAGCGCGGCAGGGCCGTCACGCCGGCGGCGAGGGCCGCGACCTGGTCGGGCGCGACGCCGGACTTGGTCGTCTCGCCACTGACGTTGACCTGCAGACAGACGTTGAGCGGCGCTAGTTGTTCCGGTCGCTGCGCATTAAGGCGTTCAGCCACTTTAAGGCGGTCGACGCTGTGAACCCAATCAAAGTTCTCGGCAATGCTTTTTGTTTTATTGCTCTGGATCGGGCCGATGAAATGCCAGACGATGGCCAGGTCGCCGAGTTGCTGGCGCTTTTGCAACGCTTCCTGCAGATAGTTCTCGCCGAAGTCCCGCTGCCCGAGCGCGAACGCCGCGCGCAACGCCTCGGCCGGCTGCGTCTTGCTCACGGCCAGCAGCGCCGCGCTGCCGGGGGCGCGGCCGAAACGCTGCTCGGCGGCGGCGATCCGAGATCTAAGCTGGGTCAGGCGCTGCGCCAGGGCGCTGTTATTGCTTGGCATTAGTGATCGCTGTAGTTTGTCACTCGGCTGGCAGGACGCCTCATAGAACAAGATTCAGACGTGCTTCACCGCTAGGGGGGTTCCATGGATATCGCAGATTTGCTGGCCTTTGGCGTCAAGAACAACGCCTCGGACTTGCACCTGTCCGCCGGCCTGCCGCCCATGATACGGGTGGACGGCGACATTCGGCGAATCAACCTTCCGCCCATGGACCATAAGCAGGTCCATAGTCTCGTCTACGACATCATGAACGACAAGCAGCGCAAGGATTACGAGGAGTTCCTGGAAACGGACTTCTCGTTCGAGATCCCCGGCCTTGCGCGCTTTCGTGTCAACGCCTTCAACCAGAATCGCGGCGCCGGCGCGGTGTTCCGTACCATTCCCTCCAACGTGCTGACCCTGGAGGATCTGGCGGCGCCGCCGGTGTTCAAGGACATCGCCGACAACCCGCGCGGCCTGGTGCTGGTGACCGGCCCGACCGGTTCGGGTAAGTCGACCACACTGGCGGCGATGATCAACTACAAGAACGAGACCTGCCACGAGCACATCCTCACCGTCGAGGACCCGATCGAGTTCGTGCACGAGTCCAAGAAGTGCCTGGTCAACCAGCGCGAGGTGCATCGCGACACCCTCGGTTTCAACGAGGCGCTACGCTCGGCGCTGCGTGAGGACCCCGACATCATCCTGGTGGGCGAAATGCGCGACCTGGAGACCATCCGCCTGGCGCTGACCGCCGCGGAGACCGGTCACTTGGTGTTCGGCACGCTGCACACCACCTCGGCCGCCAAGACCATCGACCGTATCATCGACGTGTTCCCCGCCGCCGAGAAGGCCATGGTGCGTTCCATGCTCTCGGAGTCGCTGCGGGCGGTGATTTCCCAGACCCTGCTGAAGAAGATCGGCGGCGGCCGCGTGGCGGCGCACGAGATCATGATCGGCACCCCCGCCATCCGTAACCTCATCCGCGAGGACAAGGTGGCGCAGATGTACTCGGCCATCCAGACCGGTGCCCAGATGGGCATGCAGACGCTGGACCAGTGCCTGCAGAACCTGGTGCGCAAGGGCCTGGTCAGCAAGCAGGATGCGCGCTCGCGCGCGCAGAACAAAGAAGCGTTCGCATAACAACTCGGACCGCCGGCCAAGGCCGGCAGCGCTAGGGGACAGCCATGGATTTCAATTCCCTGCTGCAGTTGATGGTGGAGAAGAAGGGGTCCGACCTCTTCATCACCGCCGGAGCCGCGCCGTCGATGAAGATCGCCGGCCGCATCACGCCCGTCACCAAGACCAAGCTCGCGCCCGAGCAGGCGCAACAGGTGGTGATGTCGGTGATGACCGCGCAGCAGCGCGAGGAATTCCAACGCACCCACGAGTGCAACTTCGCCATCAGCGCGCCGGGACTCGGCCGCTTCCGCGTCAGCGCCTTCTATCAGCGCAACCACTGCGGCATGGTGCTGCGCCGGATCGAGACCCACATCCCCACCATCGAGGATCTGCGGTTGCCGCCCATCCTCAAGGACCTGGCGATGACCAAGCGCGGCTTGATCATCTTCGTCGGCGCCACCGGCACCGGTAAGTCGACCTCGCTGGCGGCGATGATCGGCTACCGCAATCAGAACAGCACCGGCCACATCATCACCATCGAGGACCCGATCGAGTTCATCCACCAACACGCCGGCTGCATCGTCACCCAGCGCGAGGTGGGCATCGATACCGAGTCGTTCGAGGTGGCGCTGCGCAACACCCTGCGCCAGGCGCCGGACGTGATCCTGATCGGCGAGATCCGCACCCGCGAGACCATGGATTACGCCATCGCCTTCGCCGAAACCGGCCATCTGTGCTTGGCCACGCTGCACGCCAACAACGCCAACCAGGCGATGGACCGCATCGTCAACTTCTTCCCGGCCGAGCGGCACAACCAGTTGTTCATGGACTTGTCGCTCAACCTCAAGGCGGTGATCGCCCAGCAGCTGATTCCCACGCCGGACGGCAAGGGACGGGTGCCGGCGATCGAGATCCTGATCGGCACGCCGCTGATCCAGGACAAGATCCGCGAGGGCGCGGTGCACGAGCTGAAGGAGGTCATGAAGCGCTCGCGCGAGCAGGGCATGCAGACCTTCGACCAGCATCTGTTCGAGCTGTACAAGTCCGGCCAGATCACCTACGAGGACGCGCTGCGCTACGCCGACTCCGCCAACGAGGTGCGGCTCATGGCCAAGCTCGGCGACGAGGACGTCAAGGAGCGCGTGCAGTCGGCGGCCGAAGGCTTGTCGCTGCTCGACGACCCGAGCGGCCCGCCGCGCCGGCGGTTCTAAGCCGCGAGGTTTCGTCGTCGGGGTAGCGCGGGTGCCGGCGCGCGGATAGTGCCGGCCATGCCTAGATCGGGGCGGGGATGCCCTGCAGCAGCGCCGGGCTGACCTGGTTCGCGATCGCTTCCAGTTCCGCCGCGGGTGCGCAGGCCAGGACCGGCGCCGTACCGTTCGCGGCCAGCCATAGCGCGAGCAACTCCGCCGGCGTGCCGTCGAAGCAGCCGGGCAGGTCGTCGATCGAGGCCACCCGGCTGACGATGCCCGCTGCCTCCAGCGCCGGCGCGGCGCCGATGACGTGCGGTGGCAGGCCGGTGGTCATGAACGTCGAGGGCACGGGGCGGAACGGCGGCGGATAGTCGCCGCCCACGATCACCAGCCGCGGTGGCGGGTTCAGCTGCCCGGCCAGGAACAGCGCGGCGCCGAGCCCGCTGCCGCTGCCGATCACCACCGGCGGCGGCGTCGCATCCAGCACCCAGCCGTTACCTTCCAGTGCCAGTTGCACCGGCGCGTGCAGCGCCAGCGCCTCGGCGCCCCGGTCGGGCGGCGCCAGCGCCGCCAGCCAGCCCTCGCGGATGGAGGCATGGCTCACCGGCAGCAGATAGTCGCCGTTCTCCGCGCGCAGCCGCAGCAACTGGCCCGGACGGGCCGCTTCGGCCAATTCCTGCGCGCCCGCCCGCAGTAGGCGCCAGCCGTTGGGCAGCGGGCTGTTGCCGAGCAGGCGGGCGGGCAGCATGAGCGCCTACTCGCCGCGCGAGTACACCCGCCGGCCGCCCACCAGCGTGTGCACCACCTGGCCGGTGAACTCCCAGCCGAGGAAGGGCGAGTTCTTGCCGCGGCTGCGCATCGAGTCCGCGCTCAACCACCAGGCGGCGTCGGGATCGAACAGGCACAGGTCGGCCGGCGCGCCGGGCGACAGGTGGCCGGCGTCGATGCCGAGCACGCGTGCCGGGTTGCTAGTGACCAGGGCAAGCGCGCGGGCGAGCGACAGCACGCCTTCGTCCGCCAGCCGCAGTACCAGCGCCAGCAGCGAATCCAGTCCGGAGATACCCGGCTCCGAGCCGGCTAGCGGCGCGTCCTTGGCGTCGGCGTCATGCGGTTGGTGGTCGGAGCAGATCACCTCGATGACGCCCTCGGCGACGGCGCGGCGCAGCGCCTCGCGGTCGCGCTGGCCGCGCAGCGGCGGGTCGACCCGACAGGTGCTGTTGAAGTCCCACAGGTCCATCTCGGTGAGGAACAGCTGGTGAATGGCGACATCGGCCGACACCGGCAGCCCGTCGCGGCGGGCCCGCGCCAGCCAGTCGGCGCCGCGCGCGGTCGACAGCCGGGCGAAGTGGGTGCGGGCGCCGGTCTGTTCGACCAGGGCCAGGTCGCGCGCCAACGCCGCGGTCTCGGCCGCCTCGGGGATGCCGGGCAGGCCGAGCCGGGTCGCCACCGTGCCTTCGTGCATCAGCCCGCCCTCGCTGAGGGCGAGATCCTTGGGCGTGAGCAGCAGCGGCAGGTCGAAGGTGGCGGCGTATTCCATGGCGCGGCGCAGAACGCGCGAGTTCGCCACCGGCCGGCCGCCGTCGCTGAGCGCCGGGCAGCCGGCGTCGGCCAGCGCCGCCATGCCGCTCAGCAACTGGCCGCCCAGCTCCTGGGTCAGCGCGCCCAGCGGCACCACCCGCGCCGCGCCGGCTTCCTCGGCGCGGCGGCGAATCAGTTCCACCACCGACGAGGTGTCGATCGCCGGTTTGGTGTCCGGCGGTAGGCACAGGGTGGTGATGCCGCCAGCGACCGCGGCGCGCGCCTCGCTGGCGATGGTCGCCTTGTGGGTGGCGCCCGGCTCGCGCAGGCGGGCGCTCAAGTCCACCAGGCCGGGGCAGACGATCAGGCCGGCGGCGTCCAGTTCGTCGCCGACCTCGAAGCCGGCCGGCGCCTGGCCGATAGCGGCGATGCGGCCGTCGGCCACGAACACGTCCGCGACCGCGTCGAAGTCATTGGCCGGATCGATCACCCGGCCGTTGCGGATCACCAAGCCCTTCATGCCGTCCCCCTGCTTTCGCTGTCCGCCGCCGAGCCCATGGCCAGCGACATCACCGCCATGCGTACCGCGATGCCGTTGGTCACCTGCGGCAGGATCACCGAGCGCGGCCCGTCGGCGACGCTGGAGGCGATCTCCACGCCGCGGTTGATCGGGCCGGGGTGCATGACGATGGCCTCGGGGTGGGCGACGGCCAGTTTGTCCTCGGTCAGGCCGTAGAGGCGGAAGAACTCGGACTCCGACGGCAGCAGCGCGCCGTCCATGCGCTCGCGCTGCAGGCGCAGCATGCACACCACGTCGACGTCCTTGAGGCCCTGCTTCATGTCGTAGAACACGCGCACGCCAAGGTCCTCGATGTGGCGCGGCAGCAGCGTGCGCGGGCCGATGACCCGCACCTCGGCCGCGCCGAGCGTGTTCAGCGCGTGGATCTCGGAGCGCGCCACCCGCGAGTGCAGGATGTCGCCGACGATGGCGACCCGCAGTTGCTCGAAGCCACCCTTGTATTGGCGGATGGTGAACATGTCGAGCATGGCCTGGGTGGGGTGGGCGTGGCGGCCGTCGCCGGCGTTGATGACGCTCACCCCGGGCCGGACATGGCGGGCGATGAAGTGCGCCGCGCCCGAGTCGTTGTGCCGCACCACGAACATGTCGCACTGCATCGCCTCGAGATTGCGCAGGGTGTCGAGCAGGGTTTCGCCCTTCACCGTCGACGAGCGGGCGACGTCGAGGTTGATCACGTCCGCCGACAGCCGCTTGGCGGCCAGCTCGAAGGTGGTGCGGGTGCGGGTGCTGGCCTCGAAGAACAGGTTCATGACGGTGCGGCCGCGCAGCAGCGGCACCTTCTTCACCGATTTGTCGATCACGCCGGAGAAGGACTCGGCGGTGTCGAGGATCTGGGTCAGCAGCGCGCGGGGTAGCCCCTCGGTGCTGAGGAAGTGGCGCAATCGGCCTTGGGAATCCAGTTGCAGGTTCATGCGGTCTTGCGGATAACCAGAGTGAGCGGGTCGGGGCCTTGCAGTTTGATCTGATCGTCGCTCGGCAGCTGCAACTGCATGCCGCAGACGTCGGCGGCGATGGGCAGTTCGCGCTGGCCGCGGTCGATCAGCACCGCCAGCAGCACGCTGGCCGGGCGGCCATAGTCGAACAGTTCGTTGAGCGCGGCGCGGATGGTGCGGCCGGTGTAGAGCACGTCGTCGACCAGCACCACGTGCCGCCCGTCCACCTGGAACGGCAGCCGCGACGGCCGCACCTGCGGATGCACGCCGATGCGGCTGAAGTCGTCGCGGTAGAACGAGATGTCCAGCGTGCCCAGCGGCTCGCTCAGGCCCAGCCCGGCGTGCAGGCGCTCGGCCACCCAGACGCCGCCGCTGTGGATGCCGACCATGAGCGGATCCTTGATAGCGCGCTCATCGAGCACGCTCTTGAGTTGCGCCGCGGTCTTCTCGATCAGCGAATCTACCGGTATCAGTTCAGTCATGCCGTTCCTGCAGCCAGCTTTCCAGAATGATCGCCGCGGCCAAGCTGTCGATATCCTCCTTGCGCTTGGCCAGCTTGCGTCCGCCCCGGCCGTGTTCGCTCAGGTGGCGCTCGGCGGCATGGGAGGACAGGTGTTCGTCGATGGTGTGCACCGGCACGGCGAAGCGCCCATGCAGCCGCCGCGCGAAGCGCTCGGCCAGCGGCGTCAGCGCCGAATCCGCGCCGTCGGCGTGGCGCGGCACGCCGACCACCAACGCCTGCGGTTGCCAGTCCTTGATCAGCGTCGCCACCCGCTCCCAGTCCGGGGTTCCATCCCGGCAGGGCAGGGTGGTCAGCGGCCGTGCCGAGCCGGTGATGGACTCGCCCACGGCCACGCCGATGCGGCGCAGGCCGAAGTCGAACCCCAAGTAGTTGCCGGCGGGCACGGGGTCAGGCGTGTCCGGCGACGGACGACAGCAGCGACAGGTCGACGCCGAGCAGGGCGGCCGCGGCCTGCCAGCGCAGGTCCACCGGCCGGCCGAAGATGATGTCGGCATCGGCCGGGCCGTTCAGCCAGGAATTCGCCGCCATCTCTTCCTCCAGCTGCCCCGGGCCCCAGCCGGCGTAGCCAAGAGCGATCAGGTACTCGCTCGGACCGTTGCCGGCGGCGATGGCGTTGAGCACGTCCTTGGAGGTGGTCAGCGTGATCTCCTCCGATACCCGCAGGCTGGAATCCCAGTGGCCGCTCGGACGGTGCAGCACGAAGCCGCGTTCGCGCTGCACGGGGCCGCCGAGGAATACGTGCTTCTTGCGGACGGCCGGATCGGTGGTGGCGATCTGCAGGTGGTCGAACAACTCGCCCAAGGTGAGGTCGGTGGGCCGGTTGATCACGATGCCGATGGCGCCGTCGGCGCTGTGCTCACAGAGGTACGTAACGGTCTGCGAGAAATTCGGATCGGCCAGCGACGGCATGGCGATCAGGAAATGATTGGTCAGGTAGGCGCCGCTCATGCCGCATAGTATCCGCCAGCGGTACGGAGACGGACAAGGTGGGCCTCATCGCGGCCGGTTCAAGCGGTAGCGGCGTTGCGGCAAGGCGGACGCGCCGGCGCGCCCGCTCCGACCCGCCGCGATGAGGCGGCGATCAGCGCGTGGTGAAGCCGCTTTGGTCGACGAACTCCCAGGTACGGGTGATGACCAGCAGTTCGTGCCCCTGCAGCACCTCGTCCGGCACCGGCGCGTACGGCGCGGCCAGGCGCACGATGCGCAACGCCGCCTCGTTTAGCGCCGGATGCGCGGACGGCTCGAGAATCCGAGTGTCCTTGAGCCGGCCGTCCGGCCAGATCGTGACCTCCAGGATCAGCGAGCCGGACAGGCGCCGCCGCCGCGCCTCGTCGGGGTAATTGAGGTTGCCGATCTCCTCCACTTTCTCGGTCCAGGCCTTCATGTAGGCCGCCGAGGGGTGGTGTTTGGTGCGCGCGGTGATGCGCTGCTTGGTCGGCGCCTTGGTGAAGCCCTCGGCGTCGTCGCGGAACGCCGACGCGTGCGCCACTTGCTGACTGGCGTTGATCAGGTCCAGCGCGCTGGCCTTGGGCGGTTCCGGTGTGGTCTCGACCGGGCGCGACGGGGTCTTCCGCGGTGACTCGCGGCTGCTAACCACCTGATCCTGGCGTGCCTGCGGCGGCGGGGTCTGCGCCGGCGCCGCGTCCATGACGCTGTTGCCCTCCGGTACCCCCGGGGTGATGGCCGGCTCCGCTCTGCGCGGACGGCCGCGCTTGTCGCTTTCGCCGCCGCCGTCCTGATTCGCCTGGGCCAGATAGTCGTAATCCTTCGGCACCGTGGTGGACGGCGTGTCCGCCAGGGTGATCTCGAGAATGGGTAGCTCGCGCTTGGGCTTGGGTAGATCGAGCTTGAAGCCCAGCCCCAGGATGACCAGGGCGTGCAGCACCAAGGCGAGGAACAGGGCCAGGGACAATCGGTCGGCGTAAGTAAGCGGCTTAGCGGTCATGGCGCAAGCTTAAACCGGATTGGGGGCGGTGGCGTGCATCGCCGGCGTGGTCATGCGGCCCGCGATCAGGCCGTTGACCACGCCGAACACCAGTGCCGCGGTCATCAGGACCGGCAGCAGGCGCAGCATCGCCGGGTGTGGAACGAACAGCTGATAGGCCACCGCGAACTGCGCCGCCATATGCGCCAGGCTGGCCAGCACGCTGTGGCCGACCGGGCCGATGCCCGGTAGGCGGATCGACAGGCCCAGCACGGCGATCGAGGCGACGGCGCCGGCGGCGCTCAAGAAGAAGGTCGGGGACAGGAAGGTGCCGATCAGCAGGCTGCCCACCAATGCCCGCAGCAGCCCCACCCAGGCGGCGGTGCGCCAGCCGAAGCGGCACAGTACGGCGATGGTGATGATGTTGGCCAGGCCTGGCTTGATGCCCGGTAGCGGGCTGGGCAGCGCCGCCTCGGCGACGTGGATGACGATCGCCAACGCCGTCAGATAGGCGATCCGCAGATCGTCGCGCGTGCTCTGAACGACGGTGGTTCCGGTTTCGGTCATGTTCAGAAGTTGATCGAGTCGAAGCGAGGGTTGGGCCCCGTGATCTGCACCACGACCTGGTTGGGCAGGCACACCGCGCTTTCGCCGGTGTCCCGCAGCCAGCCGGCGCGCATGCACACCTTGTACGGGCCGGGCGAGTCGACCACGCGCACGCGACCGCCGCGCACTTCGATGGTGCTGACCCCGATCGCGCCGGCTGGCTGCGGGACACCGGCGAAAGCGCGGTGTGCCTGCCCAACCAGGTCGTGGTGCAGATCACGGGGCC
>Ga0182741_1004469_pt1 | contig 13753 bp, 17 predicted proteins | sample eDN5th37CBELigOP_FD_128874 | JGI IMG/M metagenome (GOLD analysis project Ga0182741, IMG submission 128874) | Enriched Organic Plus compost microbial communities from Emeryville, California, USA - eDNA 5th pass 37_C BE-Lig OP (version 2) (version 2) ...
CGCGAGGCTCTACACCGACGAGAGCGGGACCGTGCGCGGCATCACCCTCGGCGCCCGGCTCGAGGTCGCGCTGATGCAGCTCTTCAGCCCGCGCGCCGGCCAGCCCGCGACGCCGCTCACGCCGGACATCCTCGCCGGCCTGCTTCGCGAGCTCGGCTCGCTGGCGAACCTCGGGATGAGCGAGGGACGCGTGGTGCCGCTGATCGCCCCGCCGAACCTGCGCGTCGGCGTGCGCCGGCTCGTCGAGCCGGTGCTCCCGCAGCTGCCGGTCGTCTCGCTCGCCGAGCTGCCGCCGCACGTGCGCCTGACCAGCATCGCCACCTGGGAGCTGCCGCATGGTACGTGAGCCCGTGCCGGTGATCGCCGTCGCCTGCGGGCGGCCGGGGCTCGGCGGCTCGGTGGTCTCCGCGCTCGTCGCGCTCGCCGCCATGGCGCAGGGCGCGCGCGTCCTCTGGCTCGAAGCGTACGCCCCCGAGGGCGGCCCCGAGACGCTCGCGGCGCGCGTGGCGTCCGCGGGGGCGCACGATCTCGTCGTCGTGGACGCGGGATCGCGCATGCACGGCATCGCGGCCGCCTGCACCCTGTCGACGGAGTGCACCCTGCTCCTCGTCGTCGGCGACGCGCGCGCCGACCTCGCGGCGTCGTTCGCGGTGGCGAAGTTCGCGTCGAACCTCGCCTATCCGCCCGCGCTGTCCGTCGTCTCGAACCGCGTCGATCCGACCAGCGGGACGTGGGCGGCCAACGCGCTCGCCAACGCCTGTGCGCGATTCCTGGATCGCGCGATGGCGGTGGTGGGCCACGTCCCCGACGATCCCACCCTCGCCGCCGCCCTCGCCGCCGGCATGCCGATCGCCGACGCGGCGCACGGCTCTCCCGCGAGCGAGGCGGCCGCACTGCTGATCGAGTCCCTGCTCGCTCCGCCTCGCTTCTCCTCCTTCCTCCCCGCAGGACAATGAGTGACCGCATCTCGACCCAGACGTGGGCGGCGTTCGCGGCCGGCGATCCGGCCGCGCGCGACCAGCTGCTGCGCGAGCATCTCAGCCTCGTGCACCACGTCGCGCAGCAGCTCGCGCGCAACCTCGCCGCCGACGCGGACCTGGACGAGCTGGTGAGCGCCGGCACGATGGGGCTGATGAACGCCCTCGAGACCTTCGACGTCTCGCGCGGGCTCGCCTTCAGCACGTTCGCCGTCCCCCGCATCCGCGGGTCGATCCTCGACGAGCTGCGCCGGCAGGACCACGTGCCGCGCTCCGTGCGCAAGAAGGCGCGCGACATCGCGCACGCGCGCGAGGCGCTGATGCGGCAGCTCGGGCGCGCCCCCGAGGACAAGGAGCTCGCCTCGGGGCTCGGCATCGACGTGGACACCCTCTGGAAGTGGCAGGCCGACGTCGAGTCGGCGGTGCAGGTGCCGCTCGACCGCTCCGCGCCCGACCGCGACGGCGCGGGTCCCTCCGCCTGGGAGATGCTCGCCTCGGACGACGAGGACTCCGTGGAGGAGCGGCTGACGCGGGAGCAGGAGATCGTGCTGCTGCGCGAGGCGATCCTCGCCCTCAAGGAGCAGGAGCGCACCGTCCTCTCGCTCTACTACTTCGAGGAGCTCAAGCTCGCCGAGATCGCCGAAGTGCTCGGCCTCACCGAATCGCGCGTCTCCCAGATCCGCAGCAAGGCGCTGGCGCGGCTCCGCGATTCGCTGAAGGCGCGCGTGGCGTGAGCCGCGCGGCAATGTTGGCCGGGTAGGCACTTTCTACCCTCCGTCCGCCACTCTCCGCGCAGCGCCATCGACGACCCAACTCGTTGCCCCAGCGCCACTTCGCACGAACGCGCAGTCGGGGCACACCCCCTGCCTTCACGAGTGGCACCGCCCTCCTCGCAGCACGCAGCACGCAGCACGCATCTCGCCCCCCGCCAACCGCCCCCACCCATGCCCGGCCCCAACGGTCTCACCTCCGCCGTCAACGCGATGCGCTACTACGAGCGCCGGCAGGAGGTCGTGGCGAACAACCTCGCCAACGTCTCCACCGACGGCTTCAAGGCGGAGCGCGTGTTCGCGCAGCTGATGCAGGATGCGAACGGCGCCGTGATGCCCGTCGCCGCCGCGCGCACCGACCTGCGCGCCGGCACGCTCCGCGAGACCGGCGCACCGCTCGACCTCGCGATCGAGAAGGACGGGTTCTTCGTTGTCGGGACCGCGAGCGGCGAGCGGCTGACCCGCGGCGGCAACTTCGGCATCGACGCGGGACATCGTCTCGTCGATGCCGCGGGGAACCCGGTCCTCGGCGCGAAGGGGCCGATCGTCCTCTCCCCCGATCAGACCTCCGAGGCGACGCGCGGCGCCCTCACCGTCTCCGCCGACGGCACGCTCCGCGTCGGCGAGCAGGTGATCGACACGCTGCGCATCGAGACGGTGACGCCCGGCGAGCCGCTGCAGCACGAGGGCGCGACGCTCTTCGTCCCTCCCGCCGAGCGCACCGTCGTCGCGCGCGAGGCCCGCACCGTCCGGCAGGGCTTTCTCGAATCCAGCAACGCCGATTCCCTCGGCTCGCTCGTCGACATGATCGCCGTCCAGCGCGCCTATCAGTCGGTGCAGAAGACGGTGAACGTGCTCGACGACGTGCGCGAGATCGCCGCCAACCAGATCGGCAAGCCGGTGTGAGTCGCCGGTCCCCAGCCCCCAGCCTCTAGTCCCTGGCCCCGTGAACCCCACTCTCCGCACCGCCGCCTCCGGCATGGCCGCGCAGCAGACGCGCACCGAGGTGATCGCGAACAACCTCGCCAACGTGAACACGACCGCCTTCAAGCGGAGTCGCGCGCACTTCGAGGACCTGCTGTACCAGACCGTGCAGAGCAGCGCGGTGCTCGGCGGCGCGGACGCGACGACGACGCCGGCGATCCAGGTCGGCCGCGGCACGCGTCTCTCCGCCATCGAGCGGCTCGACGCGCAGGGCGCGCTCCAGCAGACCGGGCGCCCGCTCGACGTGGCCATCGAGGGGGAGGGCTTCTTCCAGGTGCAGATGCCGAACGGCGCCGCCGCCTTCACGCGCGACGGCTCCTTCCAGATCTCCGATCAGGGGACGCTCACCACGTCGGGCGGCCATACGGTCGTTCCCGGCATCAAGATCCCCGACGACGTCTCCGATCTCGCCATCTCCCGCAACGGAATCGTGAGCGCGCTGCGCGCCGGACAGACGATCGAGCTCGGACGCATCGAGATCGCCCGCTTCCCGAACTCGAGCGGACTCCTCGCGCTGGGCGAGAACCTCTACAGCGAGACCACCGCGTCCGGCCAGGCGATCGTCGGCTTCCCCGACGACGACGGGATGGGGCGGTTGATCCAGGGACATCTCGAAGGCAGCAACGTCGAGATCGTGCAGGAGATGGTGGAGATGATCAGCGCGCAGCGTGCGTACGAGCTCAACTCGAAGGCGATCAAGGCCGCCGACGAGATGTCGGAAGTCGCCAACCAGATCGCGCGCTGATCCGTCGATGCGATCGCTCGCCGTCCCCGTCCTGCTCGCGCTCGCGCTCGTCCCCGCCGGCGGCCGCGCACAGCCGGCCGTCGCGCCGCGGACGCGCGTGGCCGTCGCCGCGCACGCGCTGGCGCGCGGCGTGGTGCTGTCCGCGCAGGACATCGACTGGATCGACGGCGCGGCGGTCCGCGGCGCGGCGCGCGACGGCGACGCCGCGGTCGCTCCGGGGTGGATCACGCGACGCGTGATCGCGGCCGGCGAGCCGCTGCGCGCGCCGGCGATCGCGCCGCCGCCCGTCGTGCGCGCCAACGAGCTCGTCGATCTCGTCGTGCAACGCGGCGGGGCACAGCTCACACTGCGTGGCCGCGCCGCGCGCGATGCCGCGGCCGGCGAGCGCGTCACCGTCCGCGTCGACGCCGCGCGCCGCTTCGACGGCATCGCCGAGGCGCCGGGGCGCGTTCGGCTTCCCTGATCATGCAGACCCTCACCGTTCCTCCGATCATGTCCCGGCGACACGCCGTGCTGTCCGCTCTCGCCGTCGTCCTCGCGGCCTCCCTCCTCGCCGCGACGCCGCTGCACGGGCAGCAGGCCGCCGCGCAGAGCGCGTCGCGCTCCCGCGCCTCGTGGCTCTCCGACCGGCGCGAGTTCGCCGTCGGCGACATCATCACGGTGCTCCTCGACGAGTCGACGCGCGCGAGCGCGGTGAAAGGGCAGGTCGGCATCGACGAGCAGTCGCGCGACCTCGGCCTCGGGATCGACCCGCCGAGCATGGGAACCAACCCGCTGCCGAGCGTCGACGCGAACCTCGGCACCGGCAAGCGCGCGAGCTCGCGCCAGACCGGCGAGTCGAGCCGCCGCATCGCCTTCCTCGCCGAGATGAGCGTGCGCGTCGTCGCCGTCAGTCCGACCGGCCTCCTCCAGGTGAAGGGCGTCAAGAACATCGAGCAGGACAAGGTGCAGCAGAACTTCGAGTTCACCGGCTGGATCCGCCCGCAGGACGTCAGCGTCCGCAACCTCGTCGAGAGCGCGCGCGTCGCCGACGCGAAGCTCGTCTACGAGTTGAAGGGCGACCTCGGCAAGACGCGCGGCGGACTGCTCGGCCGCGTCATCGGCGCGGTGTGGCCATGAGCGCCGGGGCTGGGGACCGGGGGCTCCGGACTGGAAGACACGGCATGCTTCGTCGGACGCTGGCGGCGGCGCTGGGACTCGCCGTGCAGTCCCTGATCCCGAGTCCCGAGTCCCTGCACGCGCAGGAGCCGCGCATCGCCGACCTCACCGTCGAGGAGAAGGCGGTGCCGGTCCGCCTCGTCGGATACGGCATCGTCGCCGGACTCGATGGCACCGGCGATCGCGGCATGGGGGGACGCAGCGGCGGGATGACCGTGCAGTCGGTCGCGAATCTGCTCCGCCGCTTCGACATCGAGATTCCCGCCGAGCTGCTCCGCACGCGCAACGTCGCCGCCGTGCTCGTGACGGCGGAGGTCAGCCCGTATCTGCGCGCCGGCGGCCGCTTCGAGGTGAGCATCTCCTCCCTCGGCGATGCGCGCTCGCTCCGCGGCGGCGTGCTCTGGATGACCCCCCTCGTCGCCGATCCGAACGGCCCCCCGCTGGCGACCGCGCAGGGGGCGCTGCTCGTGAGCGACGCGCAGCAGGGGCCCTATCGCGTCGTCAACGCCGCGGTGAACAGCGGACGCATCCCGCAGGGCGGGATCCTCGAGGGCGACCTCCCGCGTCCGGCGTTCGCCTCCGTCTCGCGCCTCGTGCTGCGCGAGCCCGATCTCGGCACCGCCTCCCGCCTCGTGCAGGCGATCAACGCCGCGATCGGCGCCGGCACCGCGACGCTCGAGGATCCGGGGAGCGTGCAGCTCGACCTCAAGGGCTCGGCGGAGGAGAAGGCGGCGACGCTCGGCCGCATCCGCGAGCTGCGCATCCGTCCCAGCCGCCGCTCGACGATCGTCATCGACGCGCGCAGCGGCTCGGTCGTCGCCGGCGGCGATCTCCCGGTCGGCGACGCGTCGGTCAGCCACAACGGCATCACCGTGACCGTGGGCGCCGTTCCCGTGATCGCGCCGCGCGACAGCAGCGCGGCCGTGGATTCCACCGCCGCGCGCGACAGCACCGCCGGCGCCGGCGACCCGGCTCCCCCGGCGCCCACCGCGCGCCAGGCGCAACCCGCCGTGGGCGCCATCCGCATCGCCTCCGGCACCCAGGCCGCCGACATCGCCGCCGCGCTGCACGCGGTCCAGACTCCGGCCTCCGACATCGCGGCAATCTTTGCCGCCCTGCGCGACGCCGGCGCCATCGCGGCGGAGATCGTCGTCCGATGAGCGCCATCCCGTCGGGCGTCCGCCCCGTCGATCAGCCTCGCGCCACGCGGACCGCGGCCCAGCAGGAGGCGGCCCTCCGCCGCACCGCGACCCAGCTCGAAGGGGTCTTTGTGCAGCAATTGTTCAAGGCGATGCGCGACACGGTCGATGATGAAGGTGGGCTCGTCGCGGCCGGCAGCGGCGAGACCATGTTCCGCGACCTGCTCGACCAGCGGGTCGCCGAGCAGGTCCCCGGGCAGTGGGGGCCCTCGCATGGATTGGCAGAGAAGCTCTATCAGCAGCTCCGCACGCGGCTGGCGCAGGACGCCGGCGGCGCCGCGGAGCCGACGACCACCGTGGCGCACGAGGAAGTCGCCGTGAAGGAGACGCACTGATGCTGTACGGACAGGCGCACGCGCGCCCGTACGCCCCCGCCGGCAGCGCCGGCGTCCTCCCCCCCGGCACCTCGCTGATGGGGGCCGCCACCGGCCCGTCCGTCGACGCGCTCGTCGACGCCATGCGGTCGGAGCGGCGGCTGCTCGACGAGCTGATCGCGATCATGCGCCGGCAGCGCGGCGCCGTCGCCAAGGACGACCTGCAGGCGGTGGACGACAGCGTCTTCTCGACGCATCGCGTGCTCGTGACGCTGAACGAGGCGCGCCGTCGTCGGCGCGCGCTGTATCAGGTCTTCGCCGACCGCGAGGACGCGAGCATCCACCAGCTCGAGGAGGTGCTGGGCTATCGCATGACCGACGCCGTGCGCGAGGCGCGCGACGGGCTGCGCGACACCGCGCAGCTGCTGGCGCAGGAAGTCGCCACCAACCGCCAGATCCTCCGCGAGGCGCTCAGCGCCGGCGACGCGCACGTGCGCATGCTCACCGGCCAGCCGGCCGACGCGGCGCCGGTGTACGGCACGCAGGCGGCTCCCGAGGCGCGCCCCGCCGGCGGGCTGCTCATCAACCGCCGCATCTGACCCCGGAGACCGCCGATGTCCTCCAGCCTGCTCAGCATCGCGCGCACCGCCCTCACGCTGCATCAGCGGGCGATCGACGTCGTCGGTCAGAACCTGTCGAACGCCACCGTCGAGGGCTACTCGCGCCAGCGCGTCGAGACGGCGGCGGCGCATCCGGTCTACTTCGCCAACATCGGGCACGTCGGCACCGGCGTCGTGATCTCGGGGATCGAGCGCGCACGCGACGCGCTGCTCGACGGAACCTATCGCACCCAGCGCGGAGAGGCCGCGGCGGCCGGCTTCTCGCTCGACGTGCTGCAGCAGCTCGAGGCGATCGTGGGCGAGCCGTCCTCCGCGGGGCTCGCCGAATCGCTCGACGCCTTCTGGAATGCGTGGAGCGACCTCGCCTCCTCGCCGATGAACGCCGGCGCGCGCGCGATCGTGCAGCAGCGGGGCGCGCAGCTCGCCGCGACGCTCAATCGATTCGCCGCCCAGGTGGATCAGGTCGACCAGACCACGCGCGAGCAGTTGGGGACGATGGTGAGCGACGCGAATCAGCTCACGCGTCAGATCGCCGACCTCAATCGGATGATCGTCGCCGGCGAGGCCTCCGGTGACCGCGCGAACGACCTGCGCGATGCGCGCGATCGCGCGATCGACCAGCTCGCGACGCTCGGCAGCGTGGAGACCATCGAGCGCGGCGACGGCAGCGTCGCCGTCTTCCTCGGCGGGATCTCCGTCGTGGACGGCACGGACGCGAAGGCGCTGACCACGGAGCTGATCGGCGGCTCGCTCCAGGTCAGCTTCGTCGCGCAGCCGGGGAAGCCGCTGTCCGCGCTCGGCGGCCAGATCGGCGCGGCGCTCCGCGCGATCAACAGCGACGTCCCGGCGACGATGCGCGAGCTCGACGCGCTTGCGGCGACGCTCGTCGACACGGTGAACGGGATCCACCAGGGCGGCGTGATCTGGAACGATGCGACGCCGCCGGTCGCGTCGCCGGCACCCGAGTTCTTCCGCACCGATCCGCTCGCCGGCTCCCCCGGCGCCGATCGCTATCGGACGGCGCGACACATCACGCTCTCCGTGGAGGTCGCGGAGAGCGCGTCGAACATCGCCGCCTCCACCGCCACCGCCGCCGGCCCCACGAACAACGCCGTCGCGCTGCAGCTCGCGGCGCTGCGCGACACGCCGGTCGGCGTCTCCGACCCGGACGGCACCGCGCGCGGCACCATGAGCTTCGGGGCCTTCTGGCGCAACGTCGCGACGGACCTCGGCGTTCGCGTCCGGGCGACCGACAACGAGGTCGCGGTACGCGAGACGCTCGCCGGCAACGCCGACATGCGCCGCCAGTCGGTGAGCGGTGTCTCGACCGACGAGGAGCTGGTACTATTGATCAAGCACCAGCAGGCCTACGCCGCCGCGGCCCGACTCGTGACCGTGGCGGACGAGATGTCCCGCATCCTCGTCGAGCTCGGCCGGTAACACGCCGGCCCGTTCGAGCGCCACCTCCCACCGCGAGCAAGGACGCGCGCGATGCTCATCCTCGGCCGACGCCCCGGCGACTCGATCGTCATCGAAGGAGGGATCCGCGTCGTCGTGCTCGCCATCGACCGCAAGTCGGTGCGCCTCGGCATCGAGGCGCCCCCGACGGTGTCGATCCTGCGCGGCGAGATCGTGAGCGCGATCGAGGACGAGAACCGCCGCGCGAGCGCGACCGCGGAGACGGCGGCCGAGTGGATCGGCGCACTGAAACCGCGATAGCGGCGATCGGCGATCGGCCGCAAGGATGGCGACACGGCGTCGTCTCGAGGATCACCTCAGGACGACGCCGTGTCGTCTTCCGAATGGCCGAGGGGCGTGTGCCGAGCGCCGGTGGCCGATCTCACTATGTCCAGAGATTGATCGTGTTCCCTTCCGCGTCGGTGAACGTTCCGGTGACGAGCTTGATGAAGTCGTAGAGCCACCAGATGCCCAGCCCGCCGAGCGTGACGATCTGCAGGAGCGCCGTCCCGATCTTCCCGACGTAGAAGCGGTGCGGGCTGAAGGGGAGGAGCACGGCCATCAGCACCACGGCGGGGAGGATGCGCTTGTTCGAGGCGCTGTACGTCAGCTGTCCGCCCATGTTCACCACCGGCTGCACGGTGTTGCACGATGGACAGACCGTCGCGCGGCCGTCGATGATCGCCCCGCAGCTGGGGCAGAACTTGGTCGGCGTGACGGTCGAGCCGGCGTGGGTCATCTGCGGAGCACCTGTCTCGGGAGTCATTGGGATCGACGGAGGGAGCGGACGGTACAGAGGACGACCTCGGGATCGGCCCCCCGCCGCATCGGCAGGTTGCCGCACCCCATGCCGCGACTGACGACGAGGGAGGCCCTCCCGTCGCGCAGCGGAAAGACCCCTCCGCGAAGGTACCGCACGCTCAGCGGTCCGTGAAAGCTGATGAGCGATCGCTCGCCGATCCAGAACTGCCCGCCGTGCACGTGGCCACAGAGGGCGGCGGCGAACGGCCGGTCCCCGATCGGCGTCAGCCCGTCCGGGGAGTGCATGAGGACGAGGCGCGTCCCCTCCGCGCCGGCGAAGGCGCGGTCGGCATCGGGCGCCCCCTGCTCGAAGTTGTCGAAGCCGACGAGCCACAGATCGTCGTGCGGGGGAGCGAGGCGCACGTTCTCGTTGACCAGCGTGCGCACCCCCGCCTCGGCGAGCCGCTCGACGATGTACCGGTCGTCGCCGATCAGGTCGTGGTTGCCCAGGACCGCGAACTTCCCCAGTGGCGCCTCGAGCCGCGCGAGCGGCTCGACGAGGCGGTCGACGTGCCGGGCGTGGAAGGAGACGTAGTCGCCGCCCAGCAGGATCAGATCCGGCTTCTCGGCGGCGATCGCTGCGCACCCCTCGGCGGCGAGCCGCGGATGGGTCGCGGGCCCGGCGTGGAAGTCGGAGAGGAATCCCACGCGCAACGGGAGCTCCGACCCCGGTCGCTCGATCGGGACCTCGTAGCGACGGAGCTGCAGAGGCCCCTGGAAGCCGAGTGGGCGCCCGATCCGCGCCGGCCAGCCGCCGCGGTAGAGAGTGTCCCACCAGACCTCGGCCATCCGTTTCTTCAGCGGCAGCCGGCGGGCCCGCCCGAACCATCTCGCCCTGGTCATCCTGGTCGTCTCACGATGCGTGCGGGGTGTCTGACCGTACGGTCAGGATAGTGAAATCGCGTCTGACTGGCGCCACTGCGGGGCATGGATGGCGCCAGCAACGGCACAGGCGTGCGGATTTGTCTGGCTTGCGACAAGTAACGTCACGGCCTACATTTAACCCCGTTGTCGGGCTGTCGGGAAGCACCCTTTTTTGAGCCGACACTTTTGAAGCCGGGGGCCGATCTCGAGACGGCCGCCATGCCCCCAGTGCGGGGGAAGGCGAAGGTCGAGGGTACGGTCACCCACCTGTTCCCCGAACACGGCTTCAAAAAAAACTTCCCGGCTGTCCAAGGGCGAGCCCGCCTCCTTCATCGGAGGCGGGCTTTCTCGTTTCGGTATCTCGAGCGACATCCGCGGGGAGATCCTCTCGCGGAACGGATTACCGCGGATCTGGAACGGCGATTTTCTCGGATCTGGATCGGGGCCTCTGGATCGATCCGCGGATGTCCGCTGGTTTCCGCGGAAATCCCCCGCGCGAGGGGCGGCTGGGCGGTACGCGCCAGCCACCGGCCCCGTGCAGGCATTCGATGGGAATGCCCGTCCCGGGCACGCGCGATGCTTCGACATGCGCCCCCACTTCAGGAGAGCGTCATGGACGACCGCAGCCAGAAGGACCCCCTCGGTGACCAGAACCGCCAGCGCTCCGATCGTCAGGGGAGCTCGGGTTCCACCAACCGGGACCGGGAAACCATCGGGAACGTCGATGTGCCGGATTCGACCCAGGTGCCGTGGAACGCCGAGCGTGGTGAGCCGGACCTGAACGCGACCAGCCGGGGGGTGGGGGGCGGAAGGAACGACCTGAACGCTCAACGGGGACAGACCGGACAGTCAGGACAGAGCGGCCAGCGGGCCAATCAGGGGACCCAGAGCGGACAGCTCGGTCAGTCCGGCCAGGGGAACCAGAGCGGACAGCGTTCCGGGACGCAGGGAGGCCAGACCGGGCAGTCAGGACAGTCGGGGCAGTCGGGGCAGTCGGGGCAGTCGGGGCAGTACGGTCAGTCCGGCCAGCGGAACCAGGGTGGCCAGTTCGGGCAGAGCGGGCAGAGTGGTCAGAGCGGGCAGCAGGGGCGATCGGGACAGGGTGGAGGGAATCAGGGGGGACAGGGCGGACAGCGGTAGCGTGCTCGAACGTCGAGACGGGGGCGGCGCACCAGGTGCGCCGCCCCCGTCGTTTCGTCCGCGCTCACCCGCGCTGCTGCTCCCGCTGCCGGAGCGCCAGCAACGAGGGGAGGACGAGCCGGACCCCCTGCGCCGAGCGGTCCACGCGGCCGTCCATGGCGCCGGCGAGCGCTTCCAGCTCCTCGGATGCCGTCCCCCCGTCACTCTCCGTCCGGACCCAGCTCTCCATCTCCGTGCCTTCGACGAAGATGGTGACGGCTTCCCCCCCTCCCCCTTCCCCTCCCTCCGTCTGGGCGCCGCGGCGGGCCCCCGCGATCAGGAGGACGAGCGCCCGCAGCAGCGCCCACCGGTCCACCCGCACCGGCAGCGCGGACGCCGAGACGCTCGTCGCCAGCGTGATCCCGCGCAGCTCGAGGTGGTGCCCGTGCAGGGCGACCGCGTCGGCCAGCACCTCCGACAGCTGCAGCGCCTGCGGGCGCCCCACCCCGTCGCGGGGGAGGAGCTTGAGCAGCCGCGCGATCTCGGCGATCTGCTCGACCTCTTTCTGCACCTGCGCCGAGGCCTCGCGCCGGACCTCCGCCTCCTCGTCCTCCAGCGACTCGCCGGCCAGCCCGAGCGCGGCGGCCCGGTTGCTCAGGGTGTGCGCGAGCCCCCGGATGATCGCCTCCGACTCCTCGGCCCACCCGAGCTGGCGGCCGGGTGTCATCGGCGCACCCCTGCGGGGACGGTAAGGTTTTCCCGCGCGCGCGCCGATACTCGGGGCGAGAGCGGAGTCTCCCGTCGTGCCCACGGTTGGGTCAGAGGCCATCCAGTGTTCATCATCGTCGGTTTCGTCGTCGTCTTCGGCAGCATCATCTACGGCTACACCTCGCACCACGGCCATCTCGCGGTGCTGTGGCAGCCGTCGGAGCTGATCATCATCGGCGGCGCCGGGCTGGGGGCCTACCTGATCGGCAACCCGATGTCCGTCGTGGCGGGGAGCTTCAAGTCCTGCCTCGCCCTGCTCAAGCCCAACCCCTACGGCGAGAAGGCGTACGCCGAGCTGCTCCAGGTCCTCTACGACATCTTCCAGAAGGCGCGCAAGGACGGGTTGATCGGCCTCGAGGCGCACATCGAGGAGCCGGAGAAGAGCGACATCATCGGCAAGTATCCGCTCTTCAGCAAGAACCACCACGCCGTCTCCTTCCTCTGCGACACGCTGAAAGTGCTGCTCACCGGCACCGTCGAGGATCATCACCTGGCCGAGATCCTCGACATCGACCTGGAGAAGCAGCATCACGAGCACATGAAGATCCCGAACGCGCTGACCAAGGTCGGCGACGCGATGCCCGGGTTCGGGATCGTCGCCGCGGTGCTGGGGGTCGTCATCACCATGGGCGCGATCGGCGGCTCGGCGCAGGAGATCGGCGAGAAGGTCGCGGCGGCGCTCGTCGGCACCTTCCTCGGCATCCTCCTCGCCTACGGCGTCTTCGCGCCGCTCGCGAGCGCGATCGAGTCGCGGATCCACGCGGAGCACGACTACATGCTCTGCATCCGCACCGCCCTCCTCTCCTTCGCGCGCGGCGACGCGCCGATGACGGCGGTGGAGTTCGCCCGCCGCAACATCGAGCCGGTGGACCGCCCCTCGTTCGGCGAGCTGGAGTCGCTGACGCGCCGCAAGGCGGCGTAAGGAGATCGCGTGGCGTCATCGAGGGACGGCAAGAAGATCATCATCGTCCGGAAGAAGGTCGTCGGCCACGGCGGCCATCACGGCGGCTCGTGGAAGGTCGCGTACGCCGACTTCGTCACGGCGATGATGGCGTTCTTCCTCGTCATGTGGATCCTCGGGATGGACGAGAACCTCAAGCAGTCGATCGAGGGGTACTTCTCCAACCCGGTCGGCTTCCGGAAGGGCTACTCGGCCGGCAAGAGCCCCGTCTCGGCGGGGAGCTCCCCGGGGGTCGTGAAATCGAGCCCGATCAAGCTGCTCTCGCGCACGGCGGAGGAGCGCACCTTCCGCGAGACGGAGCTGGAGATCCGCCGCAAGCTCGAGTCGCGCGGGCTCGGGTCGCTCGGCGCACGGCTGCAGGTCGTGGTCACGCGCCAGGGGCTGCGCATCGAGCTGAGCGAGGACGAGTACGGGGACACGTTCTTCGCCCTGGGCTCCGCCGAGATGACGCCAACGATGAACGTGGCGATGCAGGTGATCGGCGAGGAGCTGAGCCGGCTGCCGAACCCGGTGGTCGTCGAGGGGCACACCGACGCGGCGCAGTTCTCGGGGACGTCGTCGAACTGGGAGCTGTCGGCGGCGCGCGCCAACGCCGCCCGCCGGGTGCTCGAGCGCGCCGGTCTCGCGGCGAGCCGCGTCGCCGAGGTGCGCGGGCACGCCGACCGGCAGCTCAAGCACGTGGATCAGCCGCTCGACCCGCGCAACCGCCGCATCACCGTCTTCCTCCCCTTCCGCACCGAGGCCCCGATCGACTCCCTCGCGCCTCGGCCGCCGGAGGAGACGGAGGTGGCGCCGGGGGGGAGGGTCAGGGGTTAGGGGCTGGGGGCTGGGGGCTGGGGGCTGGGGGCTGGGAGTGTCACCCCGCAGTCGCGAGCGGAGCGAGCGACTGTCGGGGGCCAGGTGGCGGCACGTGGACTCCGAGCGGTGCGTGGCGACCAGTCCCCACGATCCGCCACGCTGTCCGGCCCTCGGCCCTCGGCCGATGCAGCAGCTCCCTCGCGTTCGCTCGGGACGA
>Ga0182741_1004472_pt1 | contig 13748 bp, 11 predicted proteins | sample eDN5th37CBELigOP_FD_128874 | JGI IMG/M metagenome (GOLD analysis project Ga0182741, IMG submission 128874) | Enriched Organic Plus compost microbial communities from Emeryville, California, USA - eDNA 5th pass 37_C BE-Lig OP (version 2) (version 2) ...
CGGCTAGATGAGAGACTCTACCCAACTAGGGGGTGACGGAATGCAGACGAGCTGGAAAAATCTCAAGTTTTCAACATATAACGGGTAGGATTTGTGGCGTAATACAAGTGATGAGACCCATTTGAGTGGAGTATAACATACATTCGAACATTTACTAACGTTTTAATAATATGATATACACCATTGCTATACATACTTATCACAATTTTAGATCTTTACGCCAAGAGCATGCTACGATTCATCGCTAAGGCGGCACGCAATACACGCGTTTCTGCGATCGTCAAAAGTACACACGCGCCCAAAGCCTGCGCCAACTATACTACTAAGACGGATGAACTCATCGCGCCCCTTCCCAAGGTACGTAGTCTCGAGGGAAACTTGATAGCCCTCTCCGAAACCGCCCGTCTCGGATCCCCGAGAGCCTCGCCGCGAGGGAGAAAACCCCATGCGGGGCGTCACAGGGTGCTCGAGCTGCGGTGGGACGCATGCATCAGAGATCTACCCTCGCCATCGCTCGATTTCTGCCCAGTCCGCGTCCACTCTCACCGACTTGCCTTGGAAAACGAGTCTATATCCTCTCCCGCGCGCACCTCTTGGAGATGTCTGATGGGATACTCCGTATTATATCTTGCCTGCAGCACCCAGACTCACCCCACCTCCTCGCGTGGCTTGCTATCTCTCACACTGTTGCCGCATCCAGACCAAGATGAATCTGTTCACGGCGTTGAACAGCGCTATGGACGTCGCGCTTCAGACCGACCCCACGGCTTGTGTGTTTGGTGAAGACGTTGCATTCGGTGGTGTGTTCCGATGCACAGTCGACTTGCTGCAGAAGCACGGCTCAGATCGTGTCTTCAACACCCCTCTGTGTGAGCAGGGCATTGCTGGCTTCGCCATCGGTCTCGCAGCCATGGGCCACACTGCTATTGCAGAGATTCAGTTCGCTGATTACATCTTCCCCGCATTCGACCAGATCGTTAACGAGGCTGCCAAGTACCGCTATCGCTCAGGCAATCAGTTCAATGCCGGCCGAGTTACATTCCGCACACCCTATGGTGCCGTCGGCCACGGTGGACACTATCACTCGCAATCCCCCGAGGCATACTTCACCCACACACCCGGTCTTAAGGTTGTCGTGCCTCGTGACCCTGTTCAGGCCAAGGGTCTCTTGCTCGCATCGATTCGCGACGAGAACCCTGTCGTGTTCCTCGAGCCTAAGGCTTTGTACCGTGCAGCTGTCGCCGAAGTCCCCGATGGTGAGTTCACTCTGCCACTTGGTGAGGCCGAGATCGTCCAGGAAGGCTCCGATATCACTCTCGTTGGCTGGGGTGCACAGATGCGAGTAATCCAGGCTGCTGCGGACATGGCCAAGGAGAAGCATGGTATTTCCTGCGAGATCATTGACCTCCGAACACTCTTGCCTTGGGACTACCACACCGTGTGCGAGTCCGTGAACAAGACTGGACGTCTCCTCGTCTCACACGAGGCTCCTGTCACCTCCGGTTTCGGCGCCGAGGTCATCGCAACTGTCCAGAAGAAGTGTTTCTACCGACTTGAGTCGCCACTTCAGCGTGTCTGCGGTTTCGATACTCCTTTCCCTCTTGCATTCGAGAAGGTCTATCTCCCTGACAAGCTTCGTGTCTATGACGCTATTGTTGAGGCATGCAAGCCCTAACGAGTTTATTGCCACCACAACCACCACACCATCTTCTCAACGACGATTATACCATGTCAAGTCTCACGGTCGATCGCACCTCTATCCCGCCCCTTAGCTGGCTAAGTGAAATGCTAGCTGAGAAGAGTCATCAAGTCGAACTGTGTCCTGCAATGGAGAATGGGATATGGGATATGGTCGGTTTGCATCCACACACCCCTGGTGATGAAGTGGTGTGAGGCCCTCCCACCCCTCTTCCAGTTCTTCAGACTATGATTAGAATGACTCATTCCCTCTCGCCATACGCATTGTGTGCCGCTCGGAGCTCTGCTTAAAGAAGTTGAAGCGATTGAATTTAGTACCCACTATGTAACTTTATTTCAGCGATCACTTCGTTATCCCACCCGTCATCTCGCTTCATAACGTAACTCTCAATTAGCCCACAACACCATTGCGGTTGCGGCATCCTCTCACATTTTACCTTTCGCGAAGCACCGCTGTGCTCTCCCTGGCGCAAGGTGATGCCCCAAATTTCAACACTCAACATGTGTGAAGAACCAAGTTTGCGATACAAATTACCCGAAACTTGATAACTTCACAATTTATATGGAGTTCCAGCCCAATCAACGTACATTTAGAATACACGTTACTTTACAACGTCTTGTTTATTCCCACGTCGTTAACTATTAGCCTTCATTCAGGAGTGCTCGGCTTTGCACCAGCTTGTCCCCGAGGCTTAACTTTACGACCGTCCGTCGCGGCTTGGTCAGTTGATTTGGCTTCTGTGACAAGCACCGCCATTCCCAGTTGCTCGAGCCAAGTGTCCATCAAGTCATATGCAGAGACCTGGGGGGCGAAGTGTTCCACATACTGCACTCCATCAGGAGTAGAGTGCTGAGTCGTCTCTTCGCGCTTGCTGCTGTCAGTAGAATCCTCATTCGTCTGGAGCTCGTTATCACTGACTCGAGAGCCAGGCTCGCCGGTCCTCTCATCATGCTGCTCAGAATCAGGGGGAGTCGGCATCCTAACCTCGTTGGCATCAGCATCCAACATGGCCAATTCATTTAGATTCAAGCCTTCAGGAATACCTGTGACGCACACCTTGTGACGAGCGCTCGCCGTACCGTACAGGTTGGTTTGAAGCTCAACCTCAACTGACCGGACACGCCCTCTCGGTTGGGCTGCCGCATTTGCAGCGGCCAAAGCAGCAGCCTCAACCAAGCTGTCTGAGATAGTCGCAGACTTTTCAGCGGGAGCAATGGGTGCGGGGCGATCGATGGCTCTGGATGGAGCGCCGCTCGAAGTGGTTTTCGTCGAGGCAAGCATCCGCTGCAGGATCGACTGGTGGTCATATAGGATCCCACTGCCACTTTCTTCGCTCGAAATGTTATCGGGTCTTGCTGCTTCCTTCGCTTCTCCGAGCTCAGCAAGCCGCTGACGCTCCCGTTCACGTTCAAAAGCCTTTCGCTGGTGCTGTAGCATCAACATCGCAATTGCGACAAGTGATGTCCCTTGGCCGTGGAAAACAGGGGCTGCAGTCTTTGTTCTTGTTACAGCCTGTACAGGCTTGGGGCTTCCATCCATCGGTGACTTCAGATTAACCTTGGTCGTCTCCTGAATAACTCTTGTTTGTGTCTGCGCATCTTTGCTATCGATCATCGCATCCATTTGCTTCAATGCTGTTGCGAGCTGCTTCACTGCCGGACTGCCCATAACTCCTGATAGATCCTTCTCTTGTGCCGAGGCGAGTTCTACTTGGCTACGCATATCGAAGAAGAGAGTCACCAAATCCTCTGCTCGAACCAAATCGGTGTCAGAGTCGTCATCCTCAGCCACCAATTCCAAATCAGATTCATCATCCACGTCTCTTCTGGCCGAATCCGTGTCCCCTGTTGTGGCATCTGTTGACATTGCGGGTTTGGGTCTTCGTCGTCCTTGACGGGGCTGATCGTAGTCTTCGTAGCTAGACGTCTTCAAGCTCGCGTCCGCTGCGGAAGCTGACGATGGGGTATTTGGCGCAGACATCTTCGCTGACGGCGGATTGAAGTAATTGTGCGCAAATTTACCGTCTGGGAATCCCCACGTGCCGTTTACAATCTTGCGACACTCTCTCATCCAGGCAGACAGGAACTCTTTGAAGTGTTCAGGCCTAATAGGTTCGTTCGGGGGCGGAACGGTGTGTGCTAGCCGAGGAACGAGCCGAAACAGTGCAAATGGAAGGCGCTGCATGAAGGAGGCATTGCTGGGCGAGAGTAATGGTGACAACGACCCGATAATCGGTGAGATAAGCCCTTCCGAATCAGCCCGTCGCTGGACACTCTCCAGCACGGATTCATCGACTCGAGGCCGACTTGGCTTGCGATCAGGCGGGACGCGAGAGGCCAATTCTTGTGCAATGATGCGGTCCTGTTCCGACTCAAAAATCACGGGTGCAGGTTCAAAGTCAAACCAGATAAGCTTATAAAATTGAGATGATTCAGGCGCCGTCTCGGGATAGCGAGGGCGAGTTTTGCGCTTCTTCTTCAGGGTTGCAGGAGAAGGACCACGCGGTTGCTGCGAATCCAGTGGTTCAGGGATAGCCAGAGCCGCTGCAGATGAGAGAGTCAAGTCACTTGTTGAATCCAAATCAGTGTGTGCAGCTAGGCCCACGGGGGAAGTGGTAGCCTCGATAGCTTTTTTCAATGCAAGGCGCAAAGCGGCCTTAGCGCGTTGTTGTGAGGACGGCACGAATGCAGGCAAAAGCTTGTGGATCTCTTCCTTGATGCTACCGCCTGCAAGAATTCGATTTACGCTTGCCATGGCGGAGTGGTAGAATGCCAAGGCTCGAGCCCTTCGTGCGCGCTCTTCCACCTCGATCTGCTTTCGGCGACGCAAAGAGTAGTCAAACTGTTCGGGGGTGGCCTCGAGGAGTCGCTGCATTGCGGTCAGTTGTTTCTTTCGTGCTTCTTGCTCCTGACCTTCTTCCGGATCCTGCGAAGAAGACTTAGCAGCTGGCGAGCTCAACAACGCAGAAGGTCGCGATGCGCCGATTGACGCGGGAACCTCTGGATGGATCTGAATCACAGGTCCCAACATTGATAGGTAGGCAAAGCGAGGAAGCAGCCTGCGCCGAAGCGAATAGGAGAAGTATCGAATATGAGATGTAACCATCTTGCGCGCGGTACCTGGAGGGGTGTTGCAAAGATCTTCAACGAAGTACTGCAGTACCTCCCATTTTTGCTGAATTCCACGCCGGATATGCAATCCAAAGAGCTGCGGGAAGCCGAAGAGAACCCGCGTGACATCGGCCCGCGAGAGCTTAAGTTCATTCATCAGGAAGTCAATCTTGGGGCGGATGTTGCCCTCGATTTGGTAGTTGAATACCGGCGGGAAGTGCACTGCCATCTTCATGCACTCAGTTTCAGTAATCGAAAGTTCTTGGCAAAGGTACTGCACTTTCTGACGTAGTTTCTGCTCGTTCATGGCAAGCACTGATGGATTCAGCATGAGGATACGGGACAAGTCCTCGGTCGTCAGTTTGAACTCACTTCGGAGGTAGTCCGCCCTTCGTTGGAGTCCATCGGTATCAAGCCACAGGATCTTTTGGAATGCGTGGAGTGATCGGGCTAGACTGGGACCGACCAGCCCGCAGCTCCTAAACAACTCGAGCTTGGGGCGCAACTGCGACTCAAAGTCCGCTCGCGCAAAGTAGGACGGGTCAATGCCCGTTAGCAAAGCGCGCGCATTCTTCTCGGTGAGCTCATACTCTAGCATCATATCATAAAACTGCTTCAGCTTTTCTGGGCTCAGGTGCTCCGTCTTGGTCCTCGAATTGCCTCCAGATGCAGGTGTAGCCGAGCTTGCTCCGGAGGATGAATTCCCGGTCTGGGACGTGGTCGTCATTCCAGCCCCTGCGGTTGGGACCGGCGCTGATGCTGCAGCAACCGCAGCTGAACGAGTGGTCATGCTGGCTCTTTGAACGCTTGTATATGCATCCCCGGTAGCCCATGCAAGAGGAAATCGGCTCCCCGTGAGATATCCCAATCTGTTTTCGAGGGCTTTCGCGTGACTTCGCGCCCACGTGCCCGTCGACAAGTGCGGGCTAGTGCTGCTCGCCAGTGTGCGCTGGAAGGCCGCCCCAAGCCCTGCGTATGCCCCTGCCCCAGCAGCATGCGCGAGGGACGCTAGGGACCTTGAGGGTGCGAGAGACTTGTGGGCTAATTTGGCGGCACGAAGCATGCTGAACAGTAATAATACCCGAGTGATTACACGTTTCAAGTGATATCACACGAAATAACAGCTATTTCAGACACGAAGCGTGCACACCTCACAAGATCCTGGATATTCAAAACAAAATTGGAAAAAGGCTACCACGTTTGTATATCTCGCGATCCATGCATGAGCGTGCTGTGAAAACAACGCCACTCGAGGAATATCAGCATATACTCACATATTTCTCGCTCCAATCACCGCATGTACCACTCGATCTAGCCCAATAATGGACGAAACGGGAGTTAGACGACAAAGTCGCCGAACCGGCGGCCAAGTGGCGATGGCTGGGCAGCAGGCACAGCCCCGTGCGCGGCGGCTACTGGGTGAGGAGTATCCTCCCGGCACGAAGGCCGTAGTGAAGAAGGAGAACGGCACAACTCTGCCTCTGGTACGTAGAACGGGGCTCGATTTTGATCGGGAATGAATGATTGAAACACAGGTTAGAAAGTCGTTACGTTTGACCAGTATGGACACACGCTCACGTTGAGTTCTACTACTATGTGTATTAAATGCATCGTCTTACTGTAGTTTGTTGACTTTGTGAAGGTTGAGATGGCATCGCTCATGCGATACCAAGCCTATTACAATCTCGACGCCCCTCCAAATGCAACGAAGCGCGAGCTGATGGCCGTTGTGATGCGACATTTTGTCGAACACCCACAACTCCGAGACGCTGAGGTCATTTCGTCGTTCCTTTACGCGAACCAGAAGTATCTCCGCAGTCTGGGACAGATTCAGTAAGAAAAACCGCATCAATTCTTAGCCCAACTGATCGATCCTTCGAAAGAGGAGTGCAATGGAGTGGGCCCGAAGTGGCTAGTAGTAACTCAACTGCACTTCATGCCACTCCTTGCGAATGTTATCCAAGTTCAAGTGTTCCCTCTATTGCAACGCAACCATGTTTACGAACTACTTGTCTCCCATGTATTCGTTCATCGCAAAGATTGTATGCAACTCCCTCTCTTGTATGTAATTCAAGTTGCTTAAACCTAGCACCACTCTGTATATATCACTCTCTTTGTGAACCTTAGCCACCACATAAACATCCTCGACTCTGTTTGTAATACTAGGTGCACAATTTATTACTAGTTTCGACAATTAACACGAATCGGGCATCACGACGTCGGTTGCGCTGATCGATGGAGCTACACTAAACATCAAGGACGACCGACGAATCAGCTACAGCCTACGCATGGTGTGTTAAAACACGGGATGGATAAATAAATAAGTGCGCACCGCACGCACATCAGCGGACTGGTACGCGAATGGACTACCTACTATACGTGATGAAGGCAGAGGGAAAGAGGGCAGTTCAGTTTGTGGAGCAGTTTGTGGAGCGTTACCATCACACGTTGTGAAAACATTCTGCTGATCAACTATAGCTCATCCTTCTTCACTGCTGTTCCATTTGCTGCTGCGGGCACAGCGCCCTCTGGGGTATAATCCAAGATTGAGAACTCGGATACCAACTGCACGGACTCGGAGAAACTTCCGATCGTGTTGATGAACGCAACCAATTCGTTGCGCTGTAAGTTCTGCCAGATTTGCGTGAGCTCCTCTGGGCTTACCGCGGACATAACTTTAAGCGCGGTTCCCAAGCCAAGAGTGTTAAGCTTGCCCCAAACCCGACACTTTTCACAGCTCACGCAGTTCATAATCATCGATACGTTGCGGAACATGTTTCGCAACTCAATCTTCTGACGCTTGCCATCCGGTCCGGTGAATAAACTCAGCGCTGCGAAATCAGGACTGCGGGGACGAATGTTAGGATCCTCTTGTTCCTCGACCTCACTGCCCTTTGATTCGCTGCTCTCAGTAGACATCGTAAGCGCGGCAGCAGTGGGATTTTCAGCGAATGCTGGTGCTGGTGACTGAACTCCCAGAATGCCCTCTTGGCAGTTGAGCTTGAGCGCTGCATCGAGTAGTTGGTCCATATATTCCTTTGTCTTGGAGCCCGCCAGCGCGTTACCACCGAAGGGATGCCTTCTCAATTCGGGCTCAAGGCGCTGGAGTGCTCGAAGCAGGAAGGCTAGCGTGAAATACAAATTCTCCAGACGCTCGGGGAATCGGCCGAATACCTGGTTCCAAAGGCCCTGATTGCCACGCCATTGATCCGTCTCAGCATCACGCTTCCAGCGCGCGAAGACATGAACGGTGATACTCGTATGAAGTCCGCTGATCAGACCGTAGAAGATTTGCTCTTCTCGGCACATTTCAGTAACATTGCCTGAACCAACTCGCTTAAAGCAGTTCTCCTTGTAAATGGCGTCCCAAATCATGCGCGGTTCGGCGCCTGAATACCCAGTGTTACTTTCGGGGTTCTCGAGGAGGTTGATATACGTCGCGTCGGGGTCCTTGTACTCAATCTGAGTTTGAGACCAGACATCTCCGTCTTGAGTATCGTCCCACTTCTCAAAGTCCAATGGGAGAGGCTTAAACACTGCCTTTCCGTCACCAATATCAGAATCTCGAACGAAGAGCGGAACGTCCTTCTCCTCGCATTGACATACTGTACAACCACCGCCTGAAGTGCAGATGCGGTTCATAGCCCAGTAGGGACATTCTGAAGCAAGCGAGACCTTGAAATACTTGAAGAACTGGGTCTGAACGAGCTTGGAAATGGCAGGGAACACCTCTTTGTGGTTAATATCATGCACGGTGCCTACAGTGCAGTTGGTATTCGCGAGCCTGCGTAGCAAACTTAGACCCGGCAGAGGTTCACCGGGAATGGGATCAGGTAGCATCGCATTGGCCGCGGCCTTGATTGCCTTGATGTCCGCATTCTTGACCGAGAAGCGTTCGGCCGGAGAGAAGAATGGGTTGTTGTTAACATTGTTGTTGCCATTGTTGAATGCTTCGCTGCACGTGACAAGCAAGACAAGCAGGAGCACTAGTGCGGTCCAGACCCATAGTCCACACGTCGTACTCGTACTTGCTCTCACCACAGATGCTGGAGTCTGAACTGTCTCCCGTAGCTCAGCTGCGTATCCTCGATTCATACCTTGGACCTGTTGCCTGTGACCCTGCTCCGGCAGGCACGAGTTGACTTGCGCCCACAGCCCTACTTGGTCTATATGGTTTGATCTCAGCTTCAACCAACCTCCGTCGTCTGTCTCGATTCACGTGGTGTATACGACCAAAATATCACCTCTTGGTCCAGTGCACCGGCTCGCGCTACGCACTGGTACTCGTCGGGAGAAGTCGTGCGGTCTATAGATCAACCAGTTAGGAAAGACATCACGGATTTTCTTATCGTCAGCACACATCTCACGCGGTACATCACATCACATGTCACGTAATCGAGCTCGAATCTCCGCACATTGGGTCTCCAAGCACTCTTTTAGCGAGACGCGGGCGGGAGGCTCGGGCTGAAAGGCAGTGCGATGGACGAAAACCGACACGATCCTGCACTGTACCACGCGCTCAAGCGATGTAGGCGAGGAGATGGCCCGAACGGCACGCAGAAAGACACCTGGGGCGGAGAGTGGGGTTGGATGACTAAGCAGAGGTTGTGGTATCTGATTCTTGGCACGTTAAACTCATGAAAAACTGATAACATTTGACAGATACTCACACTTATAATCATCCTACACTTTTTATCTTTCATTATATCACACACTTTGCAAGATATATTCCCCCCCTTTATCTTGAACGAAAACTCAAAATTGCTCCTTCGGCCCAGGTTTTGCCGCTTTTCCAGCTGATGCAGCAAGCGATGAGGGGATCTGCGCGGTCCCCGCGAGTCTTGCGGCGTCTTATGCTTGACGCAGCGGTTTCACTCGAAATACTCCCGGGCAACCCCCCGATCCACTCACCTGAGGGGTGTTTGGGGGCGATCGTTCACATTTCTGGCTGGCCTGCAAGACAATATAGTGCTATTGTGACTCAAGATTAAACTGTATCTGCAGTTATTAACCACACGTATCAACTTAAATAATCTATTTCCAGCGCGACATGGCATCCCAGGTACGTACTACAGACCCCGTTTGGAATTTAAATTCTCGACCTGCCTGCATGCACTGTGTTTGATATCTCGTGCTCATGCTGTTGCGTTAAACCCAACGTTAACCCATATAGGCCAGCGCTCTTGCCTTCTTTAGCGCTCTGGAGGCCCAGCGCAGACTGTATCTAGACCGAAAACGAGCCGAGGAGGAGGCTCTGGCTGAGAGGAAACGAGCCATCGGCTTGCGAGTGTTGAAACAACTGCAGAGTCGCGTGAGGCCGCAGTCAGCGTCCGGTAGTAGCCCGAGCACCGAAGCTAAATCAGCGCAGGAAGAGCCGAGACGGCCTGTCCCTGAGCCTCAACAGCCAACAGAAACATTCGTCACCAAGGTAGAAGTGCCGAAAACCCCACCCTCCAAGCAACAACAACAGGAACAGCAACCAGAGCTACACCAACTGTCACAACAATCCGCCGAAGAACCAGTGCCTGCAACGAAGTCGAGCACTGAGAAGCGAAGGAGGGGCGGGGAGATTGTGAGTTTGGACGTTTCCTTCGGGAGAAGACCTCCCCTGCCACCACAGTTTCGAGGGTCACCCACCTCGATGGATTCGCGAAGGAACACATCTGAGGCAGCTTCAGCAGCACCGACTGGCAACAACCAAGAGGCACAAGGACACGAACCAGACCTTCAACTTCCACCCCTGTTTCCGTCCAACCGACCACGCTCTGTCTCATCACTGGAAGGCAGCGTCTATACAGCTGTCTCGCGACTCGCTCAGCGCAGACAACTTCCTGCACCACCAAGGCCAACAATTGGTCGTGGCGGTCAGGATGCCTCGCATACTCCTGCTCCTGACTCAATAAGATCATCTTCCCCAGCGGCATCCAGACCTTCGTCTGTTGGGCGAAGCACACCGAATCAACAAAGACCACGTCGCCTGAGCAGAAACTTCCCCTCCAATGCAAGCTTGGCAAGCTCCAGCGAAAACGACGATAAATCAAGTCTGGCTGGCGACAAACAACTCCAGTACGTCCCCAAACGGCCCTCGCTCCCCGGTTCAAATCCGAGCTCAGAGCATTCTGGAACGATATCAAACAGAAAACTCATTGTCAATGCCTTGACGTACGTTTCACTTGCTGGCACACCACATGAGGAGACTCGTACCGCAGCGCTTGAAGTGCTAAAACACAGTCAAGCACAACACTTCTATGTTGCTCTCAAGCGGTTTAAATTCGTTGGACTTTATGTTCCTATGATTTCCGGAGCCTCAGAACCGTTGCCAGGACCAGATCCAAGCGTGCAAGAAGAAACATCTTCCCAATCAACGGGGGCAGCTTCGACAACACCAAAGGCCGTTCGAATCTTTGGAGATGGGCCACTACACCTCAGTGACGCAGTCATCGAGGCTTACTTTAAGTACGATTCGGCAGGGAAGCAATGGAAGCCTGTCCACGCGTACGGGCTCAATCCTAGCATCGACGCAGTGAACATCCTTCCGCAATACGCCCGCAGGCGTGCAGTAGCAGCTGCAGCAGCAGCCTCTGCAGCTGCCACCGCGGTCACTCAGAGTGGAGCCTTAGACTCCGACGCAACGAAGGGCTCTGAGTCCGTTCAAGGTGATAGGGATTAATCAACCTTGCTCTGCTTCTGACTAGGTTTTATGTACATACAGGGTCAAGATTGTAATCACCATTTGACATAGAAACACCTGTGCCTCTCATCACTCCTTACACACCTCGGATGTAAAGATCACCCATCATGACATCTTGCATATACAGGGGCAGCATGCCAAATCCACTCTCACTCACGACTGTCCACTGGCAGTAGCGTCGATCGCTCAAGGCCTGGAACTCGGCGAGGGTTGTGAGGAACTCCGAGCCGACAGCCTTGGACTTTACATAATGTAAAGGAGGCGCCTTGGAGTGAATCACTTCCACAGTCGATAACGGATTGATGCTTTGGACTGTTGATTGGAGTACCTTCCTTACCACTGGAAGAATTCTTTGGTCGTCTGTCGCGACGAATACCCTCAGTAGAGGCGTTGCTAGGGTCATTGTCCGATTAAATGAGAGAACAGCAAACCTTGCCATGTCCTCCACCTGCGCATCTGACAGACGCGTTGGATCAACATAACAATCATCGTCTTGACGGGCTCTTGCAGAGTTTGGATTGGTTCTCCATCGCTGACCTCCGGTGCGTATCTGCATACATAACGTGTCAGCAGGAGACTCTGGCTTAGAGAGCGGGCGGCGTTTAAAGATTTCGATAATGCTTGCTGTCAGTTCCTCACTCGGCATACGGAAGACAGACCGGATAAGGGTTGCCTTGAGTCGCCAACCGTAGTCCCATTGATTACAGTTGTAGTATACACTGGAACCTCTGGTACGAGTGGAGACTGGGGCTGCCATCGAATGCAATTGAACCAGTCCTGCATGAACGGGTGTCTTGGTAACGTCTGTATACCCTGAAGCTTCTGTTAGCTGTGATTCCTCTTCCAGCCTGCTGAGTAGCGCAGGGATTGCCAGGGCCCCCAAGTCCATTTGATAAGAGAGCTCTCCGATTAATCGGCAGACAGGAAGAGCATTCCCGGCTGGAGATATGCTTTGTTGACTCAGGAAACGCTGAAATCTAGTCAAAAAATCAGGAACCTTGGCACTCTGACTCAATCGAAGACTTGGCTCTCGATTCCCTAGCCGGGTTCTTGGGGACCGCTTCGTACTTTCAACGCTACGAGAACCTGGCCGCTGCATCGCAAACGCTTCCATCGCCTTTTCTGCGAGTTCGTGGAGACTCAGCTTATCAAGCACATGAAAAGGGTCAGTTGAGTGGGATGCCCGCTGACGAGCTCCTATTACTTGGTCCAAACCCATGCGGACAATAGCCTCAGCGGTTTCGATCTTGGCGTAAGGGAGAGAGAAGGCCCAATCCGGATTACCCATGATGACGATAGTGTGAATAGCTTTGTTTTCGGCCACGCCTAATGCGCGTTCTGCTGATCTCCAATCATTCCCGTCGAAGAGTTTGAGTATCACAAGCTCATTGTTGTGATGAGTGGCCGAGCGGGCGAGTTGCTGTCTTACATGACTCCAGAACGTCGTACGCATCTTGTCGGGCATTCTCCACCACTGACCATTATCTGCATTGCTGTATCCATCGAGGAAAGCGCGCGAGAAGTCACCTTGGTCACGCCCCTCGGGCCACTCTACGAAGAACAGCCGCTCAGTAATCAGCGCCAAAAGGTAGGCCGAGGCCATACCACGGAGCTGATCACCGAGTCCTCCAGCCGCTGTGTCGCGCGAAAAAGTGTAGACAACCTTCTTCACGTCTTCTAAAGCCCTTCGATCAATGCCACTATACCTGAAGAGGTAGTTCCGCTCAAACCACCTGAGGAAGGAAGGGCTCAGATTTGGCATTGCATCACCTCTCTCGAACGCTTTGGCATCCCATTTATCAGAGAATGGGTCTTCCGACAAATGCCGGAGCCCGTGCAGCGAATAGTCTGTCGATTTCGAGTCTGATTGAGCTTTAGGACCCCATGTCGACTGCGAAAGTCCCGAATACAGCCATAGGAACACGAGCACCAAACTGAGGATAACGACCGGAAACCATAGATTTACCCATCGCCGCAAAGGGGTTGGAGTTATGTGGCGAGCGGACGTTGGACCTGGGCTGTTGGATGGTTTGCTGACGTGGCTCTTGGGCGCATCGGACCCGCTGTCCCCTGCAAACCCAGTGAGTGGAGTGGCCAGACTGAGACCGTCCTCGGGCTCGGTTTCCGTGTTGTCTCTTAGAGAGTGCGGTGGTGATTGGTGTGGGCTCAACATGGTGCACTGGCCTTCCCTAAGGGCTGTGTTCGCTACTGTATCGTTGCATCATGAACGCAACCACCCCGTCTCGAG
>Ga0182741_1004473_pt1 | contig 13746 bp, 12 predicted proteins | sample eDN5th37CBELigOP_FD_128874 | JGI IMG/M metagenome (GOLD analysis project Ga0182741, IMG submission 128874) | Enriched Organic Plus compost microbial communities from Emeryville, California, USA - eDNA 5th pass 37_C BE-Lig OP (version 2) (version 2) ...
GGGACCGAGGATCGCTCCGCCGAGCACGCGGCCCTGACCGTCGATGTGCTTGGTGCCGGAGTAGACGACGATGTCGGCGCCGAGATCGATGCTGCGCTGCAGCAGCGGCGTGGCGAAGACATTGTCCAGCACCACCTTCGCGCCCGCCGCGTGTGCCATCTCGGAGACGCGTCGCACGTCGACGAGGGTCTGCATGGGGTTCGACGGGGTCTCGAAGAAGACCGCGGTGGTGGGCACCGACAGTGCCTTCTCCCACTGATCGAGGTCCTCGCCGTCGACGAACACCGTCTCGACGCCCCAACGGGGCAGGATCTCGTTGCACACGACGAAGCACGAACCGAAGAGGCTGCGTGCCGCGACGAGGCGGTCACCCTTGCCGAGCAGCGCGGCGAGCGCGGTGAACACCGCGGACATGCCGGACGCGGTGGCGTAGGCGCCCTCGGCACCGTCGAGCAGGCGCAGGCGCTCCTCGAACATCTTCACCGTGGGGTTGCCGTAACGGGAGTAGACGAAGTGGTCGACGTCGCCGGTGAACGCAGCTTCGGCGGCCTCCGCGGACTCGTAGACGAACCCGGAGTTGAGGTAGAGCGCCTCGGACGTCTCCTCGAAGCCGGATCGCAGCAGGCCGCCGCGCACGCCGAGCGTGGCGGGGCGAACGGTGGCGGGCAGCGCCTTGTCGAACGCGCCGCCCTGGGGGATGGAACTCACGACTGCCTCCACGGCAGGCCCGCAGCCCGCCAGCCCTCGGCACCGCGATGGCCTTCACCGTCGAGAGCGCCTTCGAATCCTTCGAGAAGGTTGTAGGCGGGGGTCAGGCCCGCAGCGGTGGCGGCCGTGGCCGCTCCGATGGAGCGCTGCCCCGAGCGACACAGGAAGATCACCGGTCCGCCGCCGATACCCGCCGCTCTCAGGTCCTCGACGAAGGTCGGGTTGGGTGCGCCGTCGGGGTAACGAACCCACTCGACGAACACGGTCCGGCGACCGAGCGACGAGGTCTCGGGGACCCCGACGTATTTCCACTCGGCTTCGGTACGCACATCGACGAGCACGGCATCCGGATCACCTTGCAGCAGGTCCCATGCCTGCTGCGGCGTTATATCACCTGCGTAGCTCACCCGGATATGTTTTCACAGGTCGGACTGTGACGTACACGCGGGCACCGCTTCGTATACGCACGGCGACGCGTCAGAACCGGCAGATCCGCCATACGTCGTCGACGCGGACGACCTGCCACGTCTCGGTCTGTGTCTCCCCGTCGAGGCCGGTCCGGACGTCGACGGTGGCCCGATCGCCGTCCACGGAGACGTTCTGTGTGGCCTGCAGTTCCACCCGTCCCTCGACGTCCGCGAGCGGCGCTTCCTCGGCGGGCAGATCGCTGCAGCGCAGCCGGTCGAGGATCGGTCCGTCGTTCTCGTTGTGCGCGGAGACGTAGTCGGTGACCGCGCGGCGCACCATCTCGTCCTCGGTGAGGTCGTCGCCCGCCGGGGAGAAGAGCTGTGCGCCGAAGACGACGAGGACGAGAACCACCAGCACCGCGAGGGCTCCGAGGAAAGGCCCTATGCTGCTACCGGTGGGACCGTCGGGATCCGGGCCGGGATCGGGTTCGGGTTCGGGGGCTCCGCGCTTGGCCATGCGCCCGATCCTAGTGGGCGCGAGGTCGCGACCCGTCACGGCCGCATTTGCCCTAAAAACCCTCTCGAGGTAGGAATTGTCGCATGGCCACCACGCAGCTCGTTCGACGCCTCGCCGTCGACCTGTGTCGTATGGGTGCCCACATGTGTTGTCGCTGAAGCGATTCGCTCGACGGCTCGATGTCTTCTCCTTCGCCGTCATCCCCGCGCGACCTGCGCCGAGCCCACTGAGGGCAGCCTTAATTTAAGCTGGATATGTCCGTCCGCACACCGAAGAGGTAGTTGATCCCCTGATGACCGATCAGACTCGTCCCCTTCGCGTCGCGATCGTGGGTGCCGGCCCTGCCGGTATCTACGCCGCCGACGCACTCATGAAGTCCGACACTGCGCAGGATCCCGGGGTCAGCATCGACCTGTTCGAGCGCATGCCGGCGCCGTTCGGTCTGATCCGCTACGGTGTCGCGCCCGACCACCCGCGCATCAAGGGCATCATCACGGCCCTGCACAAGGTGCTCGACAAGCCGCAGATCCGCCTGCTCGGCAATCTCGACTACGGCAGCGACTTCAACCTCGACGACCTGCAGCGTTTCTACGATGCGGTGATCTTCTCGACCGGCGCGAACGCGGACCGCGCGCTGAACATCCCCGGTATCGATCTCGACGGCAGCTACGGCGCCGCCGACTTCGTGTCCTGGTACGACGGTCACCCCGACGTGCCGCGCACCTGGCCGCTCGAGGCGGAGAAGGTCGCCGTCCTCGGTGTCGGCAACGTCGCGCTCGACGTCGCCCGCGTGCTCGCCAAGACCGGCGACGAACTCCTGCCGACGGAGATCCCGCCGAACGTCTACGAGGGCCTGAAGAACAACAAGGCCGTCGAGGTGCACGTCTTCGGTCGCCGTGGTCCGGCGCAGGCCAAGTTCACGCCGCTCGAGCTGCGCGAACTCGACCACTCCCCGACCATCGAGGTCATCGTCGACCCGGAGGACATCGACTACGACGAAGGCTCCGAGCAGGCGCGTCGTAACTCGAAGCAGGTCGACATGGTCGCCAACACCCTGCAGGACTGGGCGATCCGCGATGTGGGCAACCGCCCGCACAAGCTGTTCCTGCACTTCTTCGAGTCCCCGCACGAGATCCTCGGCGAGGACGGCAAGGTCGTCGGTCTGCGCACCGAGCGCACCGAGCTCGACGGCACCGGCAACGTGCGCGGCACCGGCAAGTTCAACGACTGGGAGGTCCAGGCCGTCTACCGCGCGGTCGGCTACCTGTCGCAGAACATCGCCAAGCTGCCCTTCGACGAGCAGGCCGGCACCGTGCCGAACGAGGCCGGACGTGTTCTCGCCGACGAGAACGCCGAGGGTCACGACCGGTTCATGCCGTACACCTACGTCACCGGCTGGATCAAGCGCGGCCCCGTCGGCCTGATCGGCCACACCAAGGGCGACGCGAACGAGACCGTCGCGAACCTGCTCGAGGACCGGGCCGCCGGCCGTCTGAACACCCCCGAGGATCCGTCCGAGGACGCGATCGTGAAGTTCCTCGAGGACAAGCAGCTGCCGTACACCACCTGGCAGGGCTGGTACCGCCTCGATGCGCACGAGCGCAGCCTCGGTGAGGCCGAGGGCCGCGAGCGCGTGAAGGTCGTCGAGCGCGAGGACATGTTCCGCGCCAGCGAGCCGCACAAGGCGTGACAGCCGCCTGAGCTGCACGAACGAGGAGGGACCCATCCGCACACGGATGGGTCCCTCTCGCTTTCCGGGTGTGCTCAGGTGAGCAGGACGGCGCCCAGCCATACCGACGCTGCGACGAGCCCGCCGAACAGTTCGACGAGGATCGACAACGCGACCGCCTTGGTCGCCGCGACCGTCGAGACCCACGCGTCGCGGTGGGTGCGGTGCCGCTGCACCTCCGACAGGTACATGCCGAGCAGGAAGCCCAGGAACAGCCCGACGACGGGGATGACGAAGAAGCCGACGATGCCGAGCAGACCGGCCAGGATGAGCGACCGGTTCGGCACCCCGGCCTGTTGCAGTCGCTTGCCGGGCCAGGTGTACTTCACGATGCCGGTGACCAGCAGCGCCACCGTCGCGACGCCCAGCACGATCCATGCGGTGGTGCCTCCCGTGAGGAACGCCCACACGGCGATCGCACCGAAGATCAGCAGGACGCCGGGCAGGATCGGCAGCACGATCCCGAGCAGTCCGACGAGGATCGCCAGCCCGACGAGCAGTTCGCCGCCGGCACTCACGGCGCCACCGGGCGGGCCGAGCGGGCGGAAGACGGCGGAGTACCGGGACGCGGTGGCAGCATGGTGGGACTATATGTGCCACCGGTCCACGCCCCCGGGAGGACGCGATGAGCAGTACCAGGCCTCACAGCAGCCCGAAGAGTGCATCGGACGCCGCTTCCGCCGCGGTGCGCGGCGACGTCCGGTACTTCACGACGCCCGGTGTCGATCCTGCCGAGACGGTGGAGTGGCAGCGACGCGACGCGCGTCTCGTCCATCACGGCACCAGCCGTGTCGTCTTCGAGCAGACGGATGTGGAGTTCCCCGCCTTCTGGTCGCAGAACGCCACCGACATCGTCACGCAGAAGTACTTCCGCGGGCAGCTCGGGCACCCCGATCGTGAACACTCGCTGCGCGACGTGATCGCGCGGATCGTCGACACGATCACCGCGTGGGGGCACACCGACGGCCACCTCGACGCCCCGGAGGCATTCGCCGCCGAACTGACCTACCTGCTGATCCACCAGCGGGCCTCGTTCAACAGTCCCGTCTGGTTCAACATCGGCGTGCCGAACACTCCACAACAGGCCAGCGCGTGTTTCATCCTGTCGGTCGACGACAGCATCGATTCGATCCTCGAGTGGTACCGGCAGGAAGCGGTCATCTTCAAGGGTGGGTCGGGCGCGGGGGTGAACCTCTCCCGGATCCGTTCGTCGGCCGAACCGCTCACCGGCGGCGGAAGCGCGTCGGGGCCGGTCAGCTTCATGCGCGGCGCCGACGCCTCGGCCGGGACCATCAAGTCCGGCGGCAAGACCCGGCGGGCCGCGAAGATGGTGATCCTCGACGTCGACCATCCCGACATCGAGGAGTTCGTCGACTGCAAGGCGATCGAGGAACGCAAGGCACGGGTGCTCGCCGAGGCCGGTTTCGACATGGGTCTCGACGGCAGCGACATCCATTCGGTGCAGTACCAGAACGCGAACAACTCGGTGCGCGTGACCGACGAGTTCATGCATGCGGTCGTGGCCGACGCCGAGTGGCCGCTGCGTGCGGTGACGACCGGCGAGACGGTCCGGACGGTCCGCGCGCGAGAGCTGTTGCAGCGCATCGCTGCCGCCACCTGGGAGTGCGCCGACCCGGGTATCCAGTACGACACGACGATCAACGCCTGGCACACCGCCTCGGCGACCGGCCGGATCAACGCGTCGAATCCCTGCTCGGAGTACATGCATCTCGACGATTCGGCCTGCAACCTCGCGAGCCTGAACCTGCTCACCTTCCTACGCGAGGACGGCACCTTCGACGTCGACGGTTTCCGTCATGCCGTGGCGGTGATGCTCACCGCGCAGGAGATCCTCGTCGGCCGCGCCGACTACCCCACCGAGAAGATCGGTGAGACGTCGCGGCGGTTCCGGCAGCTCGGGCTCGGTTACGCCAATCTCGGTGCGCTGCTCATGGCTTCGGGTCTGCCCTACGACAGCGAGGCCGGTCGCGCGACGGCCGCGGCGATCACCGCTCTGATGACCGGCCACGCCTATGCCGTGTCGGCGGACATGGCACGGCGCCTCGGGCCGTTCGACGGGTTCGACGAGAACCGCGCGCCGATGCTCGACGTGCTGGGCAAGCACCGTGGTGCGCTCGACGACATCGACGCCGATCTCGCACCCGCCGAGGTGCTCGACGCGGCACGACAGGCGTGGGATCGCGCGGTGGCCGACGGCACCGCCCACGGTGTGCGCAACAGCCAGGTCAGCGTGCTCGCGCCGACCGGCACGATCGGGCTCGCGATGGACTGCGACACCACCGGGATCGAACCGGACCTGGCGTTGGTGAAGACCAAGAAGCTCGTCGGCGGTGGCAGCCTCACGATCGTCAATCGCAGTGTGCCGCGCGCACTGTCGCGTCTGGGTTACAGCCCGTCGGAGGTCGCCGACATCGTGGCGCACCTCGATCTGCACCACGATCTCACCGGTGCACCGCACGTGCGCGACGAGCACGCACCGGTGTTCGCGACCTCCATGGGCGACAACGTCATCTCGCCGCGCGGTCACGTCGGGATGATGGCCGCGGTGCAACCGTTCCTGTCGGGTGCGATCTCGAAGACGGTGAACCTGCCCGAGTCCGCGACCGTCGACGACATCGCCGACATGTACGTCGACGCATGGCGCCTGGGGGTGAAGGCCCTCGCGATCTACCGCGACAACTGCAAACTGGGACAACCGTTGTCGACATCGTCGCGCCCTGCCGTCGCAGAAGCGGCGGTCCCGTCCGCGGCGCCTCGTCGCGAACGGCTCCCGCGTACCCGCAACTCGCGGACGTTCGAGTTCCGGGTGGCCGACTGCAAGGGCTTCGTCACGATCGGCGAGTACGACGACGGGCGTCCGGGCGAGATGTTCCTGCGCGTGTCCAAGCAGGGTTCGACCTTGGCCGGCATCATGGACGCCTTCTCGATGTCGGTCAGTTACGGTCTGCAGTACGGGGTTCCGTTGCGCACCTTCGTCCGGGCCTTCACGAGTACGCGTTTCGAACCTGCCGGGATCACCGACGATCCGGATCTGCGGATCGCCACGTCGATCCTCGACTACATCTTCCGGCGACTGGCGGTCGACTATCTCGAACCCGACGAGCGCGCCGAACTCGGCATCCTCACCGTCGCCGAGCGTTCGGTGCCCGACACCCCCACGCTCACGCCGTACACGAGCACGCCGCCGATGCGCGAGCCCGATCCGCCGGCGACCGCCCCGCGCGGCACACACAGCGAGAGCACATCCTCCCCGGGTGGGCTCGCCGCTCCGTCGCCGTCGAATCCGGACGCGCCGTATTGCATGCAGTGCGGGGTGAAGATGCAGCGGGCCGGGTCGTGCCACGCCTGTCCGTCCTGTGGGAACACCAGCGGCTGCAGCTGAGGTGATGCGTCCATACTGGCGCGATGGTCCTGGGAGTCGACACCGAACTGACACTGACGGCCGCGGGTGCGGTCTTCCTCCTCGCACTCGCTCTCGGCGTGTGGAAGTACCGGCAGATGGCGACCTCCGACGACCACCTCGCGCACCCGTACGTCGACATCGCCCACCGCTCCGCCCTGATGTACTCCTTCGCGACGCTGCTGGTCGCGGTGTTCGTCGAGCTCAGCGCGTGGCCCACCGCGGTGAACCTCGCGGCGGCCGCGGTGATCGTGATGTTCTTCGTCGGCGCGATCGCGAGCTATGTCGTGCACGGCGCGCTGCGCGATACCACCAACCAGTTCGCGCATCCGGTGCGCGGGACGGGCCTGGCGATGGCCGCGCTGATCGTCGGCGAGATGGGTGGCTTCGCGGTGCTGTTCGCAGGCTTCCTGTGGGGCGCCTTCGCGAGCTGAGGCCGCGTCAGGTGCGGTGTTCGAGCAACGACAGGACGTTGCCGTGCGGGTCTCGGAACCACGCGACCCGCATGCCGTCGGGCGCGGTCCACGCGTCGTGGTCGTCCTGGTCCATGCCGTTGTAGCGGATGAACTCCACGCCGTGCTCGCGCAGTCGTTCGACGGTGCCGTCCAGATCGGATACCCGCCAGCCCAGCACGGTGTAGCCGGTCTCCTCGCTCGACTGCACGAGGGTCACCCGGACCGGTGCGCCGTCGCCTCCGTCGAGGACGAGCGCGAACGGGTCGCGGGAGAGCTTCCGGAAGCGCAGGGTGTCGACGTAGAACGTCTCCGAGACGTCGAGGTCGGTGCTCGGGATGAAACTCACGAGTTGGCCGGTGATCGTCATATGTCCACTGTGCGCCGGAGCGCCCGAGCGCGACAGCGGATTCGGCGGATTCACGCCCCCACCTCCGCGATCCGGCGACTAGGCTCTCGATCATGAGTACCTCGGAGATCGCCACGGTCCTGGCCTGGCACGACGCCGTGAACAGCAACGACATCGACACGCTCGTGCAGTTGTCGAGCGACGACATCGTGCTGCCCACCCCCGACGACGATCCCGACCAAGGACTCGACGAGCTGCGCGAGTGGGCGACGACGGCGGGCGTCACGCTGCAGCCGGGCCGCATGTTCGTCCACCGGGGCGTCGTGGTGGTCGAGGAGACGGCGACGTGGGCGTCCGATCCGGGTCCCCGTGAGGAGGCGATCGCCTTCCGGGTGGTCGACGACCAGGTGGTCACCGTCGTCCGGCACACCGATCTCGCGGAGGCCTTCGAGGCGACCGGACTGAGTGAAGCAGATCTGTACGAGGAGTGATCCGTTCCGCGTGACCGGAACCATATTCTGAACGCTCGCTAAGGTACTCTCCGTTGCGACAGTCCCTACGTATCGGAGTGAGGTTCGTCGAGTGTCCGCTGAAGCTGTTGAGAAGAAGGGTCCGCTCGCGGGTATCCGCGTCGTCGAGTTCAAGGGCCTCGGTCCCGGCCCGCACGCCGCGACCCTGCTCGCCGATCTCGGCGCCGATGTCGTCATCGTGCAGCGCCCCGGCGAGATCCCGCAGGAGGGACAGCGCGATCCGATTCAGCGCAACCGTCGCATCGTCGAGGCCAACCTCAAGGATCCCGCCGACATCGAGAAGGTCCTGACCCTGCTCGAGCGCGCCGACGTCCTCATCGAGGGCTTCCGCCCCGGCGTCACCGAACGGCTCGGCCTCGGACCGGACGTGGTCCTCGAGCGCAACCCGCGCATCGTCTACGGCCGCATGACCGGCTGGGGCCAGGAGGGCCCGCTCGCCAACGCGGCCGGCCACGACATCAACTACATCTCCCTCACCGGCGTCCTGCACGCCATCGGCCGCCAGGGCGAGCGTCCGGTGCCGCCGCTGAACATGGTCGGCGACTTCGGTGGCGGTTCGATGTTCCTCGTGTTCGGCATCCTGTCCGCCCTCGTCGAGCGTCAGACCTCCGGCAAGGGTCAGGTCGTCGACGCGGCGATGGTCGACGGCGCGCTCGCCCTGTCGCACATGATGTGGGCGTTCCGCGGTCGCGGCGCGTGGTCGGACGAGCGCGGCGTCAACATGCTCGACACCGGCGCACCGTTCTACGAGGTCTACGAGACCAAGGACGGCAAGTACATGGCCGTCGGTTCCATCGAGCCGCAGTTCTACGCGCTGCTGCTGCAGGGCCTCGAGCTCGATCCGGCCGACCTGCCGCACCAGCTCGACACCTCGCGCTGGGCGGAGATGAAGAAGATCTTCACCGAGAAGTTCCTGTCGAAGACCCGCGACGAGTGGACCGAGATCTTCCTCGGCACCGACGCCTGCGTCTCCCCGGTCCTCACCTGGGCCGAGGCGGAGAAGAACGAGCATCTCGTCGCCCGCGGATCGCTGATCGAGATCGACGGCGTCGTGCAGCACGCACCGGCTCCGCGCTTCTCCCGCACCCCCGCCGGTGAGCCGGTCGGACCGGCGGCCGAGGCCACCGACATCGACACCCTCTGGGTCTGATCGCCCGGTCCGGGCCCGGGATCGTAACGGTGTTCTACCGATACGGTTCCGGGCCCGTCCCATCAGCGGGAAAGCCACCGGGCGCACCCTGATCGGTGTGCTATCAACACCGTCATGAGTGATGGGGTGGGAGCCGCGATCCATCGATCGGCGGCCACGGCACGAGCACGAGCACGCACCGCGGTCCCGGGCCGCGTCCCGGAGGTGCTCGACGTCCGCAGCAAGGACGGCACGCGCATCCACACCGAGGCGTACGGGCCCGCCGACGCCCCGACGATCGTCCTGGCGCACGGCATCCTGTGCGAACTCGGTTTCTGGCGCAACCAGATTCGCGACCTGTGCGACGACTACCGGGTGGTCGCCTTCGATCACCGCGGTCACGGACGCAGCCAGGCCGCCCCTGCCCGGGCGTACACGATGGACCATCTCGCCGACGATCTCCACGCCGTGCTGGGCGCGGCCGCACCCGACGGCCGACCCGTCGTGGTCGCCGGGCACTCCATGGGCGGCATCGCCGTGATGGCCTGGGCCGAGCGGTATCCGCGCGACGTCGACGCACGGGTGTCGGCCGTGGGCCTGGTGAACACCACACCGGGCGAGATCTTCGACAACGTGCAGTTCCTGCGCGGACCACAGAGCCTGACGACGGTGCGGCGCCGCGTCGCCCAGACCGTCGTTCCGCTGGCGCGGATGCCGCTCCCCCAGCGGATGCCGTTGCGCAAGCACCTGCTCTCCCGCGTCGCCGTCGGGACGGGGGCGGCCGCGACGATCACCGCGGACGTCGACCGCATGCTCGGCCGCACCTCGGCACGAGGTCGCGGCGGTTACGGGCGGCTGCTGGTGAACATGATCGACACCGTCGATCCCTCCGCGATCACCGCGCCCACCCTGGTGATCGCGGGCAGCCACGACCGGATCTCACCGCCGGGCCGATCCGAGTGGATCGCCGAGCGCTTGCCGAACCTGCTCGAACTGCGCACCTTCGACAGCGGGCACTGCGGCCCCCTGGAACGACCCGGAGAGGTGTCGGCGGCGCTGCGCGAGCTGATCGAGACGTCCTGAGAGGCAGGATCAGACGACGAGCCGCGCCTCGTCGGGCGTGCGCCCGGAGGCCACCTGGTCGTAGGCGGCTGCCATGGCCTCGACGGCATCGTCGAGGACCTCGACGTCCTGCGTGTACGGCAGGCGCACGAAGTGCTCGAACGCGCCCTGCACACCGAAGCGCGGACCGGCGGAGAGCAGCACACCGTGGGACGGCGCGGCGGCAGCCAGCGAGGTCGACACCGGTTCGGGCATCCGCGCCCACAGCGACATCCCGCCCTGGCCCGGCGTGTACTCCCAGTCGGGCAGCCGGCAGTCCAGGGCGTCGCACAGCGCACGACGTCGTTCCCTCAACGCAGCGCGGCGACGTTCGAGCAGTTCGTCGACGTCGGAGAGCAGATGCGCGGCCGCGAGCTGTTCCATGACGGGCGTGCCCAGGTCGACCGCGGTCCGCGCTCCGGCCAGCCGGACGATCGTGTCGCGGTCGGCGCGGATCCACCCCACCCGCAGACCACCCCACAGCGACTTCGCCGTCGAGCCCACCGTCACCACCGACGCGCCGGCAGGCATGGCTGCGACGGGAGGCGGCGGCGGAGCATCGAGCCACAGATCGACCATCGACTCGTCGACGACGAGCGTGGTCCGCGTGTCGCGCATGATGCGGGCCAGTTCGGCGCGGCCGTCCTCGTCGAGGCACAGGCCCGTGGGGTTGTGGAAATCGGGAACCAGGAAGGCGGTGCGAGCGGCGGTCTGCCGGACGGCGCTGGCGACACCGTCGAGATCCCAGCCGCCGTGCGGACCGTTCTCCGGGCGCACCGGAACCGGCACCGGGCGCGCGCCGTACCGGCGGATCGCTTCGAGCGCATTGGGATAGGTGGGGTGGTCGACGACCACCCGGTCGCCGGGATCGTCGAGCACACCGAGCAGCAGACGCATCGCGTGCTGCGCGCCGGAGGTCACCATGATCTGGTCGGGCGAGGTGGGCAGTCCACGCTCGCGGTAGCGACGGGCGATGACTTCGCGCAGCACCAACACCCCGATCGGTTCCATGCCGTGCGAGTCGAGATAGGTCGACATCGACCGCAGCGCCGCCGCATACGCCGCCTCGATCTCCGCTGCCGGCGCGGGCAGCGAGGCATTGCTCAGATCGATCGCCGGACCGATCGGCATCCGGGACCCCGTGTTCTCGGAGTCCCGACGTGCAGGCACGGCGACCGTACTGCGGGCGCCCTGGCGGCTGCGCAGATAGCCCTCTTCCCGCAGCGCCGCATAGGCGGAGGCGACGGTGGTGCGGCTCACCGACAGCGCGGCGGCGAGTTCCCGCTCGCTGGGCAGGGCGACCCCGAGTGGGACGCGACCGTCGTGCACGAGCAGGCGGATGCTGTCCGCGAGCGCCCGGTAGGCAGGGCGGGGATCGGCGCGAGCGGAGCGACGGGAATGCGACTGTCCGGAATCCTGCCAGTTGCCGAGGTCGCGGACGAGCGAACCGGCTCCGATCGCTCGAGTGATCACCGATCCAGTATGCCCCGCGCCGCGCGGGCGGGATCAGGACGGTGGATCGAGCACCTGACGGAACAGGACCGTCCCTCGCGAGTCGAGCAACTCGACCCGCATCTGCTTCGTCGCGCCGTCGACGAACACCTCCCCGAAGTGCTGATATCCGTCCATCGGTGAGGTGTTCGCCGCCGGGGGCGCGTGCACGAAGACGGCCTCGGGACCGAACGTCCCGTCCAGTTCGTTGGGGCCGAAAGCACCGGCGTTGAGCGGTCCCGAGACGAACTCCCAGAACTCGTCGAAGTCGGTGAACGAGGCGCGGTCCGGCGAATAGTGATGCGCGGCCGTGTAGTGCACGTCGGCGGTCAACCACACCGTGCCGGTGATCCTGCGCGCCTTGACGGCCGACAGGACCTGCGCGATCTCCGATTCCCGACCCGAGGGAGCGCCGTTGTCCCCGTTCGCGATTCCTTCGAAGGCCGTGTCGCCGTCGGGTACCACCAGGCCGATCGGCAGGTCGGCGGCGATGATCTTCCAGGTGGCGGTCGAGCGGGTGAGTTCGTCGATGAGCCACCGCGTCTGCGCGCTGCCGAGCACCTGTCCCGCCGCGCCGACGTTGGTGCCGTTGGCGTCCTTGTAGGTCCGCATGTCGAGTACGAAGACGTCGAGCAGCGGTCCGTACCGCACGACCCGGTGGATACGTCCGTCGACGGCCTCCGCCGGATCGAGCGGGAGCCACTCGTGGAAGGCACGGAAAGCCCGTTCCGCCAGGACGTCCACGTTTTTCTCGGTGTACTGGTCGAGATCCAGGATCTCACCCGCGTACCAGTTGTTGACGGTCTCGTGGTCGTCCCACTGCACGATCTGTGCGACGGTGGAGTTGAACCTGCGGTAGTTCTCGTCCATGAGGTTGTAGGCGTACTGGCCGCGGTACTCGTCGAGGGTCTGCGCCACGGCGCTCTTGGGTTCGGTGACGACGTTGCGCCAGATCCGGCCGTCCGGCAGTTCGACGGTCTCCTTCAGCGGATTGTCGGCGTACACGACATCGCCGGAATGCACGAACAGGTGCGGGTCGCGACGGGCCATCGTGTCGAAGATCGTCATCCCACCGACGTCGGGGTTGATGCCGAAGCCCTGACCGGCAGTGTCGCCGGACCACTGCAGCCTGATGTCGCCGGGAGCGGTCGGGGCGGTGCGGAACAGACCCGTCACCGGCTCGGACGTGGCGCCGTCCTCGCCTTCGAGGACGACACGGTAGTGCACCTGCTCACCGGCCGGCAGTCCCGTCAGCCGCAGCCGGCCGGTTCCGTCGGTCTCGGGTGTGAGCAGTCCACCCACGTGCCGGACGGGATCGGTGAAGGATTCGGTGGCCGCCGTCTCCACGACGAGCCGAGCCGGTCGATCCGAGCGCGCCCACACGAGCGCCCCGTCGGCCCGCACGTCGCCGGTGGCCACACCGTGGGTGAGGATCGGCCGCTCACGGACCAGGCTCGGCGTTGCAACGGAACTTCCCGACGAGCACGCCGCCGCCGGAGCCGCGAGGGCTCCGAGCGCAACGGTGCGTAGCAGGGTTCGACGGGACACGTACATGGTTCTCCCCGGGGTCCGACGGACTGTGCGGGACGAGCGTGCACAGTCCGTGCGAACCGTCGGTGAACATGCAGTGAGGGATCGGTGCCCGTCCGACGACGAATCGGAGCGGGCCGGAAGCTACCCCGTCAGCGGATGACGTCGCGCCGGACGATCGTCTCGTCGCGGCCCGGTCCGACACCGATGCAGGAGATGTAGGCGCCGGAGAGCTCCTCGAGACGCAGCACGTAGTTCTGCGCGTTCTTCGGCAGCTCCTCGAAGGTGCGGGCGTGGGTGATGTCCTCCCACCAGCCCGGCATCTCCTCGTAGATCGGCTTGGCGTGGTGCACGTCGGTCTGCGTCATCGGCATCTCGTCGA
>Ga0182741_1004474_pt1 | contig 13743 bp, 11 predicted proteins | sample eDN5th37CBELigOP_FD_128874 | JGI IMG/M metagenome (GOLD analysis project Ga0182741, IMG submission 128874) | Enriched Organic Plus compost microbial communities from Emeryville, California, USA - eDNA 5th pass 37_C BE-Lig OP (version 2) (version 2) ...
CGTACGCGATCGTCAAGACCGGCGGTAAGCAGTACAAGGTCGCTGAAGGCGACCTCGTCAAGGTCGAGAAGATCGAGGGTGAGCCCGGCGCTGCTGTCTCGCTTGCCCCGGTCCTCGTCGTCGACGGATCCGAACTGACCACCGACGCCGACAAGCTGGCCAAGGTCTCGGTCACCGGCGAGATCGTCGAGCACACCAAGGGCCCGAAGATCCGCATCCACAAGTTCAAGAACAAGACCGGGTACCACAAGCGCCAGGGCCACCGTCAGAAGCTGACGGTCGTCAAGGTCACCGGCATCAAGTAAACCGAGCTTCGAGCTTCAACCCCAGGAGGGTTCGTCATGGCACACAAGAAGGGTGCATCCAGCTCCCGTAACGGTCGCGATTCGAACGCGCAGCGACTCGGCGTCAAGCGCTTCGGTGGCCAGGCCGTCAACGCCGGCGAGATCATCGTGCGCCAGCGCGGCACCCACTTCCACCCCGGCGTGAACGTGGGACGCGGCGGCGACGACACGCTGTTCGCCCTCGCGGCCGGTGCCGTCGAGTTCGGTACCAAGCGCGGTCGCAAGACCGTCAACATCGTTCCGGCTGCGGCAGACGCCTGATCTGCCGTCCGGTAACGGACACCGCGGGAGCACCTCCCGCGACATACTCCCAATAGGGGCGGGCCAGGGTCGCACACCCTGACCCGCCCTTGTTGCGTTGATCACCATGTTTTTTTCGGACGAGAGAAGGTCCACCCATGTCCCGCTTCATCGACCGGGTGGTGCTGCACGTCAGCGCCGGTAAGGGCGGCAACGGCTGCGCCTCCGTCCACCGCGAGAAGTTCAAGCCGCTCGGCGGCCCCGACGGCGGTAACGGAGGCAACGGTGGCGACGTCGTCCTCGAAGTCGACCGCAACGTCCACACCCTGCTCGACTTCCACTTCCACCAGCACGCCAAGGCGACCAACGGTGCCCAGGGCGCCGGCGGCCACCGCAACGGTGCCAACGGCGGCGACCTCGTCCTGAAGGTCCCCGACGGCACCGTCGTGCTCGACCGCGACGGCCGGATCCTCGCCGACCTCGTGGGCACCGGCACCCGCTTCGTCGCCGCGCACGGCGGTCGCGGTGGCCTGGGCAACGCCGCACTCGCGTCCAAGGCACGCAAGGCCCCCGGCTTCGCGCTTCTCGGTGAGGAAGGCGAGGAACTCGAACTCGTCCTCGAACTGAAGTCCGTCGCCGACGTCGGCCTGGTGGGCTTCCCGTCGGCCGGCAAGTCGTCGCTCGTGTCGGTGCTCTCGGCCGCGAAGCCGAAGATCGCCGACTACCCGTTCACCACCCTCGTGCCGAATCTCGGTGTGGTGCAGTCGGGCGACACGACCTTCACCGTCGCCGACGTGCCCGGCCTGATCCCCGGGGCCAGTGAGGGACGCGGTCTCGGTCTCGACTTCCTCCGTCATCTCGAGCGCTGCGCCGTGCTCGCGCACGTCGTCGACTGCGCGACCCTCGAACCCGGCCGCGACCCGATCTCCGACATCGACGCGCTCGAGGCCGAACTCGCCGCCTACCAGCCCGCCCTGTCGGGCGACAGCGGACTCGGCGATCTCGCCGAGCGCCCCCGCATCGTGATCCTGAACAAGGCCGACGTGCCCGACGCGAAGGAACTCGCCGAGTTCGTCACCCCCGAACTCGAGGCCCGTGGCTGGCCGGTCTTCACGATCTCGGCCGTGAGCCGCGACGGGCTGCGCCCGCTGACGTTCGCCCTCGCGAAGATGGTCGACGAGTACCGGGCGGCGCATCCGCCGGCCGCACCGACCCGCCCGGTGATCCGCCCCGTCGCCCGCGACGAGGAAGCCTTCACCGTGGTCCGCGATCCCGAGGTGCCCGGCGGATTCATCGTGCGGGGCACCCGTCCCGAGCGGTGGGTGCGTCAGACGGCCTTCGACAACGACGAGGCCGTCGGTTATCTCGCCGACCGTCTCGCACGTCTCGGCGTCGAGGACAAGCTCGTCAAGCTCGGCGCGGAACCCGGATGCTGGGTCACCATCGGCGAGGTCGCCTTCGAGTGGGAACCGCAGACGCAGGCCGGCGTGGACGTCGTGCCCACCGGTCGCGGCACGGACGCCCGTCTCGACCAGGTCGACCGCATCGGCGCCGCCGAGCGTCGCCACGCGAAGAAGGTGCGCCGCGGTCTGGCCACCGACGACGAGTTCGAGTAACCGGCCCCGCGTACCCACCGTTCAGGAAGCCCGAAGCGTACCGAGGAGAACATGAGCGACACCCGGGAGGTCGTCTCCCACGCCCGCAGCGTAGTGGTCAAGATCGGCTCGTCGGCGATCACGAGCCTGGTGGGCGGGCTCGACCGTGGCCGGCTCGATCGTCTCGTCGACGCCATCGAGTCCCGGATCCGCACGGGCTCGAGTGTCGTCGTGGTCTCCTCGGGTGCGGTCGGTGCCGGGCTCGCACCGCTCGGCCTCACGAGCCGGCCGCGTGATCTCGCGACGAAGCAGGCCGCGGCCAGCGTCGGGCAGCTCACCCTCGCCCACGCCTGGGGCACCTCCTTCGCCCGCTACGACCGCACCGTGGGCCAGGTGCTCCTCACCGCCGACGACATCGGCCGGCGCACCCAGCACCGCAACGCGCAACGCACCCTCGACCGGCTGCGCTCGCTCGGGGCGGTGCCGGTGGTCAACGAGAACGACACCGTCGCGACCGTCGAACTGCGCTTCGGCGACAACGACCGACTCGCGGCACTCGTCGCGCACCTCATCGGCGCCGACGCGCTGATCCTGCTGTCCGACGTCGACGGTCTGTACGACGGGGATCCTCGCAAGGGCTCCGCGAACCTCATACCGGAGGTCCGCACGCCCGAGGATCTCGACGGTGTGGTCGCCGGGTCGGGTGGCGCGTTGGGTACCGGTGGCATGGCGTCGAAACTGTCCGCTGCCCGTCTCGCGGCGGACTCCGGGGTGCCGGTGCTGCTCGCCGCGGCCTCCCAGGCCGATCGTGCGCTGGGCGCCGCCGACGTCGGCACGGCCTTCGCGGCCCGCCCGCAGCGCCTGTCGGCGCGGCGCTTCTGGGTGCGGCACGCCGCTGACGTCCACGGTTCGCTGTATCTCGACGAGGGCGCCGTGCGGGCCGTGATGGAGCGGCGACGCTCACTGCTCGCCGCCGGAATCACCGGCACCAGTGGCGGTTTCCACGCCGGCGACGTGGTGGGCATCGTCGCACCCGACGGCCGCACGGTCGCGCGCGGTGTGGTGGCCTACGACGCGTCCGAACTCGATTTCATGATCGGCTTCTCGACCGGTCAGTTGCCGCCGGATCTCCAGCGACCCGTCGTGCACGCCGACGACCTCGTCCGGGTGGTCTGAGAGTCGTCACCTGCTCGGTGTCCGGCCGCCGTCACCGGCTCGGTGCGGTCACCGCGTCGGCCAGGAAGGTGAGGGTTTCCGAGGTACCCGCCTCGAGCTTGAGGGTCGCCAGCACATCTCCGCGCGTGGGACCACGGTTGATCACCACCACCGGGATGTTCCGCTGCGCGGCGCGCCGTACGAACCGCAGCCCCGACTGCACCGTCAGTGAACTCCCGGCCACCAGCAGTGCGTCGGCCCCGTCGACCACCGAGTAGGCGAGATCGACGCGCGGGCGCGGCACCGTCTCCCCGAAGTACACGATGTCGGGTTTGAGCATCCCGCCGCAGCGGTCGCAGCCGACGACGACGAAGTCCTCGGTGTCGGTGACCACCGCGTCCGCGTCCGGGGCGACCTCGAGACCGGTTGTCGCGCGCATCCGGTCGTCGAATCCCGGATTGGCCGCGCACAGCCGCTCGTGCAGCGTGAACCGCGAGATGCGATGTTCGCACGACAGGCATCGGACCTGCGCGTAGGTGCCGTGCAGGTCGACGACCCGTCGGCTGCCGGCCTTCGTGTGCAGCAGGTCGACGTTCTGGGTGATCACGCCGACGACGGAGCCAACGTGTTCGAGGGCCGCGAGTGCCCGGTGCCCGGCATTGGGGCGGGCGGCGTCCATGTGCTTCCAGCCGACATGGTTGCGCGCCCAGTAGCGTTGCCGGAACTCCGCGTCGCCGACGAACTGCTGGTAGGTCATCGGGTTGCGGGGCGGCGAGTCGGGGCCGCGATAGTCGGGGATACCGGAGTCCGTCGACAGTCCGGCACCGGTGAGAACAGCGATCCGACGGCCGTGCAGGAGCGTGGGCAGGTCGTCGGAACGGAGTGGAACGTCGATCACCCCATCTACGGTAGGCCGGTTCCGGGAACCGGCGCTGCGGGCAGCAGTGCGCGGACCGCATCGATCGTGTCGGCGTCGGCGGCCGATTTGTCGGGCCGGTACCGCAGCACCCGTGCGAAGCGCAGGGCCACGCCGCCCGGATATCGGGTGCTGGTCTGTACTCCGTCGAGTTCGATCTCGACGACGATCGCGGGTCGCAGGTGAACGGTGTGCTCGTCGCGGTGGGTCTCGTAGCGTGGGAATTCCTCTGTCTGCCACTGCAGCAGAGCGTCGGTGAGTCCTTTGAACGTCTTCCCGACCATGATCGGCGGACCACCGTCCGGGTCGCGGGCACCGAGGTGCAAGTTGGACAGGAAGCCGGTGCGGCGCCCGTAACCCCACTCGGCGGCGAGCACCACGAGATCCAGGGTGTGCTCGGGTTTGACCTTCTGCCACGCCCGGCCTCGGCGTCCGGCGGTGTAGGTCGACGTGAGCGACTTCACCATCACACCCTCGTGACCGTTGCCGAGCGAGTCACCGAGATGTGTCTCGGCGCTGTCGGCGTCCGGAGCGACCAGCGTCGGGATCCGGTGTTCACCCGCGACGCGGGCGAGATGGTCGAGACGCACCGACAGCGGTTCGTCGAGCAGGTCGTCGCCGTCGAGGTGCAGGCAGTCGAAGAAGTACGGGTGGAGGAGCAGTTCGCGTTCGGAGCGGGCACCGAACCGGCTCATGGTCTCCTGGAACGGGCGGGGACGGCCGGAATCGGTGAGCGCGAGCGTCTCGCCATCGAGCACGACACTGCGGCACGGCAGCGCCCGGACGAGTTCGACCAGTTCGGGGACCGACGCGGTGATGTCGCGCAGCGTGCGGGTGAAGATCCACACGGCGTCCTCGTGGCGGTGCACCTGGATGCGTGCGCCGTCGAGTTTGTACTCCACGCTCACCGCCCCGTCGAACTCGGTGAGTGCCGCCCCGAGCGACTCGGCGGGCGAGGCGAGCATCGGCCGGACAGGCCGGCCGAGTTCCAGACCGAACTCCGCCAGCGCATCGACACCACCGGCGAAGGCCGCCGCCGCGGCCTGTGCGAGTCGGCCCGACAGCATCACCGCCCGGCGGACCGGCTCGACGGGGAGACCGGCTGCCGCTGCGACCGCATCGGTCATCACTCCTTCGAGCGCTCCCTGCCGCAGCTCACCGCCGAGGAGCGCGACGAGGAAACGCTGCTCGGCGTCGGTGGCCCGGCCGAACAGGTCCAGGAGCAGTTGCTGTCGCGCGGCGGTGGATCCGGGGCCGGAGATGCCGGCGAGCCGGTCGAGGAAGTCGGACACGTCGTCGACGGAGAGCGTCGGCTCGTCGGCGACCGGTGCGGAGAGACCGGCGAGGGTGCGGAAGCCGACTCCCAGACGGCCCTGGGTCATCTCTCCGGACAACCACGAGACCACCGCTTCGACCTCGTGGGGTTCGGCGCGGTCGAGCAGTTCCCGCAGCAGATCGATCTTGGTCCGACGAGAGCGGGTGGCGGCGACGGCGACGGAGGTGTCGACAACCGTGTGCAGCAGCATCGTTTCGACGTTAGCGGCCGGTCGTGCCACGCGGAGGAATTCGTGCGCCGGAGTGTATTTCCGCGCGCGGACGGGAATCGAGAGGCCAGGATGGTGCACAGGACGGGGCGCGAGGGGGAGGACGGGAGACGCGGATGAGCAAGGACTCCGAGGCGGTCGAGCTCGACGTGGACGGTCGCACGGTGCGCATCACGCACCCCGACCGCGTGTACTTCCCCGAGATCGGGGCGACCAAGCTCGACCTCGCGAACTACTACCTGAGTGTGGGGGAGGGGATCGTCCGGGCACTCCGTGAGCGGCCCTGCATGCTGCACCGCTTCCCCGACGGCCTCGAAGGGCAGAAGGTGCACCAGAAGCGGCTGCCCCGCGGGGCACCGGACTGGGTCGAAACGGTGCGGGTGCATTTCCCGCGCTACGACCGCGATGCGGACGAACTGTGCGTCACCCACCTCGCCGACGTCGTGTGGGCCGTGCAGATGTCCACCGTGGAGTTCCATCCGTGGAACTCGCGCCGCAGCGATGTGGAGCGGCCCGACGAGTGGCGGATCGATCTCGACCCGATGCCCGACTGCGATTTCGACCGGGTGCGGCGCGTGGCGACGGTGGCGCACGAGGTGCTCGACGAGCTCGGTGCCGTGGGTTGGCCGAAGACCTCCGGCGGCGACGGTCTGCACGTCTACGTCCGGATCGCACCCGAGTGGGAATTCGACGACGTCCGAAGGGCCGCATGGGCTTTCGCGCGGGAGGTGGAGCGACGCGCGCCCGGCTACGTGACGACGGCTTGGTGGCGCAAGGAGCGTGATCCGTCGGCGGTCTTCGTCGACTACAACCAGAACTCGCGCGACCACACGATCGCCAGTGCCTATTCGGTCCGCGGTGTGCCGGAGGCGACGGTCTCCACTCCGGTGCGGTGGGACGAGATCGACGACCTCGATCCGCGGGACTTCACCATCCGGACCGTGCCGAAGCGGTTCGAGGAACTCGGCGACCTGCACGCGGGTATCGACGACGCGGTCTTCGCCCTCGATCCGCTCCTGGCATGGGCGGAACGCGACGAGAAACAGGAGGAGGGGTCCCGGTGAGCGCTGTGGCCCGGCAACCGGGCCCGGTAAGCATGGACTAGTAGCCGGCGCTGGGGTCGACGACCCCGATCGGGACGAGACCGGACGCGAAGCGCGTGACGTTCTCGGTCACGTGCTCGAGATAGGCCGGGATGCGCAACGGGGGCGGATTCGCGTCGTGGGGTGTGATCACCGCGTTGGGAAGCGTCCACAGCGGATGGTCGTCGGGAAGCGGTTCGGGATCGGTGACGTCGAGCCCCGCACCGCCGATCGCGCCGGATCGGAGAGCGGCGACGAGAGCGTCGGTGTCGACGAGATCGCCCCGGGCGACATTGACGATCCACGCGGTGGATTTCATCGCTGCGAGCTCGGTTGCGCCGACAAGCCGCTCGACGTCGAGGGTGGCAGTCGCGGAGATGACGAAATGATCGGCCAGAGTCCATATCTCGTCGATACGTTCGACGGGGAACGTCTCGACCGCCCCGGGTACGGGACGGCCGCTGCGGGTGACGGCGAGAGCGTGCGCGCCCAGTGCGGCGAGCATCGGGATCAGTGCTCGGCCGACACCTCCGGCGCCGATGATCCCGACCGTTGCGCCGCGGAGGGTCCCGATGGCCGGCGCGAGACTCTCGGGTGTCCACGAGGTGGCCGCCAGATGGGCCGGCAGGGCTCGGACGCCGGCGAGCAGGAGCAGGAGCGCGTGCTCGGCGACCGTCGTGGAGTAGGCGGCGGCCGCCGATGTCCAGGTGACGCGGGGGTGGGCCTTGACGACGCCCTGCGACAGCCAGTACTCGACACCGGCGGACGGAAGCTGCACCCAGCGGACGGAGGCGGGAAGGACCTCGGGGAAGTCCTGCGGTCCGGCCGTCCAGACGAGCGCGTCGGGGGTGTCCTCGAGTCCGCAGGGCACGCCGCCCCCGCCCGAGACCGCCCGTTCGAAGCGGGGGTCGCGCTCGGGGCCGACAGCGATGCGGGGCGCACGCTCGGGAGTCATGGTCTCGACTCTAAGCGTCCGCCCCGCATCGGTCACGTGGTTACCGCACTCAGGCGGGTTCCTCGATCAACGGGTACACACCGTTCTCGTCGTGCACCTCACGGCCGGTGACCGGGGGATTGAAGACGCACAGCATGCGCATGCGCGTCTCGGGGAGCACGCGGTGACGCTCGTGTCCGTTGAGCAGGTACATCGTGCCCGGAGCGAGGTCGTACTCCACATCGTTGTCGAGGTCCTGGAGCTTGCCGGTGCCCTCGACGAGCCACACGGCCTCGACGTGGTTGGCGTAGTGGAACTCGTTGACGGTGCCGGGCTCGATGGTGGTCTCGTGGAACGAGAAGCCCACCTTGTCGCCGGCGAGGACGATGCGCTTGCTGCGCCACTGGCCGTCCTCCGAGACGACGTCGCGCTCGGTGCCGGTGATCTCTTCTGTCGTACGAACGATCATGGGTGTCGAAAGTCCTTCTTCTGCAAGTGAGTTCGGAACGGGCGGAGCGGGGGACCGCTCAGGAACGGACCTTGGCGGTCGCTTCCGCCAGGATGTTCAGCCCGAACTCGAGTTCGTCGTCGGTGATGGTCAGCGGCGGCAGCAGCTTGACGACCTCGTCCGACGGACCGGAGGTCTCGGCGAGCAGACCCTCTTCGAAGGCCAGGGCGCAGACCTTGTCGGCGTCCTCCGGCTTGTCGAAGACCAGGCCCTGGACCAGGCCGCGACCGCGGGTCGAGACGCCGTCGAACATGTCCGACAGGTTCATGAAGGTCTGGCGGATGCGCTCACCCTTGCGCAGGGTGTCGCGCTCGAGTTTGTCGTCGGCCCAGTAGTGCTCGAGGGCGGCAGCCGCCGTCACGAAGGCCGGGTTGTTGCCGCGGAAGGTGCCGTTGTGCTCGCCCGGGCCCCACACGTCGAGCTCACGCTTGAACAGGGTGAGCGCCAGCGGCATTCCGTATCCGCCGATCGACTTCGACAGGGTCACGATGTCGGGCGTGATGCCGGCGATCTCGAACGAGAAGAACGGGCCGGTGCGGCCGCAGCCCATCTGCACGTCGTCGACGATCAGCAGGATGTCGCGTTCCTTGCACAGGTCGGCCAGAGCGCGAAGCCACTCGGGGCGAGCAACATTCACGCCGCCTTCACCCTGCACGGTCTCGACGATGACCGCGGCCGGACGGTTCAGGCCGCTGCCCGCGTCGTCGAGGACGCGCGAGAACCACTGGAAGTCCTCGGTGACGCCGTTGAAGTAGTTGTCGAACGGCATCGGCGTCGCGTGGACGAGGGGGACACCCGCGCCGGCGCGCTTCATCGAGTTGCCGGTCACCGACAGCGCGCCCAGGGTCATGCCGTGGAAAGCGTTGGTGAAGTTGATGATCGACTCGCGACCGGTCACCTTACGGGCGAGCTTCAGTGCCGCCTCCACGGCGTTCGTGCCGGTCGGGCCGGGGAACTGGACCTTGTAGTCCAGGCCGCGCGGCGCGAGCACGTGCGACTCGAAGGTCTCGAGCAGCTTGCGCTTGGCGACGGTGTACATGTCGAGGCCGTGGGTGACGCCGTCGCTCATGATGTAGTCGACCAGGGCCGACTTGAGAACCGGGTTGTTGTGGCCGTAGTTCAGGGCTCCGGCGCCGGCGAAGAAGTCGAGGTAGTCCTTGCCGTCCTCGCTGCGCAGCCAGGATCCCGATGCCTTGTCGAACACGGCGGGCCAGCCGCGGCTGTAACTCCGGACCTCGGATTCGAGGTGCGAGAAAATCGAGGTATCGGGCTTACGAGTGGTCTCGGGCTTGTTTTCCAGGATGGTCATGTCGTGGTCCTCCTGTGATTATTCGAGAATTATGAGATGTCGCGCGCACATGCGCTGCGATCATTCGCCGATGGTGTAGAGATCCTCGGCCAGATGTGAATCGGGGAAATCGTCGGGCGCGAACAACTCGGTGCGAGTGATATGCGTTCCGCGGCGACGCGCGAGAGCGGTGAACATTGCGATCGACGCTTCGTTGTCGGGGCTCACCGTCGTTTCCAGACGGGTCACGCCGAGCGGCTCGAGTCGGTCGAGCAGAGCGTCGAGCATACGGCCGGCCACTCCACGTCCACGCTGGTCTGCGTCGACTGCCACCTGCCAGACGAACAGGGTGTTCGGGGAGTCGGGGCGGCGGTAGCCGGTCACGAATCCCACGGGGCGATCGGTGTCGTCCGTTGCGACGACCGATGTGTCGGCGAAATCGCGACACCACAGCACATATGCGTAACCGGAATTGACGTCGAGAACCTGCGAATCACGCGCGATCTGCCAGAGTCGTCTACCGTCGGCGATACGCGGACGCCGGAATTCGATTGCAGCCGGCTCACTACCGGACTCGGTTGCGGCCACATCCGGAGATGTGGTCGCGGTATTCGATTCAGCCGAGTCGGGGGTCGGGGTACTTCTTTCCTTGACGGGCCTCATATGTCCTTTCAACCTAACAACTTCCGGTGTCGAGATCACGCCCGTGTCCGGAATCGGGATCGGAACCCTGTGGTCCGTGCAGGTCGAGCGCATGTTGTGATGCCGGTCACAAACATGTTACGTCGGTCCTCCTCGTGGCGATTACTTCGGGCTCGCGAGTGCGTACGGCAACACCGCGTCGGCTCCCGCGGCGACGAGAGTTCTCGCCGCCATCGTGAACGTCCAGCCGGTGTCGGTCACCGCATCGACGAGAAGGATCGGACCACTCGACCCGAGGTTGTCGGGTCGCTCCCACGCGTCGATCAGTGCGGCGACCCGATATGCCGAGTTCGCTGCCGTCGGCTCCGTATTCCCGCTTCGGCGTCGCAATACACCTAGATCTCGTAATCGTCCGATTTGTGCCAATCGGGACACAAGTGACTTGACGAGCAGGGGGTGTGTGGGGGAGTCCATGGCCATGACGGCGGTGGGCCGGTCCTCCCAGTCCCACGCCGCGAGCACCGCGATCGACGCGTCGACCACCGCCTTCGGCACTTCGCGGTCCGGTCCGTCGAGCAGTTCGCGCAGTCGCGGTCCCCATCCCAGATCCGACAGCCGGCCCAGCACGCGCCCGGGGCGCGGACCGTCCGTGATCCGGCCGGACAGCGGGATCCCGAGTGTCGACATCCCCGTGGGCCACTGCCGTCGCGGTGGCAGATCCACACCGGGGCGTTCGAGGCGGGCGCGGGTCCGGGCGACCTCGTCGTCGCCGACGGACGTCTCCCACCGGGACCCGATGCAGTTGTCACACCGGCCGCAACCGGGGCTCCGGGTGTCGAGATCGGGATCGTCGAGCTGACGGCGGAGGAAGACCATGCGGCATTCGGTGGTGCGCTCGTATTCGAGCATCGCCTCCTGTTCCGCGGCGCGGGCCTCCTCGAGGCGCCCGTAGCGCTCCTCGTCGTACGTCCAGGGCTGCCCGGTGGCGATCCAGCCGCCCTTGACCCTCTTCACCGCTCCGTCCACGTCGAGGACCTTGAGGACCATCTCCAGGCGGGAGCGCGTGAGGTCGACCCGCGGTTCGAGGGCGGGTGTCGATACCGGCCGTTCGGTATCGAGCGCTGCGATCACGCGTCGTACGAGCGCCTCGTCCGGGAAGGCGACCGAGGCGAACCACTGCCAGATCCGGCGGTCCTCCGGGCCGGGGAGCAGAACCACCTCGGCGCGCTCGGTGGAGCGACCCGCACGCCCGACCTGCTGGTAGTAGGAGATCGGGGACGAGGGGGCGCCGAGGTGCACCACGAAGCCGAGATCGGGCTTGTCGAAGCCCATGCCGAGCGCCGAGGTCGCGACGAGCGCCTTGACCTTGTTGTCGAGGAGATCCGCCTCGAGCTGTTCACGCTCGGTCGGTTCGGTCTGACCGGTGTATGCCGCCACTGCATAGCCGTGGTCGGTGAGCAGCGCCGCGAGGTCGCGGGCGGCGGAGACCGTCAGCGCGTACACGATGCCCGAGCCCGGCAGATTTTTCAGATGCTGCGCGAGCCACGCCGCGCGTCGTGCCGGTTCGTCGATCCGCACCACCGATAGGTGCAGCGACGGACGGTCGAGACCGCCGCGCAGTACGAGCGTGCCGCCGGAACCGGCACTGTTGCTTCCACCGAGGTCGCTGCTCCCGCCGACACCGAGCTGGGCGGCGATGTCGGCGACCACCCGGTCGTTGGCGGTCGCGGTCGTCGCCAGGACCGGGATGTCGTCGCCGAGTTCGGCGACGAGGGTGCGGATGCGGCGGTAGTCGGGCCGAAAGTCGTGACCCCAGTCCGACACGCAGTGCGCCTCGTCGACGACCACCAGTCCGGCGTCGCGGGCGAGGGAGGGCAACACCTGGTCGCGGAAGTCGGGGTTGTTGAGGCGTTCGGGGCTGACGAGGAGGACGTCGACCTCGCCCGCCGCGATCCGCTCGTGGATCGCCGCCCATTCCGTCACGTTGCCGGAGTTGATGGTCGCGGCGTGGACGCCGGCCCGCTCGGCGGCCGCGACCTGGTTGCGCATCAGGGCGAGCAGCGGCGAGACGATCACCGTGGGACCGCGACCCTGCCGCCGCAGCAGCTTGGCGGAGATGAAGTAGACGGCCGATTTCCCCCAGCCCGTGCGTTGGACGACGAGAGCGCGGCGACGGTGCACCACCAGCGCCTCGATCGCGACCCATTGGTCGTCGCGGAGCCGGGCATCGGGGCCCGCCAGCTCGCGGAGAAGGTGCTCGGCATCGTCGCGCAACAGGTCGGTGGAGTTCGTCATGCTGCAATCGTGCCCGACAGCGTTCCGTCACGGCGGCGGTGAACGGTTCTCCGGGGGCGGCGAACGGTACTGATGCGGCGGCGAACGGGGATACCGTAGAGATGGCGACGGAGTGGCTCTCGCGGAAGGTGGAGGCACCCAGTGTCAGTCCGCGTGGCGGGAATCATCATGTAAAATCTTGCGAAACAACAACTTCCGATTACATCGATCTTGGAGTGCGACTCGTGACACTCTGTGTCCAAATTGGTGACGGCGATCGCCGGTCCGGCCCGAGTGTGACGAGCGGATCATCCGCGCCGCTATGGTCGTCGTCATGTACGCAGCCCTTTCATCCCCCGCAGCACCGTCTGTGGAGTCGGTCGTCGTGACCCCGGCCGAGGCTCGGGTACGTCATGAGACCTACCGCAAGAAGATCGTGTCGGCGCAGGACGCCGTCCAGTGGATCCGCCCCGGCGACACGGTCGCCATCAGCGGCTTCGCCAGCGCAGGTACCCCGAAGGCCGTGACCCCGGCGCTCGCCGAACACATCCGGCGCACGCGGGCGACCGGCGGCGACTTCCGGATCAACCTGCTCACCGGAGCGTCGGTGGCCTCCGACACCGAGCGCATGCTCGCCGACGTCGACGGAATCGCGCTGCGTATGCCGTACCAGGCGGAGCCCACCGCCCGCGGACGGATCAACGAAGGCCGCATGGACTACGTCGACATCCACCTGTCGCACGTCGCCCAGCAGGTCTGGGAGGGCTACTACGGACACGTCGACGTCGCCGTCGTCGAGATCTCCGGCATCACCGAGACGGGCGAGCTGATCCCCGCCACGTCCATCGGCAACAACAAGACCTGGCTCGACGTCGCCGAGAAGGTGATCCTCGAGGTCAACACGTGGATCCCCGCCGCAATGGACGGCGTGCACGACGTCTACTACGGCACCGCACTTCCCCCGCACCGTCGTCCGATCGACCTCACCGACGTCGAGGACCGCATCGGCCAGCCCTACTTCCGGATCGACCCGGAACGCGTCGTCGCGGTCGTCGAGACCGACCGTCCCGACAGCGCCACCGCGCTCACGGCGCCCGACGCCACCAGCCGGGCCATCGCCGACCACGTCCTCGACTTCTTCGCGCACGAGGTCGCTGCCGGCCGCCTGCCCGCCGACACGCTGCTCCCGCTGCAGTCGGGTGTCGGCAACGTCGCCAACGC